>Ga0070707_100003979_pt1 | contig 13913 bp, 16 predicted proteins | sample KBSK5502metaG_FD_65468 | JGI IMG/M metagenome (GOLD analysis project Ga0070707, IMG submission 65468) | Corn, switchgrass and miscanthus rhizosphere microbial communities from Kellogg Biological Station, Michigan, USA - KBS K5-50-2 metaG | ecosystem: Host-associated > Plants > Roots >... | reverse complement strand
ACTTTTTCGACCTTTTGCCATGGGTGATTTTAAGCTCCGCCCGAAGTTGCTCGAATTCTTTAACTCCAAGCCGGTAGAGCTTGCGGAGTTCTTGAAGGCCGGCAAGGGTCCGCTGGAGATGCTCTCCCGCTTTATCTTCCTGCTCCTCGATTTCTGAGGTCTCCGGCTGATCGGAGTAAGTAACGACATCGCGGATACCGAGCGTTCCCGATTCTAATTCATCGCCGATCTTCAGAAGCTCCACTACCGCGATTGGAGAGCGTGCTACAGCTCTTTTAGCCTGCGTTTGTCCCGCTTCGATCCGCTTAGCAATCGAGACCTCCTGTTCCCGCGTCAGTAACGGCACCAGACTCATTTCACGCATGTAGACCCTAACCGGATCTAACTGCTTATCCAGCTCGCCGGCCGAAAGATCCAGCTCAGGGTCCTCGGCCGCGGCGTCGTCATCTTCATCAGCCGCTGCGTTGGCAGACACGTCTTCAATCAGCCGTTCTTCTGTGCCGATGCCCGGGGTCTCGAGTTGGTGCAAAACCTCGTCGATCTCCTCCGGTGTGACGGAATCTTCAATCAGCCCCTGGCTCACGGTAAACGCAGAACCGGCAGCAGCCATCAACCCCATTTCACCTTGTTCCCTCTCAAGTCTTATCAATTAGCAAACCTCCCTTTCACTCAAGATCTAATTTGATGTAACGCAAACTGAATTAAGACGCCACTAGCGTCCCGTTTGTTTCAACTTTTTCCGTAAGTCTCATATTCTACTCGTTTTTTTTTGCTCTGGGACTCCTCAGGAACCACCTCGAAGTTCATCTTCTCCGTGCCTCTGATGACCACGACCGATGATTTGTGTCCGATGCGATCCTCAGAAAGTAGCTTATGAAGATCATCAATTCCAGCAGTCGGGTGATCGTCAAAGCCCACAATAATATCGCCTTCGCGCACCCCAGCATTCCTGGCCGGGCTGTTAGCCTCGAACGATACAATCAGGATTCCGCTCTCAACCGTAAGGTTATAATAGCGCACGATACGTCGCGGAAGCGGAACGTTCTGCCCGGCCAGGCCGATATAACTTCGACTCACTTTGCCGTCGCGTATCAGGCGGCTGGCAACGAACTTGGCTGTATCAATCGAAGTAGCAAAGGAGATTCCCTGGGCGGGCAGAATCATGGCCGTGTTGACGCCAATGACTTCGCCGCGAGAGTTAACCAGTGGTCCACCCGAATTGCCGGGATTGAGCGCCGCGTCCGTTTGGATCACATCGTCCATCAACCGGCCGGACTGAGCGCGCAGCGATCGGCCCAGTGCGCTTATGACTCCGGCAGTGACGCTGTACTGGAAGCCAAACGGATTGCCGATGGCCACCACTAACTGTCCCACCCGAATCTTTTGCGCTTCGCCCAAAGAGGCAGGGACCAGATTGGGCGCGTTGATTCTGATTACGGCCAGATCGGTGTCCATGTCGTCTCCGATCAAATCCGCCTCGTGTTTGTGCCCATCCGAGACAGTCACTTCAATTCTCTTCGCCCCATGCACCACGTGGCTATTTGTCAGAATGAAGCCGTCCGGCGTGAAGATGAAACCCGAGCCGCTGCCCCGGGTTTCCTGGGGCATCCGCGGAGCATTTCCCCGTCGACTTCTTGCCGGTTGATGGACTTCTATGTAGACAACCGATGGGCTGACCTTTTCCGCCGCGGTAATCACCGCGCGGGAATACCCATCCATAATTTCATCATCCGGCTCCGCATGCGCCAAACGGACGGCGCTCTCGTGCCCTGGATCAGATGACTCATTAATCAAAAATTCAATTTCGGATCGCATATTGTTCCCCCAATCCTGGTCTGTTACTTATCTCCGATTCCTCCCTCAATTTGGCTAACCCGTTCTGGAACACTTATTCCAAAACGCTGCAAAAAATTTAGTCGAGTACCGAGAGCGTGACCTTTACTACATCGTTCAGTGCCTTACGATCCTGAGTGGCCTTCGCCATCAGGAGCAGACCCTGGACGCTGCTGAAGAGAAATCGCGCAACAGCACGAGGATCGCGAACGCCTTTGAGTTCACCCTCCCTCTTTCCGCGCAGCAACGCACGATACAGAGCTTCGTGCATCGACTCCATATTGCTGCAGGTCCTGGCCGCCGTCTCTTTGCAGCGGCCGCTCAACTCTGACATCGCGTTACCCATGAAGCAGCCGCGATGCTGCTCGTCGCAAAGCGCTTTTTCAACCGCGCCTTCGAACAATTGGCGTAGACTCCTTTTCACCGAGCCCGGCCGCTCCAGCAACTCGAACATTCTGCGACCCTCTACTTCGCGGTAGCGGTCGAGGGCCAGTAGATAAAGCGAGTGCTTATCACCGAAAGTGTCATACAGACTCTGACGGTTGATTCGCATATGCCGGACTAAATCCTCGATCGACGCCGCGCTATAGCCACGCGACCAGAAGACCTCCATTGCCTTATGAAGGGCCTTATCCCGATCGAACTCTTTGTGCCGCGCCATCTGTCTTTTTTCTCTGTAAGATTTATACTCTTTTTGGAACGCACAGTCAAGAATAGCGGAGCGGTGCCCGAGGCCGGTTTCTTAGTTTCGGATACTCAATACGGGAGCAAGGAGGGGCTAAAAGCGAAATAATGTAAAAGCTTGTAAAGAGACTGGTGGTGTATCTGCAATGGGCACTAGCCCGACAGTAAGGGAGGGCTCAGTCTTTACACCTCGCTTAACATACGAGCCCTCCCTCACGGTCGGGTTAGGGCCACGTTGATTGATCAATTAAGCGAATCTATGGGACAACACACTAAAAGCGATGCGAGTAACCAAGCGTAATAAAGTAATCCGCGAAAGCGGCATCGCCCGCGCCACCCACCAGAATATCTGAAACGCTCCGCTTTCGATTTCGTCGCACCGCTACGGGCACTGCGAGCGACCATGTATCTCTGCCTCGGAAGTATTGCAGTCCAGATTCTATAGACATTGCATAGCCCGGCCGCCGGAAGCCATTGCTCTTGCCGATTAAGTCGCGCACGGGGACACCTTCAATGCGCCAACCGAGGGTAAAGGCGAACCGGCGCGTGTAAGGAACCGGCCGAGCTATGCCGACGCGAGCCAGGTACTGATCCGACACCGACATGATCGCTTCAGAGGGACGAGATCTTCCCGTGCGGACTCCGTTCGTATCGCGCGGGTTGAGCAGGTACGATCCCGAGGCATAAATCGTGGTCCTCTTAATCCTTTTGTATGCCTGCACGTCCAGCGGAATTCCCCAGCCGCCATCACCCAGTTGGATCGACTGATCCACCACCGACGTCACCCGCGTGCCATTGGCCAGTGTCGTCGTATCAGTTAGGCCGGGATTTCCCGTCGGTAGTTTCAAGCCGACGCCGAAAGAAATATTCTGGCCGGACTCGCTGGGCGGTTTAAGCAGCCAGAACCTGCTCATCACGCTGATGTCGCCGATCCCCGAGCTATGAAAGATTTGGGTGGAAGCACCCCGCTGCCGGGTTGCATGCTGGAACGGCACCGCAACTGTGAGATTGAAGCGTCTATTGACCGCATAGGTTAGCGCTACATCGTACAGATAAATATTATTTACAACTTCAGTCCCGGCAATGGCGCGTTGTTTCTGCTCCTCTGTCCCAACGAAGTGCCGATGGGAACGTTGTTTCCGCAAGCCAAGAGAGATTTGCCACCGCCCACGCTCGAGAAAACCCGAATCGTGCGAACCAGAACCTTCACTGCTTGCGCATTGCACGCCAATCACGGGCGCGCTCTGACGTGCGGCAATTCAACCCTGGGCCCAGGCATGTGAGCTCGGCAGAAGGAGGCTCAGGAGAGGCACTCCGATCATCAGCAGTATTCGAGAAAAGTGTTTTGATTTTTCCATTCTCACCACCTGTGATTTAGAACGACAGCCGGGCCCCAAGTTGGATCTCCCGAGGCGGAGTCGCGGCTTCTGTTATGGTTCCGAATTACGGAGTATTCACGAAGCGATTAGGCGTTCCCAGATTCGTGTAGTTGAGGGCGTTGAAAGCCTCGACGCGAATCTGGAACTTGACCTTCTCGGTGATTGTAAACTCGCATTGCAGGGCATTGTTGCTTATTAAAAAACTTAGAGCCCGGTCGCGGGCTCGATAAACCAGAGGTCGCTAAGTGTGCAACAAAGTTAGGTAGGAATCGGAAGCCTCTGATTCAACGAACCCGGAACCGGGAAAATGGTTATAACGGAAAGGAAAGTAACACGACGCTTCCTTTGTGTCATGCGCCTGCTGATGGGTTTTCTTCTACAACTTTAGGTGGAGACGCTACAAATCAAGCCGCAGATTTACGCAGATAAGCGCGGATCAGAACAAAATCAAAGAGTAACGAGATTCCTCCGGTTTCCCGTATCAACAAGGAATCGGCGACGGATAAATACGTAGAACGCAGATTAGAAAAAAAGCTGCCGTTTTGTCTGGTTCCGATCCGCGTTTATCCGCGTAAATCTGCGGCTCGTCTTGTCCGCTGGCTTCGATGGGACTATCGCAAATGTACGAGGCCCCGTTGCAAGGCGGTAGTAGCAGCCTGCGTCCGATCGCTCACTCCCAGCTTGCTGAGAATACTATTGATGTGGCTCTTGACGGTTGCTTCACTGATATTCAGTCGCTGAGCGATTGCCTTGTTGCTATTGCCGGCCACGATCTGTTCCAGGACCTCGATCTCTCGCCCCGTGAGATCAGAGCTGCCCATTCTCTCTGCCAGCCGCTCCGCCACCTGAGCGGGAATCCGCCGCGACCCGGCATGCACTTTCCGAATTGCATCTTCCAACTCTTCAAAGAACATGTCTTTCAGTAAATAACCCTGGGCTCCGGCCTGCAATGAACGATAGATATCCTCGTCGCCGTCGTACGTGGTAAGTATGATCACACGAGCGTCCGGGAATTCTCGTCGAATGGCGACGATCGCTTCAACTCCGCCCATTTGCGGCATCCGTAAGTCCATCAAAGTAACGTCGGGCCGACGTTGCCGATAGAGCTCGATGGCCTGCTGACCGTTTGTGCCCTCGGCAACCACGACCATATCTGAGACGGTGTTGATGAGAGCGACGAAACCCTGACGCACGATCGCCTGGTCGTCAATCACCATAATTTTGATCTTGTCATCGTTCATTCAGAAGTCCAGGATGTTAACTCCAAGAGCCGGGGCAAGCCACCCTTCCAGGTTGTCGCTCAAACCTGAAAGAGCCTGGCAAAGTTCTCGCTCGTGATTCGTCCGATCTCTTCTAATTCCTGACCATGAAGCTCAGCCAGGCAACGAGCCGTCTCGACCACCCGCGCGGGTTCGTTTCGCTTTCCGCGGAAAGGAACCGGCGTCAGATAAGGACAGTCGGTCTCGATCAGCAGCCGGTCGAGCGGAAGGTGCCGTGCCACGTCACGCAATGCTTCCGCCTTTTTGAAGGTCACATTACCGGCGAATGAGATGAAGAAACCAAGTTCGATTGCGGCTCGGGCCATCGCCAGACTACCGCCGAAACAGTGCAGCACGCCGCGCGCGATAAGTTTTGTGGCACGCGTATCTTGCGCGTGATTCACGGGCGGGACGCCCGTGCCACTCTTGCCGTCCAGTTCTTCACTCAAAATCGCAACGGTGTCATCATCGGCTTCCCGTGAATGAATCACTGCCGGCAATTGGACCGAACGCGCCAGCCGCAACTGCCGGCGGAACACTTTCCTTTGCACCTCTCTGGGTGAGTTGTCGTAATGATAGTCGAGCCCGATCTCTCCCCAGGCGATTACGCGCCGGCTCTGCTTGATAAGGCCGAGGAGCTTTTGTTCCGCAGCGTCATCAAAGAGCCTGGCATCATGTGGATGCACCCCAACCGCTGTATAGATGTCCTCGTGCTGCTCAGCCAGGTCGACGGCCCTCTCAAACGCGCCGCTCTGCGGAGCGCCCGTCCCGACGTTCAGCATTGTCGTGACCCCGGCATCGCGGGCGCGCGTGATTACTTCATCGCGATCGGCATCGTACTCAGCACCGTCGATGTGGCAATGTGAATCGATGAAGGTCATAACGAAATAAATCCTGAGTCCGTCATTGCCGGCGTATTAAATCCTCCGGACCTGCCGGCGGTTAATCCTCGATCGCATGTCCTTCAGTCGGAGCTAAAGATTTTGCTTCCACAAAAATGTGCTTTATTTCAGGATGCTGATCGCGAATCGCTTTTTCCACTCGCTCGACCGCGGCCGCGATTTCCTCAGCCCCTAAATGTTTCTTGAAGCGAATGTCCAAAGTCAGCAGCACTTCGTCGGGACTAAAGTGCATCGTGAGCGACTTTCTTACTTCTGCCACCGCTGCGTCAGCGCCGGCGATCGCGCGAATGCTGGCCAGCACCTCAGGATCGACGCCTTCTCCGATTAAGAGTCCCTTGCTTTCAAACGCGAGGAAGCCCGCAACCACGGCGAGGATGGCGCCAATGACAATTGAGGCGACCCCGTCCAGATAAGGATTGTTAAGCAGATGCGCGAGAAATATTCCCAGAAAGGCGACGATCAGCCCCAGCAAAGCCGCCGTGTCCTCGAACAGGACCGTGAAGGTCGTCGGGTCTTTGCTGACCCGGATGGTCTTGAAAACTCCTTTGCCGCGCATCTCTGTGCGAAAGGCCTGAAAAGCGAAATACGACGACGCGCCTTCAAAGACGAAGGCCACCCCAAGCACCACATAATTCCAGGTCGGGTCGTGTAAGTGAGGATTACTAAGATGAGTTACGCCTTCATAAACAGACATGCCGCCGCCGAGCGCGAAAATCAAAATCGCCACCACCAGCGACCAGAAATAAAGCTCTTTGCCGTGTCCGAATGGATGTTGGGCGTCCGGCGGTTTCTGACTCTTGCGAAAGCCAAGGAGGAGCAGCCCGCCGTTTCCAGTGTCGACCAGAGAATGAATGCCCTCGGAAAACATTGCTGAACTGCCGGTGACGAAAGCAGCAAACAATTTGGTCACTGCAATGGCGAGGTTTCCGGCTATCGCGGCGAAGATTGCAGTTCTGGATTCACTCTGCATGGCTTAGATGTCAGAACCGCCTGCGGTAGCGGGCGGTTGATCCTGAGGTAATACTCTATCGACAGCGCGATTATTTCTTCGCGATTGGAATCAACTGCTAAGTCGTCGGAATCTATGCCCACCCGGTTCGATAACCACGAACGCTTTGCTTAGCTCTTCCTCCGAATAGTTTGACAGGACTCGCTCCAACTCGTTATGAACAGCGTTCTGCGTTGACGGCAGGATCCGAAGGTATAGGACACCTCGTCCTAAGTTTCGAACGAAAACCAGGCTACCAAAATCTCTATCGCGAGTTACCACCAAGCGTTCGCTCGCTTGAGCCTCTCGCAATATTTCTTCGTCGGACGCCCTGCTAAGTCCAACGTCAACGACACGAGTCACGTCATGCCAAGTGCGGTCAGGAATCGAGCCGTGATCGCATAAACATCCTGATCTAAGAGAAACTTCAAGACGGGATAGAAGCGAGGTCAATATCTTCAGCCGCAACGAGCGCCGCGGCATAACGCAGACAAGCGCGAATCTCTTCCTTATTTATGTCCGGGTAGTAGTCCTTTATGACTTGTTCGAATGAAAGGCCTTCGGCGATAAGCTCAACCACATCCTGCACGGGAATGCGCGTGCCCTCGACGCAAGGCTTTCCAACGTGAACATCCGGTCTTACCGTGATTCTCTCAAGCATGTCGGTGTGCCTCAACGGTTGAGAAATTGCCAGGACCCGTCTTCTCGCTTGCGGGTAAATGGCATCATACCAAGGAATCAGTATTCGGTGAATTCGCGACGCCTTAGTCCTTCCAGTCCCAACGTTCCATCTTTTGGATTCACAGTAATCTCCCACGCCTCCATCGTGATTGCTCCGATGATCGCGTCGAGATCGTGGCCGTTCGCTTTTCCCAGTGAGTTGATTGGCACGACCATCGTGTTGAAGTCCAACCCTTCGATCTTTCCGTTGACTAGCGCATGCTCCCGAACTTCAAAAGTCTCACCACCTAGAGCGACCTCATAGGGCTTTGCGACCACCTGAGTTGGTGAGCCTGTCACGTATTTACGAAGCACGTAAGAATGGAACGCACCAGTATCGAACAGCGCCTTCACCGGCTGACCTTCGATCTCGATTGTCTTGATTACGCGGCTCATTGTTAGCCCTTAAAGTAATCCTATCACTAGTCTGCTTAAACCCTGAGTCTCGTTGCGAACTTCCTCGATTGTGATTTGGGAATCAATGACTCGCATCACAGAATGGTATCATTCACCTATGCGTCAACAAGAAGCGGAAATGTTCAATAGATATTACAGAGTGCAAGACAAGATCGAATTAGATCGCAGGTTTGACTCTTCTATCGGTGCCGATCTCCCCAGCGCGGCAATACTGGCTGGACAAATACTCAACGACTTCGACAGGACGGCCTACGGTGTTTCTTGGTGGAAGTCTCTGCCAACACTGGAGAGGATACTAATCAGCGATTACCTCTACCAATGTGCTAACGGTATCGAGTTGAATTTGACAGAAGCTAAGCTTCATCACTTTGAATGGCTGGATGCCAAGGAGCGAGTAAATGAGCGGATCGCCAATGCGGTTTCTTTCGATTCGCGGGGTGAACCTCATTTCAAGCATCCGCATTCCCAGTCGCCAATAAATGATTTACCACATCGCCTCGAAAGACTACATCTTTGCGGATTCTTTCGTGCCGTTGGCTCCTCGCTAGATTGCCTAGGAGCACTAATTATTGGTGTGCTAGGACTACCAATATCCCTGCGGTATGGAGATCTCAAAAACGCCGCAAGGGCACTTCAGAAGATTGAACCGTCAGAGCAGGTGGGAACACAATTGCAATTAGGCTTTCGCGAATTCCTTGAGGACGTTAAAAAGAGAGCCGGGCCGGAAGATTGGCTAGAATGGACGGAACAGTATCGAAACATGTTCGTCCATCGCGGAAGACGAGCTTCATATCATCAGATTATTCCGAGAGAACATCTTTTTTACGATGCGCGTGGTCAGATAATCCCGAGAGCCACTTCTAAGTTGCATCTCGCGCGATATCCGGACAGGTCAGAGGTCGAAGCGCTAATCAAAGGAAAAGATATTCTTTTGAATGAAGACGCGGGTGAAACTCTGACCGGAATATTTAGAAGCTGCCGAACACTCGAAGAAGAAACATGCGAGCGACTACATTCAATTTGGGCCGAACGCAAGAAAGCTCCGTTGCTAATCGAACAACCGATTGCTCAGTGGAAAACAAAGATCCGATCCAGTAACTTCTCTGGCTATCAACCTATGGAGGAGCCGTTCAGTGGGGACCAAATAACAATCAATCGAAGCCTTGCGCATCGAATGTTATCTGCTGCTGTTGATGATGCTCATCGCAGTTTGTGGGATGGTTCAAAGTGGGCTCAGTGAAATGATCTTCCAAATTCCATCGGACTTCGATACTCACTTCAGCCGCGCCCCATTCGGCACGTCTTCGGCGAAGGTCGCAATCACCGGCTTCCCTTCCTCGCCGACGCCGGCACCCAACTCCCGCAAATGAGCATCAAGGTGCTCAAGGGCGCGCTGGCGTTGTGCACGATAACGCTGATTCCGTGCCCCTTTGAGTTGCTTTACAACTTGCGCGCGCGACAACAGAAGCGACTGCTTGTGCGTCCGTCGTAACGCGGCTACTCGGTCACGCAAGGATAAGATCACTTTAGCCTCGCCCCATTCGGAACATCTTCAGCGAACGTGGCGATCCCGGCTTTCCTTCAATCTTTTTGCGGCCTCAGAACTATCACGCTACTGGCGCTTCGACTAGTTGCAGTGTTTTCGCCTGCACGGAATCCAGCACCGTGTCGCGCAGGAAAGCCGTCGCGTTGAGGATCTCGATGCCAATCATCTCATTCTTCTCGTTCAGTTCTACCGTGATGTTAGGGCTTAGTTCGACACTTCTACTCTCTGGCTCATCGTTGATGACGAGATGGATCACGTCCTCTTTTTCAAAGTAGCGAATGCGGGCTTTATTCATTGGTGAACCTCCCAGTACTCAGGCGGAACCGAATCTGCTGTCGTGTAATCGCGTGCACCGTGACCGGCGTAATGATTTCTCCTTCGGCCTCGTACGGGATCATCACCAGTTGTTCCCCATGTCTTCCGACAGCGACATGCCGTCCGGTCTCGGTATCAAGGTAACGCTCGCTGGAATGTCGAATGATGTGTTCAAGCTTCTCTAAATCGAATCCACGAGTCTTAGCTCGATACCTCAAATAGTCTGTCCAGTTTATCATGAAGGCATTCGGGATTACCTGATTCTCACTTCAGTCTCGCGCCATTCGGCACATCTTCGGCAAAGGTAGCGATCACCGGCTTGCCTTCTTCGCCTACCGAAGCAGCCAGTAACATCCCTTGTGATTCGTACCCGCGCAGCTTGCGTGGTTTCAAATTAGCCACGACCACTATCTTGCGGCCGACGAGTTTTTCCGGCTCGTAGTATTGGGCGATACCGGCGAGAATCTGGCGCGGCTTCTCTTCCCCGATGTCGACAGTCAATAACAGCAGCTTGTCGGCTTTGGGAATACGTTCTGCGCTCCGCACTTCGCCCACGCGCAGATCTATTTTGGTGAAGTCAGTAATCTCGATTAGACCCTCGCCAATCTCTTTCTGCGCTGAGGAGCCCTCCCTAACGGTCAGGATAAGGCCCCGATCACCTGAGCCCTCCCTTACGGTCGGGCTAGTGCCCCGTTGTGCGGAGCCCTCGCTGGCCGCCGGGCCGCCTTTTATCTCATCCATGGTCTTTCCCTTATCGATGCGCGGAAACAATGGTTTTACTTCGCCTATCCTGGCAGTCCCTAAAGCTCCCCATCTCAACTCTGCCGGATCGATCTTCGACAAGTCGTCCGACATCCCCAACTGCGTGTAAATCTCTGTGGTAGCACTTGGCATCACCGGGTACAGCATCACGCTCAACCAGCGCAACGACTCAGCGGCGCGATATAAGACGGCGTGCAGTGTCTCCTGCTGGCTCGAATCCTTTGCCAAATCCCAGGGCTTCGCGTCTGAGATCATCTTGTCGGCCCGGGCCACGATACTCCACGCTTCTTCCAAAGCTTTACTGAAAGCAAATTCATCAAGGTAGCGCAGGAACTGATCGCGTGCGTGCTCGACGAAACCGGAGATGGTCGTCTCGTCGGTGTCTACGCCGGCGCGTTTTGCCGGCAACAAGCCTGCTTCTGAAATGTTTCCCGCTGGAATCTGCCCTTCGCAATATCGTTGAATCATAGTCAGCGTGCGGCTGGAAAGATTGCCGAGCCCGCTGGCCAGATCGCTGTTGGTGCGATCAATCAAATTTTCATAACCGAAGCGGCCATCCTGGCCGAACACCATCTCGCGCAGACAAAAGTAACGGATGGCATCAATCGAGAAATATTTGTTCAGCACGTCAAGCTCGATCGTGTTGCCGAGCGTCTTGGACATTTTCCGACCCGAAGGATCGAGCCACATGCCGTGCGCCACGATGGCGCGAGGCTGGTCAACGCCGGCAGCCATTAGAAAGGCGGGCCAGTAGACTGCATGAAAGCGGAGAATATCTTTCCCGACCAGATGCAGGGCGGGCCAGAATTTTTCAAAGCCCACCGCTTTTTCCTGTTGCTGGTTTCCAAAACCTATGGCGGTGATGTAGTTGGTCAACGCTTCGAACCAGACATATATCGTGTGTTCCGGATCGTCCGGAACGGGTATGCCCCACTTCACAGATGTGCGCGGGCGGCTGACGGAAAGATCCTGCAATCCTCCCTGAACAAAACTGCGCACTTCGTTGCGACGGGCTTCGGGCTGGACGAACTCCGGCCGGTCTTTGTACAACTTCAGGAGTGCTTCGTCGTAATCAGAAAGACGGAAAAAATAACTCTCTTCAGATATTCGATCCAGTTTCGTTTCATGAATCAGACAAGTCGGCGGCTCGTCCGGATTGTCAGGTTTTGCATACTCGTCTTCGGTCTTATAGGCAGCACAGGCAGCACAAAACCAACCTTCGTAATGGCCTTTGTAGATCGCTGCGCGGCCTTTGGGCGTTTTTGCTTTGGCCACGCGCCGCCAGAACTCGCTGACGCCCTCATAATGGAACGGCTCAGTGGTGCGCATGAAGATGTCGTAACCGCCGTGCTCGCGGTCGAGCCCGAACGCGGCCGTCATCTTTTTGAAGTAGCTCACTACATAGTCAGCCTGCTGCTGTGGCGTACGGTTATTCTGTTTAGCCGCGCGCTCAATATTTATTCCGTGCTCGTCGGTGCCGGTGAGAAAAAAGGTGTCGATTCCCTGCTGTCTTTTGCGGCGCGCGATCGTGTCGGCCACAACCATGGTGTAGAGGTGACCAAGGTGCGGCAGGCTGTTGGCGTAGTAGATCGGTGTGGTGACGTAGAAGGTCTTCATCCCGACGACGGAGCACGCGTTTGAAATTAAATATAGCTTGTAGAGCGATTCTTAGTATCATACACTCCCGCAATCGGGGCAAACTCAGTGCGGAAAAGGAACAGACTTAACCGCCACTGACCAGCCATTAACCTACGCAATTGGGATCGCCTGGTCTTGAAAGAATTCTCAAGCCATCAAATCCAAACAGCCAGGACAGCGGAACAGTTTCGCGGCATCGCCTTTACCTTTGACCTGTGTCCGGTCGAGAAGGAACCCGGGTTTGACGAGCCGCTGATTAGTCTCCTGGTCGAGCATCAAATCCCCGCGACGTTTTTTGTTTCCGGTCGCTGGGCCGCGCGCCACGAAGTTCAGTTGCGAAAACTGCTGGCAGTTCCCTTCTTTGAATTCGGCACGCACGGCTATCTCCATGCGCATTTGCCGCAGCTTGACCGGCACCTCCAGCGCCAGGAGATCAAAACGGCGGTAACTTTGTTACGCGAATACTTTGGCTGGCAGACTAATCTGTTCCGTCCGCCCTTTGGCGAGTATGATGAGCTGACTCTAAAACTCCTGGATGAACTGGACCTGCGCTTGGTGCTCTGGGACGTCGTCTCGCGCGACCCGGATTCAACCTTAAGCCCGGAACACATCATCCGCACGGTGACCAGAAAGACGCGCCCCGGCAGCATCATAATCTTTCACGCCAATGGCAAAGGCAAACATACGAAGGGCGTAATTCAGAACGTTTTGTCAGAATTGACCGAAATCCGCGGCCTGCTACCGGTGACGGTGTCGGAATTGCTGAAACGCCGTGATGAAGCAATCATCAAGCATTAGATCCTACACACCAAAGGATCGAAACGCGCTCGTTTCGATGCTGAGCGTGTTGGAACCCTGGCGGACTCTGGGCTATGGCGCACAGGATTGGGACAAACTGTTCACAATCGTGGAAGCTGGACCGCCCCGCGAGTCATACGTCCTCGAAAGCGATGGTCAGCCGTCCGGACTGGCGGTCGTGCGGCGCCATTTTCTTTTCGGGGACTATTTGGAGTTGCTGGCGGTCTCGCCGGCGCAGCGCGGGCGCGGACTGGGTCGAGTGCTGCTCGATCACATCGAAGCGCGAACGTTCGCCCGCGCGAATAATCTCTTTGCCTGTGTCTCAGATTTCAATACCGAAGCGCGGCGATTCTATCAGCGTCAGGGTTACGTGGAAGTGGGAAGTCTAGCGAACCTGCTAATCGATGGCCGTAGTGAGATTCTGCTGCGTAAGACGACTGGCCCCGCCCGGACGTCTGCTTGAAATCCAGCGTGTTCAGACTATCTTCGCTGGGTCTTCGCGAATTCATCGTCAGGATTAAACCGGGGCATTCCGTTCATGTCAGCCACGCGCTGGCCGATGGCCAGCGCGAATTCCGCTTCCTGAATCATCCCACGGAAATCCCAGTCATCTCGGTATTCATCGGAAGGCTGATGGTAATGCGCTTCATTGTATTCGCGAAATTTCTTTTC
>Ga0070707_100003976_pt1 | contig 13916 bp, 12 predicted proteins | sample KBSK5502metaG_FD_65468 | JGI IMG/M metagenome (GOLD analysis project Ga0070707, IMG submission 65468) | Corn, switchgrass and miscanthus rhizosphere microbial communities from Kellogg Biological Station, Michigan, USA - KBS K5-50-2 metaG | ecosystem: Host-associated > Plants > Roots >... | reverse complement strand
CGGCGAACCGGGCGCCCGCCACGCGCCAAGGGCATCTATCACGTCGGCTGCACCGACTACCCTGACCCTACCTACCCATGACCTTGGTGCTGGGGCAGCTTGGCTGACTCAGCAGCGCATCACGATGCTACTCGTTGGCCCCTCGCCGGCACAAGAGTTTTGATGCAGCCCGTGGTGTAAATTCCTTAACGTTCGTTGCGGGCGCATTACGACCGTGTTCCGTCGCCGCACGAATCGGCCTGATTCTGTGCGGCGGAACCCGTCAGTCGTCGTGAACTGAGATGCCGGTGATCGCAACGGGATCGTCGGGCAGGTCGCGGGAATTGCGCGGCGCCGAGACGATCGCGTCGACGATGTCCATCCCCTTCGTGACCTGTCCGAAGAGCGTGTAGTTCTTCGGCAACCGGCCGGTCAGGTCCTGGTGGCAGATGAAGAACTGGCTCCCGTTCGTGTTCGGACCGGCATTCGCCATCGCCAGCGCGCCGCGGACGTAGTCGCCCTTGACCGGCTCGTCTTCGAACGTGTAGCCCGGGCCGCCCGTCCCGACGCGTCCGGCGTTCAGCGACGACTTCTTGCCGTGCTGGCCGTCGCCGGCCTGGATGACGAAGCCCGGGATCACCCGGTGGAAGACGACGTCGTCGTAGAACCCCTTGTTCGCCAGGTCGACGAAGTTCTTCGTCGCCTTCGGGGCATCGGTCGTGAACAGGTCGACATCGATGTCGCCCTTCTCGGTCGCGATGGTGACGCTGGTCATGGGGTTCCTCCGCTTGGGCTGGCGCCGCCGCTCAGTGGCGGGCCGAGCGTGACCTTGTCCATGGCGATCGGGTGAGTTGGGGTCTCCTGGCCGCCGGCGGCCTGGTAGATCGCATCGACGGTCTCCATGCCCTTCGTCACGGAGCCGATGATCTGGTAGGTGTTGGCGCTGGCGAGGACGGCCTCGTCCTTGTCGTCGAGGACGACGAAGAACTGCGATCCGACCGAGTTCGGCGCCGACGTCCTCGCCATCGCCACGGTCCCCCGGACGTACTTCGCCGTCACCGGCTCGTCCTGGATCGTGTAACCGGGCCCGCCGGTGCCGGTGCCCTCCGGGTCGCCACCCTGAATCACGAACGGCGTCCCGTCCTGGAGCGTGGCGACGCGGTGGAACACGACCCCGTCGTAGTAGCCGCACGACGCGAGCGCCTCGAAGTTACCGACCGCGATCGGCGAGAGGTCGGCGTCAAGGGTGATCTCGAACGAGCCCTTGGCCGTCTTGATGGTCGCCACACGCCTCTGGCCGGCCGGTGCGGCCGGCGGCTGGCTCGTCGGGCAACCGGCCTTGGCGCCGCTGGCCCCGGGAGAGGCACTTCCGAATTGGGCGTTGCCGGTCACCGACGCGCCTACGGACGATCTGGGGCTTCCGCTCGCCGTCGCGCCGCCGCCCAGGCCGCCGGGGCGGAGGACCAGGAACGCCGCGACTGCAAGAACGATCCCGGCTCCTGCCAGCGCGAGGGGTCGCGACGGCCATGAACTGCTTCCTCCGCGCCGAGCCGAGCCGGCCGCGACGCGGCCGCGCGGCACCCGGCCCGCTCCGGCGGCGCCCTCGGCGACGGCAGTGTCGTAGCGTCGCCGCCGAGCCGGATCGGCGAGCCAGTGGCGAGCCACGTTCAGCCGCTTCAGCCGAGCCGTGGCTCCGGGCCGATCTCGTGCGGCGGCTGTGCGCAGCCGCCGATCGAGCGCGGCGATCGCCTCGATGATCTCCTGGTGGGTCGATTCCGACCGGACGCCGAGGACCGCGTACAGGTCGAAGGCCGGGATCGGACCGTCGCTCGCGCTGCTGCGGCTGGCATTGCCGCCCGCGCGGCGTCGGTCGTCGGTCATGCGGCGGCCTCCAGGGCTGCACTGAAGTCGATCGCCCCGGAGAGCAGGGCCTCGCCGAGGATGATGCCCGCGATCCCCGCGTCGCGCAGGCGGCGAATGCCGTCGAGGTCGGCGACGCCCCCGGACACGAGGATGTCGACGTCCGGTCGGGCACCGAGCGAGCCGAGCGCGGCGAGGTCAGGGGCGCGCCCTCCGTGAGCCAAGACGAACCGGACGACGCCGCGATCGGCCAGCTCCCCGACGACGCCGGCGAGGGTCGGTGGCCCGCCTCGATGCCAGGGGAAGGCCGCGAGCCGCTCGGGCCGCGGGTCCAATCCGACCGCGAGCCAGGAGCCCGCCACGTCGAGGGCGGCCGAGAGCGCGACGGGGTCGTCGACGATCGCCATCGACGTCACGACCCGGGTCGCGCCGGCCGCGAAGGCGAGGCGGATCCCATCGGCGGTGTCGACCCCCCCGGCGAGCTGGAGCGGGACGGCGACCCTTGCCGCGATCGCGCCGACCGCCTCGAGGTTCTCGGGTCGCCCCGACCGGGCGCCGTCGAAGTCGACCAGGTGGATCAGTCGCGCGCCGCCCGTCACGAGCTGCTCGGCGATCCGATCCGGCCGGTCGGTGGGCGCCCCGACGCCGGTCGATGCTCCTGGCCAGTAGACGACGCGCGAGCGGCCGCGGTCGAGATCGATGGCCGGGATGACCTGCACTACGTCCGAGCGGCCCGCGCGGCCCCGGTGCCGCCGTTCCTGTCCGGCCCCTGGCCCCGCGCCGCGTCGTGGGCGAGACGTTCGCGGAGGAGCCGCCGGTGGAAGCTGATCGGCAGCGACCCGTTGCGGAGCAGCGTGTCGTGGAACTCGCGCAGCGAGAACCCGTCGCCGAGCCGCTTCTGTTCGTCGCCGCGGAGCTGGAGGAGGAGCACCTTCCCGAGCAGGTACGACAGCTGGTAGGTCGGGGTGTAGGTGTAGCGGCGGACCTCGGCCCGGGCGTTCGCCCGCTCGAAGCTGGTCTCGCCGACCAGGAAGGCGATCGCCTCCTCCATCGACACCTCGCCGCGATGCATCCGGATGTCGAGGATGATCCGGCAGGCTCGCCAGATCGCGTCCGTGTGCATGTTGAGCCGGAAGTTCGGCCCGGCGTCGAACCCCTGCTCGCGCATCATCTGCTCGGAGTACATGCCCCAGCCCTCGACGAACTCCGGCGCGTCGGTGAGGAGCCGTGTCAGGGACGGATGGCTGTTGGCGACGGCGAGCTGGAGGTGATGGCCCGGATACGCCTCGTGGATGCTCGTGTTGCTGATCGAGCTGAAGTTGTGCTCGAGCATGGCGTTCGGGTCGTGATCGACGGACGGCGTGACGATGTAGATGCCGCGTGGGTTCGGGTCGAACTTCGGCGGCGAGAAGTAGGCCGCGAAGGGGACGACCTTGCTGAGGTACTCGGGCGTCTCGATGACCTCGATCCGCTCGTCCGGCGGAACCGTCGCGATGTCGTGGTCGATCAGGTGCTGCCGGGCCCGGACCATGACGGTCCGGTACGCCTCGAGGGCCTCGGCGAACGTCGCCGGGTGGTCGGCCTTGAGGCGGTCGATGACGGTCGCCTCGTCGGCCGCGTCGTCGATCTCGGCCGCGGCCCGCCGGCGGGCCGCCTTCTGCGTCTCCAGCTGGTCCTCGCCGATCCTGAGGATCTCGTCGGCGGCGAGCCCGTCGAAGGCCCGCAGGCCGACGAGCTCGTCGTAGCGCTCGCGCCCGAGACTCCAGTCGTCGGTTCCGCGCGCGAGCGACTCCTTGAGCCAGCGACCGTAATCGGCAATGGCGGCTCTGGCGCTGTCCGCGGCGCGCTCCAGTCGCCACCGCTCTGGGTCCGGGAGAGAGGCGCCGGCGGCCGTGATCTCGCTGAAGAAGCTCGGCAGATCCGCGGCCGACTCGATCTCGAGCTCCTGCCACGCCCGGACCTGGGGGATGGCGGCGCGGGTCCGCGATTCGGCGAGGAACTGGGGGACGGCCTCGAGGCGACTGGCGATCGAATCGAGTCGCACCGGCAGGGGCGCGTAGTCCTGGGCGAACAGGAGGAACAGGCCGTCGCCGATCATGTCGAGGGCTGTCGACCGCCGTTCCCACGTCCGGACCTCCGCGGTGTCGAAGATGCTCCGGCGGGTGTTGTGGACCTCGAGGTCCCGCTCGAAGCGGACCTCCTCCGACAGGCCGTCGTCGTCGAGCCCCTCGATCGCGGCGAGATGCTGTCGCTCGGCCTCCAGCTCGCTGAGGACCGCATCGCGGGTTCCGTCGCCGAGGCGATGGTCCTCGGTGTGGATGCCCAGGTACGTCCCGAGGAGCGGGTTCTGTTGGACGAGCGTCCGGAAGTGCGCCTCGACGAGGTCGTAGAAGCGGTCGTCGAGCGGCCCGGGCGACTCAGCCTGATCGGGACGAGTCAGGACGACGTCCGCGAGGGTCTGCGTCACGAAACCTCCTGGAGCGGGCGGATCGAGTGTCGCCGACGCGCGCGTTTCTTGCTGGCGGGCGGCGTCAGGACGGCACCGCCACGCGGGCCCGACGCACCTGGGCGAGCGCCGCGGCGATCACCTCGGCGGCGCGATCGACATCGGGCGCCGTGATCCCGTGGTGGGTCGCCGCTCGGACCTGGCCGTGGGGGTATTGGTCGAGGCGGACCCCACGTGCCTCAGCTTCGGCGAGGAAGGCCGTGCGATCCGCGGCGACGCGGAACAGGACGAAGTTGGTCGTCACCCTGCCTGGATCGAGCCGATCGTCGCTGCCGGGCTGGGCGATGTCGCCTGGTGAGCCGACGCCGGGGACCTCGGCGAGGCGCTCGGCGAGCCGGCGGGCGTTGGCGTGATCGTCGGCGAGGCGAGTGATCATGCCGGCGTCTCCGTCGCGCAGCGCGACGAGTCCGGCGGCGGCCAGGACCCCCGCCTGGCGCATTCCGCCACCGAGCAGCTTGCGGGCCCGGCGGGCCCGAGCGACGAAGTCCTGCTCGCCGACGACGACCGAGCCGGCGGGACAGGACAGGCCCTTCGACAGGCAGAACGTCACCGAATCGGCTGGGGCTGCCAGCTGCGCGGCCGTGACCCCGAGGGCGACGACGGTGTTGAAGAACCGCGCCCCGTCGACGTGGAGAGGGACGCCGCGCTCGTGGGCGACGGCAGCGATGCGCGCCGTGGCCGCGACCCCGATCGGCTGGTTGCCGGAGTGGCTGTGGGCGTTCTCGAGCGCGACCAGGCTCGTGATCGGCTCGTGCGGGTCGTGCGGGTCGCGGAAGGCCGCGGCGATCTCGTCCGGGTCGAGCGTCCCGTCCGGCCGATCCCCGAGCTGGAGGACGCTCGCCCCGACGACGACGGCGTGGCCCGCCGCCTCGTCGCGGACGATGTGGGTCTGGGCGCCGGCGATGACCTCGCCACCCCGGGGCACGTGGGCCATTAGCGAGACGAGGTTGCCCATTGTCCCCGACGAGACGAACAGGCCGGCCTCCTTGTCGAGAAGCTCGGCGGCGCGCGCCTCGAGGGCGTTGACGGTCGGATCCTCACCCCATACGTCGTCGCCGACGTCGGCCGCGGCCATCGCCCGGCGCATCTCGTCGGTGGGCTTGGTCACGGTGTCCGAGCGGAGGTCGATCGTCGTCACGGGCGCCGAAGTATAGGGTCGTCCGATCGGGCGACAACGGGGGGCGAGCCTGCTATCCTCCGCACTCGCCGCACGGACCCGTGGTGTAGCGGCCCAACATGCCAGCCTGTCACGCTGGAGATCGCCGGTTCGAATCCGGTCGGGTCCGCCATCGAGCATCTCCCTCACGCCCCGTCCGCCCGCCCGGACGGGGCGTCTTTCTGTCTGGCTCCCACTGCGCCCCTGTGCGCCTCGCTGCCGGGCCCGCCTTCGAACCACTGCGTGGCATTCTTCGGCCGGTGAAGCGCCTCCCCCTCGTCGCCGCTGTGGCGGTCCTCGCCGTCGCGTTCGCGTCGGGCGTCGTCTGGAACGCCAACCGCCTCCGGGCCGAGGGTTCTCCGTCGGTGGCCGCGGCTGGAGCGTCGCAATCGCCGAGCCCGTCGGCGTACCCGGCGGTGTCGCCGGGTCAGACCGCGAGCCCGTCCGCGCCCGTCCCAGGCCCGGCCAGCCAGCCACCGGTCGCGACGGCACTCGCCGATGTCCCGATCGTGCCGGTCGCCCAGTTCCGGACGACCGTTGAGCGGATCACTCGCGACGACATCCGGGCCGCGTTGGCCGGCACGAGCCCGCGCTGGCAGTCACTCGAGCTCGTCGAGAGCGAAGCGGACGCCATCCTGGCGGGGCTCGGTGTCGACCGGCCGGCCGGTGATGACGGCCTCCTCCTGGCCCCGGATGCCGCGATGCTGCTCACGGACCTCGCCCAGAACCGGAAGCGCCTCGGCGTGCTCCGAGCGGACGCGGTCGGTCCGTCCGTCCGGGCGCTTGGCTGGGGCAGCCGGTCGCTGTTCGGCGTCGGTGCCGTCAAGACGACGGCGGCGTGGGCCCTGACCGCCCGTCTCCCCCAACGGGTCGACACAGCGGTCTTCGATCCGGGCGACTCGTGGACGCTCGTCGCCGGCGGCGACATCCTGCTCGACCGGGGCGTGGCCCAGACGCTGAAGGTCCGTGGCAAGGGCGCCGATTTCCCGTTCGACGGGGGCACCGCCGAGATCACCGGCCACTGCAGGAGCTGCTCGCCCCTCGGCTGGGATCTGCCCGACACGAAGCGGACCGGGAATGCCGGCGTGGTCCGGGCGCTCATCCACGGCGCCGACATCGCCATCGCGAACTTCGAGAACCCGGCGCCGAACGTCTTCAGGTACCACACGCATGGGACGGTCTTCTCCGCTGACCCGAAGCTGATCGCCGGGCTCGCCGACGCCGGCATCGACTGGGTGGGAATCGCCAACAACCACATCAAGGACGCGGGCGGAGTCGGGATCCTCCAGACGATCGCGAACCTGAAGGCGTACGGCATCGCGGCGAGCGGCGCAGGCAAGAACCTGGCAGCCGCGCGGACGCCGACGATCCTGACCGCAGGCGGCGTCAAGGTTGCGTTCCTGGCCTACGACACGATCGCCAAGGGCTACGCGGCGGGTCCGGATCGGGCCGGCAGCGCGCAGCTCTCACCGAAGGTCGTGAAGGCCGACGTCGCCGCGGCGCGCAAGGCGGGGGCCCAGGTCGTGATCGTGTTCCCGCACTGGGGGACGGAGTACGACCCGACGCCGTTCGCCGGCCAGGAGACGCTCGCCCACGCCGCGATCGACGCGGGTGCGGACCTCGTGATCGGCAACCACGCCCACTGGGCCGGGGCGATGGAGGTCTACGAGGGCAAGCCGATCTGGTACGCGCTCGGCAACTTCGTCTTCGACCAGACCTGGTCCGAGCCGACGATGGAGGGCATCACCCTCGAACTGACCTTCCACGGCGCGACGTTGGTCCAGGCCCGGATGCACCCGCACCTGATCCTCGACAAGGCGCAGCCGAACTTCCTGGATCCCGCGGGCGATGGGCGAGTGGTCCTCGGGCAGATCTACGACGCGTCGAGGGGGATGCTCCCCTGGTGAGCGATCGCCTGCCTCAGGGGCCGGGCTGAGGATCGCGGACCAATCCCCACAAGGCGAACCCGCTGCCGGGCACGGTCCCCTCGATCGCCACCCGGTAGCCGCGCCGCTCGTAGAACCGCACGTTCTCGATCGTGAACGTCTCGAGCCAGACCCGCTCCCCGGCGGCGTCGGCCTCCTCGTGGCCGGTCGCGATCAGCCGGCTGCCGACCCCGGTCCCCTGGTGGGCGGGGTCCACGCCGTAGAACTCGAGCCGCCAGTGCGGGCCGCTGATCGCCCGGGCGTGCTGGGCCTCGAGGAACTCGATCATCGTCGCCATCCGGCCGGCCGCGTCCGGCACCGCGGCAACGGCGGCCCCGAGACCCGCGGCTTCCATCTCCTCCTCGGTCGGCGAGTCGTGGCCGGGCGGCACGAAGGTCGCGACCCCGATGACCCGGCCGTCGGTGACCGCCGCGGCGACGTGGCCGAATGGCATGGCCCACCGGACGACGGGCGCGAACAACGCGGCCGTGGCCGTCGGGCGGCGACTCGGGTCAGGCTCGACGATCACCGCACCAGGATCCTCATGGAACGCGCGCGACAGCATCTCGACGGCGTCGTCTACCTCGGCCGGCTCGAGAGGCCGGATCTCGAAGGACGGCTCGGTCGCCACGCTCAAGCCAGGCCGGCGAACAGGTCGGTCTCCGGGATCCGCCTCCCGTCCAGCCGCGACTCGCGCAGGATGAACGATTCCTTCGACCAGAACTCCTTCCAGCCCTCCTCGCCCATGACCAGGAAGCCGTTGTCCATCGAGATCTGGGTGACGTGTCGCTGGATCGCCCGCCACTTGCGGTCGAGCGGGTCGCCGCTGACGTCGACCCACGTTGTAATTGACTCGTCCGGCACGAGCATCTTCGCTGCGAACTCCTCGAACTCGCGACGCTGCTCTTCGGTGGCATCCTCCGGCGGCTCCCAGAAGGACGGTCTGCCCGCCTCGCGCATCGCGTCGCGCATCGCGTCCCGAACCGATGCGGGGAACGCCGTCTCGTAGAGCTTGGCCGGCGCCCACGGCCGCACGCCGTCGACGAACTGTTCCGGGTACCAGGCCGGCTCGCCGGCCCGCGCGAAGGCGCGCACGGCGACGTCGTGGGTCCGGATGTGGTCCGGATGGCCGTAGCCACCGAAGCTGTTGTAGGTCGTCATGACATCCGGCTGGAAGCGCCGGATGAGCCAGGTCAGCCGGCCGGCGGCCTCGTCGAGGTCGGCCTGCCAGAAGCAGCGGGGGTCGCGGTTCCCCTCCCGACCCATCATGTCCGAATCGCGGTAGCCGAGGTTCTCCCACTCGGTCACGCCGAGCTCGGACATGGCGGCCTCGAGCTCGGCGGCGCGGAGCTCGCCGAGCCGCCGATGGTTGTCGGGCGTGTCCATCTCCTTGACGACGATCTCGCCCTGCTCTCCGCGCGTGCAGGTGACGAGGACGACGCGATGACCCGCCGCGACGGCCTTGGCCATCACCCCGCCCGTCGAGATCGTTTCGTCGTCGGGGTGGGCGTGGACCGTCATGAGGGTCAGGCGGTGGGGCTCGGGTGGGGTGTCGGAGGCTCCGCTCCGGGCTTCGTCTGTCATCGGCGGATCATCGCATCGCGGTCGTCCGGGTGCCGCGCCGGGCAAATCCGTCCCGTGGCCAATCCCTACCATCGGAGCATGTCGACCGCCTCACCGGCCGATGGGCCGCTCGCCGGCGTCCGCGTCGTCGATTGCTCGACGGTCCTCGCCGGCCCCTACGCGACGATGCTCCTCGGCGACCTGGGCGCGGACGTCGTCAAGGTCGAGCCGCCGGATGGTGATTCGACCCGCGGCTGGGGTCCGCCATGGGTCGGCGGCGACGACCCCTCGACGCGGACCGCGGCCTACTACTTGTCGGTCAACCGCAACAAGCGATCGATCCGCCTGGACCTCCGCCAGGACGCGGGACGCGAGGTCCTGCGCCGGCTCCTGGGCCGAGGCGACGTGTTCGTCGAGAACTTTCGCGCGGGCAACCTCGACCGGCTCGTGTTCGACGACGAGGCGCTGGCCCGGCTCAACCCGGGGCTGATCCACCTGGCGATCACCGGCTACGGGCCGGCGAGCCCGGACCCGGCCCGACCCGGCTACGACTTCGTGGTCCAGGCCGAGTCGGGCCTGATGTCGATCACCGGGCCGCCCGAGGGCGAGGTCGGCGCCGGCCCGACGAAGGTCGGCGTGGCGATCAGCGACGTCGTTGCCGGCCTCAACGGCGCGGTCGCGATCCTCGCCGCGCTCGTCGTCCGCGGTCGCGGAGCCGGGGGCCAGGTCGGCCCGCGCGGGCGCGGCTCAGGTGGCCAGCGGATCGACCTGTCGCTGCTTGGATCGACGCTCGCATCTCTCGTCAACCAGGCCCAGAATGCGTTCGTCGGCGGATCGCCGCCCGGCCGCCTCGGGAACGCCCATCCGAACATCGTCCCGTACGAGACCTTCGACACCGCCGACGGGACGATCGCCGTGGCGGTTGGCAGCGAGCGCCAGTGGCCGCGGTTCTGCCGCGCGCTCGGATTGCCGGCACTCGCCGATAACCCCCGCTTCGCCGCGAACGGCGATCGGGTCGCGAACCGTGGGGAGCTGATCCCGACGCTGGCGTCGCGCTTCGCCGAGCGCTCCACCGGGGAGTGGCTCGTCGCCCTCGATGGCGCCGAGATCCCGGCCGGCCCGATCAACGACATCGCCGCCGCGTTCGCGTCGCCGTGGGCCGCCGGGCGGACCGTCGAGATCGCCCATCCGAGGCTGGGCCCGACCCATCAGGTCGCGCCGCCGTTCGAGCTGTCGCTGACCCCGGCGAGCGTCCGCACGCCGCCGCCGCTCCTCGGCGAGCAGACCGATGAGATCCTTGCGGAGCTCGGTTACACCGAAACGGAGGCTGTGGCGATGCGCGCAGCCGGAGTCGTCTGAGAGGCGCGAGCCGCCCTCGGTGATTGACCGCACGCGTATCGTTCGGCCGTCGGCGGTCGGCGGCAGCAAGGGGGAGGACAGGTGATGGGCGACGGGTGGGCGAGTCGCGTCCGCGCGATCGCGCTCAGCGCCGCCCTGTGTGCCGTCATCATCGGCTGCGATTCCGGGGCCTCCGCGCGGCCGACCGACCCTCGCGAGATCCTCGCGAACGGCATCCGCACGACGGCCGCGCTGCCCACCCTCCGTCTCCATGCGGAGCTGGGGACCGACATGGGTCGCGCCGGAGGGCAGCTTGGGAACGGCAAGGTGACGATCGCCTTCGACGCCGACCTCGATCTGGCCGGTCGGCAGCTCGCCGGTCGGACGACGGTCCAGGTCCCGGCCGGTCTCGGAGGCGGCCCGCTCGGCAACCAGGTCACCGACCTCATCGTGACCCGCGATACGAGCTTCCAGCGGCAGGGGCCGGCGCCGGTCGGGGCCGGCCATTGGACGAAGATGGCGGGCGGTCTCGGCGGCGGGCCGACGAACGCGGCGGTCGCCAACGCCCTGCTGCAGCTGCTCGCAGATCCGGCCAATCTCCTCGAGCTCCGTGGGAGCGCGACCTGCAGTCTCGGGACGTGCGACGACATCGCGGTCCGGGTCGACGGCGGCGCCATGGGCCGGACGCTGATCCCGCTGCTGGGCCCGCCGGGTGCGCCGATCCCGTCCTTCAATGGCGAAGTCCTCGTCGACCAGGCGACCGGCGTCATCAGCGAGGTCCGGTTCGCGTTCGCGACCAACGGCATGCAGCAGACGTTCCTGATCCAGGTGTCGAACCCGGGTGCCGCCGTGGTCATCGCCCCTCCACCGCCCGATCAGGTTGACGACTTCGGCTTGGGGTCCGGCGGCGGGGGGACCGTCCTGGAGGTCGAGGGCTCGCCGATCCTCCTCGGGTCGCTGCCACCGGACGTGCTGATCCCGATCGAATCGCTCCCGCCTGAGTGATCGCGACGCCTGCACGACTGCATCGAGTCCGGCCCGGCACCCCCGTCGGCCGCTGCTAGACTCGATCGCCATGATCGACGACCGCGAGCGATGGGCCCTGATCCTCGGCGCGTCGAGCGGGATGGGTGAGGCCACGTCACTCGCCCTCGCCGCGGCCGGCTACAAGATCGCCGGGGTCCATCTCGACTTCCGGGCCGGCCTGGCCCATGTCGACGAGGTCAAGGCCGGGATCCAGGCAGCCGGCAGCGAGGCTCTGTACATCAACATGAACGCGGCCGATGACGAGAAGCGGGCGGCGGCGATCGAGACGTTCCGCCAGCGCTTCGAGCAGAGCCGGGCCGCGGGCGGACACCCCTATTTCCGGGTCGTGATGCATTCCCTCGCATTCGGGTCGCTCGTCCCGTTCCTCACCGAGGACCCGAAGGACGGGGTCGACCGGAAGAAGATGGAGATGACCCAGGACGTGATGGCGAACAGCCTCGTCTACTGGGTCCAGGACGTGTGGCGGGCGGGGCTCCTCGAGCGGGGCTCGAAGATCTATGCGATGACGTCCGAAGGGACGTCCCGGGTCGTCCCGTCGTACGGCGTCGTCTCCGGGGCGAAGGCAGCTCTCGAGTCGCATGTGCGTCAGCTCGCGATGGAGTTCGCCCGGAAAGGCGGCGGGATCGCGATCAACTCGATCCGGGCCGGGGTGACCGACACGCCGGCGTTGCGCAAGATCCCGGAGAACCAGCGGATGATCGACGTGACCCTCGCGCGCAACCCGCACGGGCGGATGACGACGCCGCAGGATGTCGCGGACGCGATCGTGACCCTCAGCGCCACGGACTCGGACTGGATCAGCGGCAACATCATCTCGGTCGACGGCGGCGAATTCGTCACCGGATAGCGGCGCGGTGAGCGGTCGCGTCATCGTCGTCGGCTCGGTCAACGTCGACCTGGTCGCGACGGTCGACCGCCTGCCGGCGCCTGGCGAGACGGTGACCGGCGCGACGTTCGCGCGACATCCCGGCGGCAAGGGCGGCAACCAGGCGACCGCGGCGGCTCGGCTCGGCGCCGCCGTGTCGTTCGTCGGTGCGGTCGGGGACGACGCTCTTGCGGACGAGGCCCGGGAGGCCCTGGCGGCCGATGGTGTCGATGTGACCCACCTCACGACCATCCCGGGCCCGACCGGGGTCGCCCTGATCCTCGTCGATCGGGCGGGCGAGAACCTGATCGCGGTGGCGTCAGGTGCGAATCGGGCCATGTCGCCGGAGCTCGCCGCGGCGGCCCTGGATCGGCTGGCGTCTGAAGCGGGCGACATCGTCCTCGTCGGGCACGAGATCCCGACCGCGACGGCGCGAGCGGCTCTCCACGCGGCCCGGGCGCGAGGCGCCTTGACGATCCTGAACCCCGCCCCGTCGGCCGGCATCGACCGCGCGATCCTCGGCCTCACCGACGTCGTCGTCCCGAACCGGATCGAGCTCGGCCAGATCGCGGCCGCCCTCGGGCTCGCCGCCGGCTCGGTCGTCGATGAGGCGCGACGGGTGCTGGTCGTCCTCGGCGGGGGCAGGGCCGGCGCCGCGGTGATCGTGACGCTCGGGGCCGGCGGGGCGATCGTCGTTCCGAGAGACCAGGAGGAGATCGAGGTTCCCAGCCCCAGCGTGGATACGGTCGACACCGTCGGGGCCGGCGACACGTTCGTTGGGGCCCTCGCGGCTGCGCTCGCGGCCGGCATCGAGCGGGAGCCGGCCGTCCGGCGCGCGGTCGCGGCTGCGAGCCTCTCGACGACGCGCGCCGGCGCCCGTGACGGGATGCCGACGACGGCCGAGCTGGAGGCCTTCCTGGGCGGTTCCCCCCAACGTACCGGCGGGCGTGGGACCTTCGGATCAGACCAGCCTCCCGGGGGCTGACCGACACTGCTCGCGAGGGCACTCCACCGCCGCCCTCCGCATCGAGCATTCAGGAGGCTCGATCTCGATGACCGTCAACGCGGCCAGGCGGACTCGTCGCCGTGCCGGAGCGCCACCTCCGACGCCGCTGCCGGCGCCGGTCGAGTCGCTCGCCATCGGCGAGATCAACCAGACGGTCTTCGACTGCCCCAAGTGCGCCAGGCCACTAGCCATGGGCGCGAGGCGCTGCCCGCGCTGCGGGACGCGACTGGTCCTTGGCGTACCGATGGCCAAGGCGAGCGTGATCGCGTCCTTTGGCCTCGCGGTCGGCCTGGTCCTTGGCGCGGTCGGCGGGATGGTGTTCGGCATGACCCGGTTGTCCGGCATCGCGCTCCCCGGCCCAGCCGCCGTCGCGCCGAGCGCGGCACCCGCGGGTGCGCTCACAAACCCGACCGTTGCCCCGACCACCGCGACGCCCGCGCCGCCGTCTCCGTCCGCGGGGAACGTCCAGACGGAGATGCCTTCCCTGACCCGTTCCGCCCTCGCCCAGGCGATCACCGTCAACGACCGGCTCACCGCCGCCGCGGCGGCACTTAAGACCGCCCTCGCGGCCAAGTCGTTCGACGCCTCGGAGGTCGCCCAGATCCTGCGGACCATCTCCGCGGACTCGGTGTACGGCGAGCAGCTGGCCGGCCGCGTCTCGAGCTGGAGCG
>Ga0070707_100003975_pt1 | contig 13924 bp, 24 predicted proteins | sample KBSK5502metaG_FD_65468 | JGI IMG/M metagenome (GOLD analysis project Ga0070707, IMG submission 65468) | Corn, switchgrass and miscanthus rhizosphere microbial communities from Kellogg Biological Station, Michigan, USA - KBS K5-50-2 metaG | ecosystem: Host-associated > Plants > Roots >... | reverse complement strand
GTGACCAGGGAGCGGATCAGGCAGATCGAGTCGAAGACCCTGGCCAAGCTCCGCCACCCGAGCCGCGCCCAGATGCTCCGCGAGTATCTTGACTAGCCAGCGCGGCGCGCTGGCCGCTCTGACCTGCGGAAACATGCCGACACGCCCCTAAAGGTGGCACGCGCGTAGTTACTGTGTCAAGATACCGGGTATGACTGAGACACCAGAGCTAGCCGCGGCCAGGATCCGCCAGCGCGAGCTGATGGACCGGATGCGGGCCATGGACCCGGCCGCCGTCGACGAGATGACCGAGTTCATCCGGTCGCTGCCCACTGACATCCTCAAGCGGCTCCGCGAGGAAGCCGGCCAGTGACACCCGGCGAGGCGCGGGCGCTGGCCGAATCCTGGGTCACCCACCTGGAGGCCGAGCGGAAGTCCCCGCACACGATACGCACCTACACCGCCGGCCTGGCCGCCTACATCGCGTGGTGCGAGCGGCAGGGCCTGGCCGTCGACCTCGAGCCGAAGGCCGTCGAGAAGTTCATGGCCGCGCTGTTCGAGGGCGGCGCCGGGGCGGCCACGGTCCTGTCCCGGCAGCGGGGGATCCGCCGGTTCTCCGCGTGGCTCGCCGCCGACGCGGGCACGGCCGACCGGCTCGACCGGATGAAGCCCCCGAAGCTGGACCAGAAAATACCGCCGTTCGTCAATCCAGATCAGCTCGCCGGATTGATCGGGACCTGTTTGACGCGATCGTTTCACGACCTGCGCGACCGGGCCATCATCAGCCTCATGGCCGAGTCCATGGTGCGCGCGGACGAGCTGCTGATGATGACGAAGGACGGCGTCAGCGTCCGCCAGCGCACGGCCCGCGTCGAGCGCGGTAAAGGTGGCAAAGGTCGCGTCACCGCATTCAGCGCGCAGACCGCCCGGGACCTCGACCGGTACATCCGGGCCCGCGCCTCGCACCGGCTGGCCTCCGAACCGTGGCTGTGGCTGCCCGTCAAGCGCAGCAAAGAACCGCGGCTGACCTACGACGGGCTCTACACGACGCTGCGGCGCCGTGCGCTGCGGGCCAGCCCGCCGTTCGCGCTGCACCCGCACATGCTCCGCTCGACCGGCGCGATCAGCTTCCGCCGCAAGGGCGGGCAGGTCACCTCGCTGATGGCGCTGGGCGGCTGGTCGGATATCGCCATGGTGCAGCGGTACATCCGCGCGGCCGAGAACGACCTGGCCATCGAGGAGGCCCGCCGGCTGTTCGACGGGGAGATGTGACCGGACCGTTATACGGGCACTGTAGTCCATCCCTGTCCGTCATTGACACTCACTGGCAGCCGCTGGAAGGGACAGGAGCGGACTACAGTGCCCCGGCGGGCCCGCGGCCCCGGGTTGACTCCCCGGCCGCATTCTGGCAACTTTCGCTGCGACGCGGCAATACAGTCGCGTCGTTACAAGGCGCGGACGGCCAGCACACTCGCCAAAGCTAACTGGCCGCCCGCCCGACCCGGCAAAGGATCGGTGCGCCAGTATGGCACGCTCAACTACGCGCGTCGAGGGCAGGCCCCTCACCAAATCCGAATGCGGCCACGCCGGCGTCGTCGCCCGCCTCCTCACCGAGGACTGGTCGGAGATGACCGCCGCGGCCAACGCCTCGGCCAACCACGTCGGCTCCCTCGATCGCTGGGTCAAGAAGGTCCGCGAGCTCAACCCGCGCCTCGACGACGCCCAGGCCGAGCGCATGGCCGAGCGGCTCCGCACCGACCACTACCGCAGGATGGGGCGCCTGTCCGCGCAGGCCCGCCGGCTCGCCCGCGACGCTGAGGCCGAGCTCAAGCGCGCCGATGCCTCCTGACGCAAAGCGAAGAGGCCCGGGAAGCACCACCAACCCGGACCTCTCCAGAAGCAGCTTCGCCACCACCACAGCGCCAAAGCTGTGGCCATGGTAACCCGCGGCGCCGTCAGCGGCGGTGAGCCGTGATCGAGCGCTGGCTCGTGGCGGTGCGCGATCACCCGGGCCGGCCGCCCGCCATGCAGCGGCACGTGCTGACCATGCTGGCGCTCCGCATGGACTGGGCCACCGGCGCCGGGTTCGCCGGGACGCGGGACCTGATGGCCGACGCAGGCGCATCCAAGCGCACCGTCATGCGGGCCACCAGCTGGGCCGTAGGCGAGCATTTCCTGATCCGCACCAGGCGCGGCCACTACATCAACGCCCAGGCCACCATCGCGTCCCAGTGGCAGCTAACCCAAGGTGCCACCACAGAGACCTTGGGTCAAAGCCAAGGTGCCAATGGCAGCAACCCAAGGTGCCAATCGGGCCAACCCAAGGTGCCAGTGGGGACCACACATCAAGAGTCCTCTACATCAAGCACCTCTACATCAGGGAAGCGCGCCTCCGGCGCGGCTTCCCCGGGTGCGGATCGCCAGCAGGTGCTTGCAAACGCACCCCGCCGTAACGCGCGCGAGGCGAGCTAGCCATGGCGATCATCTACGAGTGCTTCACCTGCGGCTCACCCGACCACGTGAAAGCCGACTGCCCGAACCGCACCCGTCGCGGAGAATCACCCCCCGCCCCCCGGCTGGAGCCGGGGGCAGAAGGGGTGGAGAAGAAGACCGTAACCTCACCCCACTGCCTCAAGTGCGGCGTCGACCTCCGCTACGCGACCGACCACGCCCCGGGCTGCGGCCAGGCACCGTCAACCCCGGAACGCGCCGGCGCCATCCTCGCCGCGGCCGGCGTCGACCGGACCCCCGTCGTCCGGACCGGGTTCCGCACCGCGGCGCGCATGATGCCCCGCACCGAAGCGCAGCTGCGGGAGCTGGCCGCGCGGCAGGCCGCCGAATCCAGGGCCATCCCCCGGCCGTTCGACGGCGAAAAGCGCACCGGGGAAGAGGGGGCAGCATGACCCGCAATCCGGTGGCCGCGGCCATGACCGAGGACCGCGGACCCGACTCGCTCGAGGCCTACGTCCGCAAGGTCATCGCCGACCTCGGCCTGTTCGGATACCACCCGCGGAACAGCAAGGGCAGCGCGGCCGGCTGGCCAGACTGGGTCATCGTCGGCCGGGGCATCCTGTACCGCGAGCTGAAATCCGAGGCCGGCACCGTCTCACCCGATCAGAAGCACGTCGGCGAGCTGATCACCCGCGCGGGCGGCAACTGGGCGGTGTGGAGGCCGACGCAGCGACTCGACGGCACGATCGCCCGCGAGCTGACCGACCTCGCCGCGGTCCAACTCAGCCTTTGGCAGGCCTCGCCATGACGATCGTCAGCGTCGAGCACGTCACCGACGACACCACCACATGCCGCCGCTGCGGCCAGCCAATCGAGCGCGGCCGGCGCGCCGCCCTGGTGCTCGGCACCGGCCTGGTCCATCTCCGCTGCCTGCTCGGCGACACCACGACAGGAGAGACGCCATGACCACGTACGAGGCTTACACCGACGTCCAGTGCCCGCGCTGCGGCTACACCGAGGCACGCGACGCCGGGCCCTACGAGTACCTCCCGGGCATCGACGACAAGCTCGGCGGCGTGCCCCATCCCTCGGTCCACTGCATGTGGTGCGGGCGCTGCGGCAAGTCGTTCGACGTCGGCCCGCCCGAGGCCGAGGAGCACCGCCGGGCCCAGGTGGAGGCAATGCACGAGCGGCGCGATCACCACTGCTGCGATCCGGCCGCCTGCGCATGGGCGGCGATGAAGATATGGGAGGAGTAACCGCGCGCAAGATGCATCCTGCCGAGCGGCGGCGCCAGGCCGAGCTGCGCGAGCTGGACCGGCTCATGCGCGAGCGCGTCGGCCTGGCCCCGGCGCCCGTGCCGGTACCGCTCCACAAGATGGGGCAGCAGCGGGCGAAGCGGGCGCGACAATAGGCGGCGTGAGTGAACGCCTGGCGAGATGCCTGGGTGAGCGAGCATGCCCGCGACGGTGGGCAGACGGCGGACCTGACCGCAACTGCGGCCAGCACGATGGCGATGACCGCGGCCTCGCCGAGCGCATGGAGGCGTTCGACGTGATGGCAGCAGCACCACGCGGGCGCGGCGATGGCGATGGCGGCGATGGCGGCGATGGCGGCGATGGCGGCGATGGCGGCGATCGCGATGGCGGCGATGGCAGGCAGGCGACCAGCAGGCACGGGATAGACCTCCGCCGCTGACCACCCGCCCATCCCTGACCACCCGTCGATGCCGGAGCAGCGCTCCGGGTGCCTCTGACCTGCGACGATGCGCGGCGATCGAATCGCCGTCCGGAGGGGGAACCGCTCACGACTGCCGCAGGCAGACTCCCGCGCGCGCGTGTCATCCGTCGTGTCGTGGCACGATAGACCTGTGGCTGACAGCAACGCGCTGAGGTCCCGCCGGAAGCGCCTGCACGCTGCCGGGGACTGCTCTTTGTGCCGTCACGACGGCCGCGGCGCCCGCCCGGTGCCGCCCGTGCCCGCCGCTGCCGGGATGGACCCGCAGGCGTCGCTGCGGGCGCTGGCGGCGCGGCTGGAGGCCGCTCACGTCACCGACCCCGCCGACGCGGCGGTCGCGCGGGAGCTGCGGGCCACCCTGCTGGCCCTCCCGCCGCCGGAGATCCCCGACGATGATCCGCTGGCGGAGCTGCTTGCCCTTGACGCCGACGTTCCCTGAACCCAGGGTCAGCTACGTCCCGGAGGCGGGCGGGCGCCGGGGGAAGATGGCGGCCGGGCTGGCGGCGCTGGCGGGTGTCCAGCTGGACGGCGCACAGCGGCTCGTGCTGGACGCAGCGTGCGGCCAGCGGGACGGCCGCTGGTCGGCGACGACGGTCGGCATCGTGGTACCCCGCCGCAACCTGAAGTCGATCACGGTCCGGATCCGGGAGCTGGCCGGGCTGCTGCTGTTCGGGGAGCGGCTGGCGATCCACTCCGCGCACGAGTGGCGGACGGTATCCGAGCAGTTCCGCGAGACGATGGAGCTCGTGGAGGGGTCGGCGCTGAAACGGTACCTGCGGGCGGTGCGGAGGACCGGCGGTGAGGAGTGCATCACGTTCACCAACGGCAGCCGGCTGCGGTTCATGAACCGGTCGAAGGAATCGGCGCGGTCGTTCGGCGCCGACTTCATCGCGCTGGACGAGGCGCACGCGGTGACGCTGGACCAGGCGCAGGCGCTCGTCCCCGTGCTGTCCGATCACCCGGATTCGCAGTGCTGGTGGCTGGCGCACGGTCCTACGCCGACGGCGTGGCAGCTGGCGGCGCTGCGCACCAGGGCCGTCTCGGCGGACCCGGGCCGGATGTGCTGGCTTGAGTGGTCCGCTGATCCCGAGGTCGACGACCTGGAGGACGAGGAGGTGTGGAAGCGGGTGAACCCGGCGGAGGCGGCGGGGCGGCTGACCCTGGAGCGGATGCGGGAGGAGCGGGCCCTGCTCGGCCCGGCGGGTTTCGCCGCGGAGAGGCTGGCGGCGGCGCCGTGGCCGTCGGAGGAGGCGGCGTCCTGGAGGCTGTTCACGCAGGAGGACTGGGAGGCGATGACGTCATGATGGCGATCGGGCTGGAGCTGAGTACGGATGTGGACATGGCGGCGGTCGGCGTGGCCAGCGGGGAGGGCGGCCGTCACCTGGTCGACGTGGCTTGGTACGGGTCACCGGATGACGCGGTGGCCGAGTGCTCCCGGCTGTACGGGGAGACGGACAACTGCGGGGTGTTCTGCGACCCGCAGCCCTGCGCGGGGATCCTGGACGGGCTGCGCGCCGCCGGGTGCTGGCTGCACCTGATGGAGGCGGTCGACGTGTCCGCCGCGTCCTGGCAGTACACGACCGAGGTGCGCGCCCGGCGGCTGAAGGGAGGGAACCACCCGGCGCTGCGGGAGGCGATGCGGTCGGCGGTGCCCCGCCCGCTGGCGCTGCGGTTCGCGTTCGAGCGCAAGCGGACCCCGACCGACGTGTCGCCGCTGAACGCCTGCGCGTTCGCGTTGTGGGGTTTGCGCAGGAACGAGGTCGGCGCCGAGCCCGGCGTGTGGGTCGTGTAGCCCGGACCGGTTTACGTCGTGGCACGATGGAACTGCGCCGGGCGGCGCGGCTTCTCCGTGTCCGTGACCGCCCGGCCGGAACACGGAGGAATCATGTCGTACGAGGCACTGCAGGCCCTGGAGGCGCTGGCCGCTGATGATCCGGGACCGCTGGAGCGGGCCAGGCTGCAGTCGGCGGCGGCTGACCGGGCTGAGGAGGCCGCGGCGGTCCGCGAGAAGGCTGAGCGCGAAGCCGAGCGGGCCGAGCGGACCGAGGCGCTGGCGATTCTCAATCGCGCCGCCGGGGATCCGCTGGGGCAGATGAGCGTGGCCCGGGCGGTGATCGCTGCCGCCGATGACGAGATCGCCGAGCTGAGCGCGAAGCTGGCGCGGGCGGAGGCGAAGCGGTCCAGGGCCGCGGACAGCATGAAGTTCTACGCTGAGCGGCTGGGGGCCGCGCAGGACTGCGTGCAGCGGTCGGCGGGCGGGGACCTGCTGGCCCCGGCGAAAGCGCAGCTGAAGGCGCACCAGGAGTACGTGCAGGCGTCCCGGGCGGCGTGGTCGGCAGCGCAGGCCGGGGCACCGCGGGCGCGGCGCCCTTTCGCTGGCCGTGGCGGCGAGGCACGCAGGTCTGAGTCCTGCCAGCATTGCATCGACCAGGGCGTAGACGACGAGACCTCGTTCCTGCTGCATTCGGACCCGCAGCTTGCGGTCCCCGTCACTCCCCCGCAGCAGGCGGAACAGCCGGTGCAGGCCAAGCGGCGCACGCCCATGATCTACGCGGGAACGGAAATAAGCCGGTGAGCACCCCCGAACAGGTGCGGCTAGCCCATCACGCCGCGGAGCAGCGGGCCCGGGAGGCCGCGGTCCCGGCGCCGTCGCCGCAGCCACGCCCGGAGCTCCATTCCGAGGCGATGGCCTCCAGTCATGAGGGCAGGCCGGCCGTACAGCAGCAGCAGGAGAGGCAGTGGTCCCCGTGAGTTACCCGCCGAACAGCAGCCCGGGCGCGGCAGACGAGTCATGGACGACCCCGGCGGTGCCGCCGGGCCCGGTCGTCACGCCCGCGCCGATGTCACATGAGGTGCCGGAGACCCCCGACCCGATCGTCAGCCCGGGGCCGCGGGACGCCAAGTCCGACGACGTCTCCGCCTCGGTGGCCGGCGCCATGGCGGCCGCCGAGGCCCGGTACCGGTCCCATGAAGCCGACACCCGCCCGCAGGGGTCGGTGATCGGCACCCTGATGGATCTCCCCGAGGTGCCGGGCCAGCATTCCAAGCACGTCGGCGGGGACGACGACGGGTACCCGGCCTAGGGGCGGCCCGGGGACGCGAGCGCGCCCGGGCCCGTCCTGCTCCCGGGCGCGCTCTGCCAGCCGGCCGCCTACCGCGCGGCGGCCGGCTCAGCGTGCCGGGACCGGCCGAACGCGCAGAACCCGCACCGGCACGACGGATCATCCTCCCCGGGGCACGGCATCCACAGGTCGCCGGACAGGAGCAGGTCCCCGATGACGTGCGAGAGCGGCTTGCCGTCGGTCAGGTCGACCAGGGCCAGCACGGCGGCGACCTCGCCCCGGCTCTCGCCGGTCTCAAGGCTGCGGTCGATCCACGCGAACACGTGGCGAAGGTGGCGCTCGGCTATGGTGCCCAGCTCGCCGGCCTGCTCGCGCCACCATCCCGCGTCGGGATCGGGGCCGTTCATTTGACCACCCGAAGCGGTCCCAAATCGGCAATGCCATTACCGATTTCGCGCCGCCGGGGGCGGGATTTTGCACCCGGCTTACGCAGCCGCCACGGGTCCGGCGGCCAGCCGCGGTCGGCGGCGGCCTGGTCAAGCGCGGCCTGGACCTCGCGCTCCCGGATACGCGGGGCAAGCTGGGTCACTGTAGCCATTTGCTGTCCTTCCGCGGGACCGGCCGTTCGCCGTAGTCGGCCACGATCAGGTCGCGCAGCTTATCGGCCGATTCGGCGCTGAACGTCGAGTGGCTGTCCCGCCGCTGGGCGATCCACCTGCCCCCGAGGTAGTCGATCGCGTACGCCTCGCCCCAGTGCCATCTCAGCCCGGCGAGCGGCTCGTCCTGGTCAGCCATATGGACCTCCTTGCGTGTCGTCACCTCCGAACGTAGAGACCATGGCAAGATATGGCAAGCCTTATCTTGCGTAGCTTGGAACAGCCGTGCCTGGTCAGAATGTGCTTGTGAAGATCGTCATCGACCCGGGCGCCGTGGAGCACACGTACCTGCAGCTCGCCCGCCAGCTCCGCGAGGGAATCGCCGCCGGGGAGATCGGGCCGCGGATGCCGTCGATCATGGAGCTGACCGAGCAGACCGGCCTGGCCGTCAACACCGTCCGGCGGGCGATCAAGCTCCTCGCCGACGAGGGCCTGGTCGTCACCTACCCCGGCCGCGGGACGTTCGTCACGCCCGAGGACGACCGGCCGGGGCAGTGAGTTCGGGGTTAGCCCGGCGGGTAGGTCCCCGGCGGGCGGGTGACTTTTCTACCCTGCCGTGCCGCGCCGGCGCGGCACGCGCTGACCTGCGCAAACGCGGGATGTGCCGCGGCGGCCGGAATCGTGCCGCGCCCCGTGCCGCGCGCTGACCTGCGGAAGTGAGCAGGGTACGTGATCCCTCGCGCGCACGCACGCGCGCGTTGGGCCGCTCTGGGGGATAGGGCGCCGGCCTAACTCACTCCGGGGGAAGGAGGGAAGGCAGTTCCCCCGGGCGCCGCGCGGGCTAGCTCCAACGCGGAGTGCGCGCAGCGCGGGCCCGCGCGCGCGAGCCGGGTTTGGAGGTTCCCTCCAATGCGGGGCGCCCGGCGGGGGGATACCCGGGTATGGGCCGGGCGCTGAAAACGGCTCTGCGGCGTTCTGGGCGCGTTCCGGGACGAAGTCAGCCGGCGCGGCCCCGGGCGGAATCCGGCGCAGCGGGGGGCAGGGTACCGCTCAGTCAGGAATACTCAGCGCGCCACGTTCGGGGCCGACCTGCGTTTTCCCAGGTCACGCGCGTAGTTCATACCGGGATGCTCCGCGAATACCTCGACTGACGCCCGCCGGATACAGAAACCCGGATCTCACGGGGCTGGGACGCCATCAGACCCGGGTTCCACGGGATCCTGTGTTTCCGCTGGCCGGGCCGGGTGGTTCCGGTCGGGCCCCTGCGTTCAGCCTGCGTGTTCAGTCGGCAGGGCGAGTGCCGTTCACGCCCGCGGGCTCGCTGTCGGCCCCGCTGTCGGCGGCGTGCCGGCCGGGCAGCCGGTCGATCTGGCCGCGCATCTTGCTGGCGCTGGTCTTCGCCGTCTCGGTGAGCTTGGGCACCCGCTCGGCCGCCTTGTCCTTGGCGACCTTGGTCAGCTCGGTCGCCTTGGCGCCCGCAGCCCGGGTCGCCTTCTGTACGGTGGGGTTTTCCGCCACCTTCCGGCCGGCCTTCACTATCTGCTCATAGCGTTCGCGGCCTGCCCGCGCGCCAGCGACGAAGCCGACCGCGAGCCCGGCGAGGAACGTAGCCCTGAATCGCATCGGGCACCCCTTTCGCGCATGTAAGTCATGTGTAAACATGACCTTCCCCCATTACGCGAGCGTACTCGTCAGGTAGGGCTCCGATAAACACGGGCCGCCACGGCCGGTGAACGTCACGAGCCCGCCGCAGGTGCGCTACCCTTATGCGGGTCGATCCCGCGTAGCTCAATCGGCAGAGCGTCCGGCTGTTAACCGGCAGGTTCCAAGTTCGAGTCTTGGCGCGGGAGCCAAACCGTCAGCCCTCTCACCTGCATAAACGCAGGAAGAGAGCATGCCTCATGACGCACGCAGCCCCTCTGCGGACCAAGATCCCCACAAAAATCCCACAACCGGCCAGTGCCGGGGCCTCCCGGCCTACCCGGCCGAAGGCCCGCCGCGCAGCACGCAGCCGGGTCTTCGCGAGCGGAGCCGGGCGCCCGGCCACCCGCGGCGACGGCAACCCGGTGATCGAGCTGGAGTACGGGATCACGGTCTACCCCGCGCGGAAAGGCCAGGGCCGGTGGCGGGCGGTCTGGTACGAAAACAGCACGAGGCGGCAGTGCGAGGCGGTGTCCGAGGAGCAGCTGGCCGCCAGGCTGGAGACGGTCACCGAGCGGCTGGCCGCCGACGCGCCGAACATGGAGCGGACCGGAGCCGAGCTGATCGCGCACTACCTCGACCCCGACCGCCTGCCCGCCGACCGGCGGTGGTCCCGCAAACACGCGCACACCCAGCGCAGGCTGTGCGAGCGATTCGCCGCCCCGGTGATCGGCGGCGTTGCCTGCCAGGACATCAAGACGTGGCACATGCAGCAGGTCGTCAATGCCGCGCCTACCGCCAAGGAGGGCGCGCGGGTGCACGGAATGATCTCGGCGCTGGTCGCTGCGGGCATCGAGGGCGGTTACCTGGCCAACCCGCGGCTGGCGAAGGTGCACTGGCAGGCCGCCGGCCGCCCGTTGCCGCCGCCGCGGGTGGGCGTGGCCGGGGAATCGGGACTGTGGGTCGATCCCGGCGAGATCCCGTCCGCCGGCGACGTGGAGCGGCTCGGGACGGCGCTGGCGGCCGGGCGGCACGGGGAGCGGGACCAGCTGATGGCCAACGTGGCGGCCTACAGCGGGCTGCGGTGGGGCGAGATCGCCGCTCTCACCGTGCCTCAGGCGGACACGACCGCCCGTGTCATCACCGTGGACCGCAAGGTAATCGAGGTCGCAGGGCACCTGTACGTCGAGGCGCCGAAGAACCGCAAGCGCCGGCAAACCGTCTACCCCCGCACGACGCCATCAGGCTACCCGCTGGCCGAGCGGCTCGCCGCCCGCATCGAGCAGGCGCGTGCGGAGCAGGATTCCGGTATCAACCCGCTGGGGCTGATCTTCCCGTCCCCGCACGGGAAGCACTGGCGGTCCTCCAATTTCAATCGCAACGTCCTCAAACGCGCCTACTTGCAGGCCGGCTGGCGCGATGCCGATGGCAACGGCGACTGGACCTGGCACAGCCTGCGGCACGTCTTCTGCACCACGGCCCTGTTCACCTGGAAGCTCGACGTCACCGACGTCTCCCGCATGGCGGGCCACGCCAACTACCGCATCACCCTCGACATGTACGTCGGCTCCACAGCTGGCGTCCTTGACCGCGCCCGCCAGGCCACCGAGTAATCTCCGGCCGCGATGAGGGGCCGGGTCGATCCGCTCGCGGGCATCGTGACCTGCCCGGCTCCTCCTCGCCGATTTGAGGGAAAGAACAGCCAGATCTGTACGGTCGCCGTCATCCGTGTGCTTGAGTTCCCGGTCGTGGGTCGGCTATCCCTATTTCGCGAGGATCGCGTAGACCGCCTTGCCGCCCTGTTCGTGGTTCCAGCCCCAGTGGGCGGACAGCGCCTCCACGATCTGGAGTCCTCTGCCCTGCTCGCTCGCGGTCGTCGTCTCGTGCGTGACAGGGGGAAGGGGCGAGGAGTCTGTCACGACGACACTGATCGCTTCCCTGTCCCAGACGCGCATGAGGGTCACGCCGATCTTGTCAGAAGGGTCCGCGCTGCGGGCGTGCTGGATTGCGTTCGTGACGAGTTCGGAGGCGATGATTTCCGCTTCGGGCGCGTAGTGCCCTAGCCCGCGGTACTCCAGAGCCGCCCGGACCAGGCAGCGTATGATCCCGACCTGCCCGGGGTCGCTGGCCAGCACGAGCGCAATCATGATGTCTGCCTGTATTGCCGTGCTGGGCATAGGCGTGCGTCCCTTCCGTGCCTGAGTAGAGCTCAGCCTGCACGGCCGGGGGCGCGATCGGTAGGCGACGACGGTCAGATGGCAACCCGGGGCCGGGTTTGGCAATTCCTGGCCACGTGCATGCGAACGGGGTGCTCTCATCCGTGAGAGCACCCCGTGAGTGCGCAGATCCGGCGGACGCCGGCTACTTGATCGTCGCGGTGAACGCCCGCCATGCCTCAGCGGTAAACGTGAGCACCGGGCCGGTGCGGTCGGTGGTGTCACGCACCAGCACGGCTCCCGCCGCGGCGACTTCTACGCATTCGCCGCCGTTGTCGCCTGAGTAGGTGCTCTTGCGCCAGATGCTTTCCATTCCTCGCACATCCGCTCTATCAGTGCCAGGGACTCCGATCCTCGGAGTGCTTCGTTCCTGAGCGTATCGAAGCGGATGAACAGTTCGGCAATTATCTCGGTGTCTTCGAATACCTGGCCGGCGACCGCGGTTTCCACGTATGCCGCGTGCTCGGTAACGGCGAACCCGCCGAGCAGGCCGGCGTGTGCGATGTCAGGTACCACCTGGATCGTGACGTTCGGCAGACGTGCCACGCCTGAGAGGCGGGCGAGCTGCGCGGCCATGACGTGCGGGGAACCGACGCAGCGGCGCAGCGCGGCCTCATCGACGAGGAACCACACCGTGGGCGGGTCATCCCGGGTCAGGATCGCCTGGCGGGCCAGCCGCGCGGCGAGGCGTTCGCTTACCAGGTCGTCGCTCACACCCGGGTTGACGGCCAGGATCGTGTGAGCGTACTCCTCGGTCTGGAGCAGGCCGGACAAGACGCCCATCTGCCAGATGCGCAGGGTTGCGGCGTTCTCCTCGTGCTCGATCCAGCTGCGGAACCACGGCGGGGTGGCGATCCAGGTGCGGGACTCGGTGTAGAACTCGCTGAACCAGCCATCGCGGTCGAGGAACGCCCGGTCACACATCTGGGCGAACAGTTCGGTGGGCGGGCGTTTGCCGTTCTCGATCCGGGATATCTGCCCGGGGTCATAACCGATCCGCTGCCCGAACTCCGCCAGCGTCCACCCGGCCGCGCGCCGTGCCCGGCGCACCTGTCGCCCGAAGTACCGCGCGGGATTACTTCGCCCATCACTCTCGCGGGCGAGGTAACGCACCGGACCGCTCGTGTCATTGGTCATCCGAAGCCCTCCACGCCATGCCCTTGCGGCAAGGGCCGAGAGCGCCGACGGGTTTTGGAAGTGGATGCGGAAGGCATCGGACCCGTCGGCGCACACGGCGATTATACGGGCTAGACGGGTTAGACGTCTAACCTAGGCTAGACATACCAGACATATCATCTGTTCTACCTGCCCAGATACGGTGTGTCTCGTGCGCAACGTTGATCACATGGACCCAACCCCGCTCTATACCCAGCTTGCGAACATCCTTCGGGACATGATCAAGTCGGGCGAGCTGCAGCCGCGCGCCCCGCTGCCCAGTGAGAGCTATCTCCAGCAGGAACAGGGAGTATCGCGCGGGACGGTGCGCATGGCAGTAGCCGTCCTGCGAGATGAAGGTCTCGTAGTCACCATCGGCGGCCGGGGTACGTTCGTCAGCCCCAAAGACAAGTGAGCCCGCTAGCCCCGCGCGGTGTTCCCGGCGGCGCTCACAACACGGCGCCGGGCCCCGCTACCCGGGAACCACCCGCACGATACGTGACACGCTGGGTTGGGGCGGAAGGAAATCGTCCCCAGTGATTCTCGTGATTTCGGACCATGAAAATGCAGTACCTAGTGTCATGAGTCAGAAATTCTTATGCTGCCGGTAGGCTTGGGTGGTGCCGAGCCCGAAGCTAGCCTCGCTTGAGCTGACTGATGATGAGCGCCGTGCGCTGGAGGCGTGGACCCGCAGGCGCAAGACCGCGCAGTCGCTGGCGCTGCGGTCGCGGATTGTCCTTGCCTGCGCGGACGGGGCGTCGAACCATGCTGTTGCCGCTGAGCTGGGAATTTCCCGGGACACGGTGGCGAAGTGGCGGTCGCGGTTCCTGGCGTCGCGGCTGGAAGGGCTGACCGACGAGCCGCGGCCCGGGCGGCCCCGGACGGTCAGCGATGAGAAGGTGGAGCAGGTGGTTACCGCGGCGCTGGAGCAGCCACCGCCGGGCGGGGACACCCACTGGTCCACCCGGTCGATGGCCAAGACGGCGGGCGTGTCCCAGTCCACCGTCTCGCGGATCTGGCGGACTTTCGGGCTCAAGCCGCACGTAGTGCAGACCTGGAAGCTGTCCACCGACCCGCAGTTCATCGA
>Ga0070707_100003969_pt1 | contig 13932 bp, 11 predicted proteins | sample KBSK5502metaG_FD_65468 | JGI IMG/M metagenome (GOLD analysis project Ga0070707, IMG submission 65468) | Corn, switchgrass and miscanthus rhizosphere microbial communities from Kellogg Biological Station, Michigan, USA - KBS K5-50-2 metaG | ecosystem: Host-associated > Plants > Roots >... | reverse complement strand
TGACCTCGTTAACACTCGAACCTCCAGCCACATGAACCTGCGTCACTTCAGGATTGCCGTACGTCAACGTTCCCGTCTTGTCCAGCACTACAGTGTCCACGCCACTGAGGATTTCCAGATACAGACCACCTTTGACAATGGCTCCCGCTCGTGCGGCTCGTCCGATCCCACCCAGAATCGCAAGCGGCGTTCCTGCTGCGATGCCGCACGCTCCGGCAACAATGATGACCGAGATTGTCGAGCGCAGGTCGCGGGTGATAATGAATGTAAGTACGGCGCATGACAGCGCGAAGTACACAAGGTAGCCGGCCAGCCGGTCCGCTGTTTTCTGAATGGGAGCGCGAGACTTTTCCGCTGCCTCGACCGCATCGATGATTTTTCCAAAAGCCGTATCGCGGCCGATTCGCGTCGCGCGCACATCCAGAGAGCCCGACTGGTTGATGGTTCCGGCGTAGACGTGCGCTCCCAGCATCTTTTCAACCGGCAGCGATTCCCCCGTAATCGCGGACTGGTCGACGAAAGAGTGGCCCGAGACGACCTCGCCATCAATGGGAATCCGGGAGCCCGGCTTCACGACGACAATATCACCGACCCGCACATCCTCGGTGCGCGGCAGAAAATCGAGCAGATCTTTAATGGCCTGCCGGCCACGTCCGACCGTCATTCTTTCCAGGACCTCGGCGATCAGCACAAAAAGAATGATGACGAGTCCGGTAAAGAACTCGCCAATTGCAAGGGCCGCACCAATGGCGATGGTCATGGACAGTTCCATCGTCATCCGGCGCTCAAGAATGGCTTCGAATGCCTCTTCAAGGATGGGAAATGTGCCGACCGCTGCGCCTACCAGGCCAATGACGCTGAGGTGTTCGAAAGGCTCCCAGACGCGGAACCACACCGCGACACAAGCAATCGCGACAAAAATAATGCGTGCCAGTTCCACTCTTCCGATTATTTCTCTTTCACGTACTTTTGTGGGTTTTTCTTGAATTTTTCCCGGTCGGCTATGGAGCAAAAGTAGTACGTCTTTCCATTGTAGTTGGCTGACAGGTTGGGATCCTTCTCGACCATGAGACCGCAGACAGGATCGCGGACCTTCTCGGGTCTGGCCCTTTGTCCTCGTGCTTGCGCGAAGGCGAACGTCGACAACCCAAGCAGAACAACAAAACCGATTATGAGTTGTCGACGTTTCATGGGCCTGTTCCAGTGTTGGTTGCCATTCTGCTCCGCCGGCTCGTTCGGCGCATTCCTTTTTCAACGAATGGACATATGACGGGAGCGAACGGTCAAATCCCGACCATTCGTTTGAAAATCGAACCATTCATGAAATAAGCATTGGACTGCGACTTTCCGGCGCTTGAGTCCCTAGCCGGTTGACGATTGATATCAGGGGATTGCAAAGATGACTGCTCGTGCCGCGGCTAATGGCGGCGCGCCCGTCACAGGGGCAACGTGGACGGGAGGCCATGCCGAATAGATTTCTCACGAGCCGCGGCAGCGTTGATTACTTCGAGCAGGAAGCGCAACTTCGATAAGTCTCTTGCGAGTGACGACAGCCATCAGCTTTGGTGCATCGACTCTTCGAGATACTTCGCGATGCGCTCTCGATTGCCGGCTGTTATCGTTGAGAACTGTTTCTCGCAGATATCGCTGAAACGGGCCAGAACCTTGCGGTTGATTTCTTCCTGTTCTTCAAAAATAGCTAAGGATCGAAATGGGTGGTGCCACCGTTCGAAGTTTAGGAGAGCGATCGTGGCATCGCGCGTTTTGTCGTCGTTCGGCAGCGCGAACACATAAATCGGTTTCGGCATTCCGTTCACTCTGCAGTCGACGAGATACTTACCTTCAGGATCATTTTGGGGATCGTGCCAATCGAACGTCCGGCGTGGTTCCGGCACCACTGACGTCATCAGTTCGCGAAAATCTTCCATAAATGTTGAACGAACGCGTTCACGCGACAGGTAGTTGACGTCCGTGATCTTCATTAACGCCTGGACGAAACTGAAGAGGGAATCGCCATACCGATCGCCCTTGATTGGGAGACGCAACTCGCCCTCCCGATCCTCGACACTGAATGCGCTTAGGGCATTATCAATGATCTTTAGGCGAGTACCTTTTTGGAGCGATGCTTCATCGATGCTATAGGTTAAGTGCATGTAGGTGTGACCTTCGTCCGACAACATCCAGCCATTGTTTTCGCGGCGCAGGACGACTGCGAGATGGTCCCCATCACCAAACATGAACGGGGTGAGGACGCGATAACGATTCAGACCTTCAGCTTCAAGACGAATCTGTTCGCAAACCTTGCGCTTGAAATCCTTCTCAATGCTTTCGATGGTCATAACGTCCTCTTAAGGAATTCAACGGATTGAAATCCGATGAATCCGTGGCCAGAATTTCTCGTTAAGTGAACAGTGTTGGCTAGAGTTCTTCCCAGTTCAGAATGACCTTCCCGCTGTTGCCCGACGCCGTCACACGAAAGCCTTCTTTGAAGTCTTTGTAGCTGAAGCGATGTGTGATGACCGGGCGTATGTCCAGGCCGGATTGGAGCAGGACGGTCATCTTGTACCAGGTTTCATACATCTCACGGCCGTAGATCCCTTTGAGCGTAAGCATATTGAAAATGACTTCGTGCCAGTCGATGGCGATTTCTCCGGAAGGGATTCCGAGGATCGCGATGCGCCCTCCGTGGGCCATGTTGTTGAGCATGTCGCGGAAAGCGGCGGGGCTTCCGGACATCTCCATTCCGACATCGAAGCCTTCCTTCATGCCGAGCTTCTTCTGGACATCCTTGAGGGAGGTTTCTCGGGCATTCACCGCCAGATCCACGCGAACTTTCCTGGCAAGCTCCAGTCGATAGTCGTTCAGATCCGTGATGACGATATATCGCGCGCCGGCATGGCGGGCCACGGCGGCGGCCATGATACCGATGGGACCTGCGCCGGTAATGAGGACATCTTCTCCGAGCACGTCAAAGGTGAGAGCGGTGTGCACCGCATTGCCGAACGGATCGAAGATGGCCGCCACATCGCGGTCCATGCCTCGTTCGTGACGCCACACGTTGGTCATGGGCAGAGCGATAAACTCGGCAAAACATCCGGGCCGGTTCACTCCCACTCCCGATGTGTTTGCGCAAAGGTGCCGCAGGCCGGCCATGCAGTTGCGGCACCGCCCGCAGACGACGTGTCCCTCTCCGGAAACCCATTCGCCTGGATGAAAATCGTTGACGTTGGAGCCGACTTCGACGATCTCTCCCACGAATTCATGGCCAATGACCATGGGAACAGAGATCGTGCTTTTCGCCCAATCGTTCCAGTCGAAGATGTGAACGTCGGTCCCGCAGATTCCCGTGCGTAACACACGGATCAGGACATCATTAATACCGATAGTGGGTTCAGGAACGTCTTGCAGCCAGAGGCCCGGCTCCGGTCGCGCTTTGACTAAAGCCTTCACCGTTCCATATTAGCTCACAGGCGCAACAACTGATCGCGCAGGAGACGTGACTGCAGGCGGCTGACTGCAAATTCCTGATCATCGTTCAACACGACCGTGAACATGCCGCCAGGCATGCGAATGATGCGGCGGATCATGTCGATGTTGACGATCGTGCCGCGGCTGAGACGGACGAACTGGGTGGGCTCGAGGCGAGCCGCAAGATCGCGCAGCCGATAAGAAATAGTGTGAGTCTCATTGGCGGTAGTGTGCAGGTGAAGTAGTTCGCCGTCGGCAACAACGGACACAATCTGCCGGACAGGAACCAGAACGATCTCGTCGTGACGGCGAACCGGAATGCGTTCGAGTAACGGTCTCCCGCCCGCCGCTTCGTAATCCGCCGCGGCAGCCTGGACGCGTTCCTTTGCTTCGGACTTGTACTCTTCTCGCTCCAGACGCTCGCGTGCGCGATCGATGGTCTGGCGGAGGCGCGCGGCCTCGACGGGTTTCAGGACGTAATCGACGGCATTCAATTCGAATGCCCGGACGGCATATTCGTCGAAGGCCGTCACGAAAGCCACCAGAGGCATCTTGTTTTTCTTGAGCAGCCGCACGACACCCAGTCCATCGACTTCCGGCATTTGTAAATCAAGAAGCGCGAGATCCGGCTGCCTGGATTCGATCAGCGTGACGGCTTCCATTCCGTTTGCGGCCTCGCCAACGATCTCCACGTCTTTGAATGTACGAAGGATGGACGCGAGGAAAGAGCGGGCGGGCCGCTCGTCATCCGCAATGACGACGCGTACTTTGTCGACGGTTGTGCTCATGTTTGAACCGGGATTCGAATCTCCACGTCCGTCCCCGTTCCTGGAGTGCTGTGGATGACCAGTGGCGTTTCGTTGTGGCCGTATCGCCGCAGTCGCTGTTCAATGTTTGAAAGGCCCAGCCCGCGGGACTTCCGGCGTTCCAGCGTGGCTTCCGTCACTCCGATTCCCGTATCCACAACGGACACCAACACGTCACTGTCCACGAATCGCGCCGAGATGCGGACTTCGCCTCCCGCGAAACATTCACTGATCCCGTGCTTGATGGCATTCTCAACGAGGGGTTGAATCACGAGCGCCGGAATCCGGACTCGGCGCAGCTCCCCTGGAACGTCGATGTGGACTCGGAGCCGGTCTTCGAAACGTGCGCGTTCGATATCGAGATACGCTTCGATCAAGTCCAGCTCATCGCCGAGCGTGACGAATTCTTCTCCCGACCGCAGCACGCCGCGCAGCAGGCCCGACAGGCGCATGAGGGTGGCCAGGGCCCGCTCCGGAGCCGTCTGGATCAAGTAGCCGATCGTTGTGAGCGCATTGAACAGAAAATGCGGATTGATCTGCGCTCGAAGCGCCCGAAGCTCGGCCTCCGCAGCCAGTTTCCTCATTTCCTGTTCGCGAATGTCCCGTCGATATCGCTCTTCAACCGATCGTACGGCATCGATCCGCCGGGCCACGAGCAGGGCCGAATGCTCGAGCATGGCGATGTCGTCGGAAAGAAGACGGCGGCCGCCGGACAGGCCTCCTATGGTCAACGCGTAGTACGGGCGGTCGGTCGCGGGAACCGTAATGTGCGCGCTATGTCGATCCTGTTGAACTGTGGAGCGATTGTCCTCGTCACACTCCAGCCATTGGATCGATGTCGCACTCAAGGCCGGCGCCAGGATGCGCGTCGTTTCATCGAGCACAGCTTCCGGTGTTTCACATCGATCGATCACTGCGGAAAGCATCGACGTAAGCTCCGCGTAATCGCCTCGCCTCAGGACGATCTTGTCCACAAACAAAGCGGCTCCGCGCCGCAGCAGCGGATAAGCGAGAGCTGTCGCAACCCATAATGTAACGAGAACCGCAGTGGATCGTTCGCTGGTTGGATTCGACGAGAGCAGCGGAGTCACGCCAAAAACGAACATGCCGAAAATCAATCCGGCGAGAAGAATGAACGCCAGCGCGCGCTTCAGGAAAATGTCGGCGAGAGCAAATCGGAAATCCTGGTACAGGATCAATAAGGCCAATGGCAGCGAAGCATGATGTCCTGCGAGCTGCAGCCACCACGGATCTTCACTGATCTCCGGGCTGCTCAGATGAAGTGCGGAAACTGCGAACACCGACATCGCAACGACCGACAGGACGCGGCCTCGCTTCGGCTGGCTGCGTGTGATGATGAGCAGCGCCACCAGCAGGACCCAAAATCCTACCGTTACACCTATCAGCGCGGACTGCGACGGCGCCGTGCGCGTGGTCACGGCGGAATAAAAATTCATGAGAGTCGCGACGCCACTCATCGCATACGCGAGCGTTGCGATCATGAGGTACTGCAAACGTGGGACTTTCTCGGCCGTGCGCAGCGCAGAATGCACGACGACTGCGGGAAGAAAACAGAGCGAACTGAAGGCCGCAGCGAGAAATATGGGAGCGGCCTCATTCCAGCGGAAATTGGACAGTGTGTACCCGCCGAATGCGCCAACGTTCCATGCGAATCCCAGCAGACCCGTCAACAGCGCCAGCCTGTTGGAATTCGGGCGGGACGTAAGCACCATCCACAGCAACATCACGTAAAGAACCGTTCCGGTGATGAATCCGAACAGGTTTACAAGTGAGGCGGCAGTGTTTGTTGTCATGGGTTTAGGCCCCGACTGCGCATTCTATTCGGACGCTGCGTTCGGGACATATGTAACCAATGAATGGTCATTATATTGATTTCAGCAGTTCATCTTGTCCGACGAATGGTATAGCGACTATGATTCAAATGTATGAGGGACCGACGTCCACTGCGAGCGCGATCATGCGCGATTCTCGGCTTAGTGGCTGTCCTGCTCGCCGCAACCGGTCTCACTCTACTCCATTGGCATAAAGATTGGGCGGACCAGGGCTGCCAGTTATGCCACGTACGCCATCTCCCAAGCCTGCACAGCCAGATTGCTGTCGGATATGGTTCGCCGCTGATATACCAGCAAGACTTGAACTGTGAACACTCAGGAGAAGAACTGGAAACCTGCATCCTCGGCAGGTCCGGCCGCTCGCCCCCGTCTTCTACTTCCTTCACCGTCTAGGTTCTCCTAATTCGTTTTCTCTCTCGTTGTCACGTGAAGGAGATGGTCCATGAAATCACGCACGATCGCGTGCACGCTCATTGTTCTTCTAACCTTATGCCCGGGCAGTTTTGGGCAGGCGCCGACGGCGGCGGATCTCGCGGCATTGCGAGCGCAAATCGATGCGCTGAAGGCCGACTACGATAGACGCATCCAGGCTCTCGAAACACAATTTCAGGCGCTTCAGGGACAGGCGCAGCCGGCCCAGCCGCCTCAGGTGCCCCCAACGCAAGCACCGGCTCCAGCGGGTGGCCAGCAACCGCCGGCCGTGGAAGTTCCGCCGGGGGCGCAGGGCGCGGGTGGGCCGGGCGGGTCGCTGCCGGTCTATGGCGGAGCTACAGCCGGGTCGAAAGTGTTCAATCCGGATATTGCGGTGATCGGTGACTTTCTCGGCGCGGCCGGGTCTAACAAGGTTAATCCCGATCCCGCCCTGGAGATGCACGAATCGGAAGCCGCGTTCCAGGCCATCGTTGATCCATACGCCCGCGCCGACTTCTTTTTCTCGTTCGGCGAGCAGGGCGTCACTCTCGAGGAAGGTTACCTCACGTTCCCGGCGATCCCCGGCGGTTTACTTGTGAGAGTCGGAAAGATGCGCGCCGCTTTTGGCAAGGTCAATACGCTTCATAATCACGTGCTGCCGTGGACGGATCGTCCAATAGTCACGAATAATCTTGTCGGCGGCGAAGACGGGATCGACGATGCTGGTTTTTCGGTTGCGAGATTGATTCCGAATAAGTGGATCTTTCTCGAAGCGACAGGCCAGGTCTTTCGCGGTGATTCGAATGATTTGTTCAGATCCAGCAAGCGCGGCGATTTAAGCTATGTCGGTCACCTGCGTGGGTACCAGGACATCACCGACAACACGAATATCGATCTTGGCCTTTCGTTTTCACGCGGGCATAACGCGTCCGGCATTGTGGATGACATCGATGTCGGGAATTTTCGAACGACGCTGTATGGCGCGGACGCGACCGTGCGATGGCGTCCACTCCAGCGATCGATATACCACTCGTTCGTGGGACGCTCCGAAGTCGTCTGGAGCCGGCGAGCACAACCGAACGGAATGCAACGGGCGTTGGGTTACTACGTCTCCGGCGATTACCAGTTTGGTCGCCGATGGTTCGTGGGTGGACGTTATGACTGGTCGAAACGTGCGGATAATGCGTCTCTGCTGGACAAAGGCGAATCCGCGGTTTTGACGTACTGGCCAAGTGAGTTCAGTCAGGTGCGCGGACAATACCGGCGCACGCAATATGCGATCGGGCCGATCGCCAACGAGCTCTTAATGCAATTCCAATTTTCGATTGGGGCGCACGGTGCGCACCCATTCTAGGTAATGAATATGAAGATCAAAATCTGTCTCGCCATACTTGCTGCACTTCTGATATCGAGTTTGCCTGCGCGAGCGCAGGGCAAACTGAATGTCATCGCAACCACTGAAGATCTCGCGGCTATTGCCCGCGAAGTGGGTGGCGATCACATCACCGTGGATTCGATTGCAAAAGGCTATCAGGATCCGCACTTCGTGGAAGCCAAGCCCAGCTTCATTCTGAAGCTGCAGAGGGCCGACATCCTTGTTCTTGTCGGCCGCGACCTCGAGATCGGCTGGCTGCCCCCTCTGATTCAGCAAAGCCGGAATTCGAAAGTTCAGGTCGGCGCGGACGGCTATTTGGACGCATCGCTCCAGGCGCGAATTCTCGAAGTGCCGCAAGGGCAGATCACTCGGGCCGAAGGAGATGTTCATCCATTGGGGAATCCGCATTACTGGCTGGATCCGGAGAACGGGAAAATCGTCGCGCGAGAGATTTTCGACAGGCTCGTCCGCTTTCGGCCGAACGATCGTGCTTATTTCGAACAGCGGCTCAACGATTTCGTCAACCGGTTGAACGATGAGGAAAAGCGCTGGGTCGCGATGATGGCGCCTTATAAAGGTACAAAAGTAGTCACATATCATCGCTCGTTTCCAAACTTTTCCGAGCGATTCGGACTCGACATCGTCGGTTACGTTGAACCCAAGCCGGGCATTCCGCCGACGCCGCAGCACACACTGGATCTCATCAACGACATGAAGCGACAGAATGTGAAGCTCGTCCTCGTTGAGCCGTACTTCGATCTCAAGACGCCGAATTCGATCGGCCGCGCCACGGGTGCGGAGGTGATGGTGATGCCGCCATCGGTCGGAGGCGTGAAGGAAGTGACCGACTATTTCAAGCTCTTCGATTACGACTTGAACCTGTTGATCAACGCGATCAAAAAGACACGCACCTCGAACTAGAAGGGAAACCATGGACACTTCGGTACTGGCATTTCTCGCGGCCCCGTTCGTCGCCAGCCTGATCCTGACGGGCATTCACGCTTATCTCGGGGTTCATGTCGTCGAGCGTGGTGTGATTTTCGTCGACCTGTCTCTCGCGCAGATCGCGGCGCTCGGAGCGACGATCGCTCTGCTGTTCCCGATCACTGGCGGCGATCCGCATGCTCCAATTACCTATTGGGTCAGCCTTGCATTTACGTTTCTCGGCGCGCTGGTGTTTTCAACCATCCGGAGCCGGCGCGCGCGTATACCGCAGGAGGCGATCATTGGTATCTGCTACGCCGTTGCTTCAGCAGCGGCGATTCTCGCGATGAGCAAGGCAACTTCGGAGAGCGAGCACCTGAAGGACATGCTTGTCGGGAACATTCTCGCCGTATCGTGGTCTGACGTTGGAAAGACGGCCATTCTTTATGGCGCGATCGGGGCATTCCACTTCATTTTCCGCCATAAGTTTCTCGCGATTTCGATGGATCCCGTGAAGGCCGAGGCCGAAGGAATTTCAATCAAGGTCTGGGACTTTCTGTTTTACGCTTCGTTTGGATTCGTCGTGACGTCATCCGTTGCGATTGCAGGCGTGCTTCTGGTGTTCTGCTACCTCATCGTGCCCTCCGTAGCCGCAATGCTGTATGCCGATTCGATCGGCCGGAGGCTCGCCATCGGATGGTCGATGGGTACCGTCGTTTCCGCGCTGGGTGTCTATCTATCATTGATGCTCGATCTGCCGACTGGTGCTACCATCGTGTGCACATTCGGCATCGTGCTCATTATTATGGCTGCCGTGCGTCCGCTCATTCAGCGGTCGGTTCGAACTGACATTCATCAGGTCGACTACGCGGACCGTGCGCACTGAAGCACGAGATGAGCGGAGCGAATGCAAGCCCGACGCGAAGCGCAAGCGCGATAGCGCGCAGCCTCAAGATAGGGCGCAGCCATCAATAAGATAACCGGTCACGCGGAGGTGACAACGTGTTCGGAAAAAAGTTTTCGGAGTACGTTCGATTCGAGCGGTGGATCCTGATCCTGATCGCAGCAGCCTTCATCATCCGAATGGGGGTATCGGCCGCAGGTACTCCGGTAAACGAGGCGCGCTGGGTCAGCATCAACCTGGTGCTGCTGGCAGGGCTGATTTACTGCTCCGTGGCGGTGCACACGACAGGGTTCGGAAGTTATAAACAGCTTTTTGGACTCCTGCTGTTCCAAAACGTATTTGCACACACGCTGATTGCCCTCGGGATCGCTCTGGCAGTGGTCACTGGAATCGACAATATCTACACCGCTCCCGAGTTTTTCGGAGGAAGCAGCGGGAGGAACTTCGGCCACGCTGCAATGCATCTGATTGCCGGTTTCATCGTGCCTGTCTTTGCCTGGCTTGTCGGTTCCGTCATCCTCTTTGCCACAAAGAAACTCAAGCCACAGCCTTGACGGGAAACATCACGCTCCTCATTCTTAGCGTCGGGATCATGCCATTGGTGTGGGGTGCGATCGTGTATTGGCTGATTTCGAAACTGTGGCCGCAGAGCCGGACGGGGTCACGGAAACACAGGTCACCACCACCTCTTGATTATCAAATCTAAGGCGTAGTTGATGGCACCAGAGCTGTCGGAATTCCTGCGGCTGGGACCACTGGGATTAGTGATTGGAGCTTTCGGGACGCTGGTGGGCGCGGGCGGCGGCGCGGTGATGGTGCCGGTATTACTCGTTCTCTTACCGAACGAAACGCCGGCAAACGTCACGGCGATTTCGCTCGCCGCGGTCTTCTTCAATGCCTACTCGGGCACCGTCAGTTATATGAGGATGGGCCGGGTGGATTACCGGCTGGGCACGCTTTTCACACTTGCCAGTTTGCCCGGTGTGGTATTTGGTGTTTTTCTGGTCCATCAAATTCCGCGCAACGTATTTGATCCTTTGTTCGGTGCGCTGCTTCTCGGCATCGGGCTCTTTCTCATGAGGCATCCTGTGGGAGCGGCTGAAGCCGAAACTCACATCTTTTCCCCGACCACATCGGATCGGCAAACATTTCTCGGCTCAGTCGGCAGCGCCTATATCGCGGTGTTAGCCAGTGTGATGGGTATCGGCGGCGGCATCATTCACGTTCCGTTTTTGATCCGTGTGCTGAAGATATCGCCTCACAGGGCGACGGCCACTTCGCATTTCGTTCTCACCTTTGTGGCTCTAACCGCGACGATAGTGCACATCGCGATGGGCGAATTCAATCGTGGACTGTCTCAGACGATGTATCTGGCAGTGGGCGTCATGATGGGTGCGCCGATCGGTGCCGCAATCTCGACGCAGCTCCGAGGATCGCTGATCGTGCGGCTGCTGGCGATTTCGCTTTGTCTGGTCGGAATACGCCTGCTGTTTCGTGCGTTCAGCTTTTAGGTGTGAAGATCTGATCGAGGCGCGCTGGAACGTTGGGAATGCGCTCGAGGTGCGGGTAGCGCAGACCATCGTGGTAGTCGATCTTGAAGGTCCGATAGCGATCGCCGTTCTTCACGAGAAGTTCGATTGAGCCGCCGTTCTTGTGGGCTTCGCGGATCGCGTCCTTCAGTCGATCGGCCCTGTAGGCGGACCCATCGACGGCCACAATTTGAGTCCCGATAGTGAGACCCTTCTGGTATGCGAGCCCTTCCCACAGGACATCCGTCAGCCGGCCTTCGTTGCCAATGACCATACCAAGCGAGTAGGTCAGATCGGTCACTTTTCGGCGATCCTCTCCATTTTTGAAATATTCGGAAGCAGTCTCCGTATACACCAGCTTGTAACCGCCGCGCGCGAGGCCATCGAGCGGCGCTCCGGGTCCATTGCTTTCGAGACGCGTTCGCAGAAATTTGGACCAGTCGTAGGGCTGAACGCGGTTGAGTGCACTAACAACGTCTTCGAACGTGTAAGTCGCCGGAACATAGCTGCCGTCATTGATTCCGAAGAATGCGCGGGCGAAATCGTCGAGCGAATGCTCGCCGCGGGATTGCTCCCGAATGAGCGTGTCGACCTCGAGCCATACCAGCAGGCCCTCGGAGTAGTAGTCTTCGCTGCGCTGCCAGCTACGCCAGGCCTGCGGCCGGCGCAAGCCTGCAATGGGATCGTTCGTCGTGTCTTCGAGAGGACGCCACTGGCGGCCGATTCGATGATCGTACGTCGCCGCGGTCATCGCCATCTCGTCGAGCGCCTGTTGTTTCGTCACAAGCCCTGAGCGCGCCGCCAATACGGAACCCCAGTACTGCGTCTGACCTTCATAGACCCACAAGAGCGAATCGCGCATCGGCACGTTGTAGTTCGGTGTCCAGAGATCCGCAGGGCGCCGGAATTTGCCGTTCCACGAATGTGTGTACTCGTGGGGCAGGAGATCACGCGTGTCGGCGTTTTTATCCCACTCGGTGAAGTAAGTGGGAACGGTGGCGTTCTCACTCGATTGATGATGCTCCAGGCCGATGCCGCCCAGGCGATCGGTCAGCGCAAGCAGCAGATCGTAGTGACTGTAGTGGTGCGAGCCATGCAGCTTATACGCCTGATCGACGAGAGCGCGATGCGCGGCCAACTGTTCCGGCTTGATTTCAAGCAGGGCCGGCCGATCCGCGACAACGTCCAGATGTACGGGCGCGGCACCATCGGCATTGAGATCCAGTCGCTTGAAATATCTGCCCGCGAACATCGGGGAATCGACCAGCGTCTCGACCGTGACCGGTTTGAACGTCGTCGTTCCGGCGCTGCTGGACTGCGTTTCGAGAGCCGTCCCGAATTGCCAGTTGTCCGGGAGTCGAACGCTGGGCTCGATCATGATCTGCCGCGAGAAGTAGCCCGCCGGGTAAAGCACCACCGCGTTCCACTGCAAATTCAGCATCTCGGGAGTCACGACAACGCGGCCTTCATCGCCCTCCACCGGCGAGAGAAATTGAAACTCGATATCCAGGGATGTTGCGGCCGCCGGCACGACAACGTGAAACGCGAACACATCCACCGGATCCCGTTTCCATTCCAACCGAGTTCCGTTCGCGCGGATGGTGAGTCCCGCCATCCAGTCCACTCTTCCTCGGGGTGAGTGATTGCCGGGCAGCCACTGCGGATAGAGAAGTACGAGGGAATCGCCGCCGCGCACGGGAACCGTCTCACGAACTCTGAAGATACGGCGCTCAATATCCGTCGCATCAACGTTCAGGCGGATCGTACCTGGATATGGCACGTCCCTCGGTGCGGCGATCGGCGCGGGCAGTGGCGCAGGTTCAGGCCCGGCGCTCCTTTGGGTAAAGGCCTCGCCACTCAGAATAAGAACGCAACAGAATCCCAAAATAATCTTCAAAAGCTTGTTCGTCATGATGGGCCGCATCCGCATCCTACAATTACTGGACAGCTAAAGGAAGCGTCTGACCGGCGGGCGAATAGAATTCGATCGAGCCGCTGGCTGAAGTAGTGCCGCTGGGTCCCAGGAAGATGAACTCGGTCGTGTAGCCGCCGCCATGAACGAAATGCGGCAGGTACAGTTCGCCGGTTGCGGATGAATTTTGATCGGGCATTGTTGTCGAGACCAGAAAATCGCCGCGCTCATTCGTCCGCGTGCGAAGGCCGATGACCGACAGCGATCCGCTGGACGACGTCAGGCGAACGACGCCCTTGAAGCTGGAAGGAAGCACCGTCGCGCCAGGGAGTTCCGTGAGGAACAGTGCACGTTGACCGTTGCCGGGTATTTCCATCGATCCGCTCATGCCAGCTGCCGATCCATCACTCGAGAATACTTCATACGTCAGCGTCGTTGCCTGTGGCGATGCGTTCGCGAAAGCAAATCCGGATTTCAGCGATGCGGAATTCTCGCCGTATATTGCAAACGTTGAAGCAGGCGCTACGGTGGGTACACCGGTCTCTGTGACCGTGATTCCCGAAACACTGTAAGAAAAGATACTGATGCCGACAGGTGTCCGCTGACCGGCATCGGCGTTCACGCGAATCGATCCCACTCGCACGAGCACATCCGCCGAGCTCCGTCGAACAATCGTGGAGCTTCGAGCCGCGATGGTGTACGTACGCGTCTCCAATTGGCTGCCACTCTGACCGAAGAACACGAGCGTTC
>Ga0070707_100003968_pt1 | contig 13933 bp, 14 predicted proteins | sample KBSK5502metaG_FD_65468 | JGI IMG/M metagenome (GOLD analysis project Ga0070707, IMG submission 65468) | Corn, switchgrass and miscanthus rhizosphere microbial communities from Kellogg Biological Station, Michigan, USA - KBS K5-50-2 metaG | ecosystem: Host-associated > Plants > Roots >... | reverse complement strand
GCCAGCAGGTAGAACTGCCCGATCCGATCGTCGATCCGCTGGGCGATCCGCAGCGCCTCCCAGTACCTGGACTTCGACTCCTGCGACTCGCCGGTGAAGAGCGCGGCGCCGCCGAGGTTGAGCAGCATCATCTGGAGCGCGTAGAGATCGCCGGCCTCCCGGCCGAGACGCGCGCCCTCGGTCGCGGCCTCCTTGACGGTCTCGAAGTCGCCCTCGAACGCGCCCTTGAGCGCCAGGGCCTGGAGGTTGCTCAAACGCACGGCGACGTCTTCGAGGTTTTCCGCTGTGCCTTGGGCCTCGGCCAGCAGGCGCTTCGCCGCCGGCCGGTCGCCCGCCATGCTGGCGGCAATGGAAGCCATGGCCAGCGCGTGCGCCAGCTGGACCGGGGCCCCGGCCTCGCGCGCGGTGGCGATCCCCTGTTCGAGGACAGGCTTTGCGGTCTCCCAGTCGCCCTGCAGCACGGCGAGGAAACCGCGGATGAAGTACGCCCAGGCCTGGGTGTAGGGATCGGCGACCCCGCGAGCCAGCAGCTCGTCCAGCCAGCGCACGCCCTCCGTCGTCGCGCGCGTGATCCAGAACCAGCTGAGCGAGGTGGCGAGCGCGATCCCGTTTCGAGCGTCCGATTCGACCAGGCACCGGCGCAGCACCGACCGGATGTTGTCGATCTCGAGATCCATCCACGCCAGCCACTCGACCAGGCGAAAGCGCGACTCCAGCGCCATCGCCTGGCACCTCCCGACGTAGTACCGGGTGCACCTCCGCTCGAGTGCCTCCTGCTCGCCGGCGTCACCCAGCTTCTGCCGCGCGTACGCGCGCATCGTTTCGTGGAGCCGGTAGCAGGCGACGCCCCGGGCATCCTCCTTGAGGATGAGCGACTTGTCCACCAGCGACGCCAGCAGGTCGAGGGCGGCGGCCGCGGGCACTTCTTCCGACGTGCACACGGACTCGACGTCTTCCAGCGTGAACCGGCCGGCGAACACGCATAGCCGCCGCAGCACGGCACGCTCCGCCGGCGCCAGCAGGTCGTGGCTCCAGTCGATGGCGGTCTGCAGGGTCTGGTGGCGCGGCAGGGCTGCCCGGCCTCCGCCCACGAGCAGGCGGAAGCGGTCGCTCAGCCGGTCCAGGATCTGTTCCACGGTGAGCACCCTGGTGCGCACGGCCGCGAGCTCGATCGCCAGCGGCAGCCCGTCGAGGCGGCGGCACAGGTCCGCCACCACCGCCTGGTTGGCCTCCGTCAGCTCGAACCTTCCCGTCGCGGCCTCGGCGCGCTCCACGAAGAGCGTTACCGCCTCGTTCTGGCGGAGCTGGTTCAGAGGTAGCTGGGCGTGGGCCGGCGGAAGGTCGAGAGGAGGGAGGGGCAGGACGTGCTCGCCGGCAACCGAAAGCGGCTCGCGGCTGGTGGCGATCACGCGCACGCCGGGCGCCGCCTTCAGCACCCTGCCCACCATCTCGGCCGCGGCCTCGAGTAGGTGCTCGCAGTTGTCGACCACGAGCAGCAGCTCCCGGTCGCGCAGGTAGCCGGCCAGCAACTCCAGCGGCCGGGCCGCGGCCTGGTCTCTGAGGTCGAGGGCCGCTATGGCGGCGTTGCCCACCAGCGCCGGGTCGTGCACGTCCGCCAGCTCCACCAGCCAGGCGCCGGCTGGAAACCCCCTGGCCAGCTCGGTGGCAGCGCGTAGCGCGAGCCGGGTCTTGCCCACCCCGCCGGGGCCGACCAGGCTCACCAGGCGGGCCGCCATGAGCTTTCTCTTGATCTCGGCAAGCTCGCGGCGGCGGCCCACGAAGCTCGTGCTTTCGGCGGGCAGGTTGCCGGGGGAGCGCACGCGCCTGGCCATGGGGCTCGAAGCTACTACGCCCGGAAGCCGCTAGGTACACGACCGGCGATTCCACCGATTTCCCCGCGGCGGCGCCTGCCTAGCCTGGGCGCCGTGGCTGAAGAGGCGGCAGTGCAGCAGGTCGAGGTCACCTTCGTCGGCGCCCCGCCCGCCCACCGGGTCGAGCGCGCTTCCGGCGTGAGCGGGGTCAGAGTCGAGGGCCGTGTCCTGCGCTGCACGGTCTTCGGAAGCTTTCAGCCCTTCCTCGAGGCCCTCCGCGGCCACGAGGTGATCAGCCTCAAATCAATTCAGACAGGAGATTGAACGATGGTCAGCAGCTATCCCGTCAGTTTCGACGTGGACTTTCCCGAGCGACCTCTCAACCGGCTCACCACGGCGTTCCGCATCTTCGCGGCGATCCCGATCGTCATCTTGCTCACGATGCTTTCGGGAGAGACCTTTCGCGACGACGACCACGCGAAGTACGAGCTGGTCATCGGCGGCGCGGCGGTGTTCGTGCCCCTCGTGCTGATGATCCTGGTCCGCCAGAAGTATCCGCGCTGGTGGTTCGACTGGAACCTCAACTTGCTCCGGTTCTCCAACCGCGTCACCGCCTACCTCACCCTGCTCGACGACCGCTATCCCTCGACCGACGAGGAGCAGGCCGTCCACCTCGACTTCCCGTACCCGGACGTCCACCAGATGAGCCGCTGGCTGCCGCTGGTCAAGTGGCTGCTGGCGATCCCGCATTACGTCGTGCTCGTCTTCCTCTACTTCGGAGTCCTGGTGGTCGTCATCGCTGCCTGGTTTGCGATCCTGTTCACCGGCACCTATCCACGCAGCCTGTTTCACTACGTGGTCGGAGTGCTGCGGTGGACCAACCGGGTGAACGGCTACGCGTTCACGCTCATCACCGACCAGTACCCGCCGTTCAGCCTGAGCTGAAGCCATGGTCGCGATTGCAACCGGCACACGGATGAAGGCGATCTTGGTCGACCCCACGGCCAAGGTCGCCATAGACCTCGACGGCTCCAAGGCAGAGCGATGAAGCGCATCGACGACGCCTCGCCGGGCGCCCGGGCCAGGATCACCGGGGCCGTCTACCTGCTGTTCTTTGCGAGCTCGGTGGTCAGCGTGCTCGTGCCGCCCGGGATCGGCGGGCCGGCGGGATTACCAACCGACGCGGCCTCGGCCGCGCGCAGCATCCTGGCCAACGAGGGGTGGTACCAGCTGGGCGTCGCCCTCAGCCTGATCTCGACCGCGTTCTACGTCGCCCTCGCCGTCCTCTTCTACGCGCTGTTCCGGCCCGTGAGCGGGATCGCCGCTTTGCTGGCGGCGTTCTTCAGCCTGGTCGGTTGCGCGGCCACGGCGGTCGGCAGCATCTTCGAGCTCGCTCCCCTGACCGTCCTGGGCGGCAGCTCGTATTTGAGCGTGTTCAGCACCGACCAGCTGCAGGCGCTGGCGCTCCTCTTCCTCAACCTGGGCGGCGAGTCCGGTCGCGTCGCCCTTGTCTTCTTCGGCTGCTTCCAGCTCCTTCTCGGCTACCTGATATTCAGGTCGACGTTCCTGCCCCGTCTCATCGGCGTGCTGATCGCGCTGGCCGGCGTGGGCTGGCTGGCCTTCCAGTCGCCGCCGATCGTGAACCTGATGGGCGGTGAGCTCGAGATCCTCGGCTTCGTGGCGGAGGCGTCACTGATGCTGTGGCTCCTCGTGGTGGGGGTCAACAGCCAACGTTGGACGGAGCTCTCTAGCCGCCGCCAGTCGCTTGCCCCGGGTCGGTGAGCTCCAGGCAGCGGATGCCGCTCAGGTCGAGCCACACACGCCCGCCTCCGCGCACCACGCGCATCAGCACCTGGCCGCAGGCCGGGCACCTCGCGACCACGCCGGGCGCGTTCATGTAGACCTCGGCGCGACCCATCTGGTTGACCTGGCGGCAGGTTCGGCAGTGCGCGTCCGCCACCGTCATCTCCAGGCCGAACAGCTCTTGGAGCAAGCCGGCCAGCGCGTTCCCGTCCAGCTTGAGATCGCTCTGCAGCATCTCTCCTAACCTCCAGTGGGACCGAAGCGCTCGGTCTTGATCGAGGGCGGTGGATAGCCGATGTCGACCAACGCCTGGGCCGCCACCTCGACGAACGAGGTCGGCCCGCAGACGTAGACGCCGGCCCCTTCGCCGGGCGGCCAGCAGACCTCCTCAAGCATGGCCCGGTCGATGCGCCGCGCGTAACCGGACCAGCCCAGCGGCTGGGCCCGCGTCAGGGTGTGCCGGACCTCGACGCCGTCCTTGGCGGCCGCGATGCTCTCCAACTCCTCGCGGAAGATGATGTCCTCGAACGAGCGCGAGGAGTAGAGCAGCCGCGCCGGCACGCGCGAGCCGCGCTCGCGGCGGCTGCGGAGCATGGCCATCAGCGGCACCACCCCGGAGCCGGCTCCGATCAGCAGCAGGGGTTGCGTGGCTGCGTCCGGATCCCACACGAAGAAGCCGCCGATCGGCCCCCGCACCTCGAACCGGTCGCCGACCACCACCTCGCCGACGAGGTAGGGAGAGACCTCTCCGTCGGCGATGACCTCGACCGTCATCTCGACGTGCCCGCCGCCGGGGGCGGAGGCTATCGAGTAGCTGCGCTGGGCCTGGTAGCCGTCCTCGGCGGTCAGCCTGACGTCAAGGTGCTGCCCCGCCTGGTGGCCGGGCCAGGCCGGAACGTCCAGCAGCAGGCTGGACACCCGCTGGGTCTGTTTGGCGATCTCGACGACCCGGGCGAGCTGCCATTTCAGGGCTCCCCGCGAGATCGCCAGATTTCGCGGGGTCAAGGTCAGTCGCCCCAATAGCGCTGTTCCCGCCACGGGTCACCGTAGTTGTGGTAGCCGTTGGACTCCCAGAAGCCCGGCTCGTCCTCCTTGCGCAGCTCGATCCCGCGCACCCACTTCGCGCTCTTCCAGAAGTAGAGGTGGGGCACCAGCAGGCGCGCCGGGCCGCCGTGCTCGGGCTCCAGGGGCTGGCCCTCGTACTCGTACGCGACCCACGCCTTGCCGTCCATCAGGTCGGCCAGGGGCAGGTTGGTCGTGTAGCCGCCGTCGCTGAAGGCGAGCGCGTACTCGGCCGCGGTCTCGACGCCGGCGAGCAGGACATCGAGCGAGACCCCGGCCCAGCCGGTGTCGAACTTCGACCACTTGGTGACGCAGTGGATGTCCTTGGTCACGGTCTCGGCCGGGAGGCGCTTGAACTCCTCCCACGTCCAATGCTTCTCAGAGTCGACCTCGCCGGTGATCGCGAATGTCCAGCTGTCGAGCGGGGTACGGGGAGTGGGACCCGCGGACAGGACCGGAAAGCCGTCGACCAGGTACTGGCCCGGCGGCAGCCTCCCAGCCTCGCCGGTCTGCTGGCGGCGCCCCCTGAACCCCCGGCTGATGAACGACATCTTCGTTGGAGCCCAGCCTAGCCTGCCTGGGGCCGGTGGGGAATGCTCCGCTGAGGCACACAAACTAATGTTCGATCGGCACATGCTCGAACACTAGATACGGGGTCTTCCCCGGGTGCAGCCACTAGGGGACCGGTTTTCGGCCGCCCCCACCGCCGAAACAGTGCGCCATCTTGTGGTTAGAGGGTTGACAGGACGTGGGGCCGTGAATACGCTCTGTGGCGAATCGCGGTGATCAGTGGGGGAAAGTGGTGAACGTTCCAGAGCCGAAGAATCCGTCGCAGCACGCGTCCCAGCACGGCACCCAGCACCTATCTCACACACCACTTCCCCCCGCCGTGGTTATCCGGCGCGCCGAGGCCTGATGGGTGTTCGTCGGCACGCACCGGGTCCGGGTGGACGAGAAGGGGCGCCTGGCGATCCCGATCCAGTTCCGCAAGCAGCTGACCGAAGGCACCCACATCTCGATCGGCCCGGAGAACGTGCTGACCATCTACCCGCCCGACCAGTGGCAGGCGCTGGCCGACCGTCTGACCAGCCCGCTGCCCAGCTCGGAGACGCGCGCGCTGACCCGGGTGCTCTTCTCGATGGCGTCGGCTTGCGAGTTCGACGGCCAGGGGCGGGTGATGCTCACCCAGGAGCAGCGCCGGCAGGCCGGGATCGAACCCCGGTCGACGGTCGCGGTCGTGGGCAGCGGGCACCGGGTCGAGATCTGGCCCGAGCCCAGCTGGGAGCCCTACTCCGACGACGCGCGAGGGCGCTTCACCGAGCTCGCTGACAAGCTAGAGGCCCGTTGACGGGCCACATACCTGCACTTTCAAAACCGGTCATAGCGTTACTTCAGCCTCGACCAGGGGGCGTCGTCGTCGACGCCACCCTGGGCGCCGGCGGGCACGCACGGCTGCTGCTGGAAGCCATCCAGCCCGGCGGCCGGCTGCTCGCCATCGATCGCGACCCGGCGGCCGTCGCCGGGGGCCGAGCCCAGCTGAGCGGGTTCGAGCCCCCGGCCACGGTCGTCCGGGGCGATTTCGGCGACCTCGACCACATCGCACGCAGCCACGGCTTCGCGCAGGTCGACGCGGTGCTCTTCGACCTTGGCGTCTCCTCGATGCAACTCGACGATCCGACTCGCGGCTTCAGCTTCCGCGGCGAAGGGCCGCTCGACATGCGGATGGACCCCGACAACCCGGTCACCGCTGCGCAGCTGGCCAATCAGCTGCCGGAGCGGGAGCTGGCCGGCCTGATCCGGCGCCTGGGCGAGGAGCGGTGGGCGGCGCGGATCGCGAGCTTCATAGCGAAGCGGCGGCCGCTGCGCACCACCCGGGACCTCGCCGCCGCCGTCGAAGCGGCGGTGCCCCGCGCCGCCTGGCCGCGGGACATCCATCCCGCCACCCGCACCTTTCAGGCGCTGCGCATGACCGTCAACGACGAGCTGGGCAGCTTGGAGAACGGGCTGAAGTCCGCACTTTCGATCCTTACTCCCGGTGGGCGCATGGCGGCGATTTCCTTCCACTCACTGGAAGACAGAACAGTGAAGTCCTTCTTCATCGCCGAGTCGAAAGACTGCGTCTGCCCCCCCCAACAGCCAGTCTGCACCTGCGCTCACCGGGCCTCTCTCCGCATCGTCACCCGGCGTCCGGTCACCCCGGACGAAACGGAGATTCGCGCTAACCCCCGAGCTCGCTCGGCCAAGCTGCGGGTCGCCGAAAGGACCTGATCCTCTCCCTAAAGTCCTCGGGGTCGCCAAATTCCCTCCCCTCGTTGTCTCCCCACAACACTCGGCGGCCCCGGGGCGCAACCCCTCTGCATCGTTCCCGCCCACGTCACAGCACGAAGAGGTTTTTCGCGTTTTGGTCAACTCCCGAATACTGGAGCGCCGGCGGCTGCGCGCAGCCCCGGCTCAGCGACCGGTTCCGCGCCGCCGCCGGGTGCGCAGGGACCTGGTCGGCCTGGCCGGCGTGCGGGCGGCCGACAGCCTGCGGGCGTCGCCGCACCTGCGCCTGTACCTGGCCGTGGCCACGCTGGTCGCGGTGCTGATCGCCTATGTCGTGGTCGCCAGCCAGGTCACGCAGACCTCCTACGAGCTGGCGCGCCTCCAAAACAAGCAGGCCGAGCTGCAAGCCGAGCAGGGCCAGCTTCGCTATCAGGAGGCCGACCTGCGCACCCCCGCGCAGATTCAGCACGACGCGCAGTCGGCAGGGCTGTCGCAGGTCCCGCCCACCAAGTACGTGGGCTACCAGCCGGTCGCCATCGACCTCCAGGCGCCGACCGGCGCGGAGCCCGTGGACGACCAGCCGCTCTGGCAGCGGGCGGTTGCAAGCGTGTTGGGCGCGGTCTCGGGGTCGCGCGACGTGCTGGCCGGAGACCACTGACATAGAGGCGCAAGGCGGCTGGCGGGTTCGCCCACGCCAGCGGCCCGAGTCTCACGTCCGCGGCGACCGCCCACGGCTGCGCGTGATCGCGCTCACCCTGCTCATGCTGCTGACGGCGGGCGCCATCTGGGGTCGCCTCGTCTACTGGCAGGTGCTGCAGCATGGGGAGCTCTCGCAGTGGGCCGCGGACCAGTACCAGAAGGTGGTACCGCTGCCGGCGACGCGGGGCATTCTCTACGACCGCGAGCTGCGCCCGCTGGCCGTCAACACGACCGTGTATTCGGTGTTCGTCTCCCCGGCCGCGGTACCGCCCGACCGGCGGGTCGAGGTTGCGACCACGCTCGGCCGGATCCTGGGCGTCAACCAGGACCAGCTGCTCGGCACGCTCGCCTCCGGCGGCCAGTTCGCCTACGTCTCCCGCCGCCAGGCCAAGGAGAAAGCGGACCTGGTGGAGGCGGCGGCGCTCCCCGGCGTCGGCCTCGAGCCCGAGCAGCAGCGCTCCTACCTGCCCGGCGGCGGGGACGGCAGCCTGGCCGCCAACCTGCTCGGCTTCGTAAACGTGGACGGCCAGGGCCAGTACGGCGTCGAGGGCTTCTATGACGCGCGGCTGTCGGGCAAGGCCGGCTACAAGACCACCTACCGCGACGCGGCCGGTCGCGAAATCGCGCTCGGGCCCAGCAAGCGCGTGGACCCGATCAACGGCGCCGACCTGGTGCTCTCGCTCGACGCCAACATCCAGTACGCGGCCGAGCAGGCGCTAGCCGCCGGCGTCAAGGCCAACCAGGCGGAGAGCGGGTCGGTGATCGTTATGGACCCGCATACGGGCGGCATCATCGCCTGGGCCGACTACCCGACCTACAACGCGAACAACTACGCAACCAGCGATCCGTCGCTCATCAAGGATCGGGCGGTCGCCGACCTGTACGAGCCCGGCTCGGTCATGAAGGTGGTGACGCTGTCGGGCGCCCTCGACGCCCACGCCATCACCCCGAGCACCACCATCCAGGACCCCGGCTACGTCGACGTGGGCGGCTTCCGGATTCGGGACTGGGACCTGAAGAACCACGGGACGGTCACCTACACGCGGGTGCTCGAGGAGTCCTACAACGTGGGCGCGGTCAAGGCCCAGCAGGCGGAGGGCGCCGCCAACTACTACCGCTACCTGCAGGCGTTCGGCTTCAGCGGGGCCAGCGCCGTCGACCTCGGCGGCGAGCAGGCGGCTCCGCTGCGGCCTCTAGAGCAGTGGCGCGACTCGGAGCTGGCGACCGCGGCCTTCGGGCAGGGCATCGCGGTGAACATGGTCCAGATGTGCGCCGCGTTGAACGTGATCGCCAACGGGGGCAAGTACGTGCAGCCGCACGTGGTGGAGCGGATCGGCGGGCAGCCCAACCCCATGCTGGGCGAGCCTCAACGCCAGGTGGTGGCGCCCGAGACGGCGGCCCAGATGAACGCCATGATGCAGTCGGTCGTCCAGCACGGGTCGGGCTACACGGCGCGCATCGCGGGCTTCGAAAAGGACGAGGCGGGCAAGACGGGCACCTCGCAGATGGCCGAGAACGGGCAGTACTCGACCGACCATGTGTGGGCCTCCTACGCGGGCTTCCTGCCCGCGGACAACCCGAAGTTCACGATGCTGGTGGTGGTGCGGAAGCCCAACAACGGGTCGTTCGACCACAACGAGGGCTACTACGTGTCGGCCCCCATCTGGAAGGCGATCGCGCAGGCGATCATCCTGCAGTGGCGCATAACCCCGGGCCCGCGCTGACCGATTCGTGCATCCGCCGGCGGATGCCCCATCCAGGGCCCACCATTCGGTGCATCGGCCGGCGGATGCACCGCCGTGCATAACCCCCGACCCTCGCTGACCGATTAACTAGGGGAATGCGCCTGCCTCTCGCCGAGGTCGCGGATGCGATCGGGGCGAACGTCTCCGGCTCTGGGGCCGAGGTCACCTCCTACCACACCGATTCCCGAGAGGTGCTGCCGGGCGGCCTCTTCTTCGCGCTCCAGGGCGCCGAGACCGACGGCCATCGTTTCGCCGGCGACGCGGCGCGCCGGGGCGCGGTGGCCGTGGTGGTCGACCGCGACCTCGACGCCGGCGGCGCGACCGTGGTCCGCGTCACCGACACCTGGACGGCGCTCTACGACCTCGCGCGTCACGTTCTCGCGCGCGTGTCTCCCCTGGTGGCCGGCGTCACGGGCAGCAACGGCAAGACCTCGACCAAGGAGTTCCTGGCCGCCGCCCTGGCGACGCGCCAGCCGACCTGGAAGACGTACGGCAACCTCAACACCGAGACCGGCGTGCCGCTGACCATCCTGCAGCTCGAGCCCGACCACCGAGCGCTGGTGCTGGAGATGGGCCTGCAGGGCCCGGGCGAGATCGCCCGCCTGGCGGCCCTGGCCCAGCCCCGGATCGGGGTCATCACGACGATCGGCACCGTGCACCTGGAGTTCTTCGCCTCCCAGGCCGAGCTGGCCCGGGCCAAGGGCGAGCTGGTGGCGGCCTTGCCTCCCGACGGCCTGGCCGTGCTGCCTGCGGCCAGCGAGCACCTCGAGCTGCTGGGCTCGCTGTCGACGGCGCCCGTCACCACCTTCGGGCCCGGGGGCGATTGGCGCCTGGACGACTACCGGCCGGACGGCTCGGGCTGCCGGTTCCGCGTCCGCGGCGCGGAGGTCGCCCTGAAGCTGGGCGGGCGGCACATGGCGACCAACGCGCTGGCCGCGCTGGCGGCCGCTGACTTCGCCGGCGTGCCTCCGGCCGAAGCCGCCTCGGCTCTCTCCGAGGTGAGCATCGGCGGGCGTCTGGCCGAGCTGGAGGCGCCGGGCGGCTACACGCTGGTGGACGATTCCTACAACGCCAGCCCGGAGTCCATGTTCGCGGCGTTCGAGACCGTGGCCGAGCGGCCGCACGAGGGCCGGCTGCTGGCCGTTCTCGGCGAGATGCGCGAGCTGGGTCCCGCCGCCGACCAGGCGCACCGCGAGGTGGGCGCGCGCGCGCGCGAGGTGTTCGACGCCGTCTGCGTCATCGACGTGGGGCGTGGCGCGCTGCTGGCCGAGAGCTCCAGGGGCGAGCTGGTGCCCGACCGGGTGGCGGCGCTCAGCTGGGTCCGCGGGCAGGCCTGCCCGGGGGACACGGTGCTGGTGAAGGCCTCGCACGGGGTGCGCCTCGACGAGCTGGTGGCCGAGCTGCTCAAGTGATCTTCGACAGCGTCACGCTCGTGGCGTCGCTGGCGCTCGGCCTGGTGCTCTACCCGCCGCTGATCCGCGGCCTGCGCCGGCTCCGCTTCGGGCAGGTCATCCAGGACGAGCTCGAGTTCCACAAGGCCAAGGCCGGCACGCCGACCGGTGGCGGCCTGCTGTTCGTCGGACTGGGCATCTTGGGCGGGCTCCTGGCCGCCCTGGCCGGCCACCCTGGCGCCCTGCCCGCGGTCGGCGGCCTGGTCGCGGGTGCGGTGCTGGGAGCCTTCGACGACGCCCAGAAGCTCAAGGCTGGCTCGATCGGGGTGCCGGCGCGCCTCAAGTTCCCGGTCCAGGTGCTGCTGGCCATACCCGTGGCTTGGCTGGCCCACACCCAACAGCACCTGGTCCCCTTCGACCTGGGCTGGATGTACTGGCCGCTGGCGGTGCTGGCGATCGTGGCCACCGCCAACGCGCTCAACATCACCGATGGCTCCGACGGCCTGGCCGGGGGCCTGGCCGTGATCGCCCTGGTGACCGTCGCCCTCGCGCTGCCGGGCGCGGCGGCCGGCGAGCGCGCCGTGGCCATGACCCTGGCCGGCGGGCTGTTCGCCTTCCTCTTCTACAACCGCTTTCCGGCGCGCGTCTTCATGGGCGACGTCGGCTCGCTCGGCCTCGGCTACGCGCTGGCCGCGATGGCGATCCAGCAGGGGTGGCTGATCCTGCTCCCGCTGCTGGGCCTGGTGTTTGCCCTGGAGACCCTGTCTGTCATCATTCAGGTCGCCTACTTCAAGGCGACCGGCGGCCGCCGCGTCTTCAAGATGACCCCGATCCACCACACGTTCCGCATAGAGGGTTGGTCTGAGAACCGCATCGCGCTCTCCTTCTGGGGCGCGGGCTTTCTCTCGGCGCTGGCGAGCGCCTGGCTGGCCCGCCTGGCCGTTTGACCTTGGCCGGCAAGGCCCTGGTGATCGGCGCCGGCCTCTCGGGCCGCGCCCTCGTGCGCTACCTCGTCGCCCACGGCCGGCCGGTGCGCCTGGCCGACCTCAAGCGGCCCGACCCGGCGCCGGCCTTTCCGGCTGAGGTCGAGATCTTGTACGGACCGTACGACCGATCGATCCTCGGCGGCGTCGACGCCGTCTATGCGAGCCCGGGGGTGCCCTGGGACGACCCGCTGCTGGAGGAGGCCGGCCGCCGCGGGCTCGCGGTCTCCAGCGAGATCGATCTCTTCTTCCGCGACTGCCCGGCGCCGATCGTGGGCATCACCGGCACCAACGGCAAGACCACGACCACCGCCCTCACGGGCGAGGTGCTGCGCCAGGGCCGGCGGCCGGTGCTGGTCGGGGGCAACATCGGAGAGACCGTCCTGGACCGGCTGGACGAGATCACGCCCCGGCACTGGGTCGTGCTCGAGCTCTCGAGCTTTCAGCTGGAGTCGGTGGCCAGGCCCCGCCCGCACGTCGGCGCGGTTCTCAACCTGACGCCCGACCACCTCGACCGCCACCGCACGATGGCGGCCTACGTCGCCGCCAAGGCCCGGCTGGTCGAGTTCATGGAGCCCGAAGACGCGGCGGTCCTCAACGGCCACGACCCGCGCGTGCGGGCTCTTGCGGAGCTCACACCCGGCCGGGTGGTCTGGTTCGACCAGCATCGCCCCGACCCGCCGATGCCGATCCCCGGCGAGCACAACCTGATGAACGCCCGCGCGGCGGCCGCGATCGGCCGTGTCGCCGGCCTCGGCGACGCCGCCATCGAGCGCGCGATCGCCGGCTTCCAGGGTGTCGAGCACCGGCTGGAGCTGGTGGGCGAGTGGGACGGGGTGCGCTGGTACAACGACTCCAAAGCCACCAACCCCGACGCCGGCCAGGTGGGCGTGGCCTCGTTTGGCAGCCAGCCCGTGATCCTGATCGCGGGCGGCCACGGCAGCGGATTCGAGCTCGGCAGCTGGGCTGAAGAGGTGCGGCGGCGCACCCGGCTCGTGATCCTGCTCGGTGAGAGCGCCGGCCTCTTGGAAGAAACGCTGCGCGGCCACCCCACGCAGCGGGCCGGGAGCCTCGAGGACGCGGTCGAGCAGGCGGCGACCGCCTCGCGCCCGGGCGACGTCGTGCTGCTCAGCCCGGCCTACAAGAGCTTCGACATGTTCAAGAGCTACGAGGACCGCGGCCGCCAGTTCAAGGCGGCGGTGCGCGCCGTGCACGGGGTCACCGCGTGAGCACGCTCAGCGCGGCCCGGCCGGCGGCCTCGACCCAGGTCGAGCAGGAGCGCGACCGCGACCTCCCGCTGGTCGGGGTGACCCTGGCCCTGGCCGGCTTCGGCCTGGTCTTCGTGCTCAGCGCCAGCCAGGCGCTGGCCTACCTGGAGCACCGTTGGGCGCTCTATTTCTTCGCCCGCCAGCTGGCCGGCGTCGGACTTGGGCTGGTCGCCATGTTCGTGCTCATGCGGATCGACTACCACCGCCTGCGCCCTCTGGCGACCGTGGGCGCGGCCGCGGCGCTGGTCCTTATGGTCGCGGTCCTGGCGCCGCACCTCGGCGTCCAGGTCAACGGCGCCCGGCGCTGGTTCAACCTGGGACCGCTCGGCACCTTCCAGCCGTCGGAGCTGGGCAAGCTCTGCTTCGTCCTCTACTGCGCCCACTGGGTCGAGAAGAGCCAGGACCGCATTCGCGACCTCTACGACGGGTTCCTGCCCTACGCGCTGAAGCTGGCGCTGGTCCTGGGCGTGCTCATGCTGGAGCGGGACCTGGGGACCTCGGTCGTGACCGCGGCCATCTTCGGCTCGATCTACTTCGCGGGCGGGGGCCGCAAGCGCCACCTGCTCCTGCTGGCCGCGGTGCTGGCCGCCGGGTTCATCTTCCTCACCGTCTCGACGCCCTACCGGGCGGCGCGCCTGGCCTCCTTCACCGACCCCTTCAAGGACCCGCTGAACACCGGCTTCCAGTCCTCGCAGGCCATCATCGCCCTGGGCGCCGGGGGCTGGCACGGCGTCGGGCTCGGGCAGTCGGTCCAGAAGTTCCTATGGCTGCCGGCGGCGCACACCGACTTCATCTTCGCGATCGTGGGCGAGGAGACCGGGCTGCTCGGCACCACCGCCGTGCTGCTCGCCTTCTGCCTCTTCGCCTGGCGTGGATACCGCGCCGCGCTCCGGGCGCCGGACCGCC
>Ga0070707_100003967_pt1 | contig 13934 bp, 11 predicted proteins | sample KBSK5502metaG_FD_65468 | JGI IMG/M metagenome (GOLD analysis project Ga0070707, IMG submission 65468) | Corn, switchgrass and miscanthus rhizosphere microbial communities from Kellogg Biological Station, Michigan, USA - KBS K5-50-2 metaG | ecosystem: Host-associated > Plants > Roots >... | reverse complement strand
GCCAGATGCAGGCAGCCAGCCTGGCCTCCGCCGCTCGAATTCAGCGATCGCGTCGGCGTGCCTGAGCGTAACGCCGATGTCGTCTAGGCCCTCAAGCAGCCGCCAGCGGGCGTAGTCCGGCAGATCGAACGGCACGCTGAGGCTGGCTGATGGCACCCGGACGCTGCGGTTGGCGACGTCGACGACGACGTCGGCATCCGGGCGGTTCGCGAGCGCGGCAATCAGGCTCGCGACGCTTTCCTCGCCGACCTGCGCGGTCACCAGGCCTGCACCGATGCTGTTGCCGCGGAAAATGTCAGCGAAGCTCGGCGCGATCACCGCCGCGAAGCCGAAGTCCTGCAGGGCCCACACGGCGTGCTCACGGGATGAGCCGCAGCCGAAGTTGGCCCCCGCGACGAGAATCTTCGCCTCGGCAGCCGCCGGGGTGTTCAGCACGAAGTCGGGATCGGCCCGCCATGCCTCGAACAGCCCGGCGCCGAACCCGGTGCGCTCGACCCGCTTGAGCCAGGCGGCCGGGATGATCTGGTCGGTGTCGATATCACGGCGATCAAGCACGACCGCGCGGCCCTCGACCTTGCTGACTGCACGCATCTAGCCTGCTCCTTCCAGGTCACCAGGCACCGCGAAGTGCCCCGCCACGGCCGTCGCGGCGGCCATCACTGGGGAAACCAGATGGGTGCGCCCGCCCGGGCCTTGCCTGCCTTCGAAGTTCCTGTTGCTCGTCGACGCGCTGCGCTCCCGCGGCGCCAGGATGTCACCGTTCATGCCCAGGCACATCGAGCAGCCGGCTGAACGCCACTCGAACCCCGCGGCCTTGAACACTGTATCGAGGCCCTCGGCCTCGGCCTCGGCCTTGACCCTGGCCGAGCCCGGCACCGCGATCGCCCTGACGCTGGGGCTGACCTTCCTGCCCTTGAGCACACCGGCCGCGGCCCGCAGGTCGGCGAGGCGGCCGTTGGTGCATGAGCCGATGAAGACGACCTCGACCGCGATGTCCCTGACCGCGGTTCCGGGCGTCAGCCCCATGTAGGCGAGCGCACGGTGGGCGGCCTGCTGCTGGGCGGCTGTCCCGAACGAGGCGGGATCGGGTACCACGCCGTCGATGCTGACGGACTGCGCGGGAGTAGTGCCCCAGGTCACGACCGGGCGCAGCGCACCGGCGTCGATCCGCACCTCGCGGTCGAAGGTCGCGTCATCGTCGGTGACCAGCGACCGCCAGTCGTCGAGTGCCCGCTCCCAGTCCGCGCCCTTGGGACTGTGCGGCCTGCCCTCGAGGAAGGCGAACGTGACATCATCGGGCGCGATCATCCCGGCTCGCGCGCCCGCCTCGATCGACATATTGCAGACCGTCATCCGCCCGGCCATGTCGAGCGAGCGGACTGCCGCGCCGCGGTACTCGATCACCGCGCCAGTACCGCCGCCAGTGCCGATCTCCGCGATGATGCCGAGCACCAGATCCTTGGCAGTCACCCCGGCGGGCAGTTCTCCGTCCACGGTCACGGCCATTGCCTGCGGCTTGACCTGCCGCAGGGTCTGGGTGGCCAGCACGTGTTCCACCTCGGTCGTGCCGATGCCGAACGCGAGCGCGCCGAAGGCGCCGTGCGTCGAGGTATGGCTGTCCCCGCAGACCACGGTCATGCCCGGCTGCGTCAGCCCGAGCTGCGGCCCGATGACATGGACCACGCCCTGCTCGGCGCTGCCGAGTGGGTAGAGCGTGACGCCGTGGGCCTCGCAATTCTTGCGCAGCCTGGCCATCTGCTCGGCGGCGAGAGGATCGGTGATGGGCCCGAGCGGATTGATCGTCGGGACGTCGTGATCCATGGTGGCGACCGTGAGGTCTGGGCGGCGCACCGTCCGGCCCGCAAGCTCCAGGCCCTCGAAGGCCTGCGGTGAAGTGACCTCGTGGACCAGGTGCAGGTCGATGTAGATCAGCGGTGGCTCACCGTCGGGACTGGCAACCAGGTGGCGTTGCCATACCTTGTCGAAGAGCCTGCCGCCCGCTGCGGCCGCATCAGCCACGCTTTTCTCCATCTCGCCAGTCTGTCTAATCGTGGAACTGGGCGTCGCCGCCATTGTCCCGACGGTCAAGCGCGACCTGCACCGCGTGCAGCGCCGACGCGCTGGTGATCGCCGGATCGGCAGGCCGGACTTCTGGATATGACACGGATCTCATCACACGCTCCTGTGGTTACTCGGCATTTGAAAGCCAGGCGTTCCAGCCGGAGGCGGAGCCGTTGCCGCAAGCCAGGAGCCGCGATGTCTGGGATAGGCGCGGTGGCTAGCTCCCGATCGGGAGCAAAGACTGGGCATACGACCAGCGCCTCATCCCCGTAGCGGGTTGCTGGCCTGCCTGATCAGGTCCCGCTACGGCTAATAAGGATTACCGCGAAGAGCCGCATGACCGGTCCACTGTATCCGACCTGGCGCGACCGCCGCGACCGGGGGTACGGTGCCTCGCTACAGCAGGCCGAGCCTGCCGCCGCGGGTGATCGCCTGGCGCCTCGTGGTGACGCCGAGCTTGCGGTAGACCGAGCGCAGATGGGTCTTCACCGTATTAATGGACAGGAATAGTGCCTCGGCGATTTCCTGGTTGGTCATATGCGATGGCAGGAACCGGAGCACGGCGAGCTCGCTGCTGGTCAGCGGGACCGCCGGCGACGTCGGCTGGCCGCCTGATGGGCCTCCGGCGACCTCGAAGCGCTGCAGGATCCGGGCGGCGAACCCCGCTCCCTGGCTGGCGGGCCTGATCAGCACCGTCAGCGCCGACCTGGCCGCGGCTCCGCTGTCGAGGAACGGCCGGTACATGCCGTGCGGTTCGGCGAACGCCAGGGCAACCGTGAGCCGCTCGGTGGCCTGCTCGGCATTGCCGAGCCTGCGCGCGGCGACGGCGGCGGTGACCAGACCGCAGACCTTGTCCTGGAGCGTGATGCCGGCAGCAGAGTCGGGACCACACTCCAGGCACGGCGCCAGGGCTGCCATGGCGCCCTTGCTGTCGCCCTGCGCGAGCAGCAGCCGCGCCTGTGCGAGCAGCAACCCGCTGCCCGGCTCGCGGTTCTGAGCGGCCTCGGCAAGTACCTGCCTGGCCCGGCTAAAATCGCCGTCGCGCAGGGCGATGTCGGCCTCGAGCGGAGCGAGGAACTCATCGAGCATCGCGGTTCCCGCTGCGCCGCCCTCGGCGTTCATCCGCCGATACCTCAGCCGCAACAGGACGCTCCTGGCTGCGCCTGGATCGCCGTCGGCCAGCGCAAGTCGCGCCCGCGCCGCCGATGCGAGCCAGGAAATCACCCGGCCAGCCACCGGGTCAGGACGCTGCTCCCCGCCTGCGTCAGCGGCGCGCTCGTCCGGGTCGCACTGGTCGAGCGCCGCCCAGGCGGCGGCCGGTTCATCCCTGGCCAGGTGGACATAGGCTGCGGCCAGGCGGCTCAGCCGCGCCGCGAGCGGTTCGGCTCCCTCCAGCGCGGCCAGCTCGCTGGCAGTGATCAGGTCGCCGTAGAGCGCCTCGGCGAGCGCCTGCCAGCCGCGAGCCCGGTCAGCGAACTCCGGCCGGCCGTTTTGCAGTTGCCGCCGCGCCGCTGCGAGGCTGTGCCGCGCGCTGGCCGCGTCCATCGCGACCAGTTCGGCCGCGCCAAGCGCGGTCCACAGCAGGCCGACGCCCTGGTGCGCGGCGGCGTCCGACGCGGTCCGCTCCGCCTTGACGGCGATGCCCCGGCTTTGCTCGACCAGGTCAGCAGAGGTCGTATCAGTCCCCGCGGAGCCTGCGCTCATCAGCCGCAGCGCCTGGAGCCATGTCTTGATCCGCTGGCGCTGGGCCTGACCGCAGCGACCGAGCGCCTGCTGGGCGTTATCCAGGTGCAGGGCGGCGGCGCAGGTGTCCCCGGTCCGCAGGCCGGCGGCGGCCAGGGCTCCTGCGACAGCGGGATCACCAGCGAACCGGCTCGCGGGAAATGTAGCGAGCACCGGCTCGAGGTCCGCGGCCAGCCCGGGGACAAGCAGCTCAGGTCCCGCGTCGGCAAGCACGCGGCCAGCGAAGTCCCAGTCACCGGCCCGCGCTGCCGTGCGGATCGCCTGGGCGTGCTGGCCCCTCGCTGCCAGCCACCTGGCCGCCCGCCTGGTCAGCCGGACAGTCTCGCCGGGAAGCTCGCGGCGCAGCCGCGCCCGCAGCATGTCGGCCAGCATCGGGTGGTAGCGGTACTCGGTGCGCTCGGTTCTGCCAAGATCGGCGTCAGCGGGTCCGATCATCATGTTCTCCCGGCTGAGCTGCTCGAGGATCGCTCCGCCGCTGGTTCCGCCCGTCAGCGCGTCGGCGAGATCACCGCAGATCGCGTCGGCGACACTCGTGCGCAGCAGGAAGAGCCTGCTGTCGGGCGGCAGGCTCGCGAGCACCTCGTCCCACAGGTAATCGGCGACCGCCGGCTCGTCTCCAGTGATCCGCGAGACCGATGCGGCGGGCTTGCCAGGGCCGGCCCGCATCGCGGCGAGCCGCAGTCCGGTGATCCAGCCCTGAGTTCGCGCGAGCAACTCATCACGCTGCGCGGCCGGCAGATCGAGGCCGATCAAGCGGAAGTAGGCGTCTGCCTCCTCGGGCGTGCAGGCCAGATCGGCCGCTCCGATCTCGGCAAGCTCACCGCCGACCCTGAGCCTAGCGACCTGGAGTCCTGCGGGATGCCGCCCAGACAAGACGAGCCGTAGCGTCGGCGGGGAGTGCCTGATCAGCTGGTCCACCCCGGCGAGGACGCTGGCCCCGGCGAGGTCGCTGATGTCATCGACGACCAGCGTCACCGGCTCGGTGAGCCGATGGGCGAGCTGGGCGAGCCGCAACGGGAAGGCGTCGTCATCGGGATTGGGCAGGTCACGGGCGATCTCGCCGGGCAGGGCCGTGGTCTTCGCGAGCGCCAGCCGGAGGTGCGCCCACAGCTGGCGCGGCCAGCGGTCGCCATAGTCGAGGCTGAGCCAGCCGATGCTGCCGGTCTCGGCCGCCGCCTCTGCCCACGCGGCGCAGGCGACCGTCTTGCCCGCACCCGATGGCCCGCAGACCAGGGTTACCCGATGCTGCGCCGTGGCCCTGCCGATCAGGCCGGTGATCCGGGGGCGCTCCAGCAAGGGAACTCCGGGGAGCGGCGGTCGTACCTTGTCGCTCGCAGGCAACCTGAACTGGCGCCGCTTCGCAGGCCGCAGCCCAGTGCCGGGCTGCGCGGCCTGTGGATCGCGCTCGCTGTGTTGTGCGCCTGAGCGGACAGCCGGCTGGCTGATCGTGCTCGTCATCAATCCCCCGGCGGGCGCCGCAACACGTCAGATCAATCCGTCAGGCCCCCGATCCCGAAGGACGAACGTGCAGCTACAGCCCGACACGACCGTACCCGCCAGATGCGCGCATCAACCTCACATCACGCTCGTCCGGGCGTGATGCGGATAGGCTTCAGGGTCGGGGCTCAGGGTCGGGCTCAGGGTCGGGCTCAGGTCGGGCTCAGGTCGGGCTTAAGGTCAGGCTCAGCCCGGCCGCTATTCGTCCTCGCTGAACGCCTCCCGTAGCTTTGCCTCCTGATCCGCGGTCAGGTTCGTGCTGATCAGCTCGGCGTCCGTGCTGCTGAAGCGGGCCGTGACACGGTCCATGACGGCATCGGAGCTGAGCAGGAACAGCGCCGACGTTCCCGGCGTCACCTTCTTCCTGACGTCGCGGATGAAGTCGTCGCTGATGCCGACGTCGGCCATCGACCCGATCAGCGCGCCGGTCGCGGCCCCGATCGCCAGGCCCAGTATCGGGATGAAGAAGATGAGCCCGAAGAGCAGCCCCCAGAATCCGCCGCCGAGCGCGCCCGCCTTTCTGGTATCTCGCAGCTCGCGGGTTCTCGGCTTCTTCTTGCCCACCTCCCAGCTGACGACGGCCGCGTCGAGCACCTGAATGAGCTGCTGGCGCTGCAGGTCGGCCAGCGCGTCAAGTGCATCCTGGGCGCCATCGGTAGACTCGAATTTCCAGACAGTTAGCGCTGACATGACCGCTCCCGAGCTACGATGCCGGACTCACCGGACTGGGTGCCGCACCCGATCGTGCGCTAACCAGAATCCGCCCAGCCCGCCGGGCCAGCATCACCCTCGGCGAGTGAAAGCCCTCGGCCGCCAAACTTCACCCAGCACGGATGACGCCCGCGGGCCGCAGTCGCGCACATCGTGAGGCATGACCACTATGACGCGGACACGATCGCGACGCGTGTCGCCGCAGCGCGCCGACGCGGTGATCCAGGCCGATCCGACAGCATCGGCCAGGACAGCATCGGCCAGCACAGCATCGGCCAGGACGGCAGCGGCCAGGACGGCAGCGACCAGGACGGCAGCGGCCAGGCCGCTGCGCAGGTACCAGCTCGATACGTCGCTCAGGCTCGCTACCCCAGCGGAGCGAGCCGCGAAGGGCAGGCAGCTGCGGACTGAGGTACCCAGGAGCAGCCATGCCGACTTCGAACCTTCGGCCGCCCGGCCTGATCCGGTCGACATGCTGGCTTCGCAGTCCGCCAGCCGGCTGGCGGACCTGATCCCGATCAGGTACGGCCGCATGCTGGCCTCGCCGTTCTCCTATTTTCGCGGCGCGGCCCTGCCGATGGCCTATGACTTGTCGGGCACGCCGGCGACCGGGCTGGCCGTTCAGCTATGCGGCGATGCGCACCTCGGCAATTTCGGCCTGTTCGGTTCGACCGAGCGTCGGCTCGTATTCGATATCAATGACTTCGACGAGACGCTCCCCGGGCCGTGGGAGTGGGACGTCAAGCGCCTCGCTGCGAGCCTGGAGATAGCGGCACGGGAGAACGGCGTTGTCAGGCGTGATCGGCTGGCCATGATCAGGGCGGCGGCGGCCAGGTACCGGATCGCCATGCGCATGTTCGGCGGCCAGTCGAACCTCGAGGTCTTTTACGCCAGCGCGGATGTGGATGAGCTGCAGCGGCGGCTGCGGAGCCGACTGACGTCGCAGCAGCGGGCCGCGCTGGCCAAAGGCGCCGCGAAGGCCCGCACCAGGGACAGCATGCAGGCGCTCGGAAAGCTCGCCAGGATCGTCGACGGCAAGCCACAGATCGTCGCCGACCCGCCGCTTGTCGTTCCGCTGTCCAGCCTGCTCCCCGCGGACGTGGACCGAAGCGGAATCGAGAGGCTGCTGATCGACGTGGTTGACAGCTACAAGCGAACCCTCGCCGGCGATCGCAGGTTCCTGCTGGATCAGTACCGGCACGAGCTCGCCGACGTCGCGCGGAAGGTGGTCGGTGTCGGCAGTGTCGGCACCAGGTGCTGGATCATGCTCATGCTCGGCCGGGACACGGCCGACCCGCTGTTCCTGCAGATGAAGGAGGCCGGGCAGTCAGTGCTCGGCGATTACGCCGGGCGGAGCAGGTTCGAGAACCAAGGGCAGCGGGTTGTCGAGGGCCAGCGGCTGATGCAGGCGGCCAGCGATATGTTCCTCGGCTGGCACCGGATGAATCCCGCCCCCGACGGGGTAGTCAGGGATTTTTACATTCGCCAGCTGCGGGACTGGAAGTTGTCGCTGGACACGCAGGTTATGACGCCGCGCAGCCTGTCCGACTACGGCGAGGTCTGCGCCTGGACGCTGGCGCGCGCGCACGCACGCTCCGGTGACCGGATCGCGATCGCTGCGTACCTGGGCAGCTCGGACAGCTTCGACAAGGCCATCGCCGAGTTCGCCGCCGCATACGCCGACCAGAATGAGCGGGACTACGCGGGGCTCGGCGAGGCGGCGGCCTCCGGGCGGATCCTCGCCCAGCGCGGAGTGTGACGCGCTCAGCCCGAAGCCGACGCCGCCGGGCGGACCCTCGCCCAGCGCGCACTGTGATCCGCTCTCGCCGGAGCTGACGCCGCCGGCTTGGCCAGCGGGAATGAGGACTGACGTTACCTTTGAGTAGCCTGTCCGGATGCGTCGCTATAACCTCGTGCTGCTGCACGGCCAGCCGGGAACGGCGGCCGAGTGGCAGCGCGTGATCGCGATGCTGCCCGGGCAGATCAGCGCCGTGGCGCTCGACCGGCCGGGACACGGTTCGAGCCGGAAGACCGGCGGCGGCCTGGATGTCAATGCCGCGGCGGTCATCGACGAGCTCGACGCCCGCGGCATCGATCGCGCCGTGCTCGTCGGTCATTCCTACGGCGGTGGTGTCGCGCTGAGCGTGGCAGCTCGCGCGCCCGACCGCGTCGAGGCCCTCGTCCTGCTCGCGTCCGTCGGCCCGGACTGCCTGAACGGGGCGGACAGGCTGCTGGCCGCGCCAGTCGCCGGCGCCGTCTGCTCAGTGTTCGCGTGGAAGTTGACGCCCTGGTTCGCCCGCGTCACGCTGCGCCTGCTGGCCAGGCGGCAGGGGTGGGAACGGGCCATCCGCCGGCACGTCAACTGGTATGTGTGGGGCTTCACGGCGTGGCATAACGGCCCGCTGTGGCGCACCTTCCTCGCTGAGCAGAAGGCCCTCGTGCGCGAGGCAGGCACGTTCGCCGGGCTGGCAGCCTCGGTGCGGGCTCCCGCACTGATCATGGCCGACCCACGCGACCCGCTCGTCCCGCTGCGGACCGCTGTCGCGCTCAGCAGCGCGCTGCCGGACGCCCGGCTCCACCGGATTGATCGAGCAGGCCATCACCTGCCGCTGCGTGCACCTGAGCAGGTGGCACGCGAGATAGTCACGTTCCTCGAGTCGGTGGCCAGCCGATCACCAGGCAAGCAAGGCTTAGCGCCGTGCGGCGGAACGCCGCACGGCCCCAAGTCACTCGGTTAGATCGGGCGTACCTGCTCGGCCTGCGGGCCCTTGGCCCCCTGGCCGGCGGTGAATTCCACCCGCTGGTTCTCCTCGAGGTTACGGAACCCGTCAGCGAGGATCGCCGTGTGATGAACGAAGACGTCGGCGCTGCCGTCGTCCGGTGCGATGAAGCCGTAACCCTTGCTCGAGTTAAACCACTTCACGGTGCCCTGAGGCATGAACTACTCCTATATTGCGGTCTTCGGGACCCACAGTGATGGCCCCCGGGCTGCGCGACCGCCTGCCTAATCCGAAGTATGACCTTCGGCTGTCCAGGACGCCCGCTGTCTAGTTTCGCAGGCGCTGTGACACGTACACGAACCTTCGACTACAACCGAAACTATCTAACACCATCGCCAGACCCGATGTTCCACGACCGCATAGGTCCCCAGCCGGCCAGATCGGCTTCAGACGACACCGCTGGCGATCAGCGCGTCGAAGCCGGCCAGTACGTCAACCTCACCCGACCGCTCGGGCGGGGCGTCGGTCGGGCGCTGCCACAGCCAGCAGTCCAGGTCCGCCGCCGTGCCTCGCACGGTGGCCGTGGCCCGGCCGCCAGGATCGGTGCGGGCAACTAGGATGCCCTCTTGATCGTAGGACTTGTTATCGTCGGGGTCGGTGCCGCCGAATCGGCCGAGGGTGACGAACCAGGTGTCGCCCGTGTCGGTGGATTGCACCCGGACCGTGCGCCGCTCGTCCGGCGCGAAATTGGCCCACCCGGGCAGGTCGCCGCCGTACATGATCCGCAGTACCTCGTCGACGCCATCGGCGCTCAGCAGCGGATTCATCAGGGACGGGCGCTGGCCCGCGGTCAGTTCAGCGTCGATCCTGTGGATCAACGCCTCGTGCGCCTGGCGTCGGATGATGAATCCCACGGTCTTGTCGTCAGACCAGGTCCAGGCAGGGCTCTCCGGGCTCGCCGTGGCCAGCGCCTTCTCCAGGTCCGTGCTCGCGGTGAGGAAGAAGTCCATCAGCCCGGAGCGGGTCTGCGGCCTGGGCTGAGCCAGCGCGCCAGCGCCTTCGGCATCGACACCCTCGCGGACGACGGTGCCCCAGAACCACTGCACCTCGCCGAGATGCGAGAGCAGGTCATCGGCGTCCCATTCCGGGCAGGTCGGCACGCTGGCGTCCGAGGCCGCGCCGTCCATTGCGTGCCCGAACATTGCGGACTCACGGGCCAGGTGACCCAGGTAGTCGATGTTGCGCTGGTTAAACGTCGTCACGAGCTGCTCCCTAGCGGCGTCCGGGCCTGACGCCATTGTCCTGCTTGCCATTGTCCTGTCTGGCACCCAGGCCGTCCGGGACGCACTACTGAACTGACCGCTCAGGTTGGCGTTATTCATCGACCTCTGTCAATATAGATGCATGTCGAAGTCACTTACCTGCGCGTCGCTGGCGAGCTTGGGTGCCCTGATCGGGGCCCGATGAGGCCAGTGGTGCTGCTTCGCCGGGGCGGGTTGGCGCGCTGGTCAGCGGGCTGTTCCCGGGCTGAGGGGTAACTTTGGCAGATGCGGGACGACCCGGTCAGGATCGAGCCGATGACCGCCGGGCACGCGGCGCAGGTGCTCGCGATCTACCAGGCGGGCATCGACGAGGGCGACGCCACCTTCGAGACCGCGGCTCCCCTCTGGGCCGACTTCAGCGCATCGAGGCTGCCGCAGCACAGGTTCGTGGCGCTGGACGCGGCTGGCGCCGTGCTCGGCTGGGTGGCCGTCTCGGCCATTTCCAGCCGGTGCGTCTACGAGGGAGTGGTCGAGCACTCGGTATACGTCCATCCGGCCGCCCGCGGGCGTGGGATCGGCCGGCTCTTGCTGGGCGCGCTGATCGCATCGACCGAGGCCGCCGGGATCTGGACGATCCAGTCGGGTATCTTCCCCGAGAACGCAACCAGCGTCGCGCTGCACAGGGCCGCGGGGTTCAGGATCGTGGGCACGCGCGAGCGGATCGGCCGGCACCACGGGCACTGGCGCGATGTTCTGCTGCTCGAACGCCGCAGCAGCGTGGTCTGACCCGCCGGCGGCCTGATGCGCACTGCCAGTGGTGCTCGATCGCTACTCCGGCCCCCTCATGACGGCGACCATGCTCGTAACAGTCGCGTTGAACCGCTCGAGGTCGCCATGTGCGATGGCGAGGAGCATTGCGCCTTCCAGGGCGCTGATAATTAGCAAGGCGCTATCGCGGGCCGCGCCGCCGAACTGCAAGGTGCCTTCCGACCTGCCTTGCTCGAGGATGCCCTCAAGCCAGACCTGACGATGGTCGAAGAACCTCACCAACGCTGCCCGCATCGCGGTAGGCAGGGTCTGGTACTCGGCCGCCAGCATGGCGCACAGGCACATCTTGCGCTTGCCGATTATCTCTGCGTGCAACTTGATGTAGCCGTCGAGCCTGGCAAGAGCGGGCCCGCCCGCTGCGTCGAGCGAAGCGAGCGCTTCGGTGAACCTGGTGCCCCAGGTGGCGATCAGCGCCTCGCCTAGTTGGGCTTTACCAGGGAAGTGGTAGTGCAGGGCGGCCTTGGTGACCCTCAGCTCGGCGGCCACGTCGGCGTAGCTGAAGCCGCTGTAGCCCTTTCGCTGAATTACGTCCTCTGCCGTAGCGAGAATCATCGCCGCCGTGCTCGAGCGGCCGCGGGCCGCACGTGGCGTCATCTCGGTCTCCCTCCCAGGATGTGGCCGTGATCACCCTTGTCTGGCCTTGACAGCCAGCGTCATCGGCAAATAGCTTCTTACCAACCAGTAAGTAAGATTGCCTTGCCTGACGGCAGGCGCGCAACTGTTGTGGCGGGTATCACGCGAACTGGTTGGTATCAGGTGCGCGCGAGCGGGCGACCAACCCCCGGGGCGTCCGCTCGGACGCGCTTTGCTCAACAGGAGCTATCGCAGCCGCTCAATGAACACGCCGGCGCGACGTCAGCCTTAGGCCCGTCTCTGCGTTGAGGAACTGCTCAGCAGGAGCAGTCGCCGCAGCATCCGCACGCTTCGCACGCATCGCAGCAGTAGTCGCACCAGCAGTCACCGCAGCGGTCGCTACTCCGGCGCGGCGGGCGTCCAGGACCCGGGTGGTAACGCGGCCGGTCACGACGACAGCACGCGAAAGCCAAGCACGGCAATTCGGCGACCGTCAGTCCGCGCCAGCCTGGCCCGTCCGGCTGGCCGACCGGGGCGAACAACGCCGAACATGGACGCAATGTTGCAGATGCGCAAGCTAACGGCAATGAGCCCGGGTCAGCTGACCGTCACCCGTCGCCAATGTTTCGGCCCGCCTCGCGACGGTACCTACCCGGCCGACCGCGGACGCTCTTCCCGCTCGTGTTGGCGGCGGCGAATACGGAGGCACACGATGGACCCAGACAGCACGGGTACCGTCAGAACCGATCGGCACGAGCGAACGAGCCAGCTAACCCCCGCGCAACGGCGCGGGCCGATCGGGCGCAGGATCGGGCGGCTCACCGCGTTGGTCGCCGTCATCGTCGTGGCGGTGCTAGCGATAGTGCTAGCTCTTTCCGCAGTGCACCTGCTGCCTCGGTTCACGAACCCATTCGCGGAAACGACCATAGACCGCAGTTCGCCTGCCCTGCTCAAGTCGATCAGCGCGCTGAGCAGGTACGAGGCTGCAAGCGGGTCGTTCCAGGTCGTAGTCAACCTGGACCAGCGGACGTCCTGGCTGCCGACGTTTATCGAGGGCACGCAGACGCTGTTCGTCGGGGAGGGCACGGACATCGCGTTCGTCGACTTCTCGAAGCTGAAGGGCAGCGCCATCAAGGTTTCGCACAACCGGACGCAGGTCGTGATCATCATCCCCAGGGCCAGGCTCGAGCCGGCGGTGCTTAACGTGCAGCGATCCTATGTGTTCGCGCAGCAGCAAGGGATACTGAACCGGGTCGGCAACTTCTTCGCTGGCAACCCCGATAGCCAACACCAGGTGTACGCGCTGGCCCAGAAGAAGATTGAGACTGCCGCGCAACACAGCGAACTGCTCAGTCAGGCGCAGCGCAACACCAGGACCATGCTGATCGGCCTGATGCGCTCGCTCGGGTTCCACCAAGTCACCGTGACCTTCGGCCCAGCCTAACGATCAGCCAGATTGGCGTCCCCAACTAGCCGCACCACCCGCGAATTCAACAGCGATGGCCCATCAACTGTCAAAGAAAACGGTTGATGGGCCATCGCTGTTGAATTTGGGGAGGCGAAGCCGACCCTGAGCCGCCGATGCGTCGTCGGGTCAGGAGCCAGGAGGAAGCGCGGGTGGCCGGCGCACCCCTGGCTGCACGATCTGAGTCCGGTCTGGCGCCCGGGCAGTCTCGAGCGGGAGCTTGGCCGTTCCAGGGGCTATCTCGGGCTGTGGCTGCGCGGTTCCCGGGGCGACATCGGGCTGAGACTGGGCATGCCCCGGGGCCGCGTCGGGCGATGGCTTGGCGGCTCCCGGCGCGGCCTCGGACTGCGGCAGGATGGTGTTAGCGCCCGCCTCGGACTGCGGCTGCTCGGCCTCAGCCGCTGCCTCCGGCTTGGGCAGGGTCGTTGCGCTGACCGCCTCGTCGTAGGCCTGCTGCAGCTTGGCGACTTCCGAATGCGGGTCGCGGAACCAGTTTGTCGACCAGACCCGGTGGAATCTCCAGCCGAGCCGCTGCAGATGCTCGCTCCTGAGCCGGTCCCGGTCCCGCACGCTGCCCGACTGCCGGTACGACGTGCCATCCGCCTCGATCGCCAGCACCATGCGGTCACCGTCATCGGGATGCGTGGCCGCGAAGTCGACCCGATACCCGCCGACGCCGTACTGGGGTACCACGGTGATGCCGCAGGCAGCGAGGCGGTCCCGAACATCGGCCTCGAACGGGTTCAGGTCGCCGCCGCCTGAGGTGGCCGATGAGGTTCCGCCCGAGCCCGCGTACTCCAGGTAATCGGCGAGCAGCCTCGCTCCGGCCTTGGTGAGCCGATCCGGGTCGACGTCCTGACTGGAGAACGAGCTGACCAGCGTGAGGTTGTGCTTCGCCCTCGTCGCGGCGACATTGAGCCGGCGCTCGCCGCCGTCGCGCAGCAGCGGCCCCCACTGGTACCGCATCCGGCCGTCTGGGTGCTTGCCGTAGCCAATGGACAGGATGATCGCGTCCCGCTCATCGCCCTGAACTCGTTCGAGGTTCTTAACGAAGAACGGCTCGGCCTGGTCTTC
>Ga0070707_100003966_pt1 | contig 13935 bp, 9 predicted proteins | sample KBSK5502metaG_FD_65468 | JGI IMG/M metagenome (GOLD analysis project Ga0070707, IMG submission 65468) | Corn, switchgrass and miscanthus rhizosphere microbial communities from Kellogg Biological Station, Michigan, USA - KBS K5-50-2 metaG | ecosystem: Host-associated > Plants > Roots >... | reverse complement strand
GAAATCGTCTTTGCCTCCCGCTCGAAACGCTGGCGCACTTCGGGCGAAGATGAGAGATGAGATGGCAAGACCTTGACCGCGACCGTGCGTTCGAGTCGCGTGTCCCGGGCTCGGTAGACCTCTCCCATCCCACCTGCGCCGAGAGGCGAGAGGATCTCGTACGGGCCCAGCCGTGCGCCTGGGGAGAGTGGCATCGGAGTTACCGCAAGGAATCCTATCTCTGGCGATGCTGACCCCTCGACCTCGAGCGGGCGCGTTAGCGCGGAGAATCCGACGTCTTGCGAAGGGTCGGAGGCAAGGAAGTTCGAAAGTCTGGTGCGCCCGCCGCGATTCGAACGCGGGACCTTTAGCTCCGGAGGCGTCTGCGGGTCAGCGCGCAGCCATCGAGGGCTTGACACTGCTCGTCCAGGTTAGCGGCGAGGTGTCGGAGGCTTAGCCTGCCTGCGATTGACAGGTCCATGACGCGCTGTGAGAATCCTGCCCTCTTGAAGGAGCGATCTGCGATAGATCGACGCACCGCCCTCCTCGCTGCCTGTCTCCTGGTCCGGAGCGTTTCACTCTGCGGCGGCCAGGAGTCGTCGGTCTTTGTCGTTCGCGAGCGCACACCGGAGCCTGTATTCACCTTGCCGGACGTCAACGGCCGACCCGTCAGCTCTAAGAATTTCGCGGGAAAGGTAGCGGTCGTCAGCTTCGGCGCCACCTGGTGTGCCAGCTGCGTGAGCGAGCTCCGAAGCCTCGCGAATCTTCAGACACGTTTTGTGGACGACGTCGTCGTCTACTTCGTGGCCCTTGATGGACGTGGGGAGAAAGATGTCAAGCCATTCATAGAAAAGGCCGGCGTCCGGCTTCCGACGCTGCTCGATCCCCACATGTCCGTAGCGCGGGAGCATCGCGTCCGTTCGATCCCGGAGACGGTGATCGTCAACCGGCAAGGAACCATCGTCGCTCGCGCGGTCGGACCGCGTGTGTGGGACGGCAAGGAGGCCCAGGATCTCGTCCAAACGTTGATCAAGCGCTAACATGCTCGCAGTTTAGGGAGGATTGTTTATGAGACGCATCGGAATCGGCGCACTCCTCGCGCTCGCCGTGGTCCTGCTGATCGGCTCGACAGCGCAGGTCTGGGCGCTCGGGGTCGGCGACAAGGCACCGGATTTCACGCTGCCCGCTACGACTCAGGAGAAGTGGACCTTGAGCGATCTCAAGGGCAGGAAGAACGTCGTGCTCTTCGCTTTCATCGGGGCATTCACCTCGACCTGAACCAAAGAGGTCGTGGCTCTCCAACTTGATCTGCCCAAGTTCGAGAGCCGAAATGCCCAGGTCGTGGGCATCAGCTCGGATTTCCTCCCGGCGAGCGCGGCGTGGAGCGAGAAGATGGGGCTCACGTTCCCGCTGCTGAGCGACGTTTCGCGCAAGACCCTCGAGGCTTATGACTTCCTCGAAACCGATCCCAGCGATCGGCTCTATCGCTACGCCAGGCGCGGGTATGTGATCATCGACCGGGCGGGCATCGTCCGTTACAAGAAGATCCTCGATAAACCGAGCGATCTCGTCGCGGACGACGAATTGCTCAAGGAGCTCGATAAGCTCAGCGACTCGGACAAGCCGAAGTAAAGGGCCGGATCGGATCCCGGCTCAGATTCGGGCAGTCGTTCGTTCATCTAGTCCCCCTCGGGGAATCCGGAGGTCTGCGGATGCGCGAGGAACGGACGAAGATGCCGCCTCCATCGACGGAATCGTCCGGGCGCTCTACGAGTGCATCTCCGGCGGGGACGCCGCGGGACTTGGAGCGGGAGCGCAACCTCTTCCATGAAATGAAGATTTGGTGCGCCCGCCGCGATTCGAACGCGGGACCTTTAGCTCCGGAGGCCGTCGACGGGGTCCATGCCTGTTCGACCCATCCCCATCCTGAACCGTCGCGAGGGGAATCGGCGCGACGGCACGCGTCTCATGGCCGATGGGGTTCCAGATTGAAGCGGCGCCGTCGTAGGCGGGATGCCGTCGAGGACGCAAAGCTTGAAAAGGTGAAGCGAATCAAGCCTAAGCGTCCGAGCAAGAAGGGTACGGGGAAGGGTGCGCTCATCAAAGGAATGACCAAGCGCCTCCCGTTTGAGATTCTGGCGAATCCATTGTTCCGGGTCGGACTCCGGCGAGTGATGCGCGGATATGCCGGGATATACGCGCTCTACCATGGTTCCAAGCTTTACTACGTCGGCCTTACGAGAAACCTCTTTGGCCGAGTTCGCTGGCACCTCACAGACCGTCACGCACGCAAGTGGGACAGCTTCGTAATCTTCCGCATCAAGCGGGTCAACTACGTGAAAGACATCGAAACTTTGCTAATGCAGCTCATCCACGACGCCCGGCAACCGCAACAAGGGCAAGGTTCCGCGAGACGCCGATATCAATCGGGTTCTTCGAGTCATCCTTCGGGAGGAGACGACCGAGATCCGCAAGATTGCGAAGGCGCTTCGCTAGGGGCTAGAGAACAGCGGCGGGGCCGTGCGATGGAGATGCGCCGGCCCCGACCGCCGCGAGAGCCCGCTGAAGGACAGCTGCGAGGCCATGGCGCCGCTGACTAAATTGGCTGAGGCTGTCGCTCAGACGGAAAGAACTGTATCTCGGAAGCAGCGATGTTGACCAAGGTTGGTTCGCCGAGCACCTTAACCGCGCTGTCGTTGACCTCCAAGGCATCGTAGAAAGCCAACTCGTTGCCGCTTAGCTTCAGCGCCTCGCCGCGCGCGTTGGCGGAGCGCATGTCTTTCGCGAGCTGGATCAGCTCTTCGATTTTGGGACTCGATACGATTGAGGAAGGTGCGAGCAGATGGGAGGATTGAAAGCCCAAGGCAGCGAGAGAGACACCGTTGACCGACCGACCCGACCCGGGCAACCGTTGTTGCCTTCTGAGTGTTCTGCCTTCGACAGAGCCGATACGCTCGGCCCCCGGCCGAATCTCTTCCATCTGGGAACTCGGTAACTTATCGGTAACTTTGGTGATTCGAGAGAGGCCGGCGTTTCGTAAGTCTCGGATCGGTCAGCTTGCCTTCGCCAGCCGCCGCGCCTCCGCTACCGCCGCCGCGAATCCCTTCTCGGTTCGGATGGTCTTCACCTTGGCTCGATCTTCAACACTCAGCGATCGGATCGCCGCGAGGTATTGCCCCTGTTGCCGCATTGCCTTGCGACGCTTCGGCGAAACCCGCTTCGTTCGCGCCGGTCGCGAGGATCGGCGCTCAGTCCGTCGGTTCGGCGGAAACGGCCCGTCTCCGCCCTCCAGTAGAGCGAGCTGCGAGCGCAGCTCCGTGAGCCGCTTCCGGTAGCGGACTAAGGCCAAGCGTGCCTGCCGCTGATTGACCTTTCCCTCAAGGATCAGAGTGGCGAGGATCTGTCGAGCCTCCTGGCTGTTAACGGCTAGAGAACGTGCCAAGCGGAACCTCCCTTCCTTAAGCGTGGCGCGATCTTAGCCGAGAAACCGCTTCAGAACGCACGACTCGCAAGCCGCGGCCCGGTTCCTAAGGTCTCCATCTCCCGCGTAAAGGGCCCGACCAAGCTGGGACCGAGGCGGCCAGCAAGAGTCGCAAGGAGTGGATTCGATCTTCCCCGCTAGGGGCACGTCGCGAACCGCGTGCGTTTCCTTGTTGAAATTCCGTAGCTGTCCGAAATCAGTCGCATTCCTTTTGAGGGGCCGGGGTGCTGCTTGCCAACAATGGCAAGCAGCACCTAATCAAGCAGGATTAAAAGCAGCGCCTGGGAACCCGACATGGCCCAATCTCGTCAGCTCCTGTTAGCAAGGCACCGCAGCAACCCCCCAACGATGCGGGCAAGTGGAAGCCGACGCTGCTTGCCCAAGGGTTAGATACAACGCAGCAGCACAGAGAGACACGTTACGGGAGAACGCATGCGCCAGAGTTAACACACTGCAGCAAGCAGGCGGGCGTACTCTTCCCGTGGCCTGTGCATGCATGCACGCACGCTAAGCAAGTTGTGACCGGCCCGGGTGCCGAGGCCGGCATCGCGAAGCAAAGCAACATCAACACTCCGCAAGCGATGAATCGTTTCATGGGTACCGTGATCTTCCTCATTCTCCTTCTCTCCTTTCGGGATTCTCTGCAAGCCAACGCGCCGATCAGAGTGCTTGCCAACTCAATCTTCAGGTCATGTGATCGCCTCCTTATCCTTGGCGGGGCGACACGGCGCAACTATTTGACCGCCGAAGTCGCAAGCCGTGGTCTCACGGGCGTCATAGCTTATCGTAGCCGAGAAGCGTCCTCAGCACGCACGGCTCGCGAACCACCCCGTTAGCTCCTGGTATGCCGCCGCCCACTCTGCTGAGGCGTAAGATTCATGCTCAGGTGCGTCGGAGCTGAAGGAGGAGGCACATTATGTCGAGTCTTCCAAGAATGAGAACCTTGCCAGCTCGCGCGGTACTCGTGGCGCTACTTCTGCCGATCGTGGCCGCCGCGCCGGCAGCGGCCGTCGTGCTGTCAGCTGGCACGCGGATCCCTGTGGTGTTGCGCCAGACGATCTCCACTGCGACGGCGAGAGCAGGTGACCACATCGAGGGGGAAGTGGCCCGGGACATCACGGTCAACGGCGCGGTCGTCGTGCCGAAAGGGAGCAGGGTCGGGGGGCGCGTGGTCGCCGTGACGCCGTCGGGGACACTCTCACGCCCGGCCGCGCTTAACTTTACGATGACCGAGCTGACGCCGGCGGGAGGCCAGCCCATCCCGATCGCCACGTCGCACTACTCTCGCAGGGGCAAGACGCATACGAAGCACGAGGTGGAGTACATCGCCGGCGGAGCAGCCGTCGGGGCGCTGATAGGCCAGGTCGCCGGACGGGACACGAAGGCCACCGCCGAAGGCGCTGCAGCCGGTGCGGTGGCGGGGACCGCGGCCGCGGCGGCCACCGGAAGGCTCGACTTCCAGGTCGAAGCCGGTCGCACGGTGACCTTCAGACTCCGCCACGCCATCCGCGTTCAGTAGCGGACGCGGGGAGTCCTCGGCCGAGGCGTGCGTCGCCGTTGTCGATGTGACCGGAGGGTCGGGATCTGAGTCGGCGCGAGGATTTCGTAGGGGCCGAGTTTAGTGCCGCGGTTCAGGGCCATGAATCACGTCACTTGCTTGGAGCGAGGCGCCGCAGTTCGTCGACGAAGTTCAGGAAGAGCACGACGTGGTCACGCTTCGCCTGACTTGGCTCCACAACTTCCTGGAGCACCGCGAACCGCCGGCCGTCTGGGTGCAGATCGAAGCCGCGGATGCCCTGCTGAGTCGGAATTCGCGTTTCGCACCACAGCCGAGGCTTGTCAGCTAGGAAAGAGCCGCTTTGCTCCGAATACGGGGCCACCATCAGCGTCTCCTCCGGCGTCTCGTAGAAAAGCTCTCGACCGTTTCGGGACCACGTCGGATAAAACCCGCCCCCTGTCGAAATCTGCCACTTGCCGCCGGGGCCGGGGAAGGGACGCACGTAGACCTCGACCCTACCCGACTCGTTCGACGAGTACGCCAGCCACCGCCCGTCCGGCGAGAAGGCCGCATCCGATTCGTTGAAGGGGCCATTAAGGAACGGAGTCGGCCGGCGCGGCTTCAAACCCGATGCCTCGTCTCCGTCGATCGGCAGAATCATCACGTCGTAGCCCGTCTCCGGGCTCAACTCCTCAAACGCGAGGTACCTCCCGCCCGGGTGCCAAGAAGTGGCGTTCTGGAAAGTCTTGCTCTCCGTGAGTGCCTGCGGAGTACCCGTACCATCCGCGCGTTGCCAGTAGATGTGTCCGAGCTGGCTTCCCCCATAGGAGGCGAATGCGACGCCACGTCCGGCCGGAGACCACACCGGGGTGGTCAGACCGACGACGTCGAACGTGAGCCTGGACATCGTGTCCCGCCCCCAGTCGTACGTCCATATGTCCGAATTCTTGCCATCGAAGACCTGCACCGCCAGCTTCGTCCCGTCCGGCGAAAACCGGAGGCCGCGATTTGGACCCGGGACCCCACGCAGTGGGGACAGCTTGCCGGTCCGGTCTAGCCACTGGATCGATAGTTTTCCCTCGATGGTGCGGCCGGGTAGGTAAACCAGCGTCCCCCGGTTCGAGAAGGCAAACTGGGCCGCGGCGGTGCGTGGGCCGCCGACCAGCTCCTCGATCACCGGAACGGCCGCACCCGCCGCCTCGAGCCGCGCGAGATCGAAGGGAACCGCGAACAGCGTCCCCTCGTGCACGTATACAAGGTGCCCGCTCGACAGATATCGGCCGTGGTAGCCGCCCGTGACGACCACCTTCCTGGGGCCGCTGGGAAGCCTCTGTACGACGATGCTTGCGTCGTCGTAACTCCCAAGGGTTCGGTGTGCCGTGAACAGCACGGCCTCGCCTCCGGGGAGCGCCTGAGGCCAGCGGTGCGTGACTTCCCCCGCGGTCAGGTCCGGCCGCGTCAGAACCTCGGTAGGCCCTCCCGAAGAGGAAACACGCGACAGACCCACGCTGGTCATTGAATTCGGCGCAAAGAGGATCGTGCCGTCCTCGCTCCAGCTTCCGCCGCGATCATTTGGGGCGTCTGCCAGCACTACGGGGGCTCCTCCGCTGACCGCGATGCGCTTGAGCCGCCCGTCCGCGAAGAAGGCGATCCACTGGCCGTCGGGCGAGAAGAACGGGCTGCGCGCCCCGTCGGTGCCCGGCAGCGGAGCGGCCTGTAACTGGTCCAGCCGGCGCAGAAAAAGCTGCGGTCTCTCGTCCTCCTTCTTTCGGGCCACGAAGGCGAGGAGGCTGCCGTCGGGGGAGAGAATCGCCGCGGGACCCGCGCCCGTAACGCCCCGTAAATCCAGCGACACGTCCGCGCCCAGTCCGACGCTCAGGCGCAGCGGTGGTGCGGGAGCCGCCCGGTGTCGAAAGGGCGCCCAGAGCGCCCCGGCCGCCACCCCCAGCGCGACCAGCGCCCAAGGCAGGGCGCGACGCCACGCCGGCGGGACGGCTACGGCGGCAGCAGCCGACTCCATTGTTCCGCTTCCGATTCGCTCGATGGCCAGGCGGGCGTCGCCGATGTCGTGTAGGCGCTGTTTCGGATCGCGCACGAGACAGTCGTGGAGGAGGGTCCGAACGGTCCCCGGGACGGTCTCGGGTAAAGCACTCCAGTCCGGTTCCTTCATGAGTACGGCGGCCAAGGTGTCGCTCACCGTCTCGCCCAGAAATGCGCGCTTCGCGGTGAGGCACTCGTAGAGGACGCACCCGAAGGAAAACACGTCGGCGCGCTTGTCGAGTGGCCTGCCCCGCGCCTGTTCCGGACTCATGTATGCCGCGGTCCCGAGGATCACTCCCGCTCCGGTCGCGGGCGTGGTCACGGTCGGTGAAAGCGAGGGATCGGTCGCTACGGCAGGCGACTCGACCCCGCGCGCCAGCCCCAGGTCGAGGATCTTGACTGAGCCATCCGGCCGGATCTTCACGTTCGCTGGTTTCAAGTCCCGATGGATCACGCCGGCCTCGTGCGCGGCCTCGAGCCCGGAGGCGATCTGGACGCAAACGGCGAGAGCGTCTTCGAGCGTAAGAGGCCCGGCAGCGAGCCGCTCCGCGAGAGTCTCTCCCTCAACTAATTCGAGGACGAGCAGCCGCGAGCCCTCCGACTCCTCGATCCCGTAGATCGCCGCGATGTTCGGGTGATTCAACACGGCGAGCAGCCGCGCTTCGCGCTCGAATCGTGCGATCCGCTCCGGGTCCGCGGCGAAGCTCTCGGGCAGCGTCTTGATCGCGACCTCTCGGCGCAGCCTCGTGTCGCGAGCGCGGTAGACCTCGCCCATTCCGCCCGCGCCGAGAGGCGAGAGGATCTCGTAGGGGCCCAGCCGGGCGCCCGGGGAGAGTGACATCGGGACTACCGGAAGGAATCCTATCTCCCGCAATGCCGACCCCTCGACCTCGAGCGGGCGCGTTAGCGCGCAGAATCCGACGCTTGCGAAAGGGTCGGAGGCAATGTGGTGCGCCCGCCGCGATTCGAACGCGGGACCTTTAGCTCCGGAGGCTAGGGAATCACCTAACCCACCGCTACCCAGCAGCACCCAGCGCATACAGGAGAGGCAGATCCGGCGGCCTCTCTCTCCGCTGGGTGTGGCTGAATCCTTGTCCTTCTGACACGGAACTGTGTACGCGGACCGGCGAATTGCGCGCGAGGTCCGCGAGGTGAGGTGATGAGCTGGGCCTCTTAAATCCTATCCCTTTAATGGGAGCCTTGACCTTCACCGCCACTTGTGCGCTCTAGCCGCCGTGTCCCGCGCCCGGTAGACTTCTCCCATCCCGCCCGCGCCGATCGGAGTGACGATCTCGTAGGGTCCGAGCCGAGTCCCGTGAGAAAGGCTCACCGCGACTCCACCGCCGCCGGCTTTCCGAGCGTCAGCAGCCACAGCGACGCCCCGCCATTGCTGCGGCAGTAAGTGAGCCAGCGGCCGTCGGGCGAGAGCGTCGGCTCTTCGAGGAAGAGACCCGACTCAGGAAACTTCGTGACCGGCTCGAGAGGTCCGCCGTTCGCCGGTATTCGGTAGATGTTTCGGTGGCTCGGTTGCACGTAAATCCAGCGCCCATCGGGAGAGTAGAACGGGTGGAACATCCGCTCGTAACCGTGAGTCAGCACGGTTGCTTCGCCCCCGTTCGCCGGAACTTTCCAGAGCTGCATCGTCCCGGTCACATTGGAGCTGAAGGCGATCCATCGGCCGTCCGGAGACGACGCGGGGAAGTACTTGTCCCCCGGCGAGGCAGTGACCTGAATCGACTTGCGCGTCGCGAGATCGAAACGAAGAATCTGGTTGAGCCCACCGACCTTGGCGCCGTAGAGCAGACTCCTCCCGTCGGGAGAGAACTGCCTGCCGAATAACGACGGCGCAGGCGGAACGAGCTCCTCCGCCTGGCTGCCATCGGTCGCCGCGATCCAGATCGACTGCGTTCCGTCCTCGAGAAGGCGCGCCATCGCGATCCGGCGGCCATCGGGCGACCAGACCGGAAAATTCACGCCAACGTCCCGGCCCGGCAGCTCCAGCCGCTCCGCGTGCCGCGTCGAAAGATCGAGGATCCAGAGCTGCTCGGCCCCGAGTCGGTTGCTCGCGAATGCGATGCGCCGTCCGTCCGGCGAGAACGCCGGAAAGCGATCGATGACGCGTCCGCTAGACAGCTCCTCCTCCGGTCCAGCCGGCGCGCCACCGTCCGACCTGAGCGGCAGGCGTGTCAGATTCATAGATCCCTCAAGCTCCGAAGCGGCAAGCCTCCGGCCGTCTCGCGAGACCGCGAGGTCCCGGAGAATCCCGGTCATGAGCCCGAGGGTCGTGGGCTCGCCGCGCAGCCGACCGGTCTTCTCGTCTACCCTGACCGTCTGGAGCCGCGTTCCGCCGGAGGGATCGCGGTTGAGAAAGTAGAGGCGGGTTCCCGACCCGTCCCACGCATGGCTCGACCCGGCGAGGAGCCGCCTCGGAGTCCCTCCGCCCGAGGGAAGGAGATAGACGTCTCCGAGCGACGTCTCGAAGGTCACCCAGGCGCCGCCCGGGGGGTACTGCACGCGGACGATCTCCCATGCCGACTTCTCGCTTGGGAGCAGAGCCGTTGGAGTTCCGCCCTCCGCCGCCACCTCGAGAATCGAGCGGTGGCTCTCGGGGCCGCTGACGTAGGCGAGGCGCTTGCCGTCCGGACGCCATGCGGGGAAGTCGCCGTCCTGCGCGAGCCGGTGGGCGCGTCCGCCGAGTGCGGGAGCGACCCACACGTCTCCTCCGTAGGTCCGGAACTCGAACCCGAAAATCGATCCGATCTTGATCATGCCGGTACGCGAAGAGCGCGTGGACACGAACGCGACCGAGTTACCGTCCGGCGAAAAGGCGGGCTGATAGTCCTCAGCAGGATCGTTCGTGATGTTGACCTCCTGCCCGCCCTCCACTCGCCGCACATAGATTTCGAAGTTGCCGCTGCGGTTCGACGCGAACGCGAGAAGGCTCCCGTCGGGAGACCACGTCGGCCACTCCGAGATCCCGGGATCGTGCGTCAATGGTGCGACGGACGCGAGGACGATTGCACTCGAGGACGCGCGCCGCGGCGCAAGTGCGAGCCAGGCCGCGAGACCGGCGGCGAGGGCCGACGCGGCGGCGACGCCAGCCAGCATTCCAACCGACGGTCTCCGGGTCGGAGGAGCTTCGACCAGCACCGCAAACTCCCATGGTTCCGCAAGAGCTTCATCGATTTCGATCCGTGCGTCGGCGATATCGTGAAGGCGACGATCCCGATCCTTCTGAAGGCAGCGACGCAGCAGATCGCGGACCTTCGGCGGGATGGTGAGCGGCAGAGCCTCCCAATCGGGCTCCCGCTGGAGGACGACGGCGATCAGATCGGATGCCGTGTCGCCCTCGAACGCCTTTCGCCCCACCAGCACTTCGAAGAGAAGACAGCCGAAGGACCAGATGTCGGTCCGCTCATCGAGCGGCTTCCCGCGCGCCTGTTCCGGGCTCATGTATGCGGCGGTCCCGAGGATGACGCCCTGGCGGGTGGCTTCCAGGGTGGCTGTCGGGGAAAGTGACAGATCCCGCGACGGGACTTCGTCCGCGAGCGCCTTGGCAAGACCGAAGTCGAGGACCTTCACCTTCCCGGAGGGCGTGACCTTCACGTTTGCGGGCTTCAGGTCCCGATGAATGATGCCCTGCTGGTGCGCGGCCTCGAGCCCCTCCGCCACCTGCCGCATCAGGGCAAGCGCTTCGCGCGGCGGCAGCGGACCGGCGGCGAGCCGCTCGGAAAGGGTCTCGCCGGGCACGAGCTCCAGGACGAGAAAGCGTGAATCGCCGAGCTCTTCGAAGCCGTAGACCGCCCCGACGTTCGGGTGGTTCAATGCGGCGAGCAGGTGCGCCTCGCGGTCGAAGCGCGCTCGATGCGCGTGGTCGGCGAGAAACGATTCAGGAAGGATTTTGATGGCGACCTCGCGCCCGAGCCGTGGATCGCGTGCCTTGTAGACCTCGCCCATCCCACCAGCACCGAGCGGCGAGAGGATCTCGTAGGGGCCGAGCTTCGTTCCCGCGGCGAGCGTCATCTACTTCTTCAACGCCGCGGTCCAGTTGACGACGACGGTCAGGGGCGACGAGGCGAGCTCCCCGACGTCCGTATTGATCAGGAAGCGCTGGCCATCAGCGGAGACGTCGTAGCTGAATAAATCGGTGTTGGATATGTGCTCCCGCCGGCGGGTCTGGAAAAGGGGTTCGGCCACACCCGCTTCGAATTTCGGGCCCTGCTTGACTTCCACCGCCATCAGTTTTCCGTCGGGGGCAAGGTAGAAGAGCTCTCTTCCGTCCCGCCGCCATCTCGGCTCGGAGCCTCCGGCCGTGGAGACCTGCCACTTGCCGCCCGGCCCCCGGAAGGGAGCGACAACGACCTCGCGCTTGCCCGACTCATTCGAGGAGTACGCCACCCATCGTCCGTCCGGAGAGAACTGCCCCGCCGTCCTTTCCCCCTTCGTATTGACAACCGACATCGGCTTTCGGTCTCCCGTGACTGGCAACACCTTCAAGCCGAATTCGTGCGTCTTCGCGTCCCGGTCACGGTAGAGGATGAACCGCCCATCCAGCGACCAGTCGGTGGGCAGCTTGCCGGCATCGGACTTGAGAAGGACCTCCTGGCTCCCGGCGCCGCTCGAATCCTTCTGGTAAAGGTCCTGCACACGAGCCCCGAGGTTGGAGGCAAGAACAATCCGGCTCGCATCGGGCGCCCAAATGGGATTGGTCTCTTCCGACGGATCGAACGTGAACCGCGTTGCAGTCCCGCGGGAGGATTCGTAAATCCAGATGTCGGTGTTGCCCGTCTTCGAGTCGGTGATGTCCAGCGCGACTCTCTTTCCGTCCGGCGAGATGCGCGGATTGGCCTGGTTGCCCAGCGCGCCCAGGGAACCGATCTCCTTGCCGCTCCTGTCAAACCACACGAGCCGCGAGCCGGCGGAGGCAGAGCGAGGCTGATAGAGGAGCAGTCCGTTTTCGGAAACAGAGAAGAGAACCTGGTAGGTCTGCGGAAAGTACTGGATCTGCTCCGCCACGGGAGTGGGATCGCCCCTGATTCGAAGGCCCGCCGCGTCGAAGGGCTGGGCCAGCAGACTTCCATCGCGAAAGAAGAGCAGATATCCGGGCGGCGCATAAGCCACGCTCGAGTTGGCACGCAGCAGAAGCGTTTCCTCTTTCGAATCGAGCGACCCGGCGTAAATGCCGATCTTCTCCTTCTGCCCGCCGGAGCCAAAGCTCGTCACCGCGTAAAGAAAGTGGCGTCCGTCCGGCAGAAAGAACGGCCACCGGTGACCGTCTTCACCTCGCGCCGGGTCGAGGCGTGTCGCGGGCGTTGCCACGCCACCCCCGGCGGAAACGCGATACAGCGAGTCACTGCCGAGGGGCGCGAACAGGATCACTCCGTCCTGGTTCCAGGTTCCTCCGCGGCCCACCGGCGCGTCGCAAAGCTCTTGGGGAGGACCGCCAGAGGCGTCGATTCTCTTGAGCTTTCCATCGGCGAAGAACCCGATGAAGCGGCTGTCGGGCGACCAAAAGGGGAACGAGGAGTTCTCCGTGCCCGGAAGCGGTTGCGCTGCGAGCGAATCCAGGGGCCGGATCCAAAGGAGATTGTTGCCGGAGGCGTCTTTGGCGACGAAGGCGAGCCTGCGGCCGTCGGGTGAGAGGGCAACGCCACGCAGAGCGGTCTTTTCCGGCAAAACAATGGAAGAGCGCATCGGGCGCGAGAGCGCCGCGGCCCGATGTGCGTAACGAATCGCCGCTGTGACCGCGGCCAGCGCCACGAGAAGCGTAACGGCCGCCGTTCCCCACACGAGTCGCTCGCGGTTCCTGCGCCGCGCCACGACCGGCGCCGGCACGCCTGCCTGCGAGCCTTCGGCGATCCACTTGAGCTCCGACGAGACGTCCTGGGCGCTTTGCCAGCGGTCGTCGGGATCCTTGGCGAGGCATCGGCGTACGACATGGTCGAGCGCCGGCGGGCTCATCGGCTGGACCGCGGAGATCGGCTGCGGCTCCGCCGTCATGATTGACGAGATCAGCGAAGCCTGGCTCGTTCCGGAGAACGCCTTCTTCCCGGTTGCCATTTCGTAGAGCACAGAGCCGAAAGCGAATATGTCGGATCTGGCATCGGCCTCGTTGCCCTCAAGCTGCTCCGGCGCCATGTATTGGAATGTGCCGAGGATCGTCCCTTCTTGGGTTAGGCCTTCCTGCGTCGGCAGAGCGGTGAGACTGCCCTTCGGCACCGGTGCCGCCATCGCCTTGGCGAGTCCGAAGTCGAGCAGCTTCACCCCCGACTTCGTCAGCATGATGTTCCCAGGCTTCAGGTCCCGGTGGACGATCCCCTGCCGGTGCGCCTTTTCCAGTGCATCGACGATCTCAATGCCGAAACGCAGCGTCTGCTCGAGCGGGAGTGGTCCCTTCGCCAAGCGCTCCGAAAGCGTCTCGCCTTCCAGGTACTCCATGACCAGGTAATCGGTCTCCCCCTCGCGGCCAATGTCGTGCAGCGCGCAGATATGCGGATGCGAGAGCTGCGAGATAGTTTTCGCCTCCCGCTCGAAGCGCTGGCGCACTTCGGGAGAAGCGGACAGGCGCTGCGGTAGGACCTTGACGGCGACGACGCGGTCGAGCCGCGTGTCCCGCGCCTTGAACACCTCCCCCATCCCGCCTGCGCCGAGTGGCGAGAGAATCTCGTACGGGCCCAGCCGGGCGCCCGGGGAGAGTGACATCGGAGCTACCGCAAGGAATCCTATCTCCCGCAATGCCGAGCCTCGACCTCGAGCGGGCGCGTTAGCGCCGAAAATCCGACGTTTTTGCGAAGGGTCGGAGACAGTTTGAAGAGTCTGGTGCGCCCGCCGCGATTCGAACGCGGGACCTTTAGCTCCGGAGGCTAACGCTCTATCCGGACTGAGCTACGGGCGCAAAGATCGACTTGGGGTGAGTGGAGGGATTCGAACCCTCGAC
>Ga0070707_100003963_pt1 | contig 13941 bp, 12 predicted proteins | sample KBSK5502metaG_FD_65468 | JGI IMG/M metagenome (GOLD analysis project Ga0070707, IMG submission 65468) | Corn, switchgrass and miscanthus rhizosphere microbial communities from Kellogg Biological Station, Michigan, USA - KBS K5-50-2 metaG | ecosystem: Host-associated > Plants > Roots >... | reverse complement strand
CTCGATCATCGCCTCGCCTGCGCTGTATCGCCACGGGCTGCTGGCGGGTCTCCCGGCCGTCCTTGCGCTCCATCCAGCCCTCGTCTGGCTCATCCTGGGCCTGCCCGTGACGTACTGGGGTCTCTGGATCGCCGTCATCCTCGTCGTGGTCGCGACGACCATCCGTCCAGCCGGCGTGCCGCCGCACCTCGACGGCCACCCCGCACCGAGGACGCCGGCTCGATGACGGACCCTCGCTCCAGGTTGGTCTCGCTTACGATGGCCGCGCGATGACCGACCGTCGACCCATCCTGCTCCGCGCCGGAGATGGCGAGGCGTCTTCGACATCGAGTGGCACCTGATGGCCACGCCGCGACAGACCGTTCGAACGACGCCGGCGAAACGTTCGGCCACCGTGCCCGCCACTCGGATCGCGGTCCGCAAGACCTACAAGCTGTACATCGGCGGCCAGTTCCCACGCAGCGAGTTCGGCCGGTCGTACGTGGTCAGCGCGGCCGACGGGACGCCGCTCGCGAACGCGGTCCGCTCCTCGAAGAAGGACCTGCGCGATGCCGTGCGTGCGGCGCGAGGCGCGGCCGAGGGGTGGGGGAGCCGCACCGCGATGAATCGCGGCCAGGTGCTGTACCGCGTCGCCGAGCTGATGGAGGGCCGGCGCGACCAGTTCGTCGCCGAGGTCGCCCAGGCGGAGGGCCTGCGTGCCGAACGCGCCCGCGAGGTGGTCAACCGCGCGATCGATCGCTGGGTCTGGTACGCCGGCTGGGCGGACAAGATCGCGCAGGTGCTCGGATCGTCCAACCCGGTGGCCTCCGACTACTTCAACTTCACGATCCCGGAGCCCACGGGCGTGGTCGGCATCGTCGCGCCCGAGCCGTCGTCGCTGCTCGGGCTGGTCTCGCGCCTCGCGCCGCCCCTCGTCGGCGGCAACAGCGTCGTGGTCCTCGCCTCGGAAACGCGCCCACTGCCGGCGATCAGCCTCACCGAGGTGCTCGCGACCTCGGATGTGCCGGCGGGCGTCATCAATGTCTTGACGGGTCGCAAGCGCGAGCTGGTGCCGGTCCTGGCGGCGCACGAAGACGTCGATGCGCTCGACGTCTGGGGCGTGCCCGACGACCTGCGCAGGGACGTGGAGCTCGTCGCCGCCGACAGCGTGATGCGCATCGCCCGCCGCCCCAAGGGCGCGTCTGACGCCCGCTTCGACTGGCTGGATGACAGCGCGAGCGAGCGACCGGAGTGGATCGCCGCGTACCTCGAGATGAAGACGGTCTGGCACCCGATCGGAGTCTGATCCTTCCGCTGCGCCGGGCGAGAATCGCCACGCAGCAACCGGGGTGCTGGTATCCACGGAACGTCGCCGGCTTTGCCTGGTCTCGTGGACCCGCGGGGAGGCTCCTCGATCAAGTCCCGACCTGACTTGTTGCCGGATCAGCGTCATCGTCCCTTCTCGTCGGATACGAGCACATCGGTTGCTATCTGGGAAGCCGTGACTGGAGTGCCCTCCCGAAACGCGTGACCCTGCCGCCGCTTGCGCGATAGTTCAGTATTGACTGAAACATCGGAACGTTCTATCTTCCCGGGCATGACGCCGGGCGAGGGCGAGTTCGTGGAGGAGATGGGCCAGTTCCTGGCTTCCCTCGGCATGACCCCGATGGCCGGCCGGATGTGGGGCTGGCTGCTGATCTGCGAGCCGGCCGAGCAGACCGCGGCGGAGATCGCCGAGGCCCTGCACGCGAGTCGCGGGGCCATCAGCGGCACAGCGCGGATCCTCGCCAATGCCGGCCTCGTCCGGCGCACCACGCGCCGCGGTGATCGGCGCGAGTACTTCAGCGCGCCGGCCGAAGCCCTCGATTCGATGCTCGCCAACGCAGCATCGATCTACCGGCAGATGCGTCGGATTGCCGAGCGCGGTCTCGCAGCCACCGCGGACCGCCCGCCGGAGGCGCGAGCTCGCCTCCAGGAATTCCACGACGTGATGGCGTTCGTCGAGCACGAGGTGCCGCGCGTGATCGGGCGCTTCCTGGACGAGCGCAACGCCGAGCGATTACGCCCCGCCGGCTAGCGGGGCAGGAAGGAACCATGGCAGCAGTCATCCAGGCCGAGCGTCTGACCAAGACGTACGGCGAGCATCGAGGCGTCATCGACGTCGACCTCACGGTCAACGAGGGCGAGGTCTTCGGCTTCCTCGGCCCGAACGGCGCCGGCAAGACGACCACGATTCGGACTGCCCTCGACCTCATCCGGCCGACGAGTGGGCGGGTCCTCGTCTTCGGCATCGAGTCGTCCGTCGACCCGGTCGCCATCCACCGCCGGATCGGGTACATCCCGGGCGAGTTCACGCTCTATGACCGGCTCACCGGCGGCCAGACCATCCAGTACTTCGCGAACCTGCGCGGTGGCGTCGATCCGACGTATCAGGCGTCGCTGATCCAGCGCTTCGACATCGATCCGAAGCGCCGCTACAAGGAGCTGTCGAAGGGCAACAAGCAGAAGATCGGCCTGGTCATCGCGCTCCAGCACCAACCCGAGCTGCTGATCCTGGACGAGCCCACCTCGGGCCTCGACCCGCTGGTGCAGCAGTCGTTCTTCGAGCTCGTGCGCGAGGCGCGCACGGAGGGTCGCACGGTCTTCCTGTCGAGCCACATCCTGAGCGAGGTCGAACGCACGGCGGATCGTGTCGCGATCATCCGCGAGGGGCGGCTCGTCAAGGTCGACAGCGTCGAGGGCCTGCGCGACCTTGCGCATCACCAGGTCGAGCTGCGGTTCACGGGTCCCGTCCCGACCCAGGCCTTCGAATCGCTGCCGGGTGTCTCCGACGTGTCCGCGCAGGACCACACGCTGCGATTGCGCGTCTCCGGCCCGATCACACCGGTCGTGCGCGCAGCCGCGCAGTACGAGCTCCTCGACTTCGTCAGCCGCGAGCCGACGCTCGAGGAGACCTTCCTCGCACAGTACGGCCACGACAACACGACCGAGGCTGCCAGGAACGCGGGCGAGGGCGCCGGGAGCGCGTCATGAGCGTCGGCGTCGCGACACAGTCACGTCCACGAGCGTCGGCGTGGAGCCGCATCTACGGCTTCGGCAGCATCTACGGCAAGACGGTCCGGGACTCGCGCCTGGCCTTCATCATCGCTGCGGGATTGCTCGGCGGGCTGTCGCTCGTCATGGGCGCCGCGATCTCGACCGTCTTCCCGACACCCGAGTCCCGGACCGAGATCGACAAGCTGATCGGCGGGATGCCGCCGGAGATGGTCAGCTTCTTCGGCAAGCCGATCGGGCTCGGCACGCTCGGCGGCTACATCACGTGGAAGTACGGCCTCACCTTCGTCATGACGACCGTCCTGTGGTCGATCCTCGCCCTGTCGTCGACCCTGGCCGGAGAGGCGAGTCGTGGCAGCCTCGATTTCGTCGCGACCAGCCCGTTCGGCAAGCGGCGGATCGCCTTCGAGAAGCTGGCCGCGCATCTCACGATGCTCGTTCTCGCGCTCGCGTTCATGGCCGCGATGATCACGATCAGCTCGAACGCATTCGGCGACGCGGCGCTCGGCGACCAGATCGCGCCGCTGTCGGCCGTCGGCTTCGCGCTCTGGGTCGGCGTCTCGGCGTTGTTCTTCGGCGGGCTCGCTTTCGCCCTTGCGCCGTTGCTCGGGCGGGCCGGTGCGGCAGGGGTCGCCGGGATCGCCTTCGCGGTCCTGTGGTCGGTGAACGGCCTCGGCGTCGTGCCGATTGCGGTCCTGAGCCCATTCCAGTGGATGCAGAACCACGTCGCGCTTGTCGGCATGTACGACTGGCCGGCGCTGGCCCTCGTGGGCGTCGTCGCGGTGGCGTTCCTCGCAATCGGCGTCGAGCTGTTCTCGCGCCGCGACCTCGGCGTCACCCTGGGTGTGGCCCTGCCGGCGCTCCCTGCCGCCATCCTGGGGGTCCGAGGCCCGACGGCTCGGGCGATCGGCGACCAGCTTCCGCGGGCTCTGTCGTGGGGGATCGGGCTCGCGGCGATGGGCGCCCTGCTCGCCTCGCTCGTCGGCTCGATGGCCGGCCAGCTCGGCAATGACGCGAGCCTGCTCAAGGCGATCAAGCAGATCTTCCCGAGCTTCGACCTGACGTCCGCCGGCGGATTCCTCCAGCTGTTCGTCGAGCTCTTCTTCATCGCCGCCGGCATGGCCGCGGCGACATTCGTCTCGAAGTGGGCATCCGATGAGACCGGAGGCCGGCTCGAGGAGGTCCTGTCGACACCGTTGGAGCGGTGGCGCTGGGTCGTCTCCGGCGCCGTCGCGTGCCTCGTCTCCGTCGTCATCATCACCGCGCTCTTCGCGCTCGGTGTCGGCCTCGGGGCGGGATCCGGCGGCGTTGACGCCGGCTCGGCGATGCTTGGCTCGGCGTCGCTCGGGCTCTACGCCAGCGCACTGGTCGGGATCGGGATCGCGATCGGCGGCGTCTGGCGGACCTCGCTGGCCGCAGAGCTGGTGGCCCTGTTTGTCGTGGTGACCTACCTCATCGACCTGCTCGTGCCGCCGCTGAACCTGCCAGACGGTATCCACCAGCTCGCACTGACGGCCCATTTCGGCCAGCCGATGCTCGGCCAGTGGGACGCCGTCGGGATCGTCGCCTGCCTCGTCCTCGCGATCGGCGGCGTTACGCTGGGCGCGTGGGGCATGGCGAGGAGGGACGTGGCGCGCTGACCGCTCCCACCGGTAATTCGGCGAGCCGGCCGGGCGCTCTGGCCGGCTCGTCCAGCATCTTTTCCAAGAGCCTCCGGGATTCGCGGCGGGCGATCGCGATCGCGATCGCCTTCGTCGCGTTCGTCCTGCTCGTCGGGGCCGCGGCGGTCGCCTCGGCCTTCGGCACCGTCGAGACGCGGCAGCAGATGGTCGGGCTCGCGACGACGCTGCCGGCCATCTTCCAGAGCATGCTCGGGCCGCCGGTCGCGCTCGATACCCTTGGCGGCCTGATCGAGTGGCGCTACCAGATCGTGCTCGGCGTGCTGCTCCCTGTCTGGTCGATCCTGGCGCTGTCCGGCACCCTCGCCGGCGAGGCCGACCGGGGCAGTCTTGAGCTCCTCGCCACGACGGCGATCACTCGCCGACGGCTCGCGCTGGAGAAGCTCGCCGGGCACCTCGTCTCGGTGCTGATCGTGCTGGCTGCGGTCGCGCTCGTCACCTGGCTCTGTGGGATCGCCTTCGCGACGCTCCCCGGCGACGCCATCTCCCCCGAGGCCGCGTTCGGCTACGCCGCGTTGACGGGCGTGCTCATGTTGGCGCCGGGCGGCATCGCATTTGCAGCGGCGCCGTTCCTCGGCCGAGGCGCGGCGGCAGGTCTCGCCGCATTCGTGATGGTCGCGAGCTACCTCGTCAACGGCTTCCACGACTCGATCGCGCTGTTTGCCACCATCCGGCCGCTGTCCTGGTATGAGTGGACGGCCCAGCACGTTCCGCTCGCGGGCAGGTTCGACTGGGGGTCGATCGCGGCGCTGGCGACGCTCGGTGTCGTGCTCCTCGCCCTCGGCGTCCGCGCGTTCGAGCGGCGAGACGTGGGCCGGACGATCCGGCTGCCGGCCCCGCACCCCCCGGGGTTCCTCCTCGGGCTGCGTGAGCCGCTCGGCCGGACGCTGGGCGAGCGGCTGCGCGCCTCCATGGTGTGGGGCGTCGCGATCGGGTTGTACGTGCTGGTCGTGGCCAGCACCGCGTCGTCGCTCGCAGACGTCCTGCACAAGGTGCCGACCCTGGAGCAGATGATGCGGTTCCTCTACCCGGATATCGACTACACGTCGGTCGGCGGTGTCCTCCAGCTGGTGTTCCTGCAGTTCGGGTTGATCGTCTTCGGGTTCACCGCCGCAACCGCGGTCGCGGGCTGGGCCTCGGAGGAGTCGAGCGGCCGCCTGGAGGTGCTGCTCTCGGCTCCCATGTCGCGGGTCGCGTGGTTCCTGCGCAGTGGTCTGGGTACGTTCCTCGCAATCGCGCTCAGCGCCGCCGTCGTGTCCCTCGCGACGGCGATCGGTGCGGCGGGGCAGGGGAGCGATGCCGGACAGCCCGCCCGGGGGGCGTTCGTCCTCGCGTTGTACGGCCTCGCATGGGCTGGCGTGGGACTCGGCGTCGGGGGGCTTGTCCGAAGCTCGCTCGCAGCGCCGACGGTCATCGTTCTGACCGTCGGCAGCTTCCTTATCGAGCTCTTTGCCACCGCCCTGAAGCTGCCCGACTGGGTTGCCGGCCTCGCGCTGGCGAGCCACTACGGACGGCCGCTCGTCGGGATCTGGGATCCGGTCGGGATCGTGGCATCGCTCGTCCTGGCATTCGGCGGGCTTGCCGTTGGCGCCTGGGGCCTGACTCGTCGCGACGTGCGGGGCTGAGGCTTGCCGACCCTCGCGATCGTCCTCGTCCTCGTCGCGGCCGTGCTCCACGCCGGCTGGAACGTGCTCCTCAAGACGTCCGGCGACACGCTCTGGACGGCCGTCCGGCTGCAGGCGATCGGGACGGCGATCCTCCTGCCGGTCGGCATCGGCGCCTGGCTGTGGAACGGCCAGCCCCCCGTCTCCGCCGAGGCGTTCTGGCTGGCGATCGCGTCAGGCGTGGTCGAGGCGATCTACTTCGTGTGCCTGTCGGCCGCGTACAGCCGCGGCGCCCTGTCGCTCGTGTACCCGCTGGCTCGCGGCAGCGCGCCGCTCCTCGCGGTCGCGGTCGGCATCTTCGTCCTCGGTGAGCGACTGGCGCCACTCGCGCTCGTCGGGGTCGGGTGTCTTCTGCTGGGGATCCTGCTCGTCGCGAGGCCGTGGCAGGCCTTCCAGGCTGCGGGCGTCGCCCAGCGCGGCGCGATCGGCTTTGCGCTCGCAACCGGAGCGTCCATCGCCGCCTACTCCGCGATCGATCGTCTGGGCGTGCGCGCGACCGAGCCGTGGCTGTACGGGTCGATCCTGGCCGTCGCTGCCACGACCTTCCTCGGGATCACGGTCGTCGTCGGGCGGCGGGTGGGGTTTCTCGCGCCCGCACCGACCGCCGTCGGGGGCGGCACTGCGCCCGGCTCGAGCAACGTTCGCGACGCACTCGCCGGTGTGCTCGCGCTCGCCGCCTACCTGCTCGTGCTCGTGGCCTACTCGATCGCCCCGCTCGCGACGGTCGCCCCCTTGCGCGAGTCCGGGATCGTGCTCGCCGCGGCGTGGGGGTCGCTCCGGCTCGGGGAGGCCGTCGGGCGGCGCGATGCATCCTCGAAGATCGCCGCGGCTGGGCTGGTCGTCGTCGGCGCTGTGCTGCTCGCGACGGCGCGCTAGCCGCTCAGGCGGCGCGCTCGCGGCCTAGGCGGCGCGCTCGCGGCCTAGGCGGCGCCCTCGCCCCCCGATGAGGCCTCGGCGGCTGGCCGTCTGCCGAAGATCTTGCGCTCACCCATTCGGCTGTTCACGAGCGCGACACCGCCGATGACCATCGCGGTACCGATCAGGAGGTACTGGTCGACCGTCTCGCCGAACATCAGCGCACCGGACACGATGCCCACGATCGGCAGGAAATACGCGAGCATCGAGGTCCGCGTGGCGCCGATCCGGGACAGCAGCCGGAAGTTCGCCAGGTAGGCGATGCCCGATCCGAAGATCCCGAGCCAGGCGACGGCGAACAGGGCGTTGCCGTTCCAGGCGACATCGAGCGGGCGCTCGTTGACGAAGGCGAGGATCGAGATGATCACGAAGGCGAACCCGACCTGGAAGACCGCCGGGATCATCGGCCGCAGGCCGCGAATCTTCGCGCGGGCGTACACCGCACCGATGCCGTACGAGATCGTCGACCCGACGAGGGCCAGCTCGCCGGAGATCTCGCCTCCGGTGCTGGCCGCCAGTCCCGGGTAGACGATCACGATCACGCCCGCGTAGCCGACGAGCAGGCCGGCGAGCCGGTTGAGGGTGATCGGCTCGTCGGGGAACGTCAGGGCCGCCAGGAGGATGACGACCAGCGGCACGGCCCCGTTGATGATCGCCGCGATCGCCGAGTCGACCGAGCGCTCGGCGCTCGTGATGAGGGTGAACGGGATGACGATGTTCACGATCGCCATCACGAACAGGTTGGCGTACACGCGCGGGTTGCGCGGCAGCGGCTCACGGGCGACCGCGACGACGGTCGCGAGGAGCACGAAGCCGATCAGCAGCCGCGACGCGATCAGCGTGAACGTGGGCAGCGTCTGGACGCCGAGCTTGATGAACGCGTAGCTCGTGCCCCACATGAGCCCGAGGATGAGCAGCAGCAGCCAATCCGAGCGGGTGGGGCGGGCGATCATCGACGGAGTGTACTGCGCACTTGGCCTAGGGGAGTGTGCCAAGACCGGTCGCCTTCGGCAGCCAACTCGGACCGTCCACAGCGGCATCGCCGCGGCGGCTATGGTCGAACGGATGGATCCAGCCGAGCTCGTCGAACACCTCGTGAGGCAGGGGGGCGTCCGCGGTACCGACCGCTGGCGCGCGCTGGTCGTCCACGCCCCGGGGCGGCTGAACCTCATCGGCGAGCACACGGACTACAACGACGGGTTCGTGTTGCCGGTGGCCATCGACCGGGGAATCTCGATTGCGTTCGTGCCGGCCACGGATCGGCACATTGCCCTGACCCTGGTGGCAGACGGCCGCACGGCCGAGGTCGAGATCGACGCGGTTGGGCCGCCTCACGGGACCTGGGTCGATTACGTTGCCGGCGTCGCCTGGGCCCTCCGGGAGGCCGGTGCGCCGATGTCCGGCTTTCGTGGCGTGCTCGCCGCCGACCTGCCCGCCGAGGCGGGGCTCTCTTCGTCGGCGGCGCTCGAGCTGGTGGTGGCGTGGGCGCTCGGCGGTGGGGCACCGCCGCTGGCCGATCGCCTCGCCCTGGCGAAGGCCGCCCAGCGCGCGGAGAACGAATACGTGGGCGTCGCCTGCGGGCTGCTGGATCAGTTCGCGGTGATCTTCGGCGTCCGCGACGGCGCAATCCTGCTCGATTGCCGGTCCCTCGAGCATCGCGTGATCCCGATCCCGGCCGAGGTCGCGCTGCTCGTCTGCGACGCCGGCGTCCCGCGCCGCCTGGCCGCGTCGGGCTACGGCCGGCGTCGAGCCGAGTGCGCCCGCGCGGTCGAACAGATCCGCTCCGTGGCGCCGCGGGTGGCGAGCCTGCGTGATGTCGACGTCGATGCCCTCGCGGCAGCCTGCGACGCCCTGGACCCCATTGCCTTCCGACGAGCGCGTCATGTCGTGACCGAGAATGCCCGCGTGCTCGCCGCCGCTGCCGCGCTGGAGACGGGTCGGCTGCCGGAGCTCGGGGCGCTCCTCGCCGCGAGCCATGCCTCGCTGCGCGACGATTTCGAGGCGAGCACACCCGAGGTGGACCGCCTCGTCGACAGCGCGCAGGCGGCCCCCGGTGTGATCGGGGCGCGCCTGACCGGCGGGGGGTTCGGCGGCAGTGTGCTCGCCCTGGTCGCGAGCGATGCCGTCGGTGCATTCGTGGATGACGTCCGTCGGCGCTATCGAACGCCCGACGGATCGTCGCCGGGCCTGCTTCGCGTCGCGCCGGCCGACGGCGCTGGGCTCGTGGCGGGAGCTCGGGCATGACCGGAGCCGGAGCGCGGGTACGCCCGCACCGCCGTCGCGACCCGCTCCGGGGTACATGGGTCCTCGTGTCCGAGGGTCGAGATGCCCGACCGTGGCGCGGCGAGCTCGAGCCCGCGTCCGCCGAGCAGCTGCCCGCCTACGACCCGGCCTGCGAGCTCTGCCCGCGCAACGTGCGGGCGAGCGGCATCCGGAACCCCGACTACGAGGGCACGTTCACATTCGACAACGACTTCCCGGCGCTGGTGCCCGGCGAGGATCCGTCGAGCGCGACCGTCGTTTCCCCGGTCCCGACCATGCCCACGAGCGCGATCCATCGCACCGAGGCGGTCGCCGGGACCGCGCGCGTCCTGTGCTACACGCCGCGCCACGACCTCACCCTGGCGACGCTCGATCGAGCCTCGAGGCGCGCGCTCGTCGACACCTGGGCCGACCAGACCCGCGAGCTCGGCGCCGCCCATCGCTGGGTCCAGGTCTTCGAGAATCGAGGCGCCGCGATGGGCGCCTCCAACCCGCACCCGCACGGCCAGGTCTGGGCATCGAGCAGCCAACCGACCGAAGCTGAACGGGAGAACGTCACGCAGCGCCATCACATGGAAGCGAACGGCCGCGCGCTCCTCGACGAGGTGTTCGATCTCGAGCGTGAGGGACCGCGCCTCGTCGCCTCGAACGGGTCGTGGCTCGCGCTCGTACCCTTCTGGGCCGCCTGGCCGTTCGAGACGCTGCTCCTGACGCGCGGAGGGGCGACGCGCCTGGACGAGCTGGACGGTGGCGCCCGGGATGCGCTCGCCGACCTGCTCGGTGCGCTGATGACGGGCTACGACGCCCTCTTCGCTCGGCGCTTCCCGTACTCGATGGGCTGGCACCAGGCGCCGTTCACGCAGCCGGGCGACGGCGCGTCGGAGGACACCAGCCACTGGCGCCTCCACGGCCACGTCTATCCGCCGCTCATCCGGGCGGACGCTCGCAAGTTCATGGTCGGGTACGAGCTGCTGGCGGAGCCGCAGCGCGACCTCACGCCGGAGACCGCCGCGGGGCTCCTGCGCGACGCAGTCGGGAGCTGAGGGGGCAGGATCTCGCGCCACGGCGCACGAGTGGGCTGCAAGAAAAATGGGTCGCGGTTCCGACGGCCGCTAGGTCGGATGACCGATGCCTCGTGGGGTCACAGAGGCGACCTTGTGCTCACGGTTCGGAATTCGACCGGGAGCACAGGAGGTATCGATGGCCAAGTTCATGGACATGCATTCCGGGTTCTTCGGGGTGACCCAGGAGCAACTCGCCGAGGCCCACGGTCGCGACCTCGCGATCGAGGCCGAGGAGGGTGTCCACTACGAGCAGGCGTGGCTCGACCCGGAGGCCGGCAAGGTGTTCTGCCTGGTCACCGGCCCCTCACGCGAGGCCGTGATGCGCGTTCACGAGCGCGCCGGCCACCCGACCTCAGACGTCTTCGAAGTTCCATACGAGGTGTGATGTGACGAACCAGATTCGCGCGTTTCTCGGGCTGTCGCTGGCCCTCACCTTCGTCCTCGGCGCCGCCGGCGTGGCGACAGCCGCGGGCACGGCCGATGCCGCGGCCGTCCGCGCCGTGACCGACAAGTACCACGACGTGAACGCGGCGCTCGCCGACGGCTACGTCCAGTTCTACGTGTGCACCGAGCAGCCCGGCGTTGGCACGATGGGCCAGCACTACGTGAAGCTCCCGCTCGTCGGGGATCCGGCGATCGATCCGCTCCAGCCCGAGGTCCTCGTCTACGCGCCGAAGCGCAACGGCGAGCTCAAGCTCGTCGCGGTCGAGTACGTGACCATCGCGGCCGCGTGGCGGGAGGCCTTCGGCTCGACGACGCCGACCGTGCTCGGCCAGGACCTGCTCTTCCGCGCCGCGGGCAACCGCTACGGCCTGCCCGACTTCTACGAGCGGCATGCCTGGATCTGGCAGGGCAACCCAGCCGGGATGTTCAGCGACTGGAACCCGGACATCAGCTGTCTCGGCAACGGGGACAACGGCGGCTGAGACCGATCATCTTCCGCCGTCGCGTCGCGCCGGAGCGGCGCGACGGCGGGCAAGAGGAGGTAAGCACCATGCGACGCCTGATCACCACGACGATCCTGGCTCTTTCAACGCTGTGGATCGCGGTACCGAGCACCCAGGCCGGCGGGCTGAGCCCGAGCCAGCTTGCGGCCGCGGGCTGGGACTGTTTCCTTCCGCCCGCGTTCAACCCGAACATCCACTGCGCCCCGCCGGGCCAGCTCGAGGGCATCGTCGCAGGCACGGCTAGCGCGGCGATCTTCGTCGCCTTCAAGACCGACGACATCAACGCCACGAGCGCACCACTGCTGGGCATGGAGAAGTTGATCCGGGGCGATCTCTTCCACAACCAGCCCTGCCCGACCGATCCGACCGGCGGACCGCCGGGTGCGACCACGAGCCCACCGCTGTACCAGTGGAGCTGGCTCTACCCGCGCTTCGGCTGGGACTACTACATCTGCCACAACTTCGACAGCCCCTGGTGATCGTTTCCTGGGGTCGAGGGCCGGTCCCGGCAACGGGATCGGCCTTTTCATGTGGCTCGCGCCTGCCCGGATGGTGCGGTGGTCGCGGGTTGAAACAGGCGGGCTGATCAGCCGGTTGTGGCGACGGGCTCGTCCTGGACGCGGGCGCCGACTCGGTCCGCCGGCCGCGTCGTCGTGACCCACGCCGCGATCTCTGCCCGTCGGGCGACGCCGAGCTTGGCGAGGATGTGCTCGATGTGGGCGCTGGCGGTCTTCGGCGAGACGAAGAGCTGTTCGGCGATCTCGGCGTTGGTCATGCCCTGCGCAACCAGGCGCGCCACCTCGTACTCGCGGGTCGAGAGCGGGTGCCAGGGCTCATGTGGCCCGGAGCGGCTGCGCGACGATCGGTCGAGCTCCTCGGCCCGCCGGAGGATCGGCAGGCTGCCGAGACGTCGCGCCGTGGTCAGTACCTGCTCCAGGATCGGCACGGCCTCGAGGTAGCGGTTCGCACGGATGAGGGCGGCGGCGAGGTCGAGCCTCGCCCAGGTCGCCTCCCAGATCCGTCCACGCGCGTCCCAGCCCGCGACGGCCGACTCCAGCGACGTCCGGGCGGCGACGGTCGCGCCCGAACTGGTCCGCAGCAGGCCATCCGCGTGCTCGAAGGCAGGGCGGGCGAGGTCCGGCCAGCCCGTGAGCATCGGAGTGATGCGATCGAGCCACTTCTGGGCCATCTCTGGGCGCCGATCGAGCAGCGCCGCGCGAACGCCGGTCACCACGAACGGCACGAGCAGCGCCCGCTCGCCGGTCGGCTCCGCGAGCTCCGCGGCTTCCCAGCAGTGATCGAGCGCCCGCGCCGGGTCACCGTCGACGAGTGCCGCCTCCGCCTGGCCCCACAGGGCAGGCAGGACGAGATCGACCTCGCCGCTCGGACGGGTGATCGCTAACGATGCATCGAGCAGCGTCCGCGCCCGCTCGACGTCGCCGCGTCCGAGCGCCACGAAGGCGAGCACGGCACGCGAGCCGATCGACCCGCGACGGCTGCCGCGCTGGACCAGCTCCAGCTCGGCGACCTGGACCGCGTCATCCCAGCTTCCGGAAGCCCAGGAGATGATTGCAGAGGTCGCCGACATGACGTGGCGGCAGTACGACTGCTCGATCTCGTCGGCGTAGCGGATGCCTTCCGTGACGCCAATGGTCGACGTGGGGTATTCCATCACGCGCGCCGCCACATCGGCGGTGACGCGGTAGTTGGTGACGCCGGTGCCTTCGAAATGCGCATCGCGCGCTTGACGAGCCAGCTCCAGCATTCGAGCAAGCCCGCCCTTCGCATCGCCGCCGAGCACGTCGGCCCAGGCGAGGTCGTGCTCGATGTCGAGGCGCGTGATGAAGCCCGGTGTTTCGGCGAAGTCCGCCTCCTCGGCAAATGCGAGGCACTCGGCGAGGCGGCGCCGCGCTTCGGGCAAGTTCGCGGCATCGAGCTCGAGCACCGCTTGCTGCATCCGCAGGTCGACATAGTTCATCGCCCGTTCCGGGCTCGCGGGCAGCGCTGCCAGCTCGGCGTCCGCCTGGTCGAGGAGCGCCTTGCGCTCGCTCCGAGGCCGGACGTCCCGCCGGGTGAGTGCGGCGAGCAAGATCAGCGCCTCACTTGCCTTGACCGGCTCTCCGGCCTCGCGATACAGGCGCCGCGCGTTCGTGGCCGCCTCCTCGGCAGCGGAAACGTCGTCCACGGCGAAACCGGCATAGCAGTACGCCAGCCAGACGTCGGCGGCCTCGGTCGGCGCGAGCCCGTCGGGGATGTTGGCGACGGCCCGTCGATAGAGCTCGAATGACTCGAACCGACTCGTGATCGCCGCCGCAGCCTCGGCACCGGCCACGGCCGCACGGAACGCCTGGGCGCGAAGTCCGGCGCGTTCGTAGTG
>Ga0070707_100003961_pt1 | contig 13947 bp, 14 predicted proteins | sample KBSK5502metaG_FD_65468 | JGI IMG/M metagenome (GOLD analysis project Ga0070707, IMG submission 65468) | Corn, switchgrass and miscanthus rhizosphere microbial communities from Kellogg Biological Station, Michigan, USA - KBS K5-50-2 metaG | ecosystem: Host-associated > Plants > Roots >... | reverse complement strand
TGCGCCGGCGATTGATCCGGGCCTGCTGGCGGATGAGCGGGATGCCACAGGCATGCTCGCCGGGCTCCGGGTCGCCCGTGAGGTCGCTGGCTCCAAGGCCATGCAGCCGTGGCGCAAGGAGGAGGTGCTGCCCGGCGCCGGGATCGGCGATCCGGGGCGGCTGCGCCGGAGCGGCAGCCTCGGCTCCTATTTCCACCCGGTCGGTACTTGCAAGATGGGCACGGATGCCTCGGCGGTGACCGATCTGCAGCTGCGGGTACGCGGGATCGACCATTTGCGCGTGGTGGACGCGTCTGTGATGCCTTCCCTCCCGGGGGCGAACACCAACGCCACCGTCCTGGCCATCGCCGAACGAGCCGCGGACATCATCAAGCGGCAGAACTGAAAGCACGGCGCCTCGCCGCCCGCGTCATCGGAGCGACCGCCGCGGCACGCGGCCGCACCGGGCTGACGCCCTTGCCGTGACCAGACATGTCAAGAGCGAGTATCAGGCTGGCCAGCCAATCCGCAGAAGAATCTCTCGAGTCCCTCCACCTCTTTTCATGGTCACCACGTGGCCATTCGGATACCGGATTACCACGCGGCGAAATCTTGGTACATCGAGAAGTCGGACTGCCAGTGACCCTGAATTCCCGTATTTGACTGAGCCAACGCACGCAGGGGCATGATCAGGTGGCGGGCATTGCGCCGGTCGCCGGGTGGCAAGTGTTGAAGGTCTGCTGTGATGTGGCTGCCGCACTTTCGTGTTGCACTGCGGTCCTAGAGCCGCATCAGGCTACGTCTGCCATGCCCGGCGACCGCTCCCCGCTCCGCTTGCCGTCCTTCAGGCGTTTGCGTAGGACAAGGTAACCACGCCGTTGCGGCGCTCAGTGACGGAGACCAGGCGCAGGTTCGTGCGCTTACCGGCGCGAAACAGCGGAGTCCCGACGCCCACCATGACCGGGTTGACGACGAAGTTCAGCTGGTCGACCAGGCCACGCTCGAGCAACGTCTGGGCGAGCTGGCCGTACCCGTAGATCACCAGGTTCCTGTCCCCCTGCTCCTTGAGCTCCCGCACCGCGGCGACGGGATCTCCAGGGATGATCGTGGTGTTGTTCCAGTCCGCCGCCGTCAGGGTGGAGGAGAAGACGTACTTGCGCATCTGGTTGATCCGCTCCAGGTACGGTCCTGACGGGGATGACCAGGCCGGGGCGAAGTACTGGTAGGTGTTCCTGCCCATCAGCATCGCGTGGCTGTCGAGCAGCACGGCGAGCGACTGCTCCGCGGCTTGCTCGTCGAAGTAATCCCCGACCCACGACTGCGGATCACCGTGGATGCCGTCGAGTGAGACCAGGCTGCTCACGATCAGTTTGCGCATATCGCCTCCCATGCCTGCTGGCGGGCTGGTTCCCGCGCCTGCTGCCGACATTGAAGACCCGCCCGGCCGACCAAAAGAATCGCGGCTTTGGCCTCCTGCCGGGCCTCTGCCGGATCGTCAAGCGGGCAAACATGGCCTGATGCGGCACTGCCGTAGCAGGTCACGTTTGCCCGGTGGGTGGTTTGCCGCTTCGGTGATCACCGAGGCGGCGCCGCGGCAGGAAGATGCGTTCCCGCCGCGCAGCCGGGTGCCGGCGATCACCGGGGCGGCCAGCGGCGTGCAGACCGTGGCTGCCAGCACGTTCAGGCCGCGTACGAGCAGTCCCCTTGCCCTGGGTCTTGGCGTGCCCGGACGCCGCACGGCGCTGTGGGTGTGGCGGGACCGAGTGCGAGTTCAGGCGGGTGTGCGCGTGGTGCGCCCCCGGCCACTGTTGTGGCCGGGGGCACGGGAAGGGAAGGTTAGCCAGGGTTAGCAGATCATGGCGGCGTGGAAGGATTCACTGACCAGGTTGCCGCCGAAGAAGCCCAGCTGGCGGACCTGGATGCCGGTGGTGTTGGGTGCCGGGCCGGCGGTGATCTCCACGGTGGCGGGGTCGAACGGGACGCTGGTGTTAACCGAGCCGCGGGTGGCGATCACCGCGCACGCCGGCAGGGGTCGGCTGGTGGCCAGCGTGTACTGCCCGGTCGAGGAGCGGAAGGAGCTGGTCAGCGGCGACCCGCGGGCGGGCAGCCCGCTGGCGCCGACGACCGCGATCGTGACGTTGGCCGCCGACGGGCAGATCACCGCGAGGTGGAACGGGATACCCGCGCTCAGCCCGCCGGCGATGTTCTTGGTCTCGACGTAGACGGTGCGGGCGTTGGGTCCCGAGCCGGTGTAGACGCCGTTGGGGTTGAACACCAGGCCGTTGCCGGATACCGCCGTGATCAGGCCGCTAGCCCAGCGGCACGGTGGCCGCGGCGACCAGGTTCCCGCCGTCGAAGCCGTCGAGGTGCAGCGCCACGGCGCCGGGGCCGCTCAGCGGCACCGTGACCGTGTTGATGCCGTCGAGCACCCGGGCCGTCGTGACCGGCCGGCCGTCGACGTAGACGTCTAGGCTGGTCAGCGCGGCCGTCGTCACCGCGAGCTGGATGGCCGAATCGTCCCGCGAAGTCACCGTGACGTCCAGGATCCTCGGTGTACCCTGGGCGAGCAGCTCGCCGGCCTTCTCCATCAGGTCGGCGTTGCCCTGGAGCAGGTCGCGCTTGGTCATCTGGTAGCGGACATCGGGGATGACGCCGAGGTCCTCGACCGGCTGGCCGCCCCAGTGCTTCCCGACCCGCAGCGTACGGCGCAGTGCCACGCGGAACTGGGCCCCTCCGGGCAGCGGCTTGAACGGCCCGTCGGGCCAGTCGGCCATGATGTCCTTGAACTGCCAGACGTTCGCGCCGCCGGCGCCGGTGTTGTCGTCGACGCCGAGGACCTTGCCGATCTCGTGGTCCTGGAATCCGGCCGCGAAGGTATCGGTGGCGCTGTAGCACAGCGCGTCGGTGACGAGCACGACCGGGCCGTGGTACAGCTGGCCGGTCTCGTTCACCGCCCCGTCAGAATCCTCGCCGTACAGCGGGATCGCGCTGGAGTACTGCGCACCGGTCTCGATCGACGCGTTGATCGAGTCGCTCCACGCGTTCAGGTCGTTGGCCTTCACGCACAGCTCCGCGGTCATCGGGGTGCTGATGAGCTGCGTCGGTTCCGGCTGGATACGGTGCGGGGTGAGGTACTGCAGCAGGGACTCGGCGACGTAGACGAAGCCTCCGCCGTTGCCGCGTACGTCCACGATCAGGCCCTCTTGGGGCAGGAGCGACAGGACCCGCTTCACCTCGGCGAAGAACTCATCGAAGTCCTGCACGGTCGGATGGTTCGGGTCGTGCAGCGTCAGGTTGAAGGTGAAGATGCGCAGGTGCCCGAACGTGCCGTGCGTCGTCGTGACCTTGTGGGCGGCGATCTCCGGTCGCTTTACATCGATATCCCCGGGGGCGGCTGGTGCCGGCGGCGCCGCGCCCGCTGCCTTCTGGCGTTCGGCCGCGACGACGTCGGGCGCGAACATCCTCTTCTTGACCGCCCGGACCAGTTCGGTGCGCAGGTCCAGGCCGATCAGGTGCGAGGCGGGCGCTTCGATGCCCGCCACCGCGCTGCCGCTGCCAACGCTGATCGCGTGCTTGAAGTCGTCGATGGTGTCGAACACGCGCCAGGGGATGCGTGTCTCGAAGTCCGAGCCATCGACGCTGTAGCTCAGGTTGACCCAGTCCTCGTCCGGCGGCGGCGACATGGCGATGGTCCGTAGCGTCATGTTCTCCAGGCCGCGCGCCATCCGGGCGGCGGGGTTGCTGCCCGCCTCCAGGTCGGCGTGGCGCGCGACGGCCAGCGCGATAGGCGATCCGTTCCAGTGCGTCACCTCCGCGCCGAGGACGAGATGAGGATCCCCGGTCAGGGCCTTGAAGACCTTCGACACCGCCCAGCGCGGCTCGCCGTTCTCCCAGTGCTGCTCGATCAGGATGCCCAGGAAGGCGAACGGCCCCTGGTAGGGCTGGGGGAGGATGTAGTTGGTGTGCAGGTCGCGAAGTTCGGTGAAGATCCGCAGGAGCTCCGCGTGGAACTGCGCGTCGCTCATCTGAGGGAGCCTGCGCCGCAGCAGGCGCAGCCGCTGGGCCGGGTCGATCCCGTACATGGCACGCTTCTGCAGCAGGTGTACGTACAGGCCGTCGATCATGGCCTCCGCCTGCTCGGCGAGCATCTCGCGGTCGGCCAGGGTCATCGGACTGGCCTCGATGATGGCCCGGAAGTCCGGCAGCGTGTGAACCGCCCCGAGATCGTGGTCCGGCGTTAGCCCGAGTTCTGGAATGGATGACAACGTCAACCCCCCTTTGCCGCTCCGGCCGCCTATCTGGCGCCGGCCTCCGCCGTCGGGCGCCCAGCTGACAAGAGGCGCCCCACTGCAACTGTGCACCCAGACCGCGCGGATGGTACGCCTCAACGGCCAGGGAATTTTCCCGATTACAGGGAGGATGCCTGCCGAGGTCTGAGCCGGCGGCCGTGCCGGAACTCGGCGGCGAACGCGGCTTCGCCCAGCGCCTCCCGCGCCACGGCGGTGATGCGCCGGATGTCGGCCCCGTCGTCGGTGTCGCCGGACGAATTAGCGGCCCTGGGCGGCCGCCGCGCCGCGTCCGCCGCTCCGAGCAGCCGGGCCATCCCGGACCAGCCACGGCAACCCCGGGCCCGGCCCGAAAACCACCTCACCGATCCGGGGCAGCCGGGCACGCCCCTCGATCAACTCCACATGCGCTCGGGAGCCCTCATGCGACAACGGCATGCAGAGATCATCGACAGCAAGCCGCCCGGTGTCGAGCCGCCACTCCAGTTGGTGCAGTCAACGGGCAGATCGGCGGGCTCACGCCCAAGGCAGGTGGCCGCCTGCTGGACGGTCGCACCTGGGACCAGTATCCGGCATGAAACGAGGCGAAGACTCGTTGCCACCGGCCGCACTATCTAATATCGGGCGGCAGCACTCTATGAGACGAATCGGCTGCCCTCATTGGTGATCGCCGGTGCGGGCCGACCCACGCAGGCAGCTGCTCAGGCGAACGGTCACAGACGGTAGCCGTCTGCTCCTCTATCCCGCTGATGGGACCTGTGGGCAGGGCACCGGGCGAACGGCTTGACCACCATGCTCGCCGATCCTTCCCATCAACGCGAATGGCCGGGCATAACGCCGATTCCGCGCGACGGATTGCTGGGCTGGCGGCTTGGGTTGCCGCACGCAGATCATCCTGGTCTGGGCACTACTGCTGGTCAGCATTGAGCCGGCTCAGGCCGCCCGGACGCGGCGGGGCGGTTCGCTTTGCCAACAGCGCTCGGGCCGTCCTGGTCAGCGCTTGGCGGTGGTGAGGCGGTAGCGCAGCCGGTGCGGAGCTGGGCGACCACCGCGGCGGCGTGCGCGTCCGGTCCGATCAGGTACCTGGGCCGGGGGTTGCCGGTGGTCAGCGCCTTGACCACGACCTGCGCCGCGCGGGCTGGCGGCCGACGACCGCGCGGTCGCGATCTGGCCGGCGTGCCGCCGCCTGCCCTCCTCCGGCAGCCCGGCGAGCAGCTCGTTGCCCGCCGCGGCACCGCGGTCCCAAATCGGCGTGGCGATCGCGCCGGGCTCAATCAAGATCACCCGGATGCCCGCGGGCGCCAGCTCGGCGCGCAGCGTGTCGGCCAGGCCGACCTTGCCGAACTTCGACACGTGATACGCGCCGAGCATCGGGGCGTCGATCCGGCCGCCGATCGAGCCGATCATCACGATCCGCGCGCCCGCGCCTTGCTCCCGGGACTTGCGCAGCGCGGGCAGCATCGCCTGGGAGTCCGCGAGCTGCCCGGTCAGTTTGACCTCCAGCTGGCGGCGGAACACCTCGATCGGGATGTGCTCCAGCGGGGCGGGCAGCGCCACCCCGGCGTTATTCACCAAGCCGGTCAGCGGCCCGCCGGCCAGCACCCTCTGGTCGGCCGCCGTCACCGGTCTGCGTCGGTCACGTCCATCCGCAGCACGGTCACCGCGCCCGGGTGATCGCGCCGTAGCGCCTGCTCGTCGGCGTCGGTCCGGACCGAAGCCCACACGTGCGCGCCGGTACGGGCCAGCGGTGGGAGACGCTGCGGGGCACGTCGGCGATCCGCGCGTTTCACCTGTTCTTGATGGCCCAGCCGTCAGGGCTGCCAGAAGCAATGATCGCCGCTGCAGCCGACGCATTCTTCGGCCACTTCCTGGACCTCTGGACAAAGTCCCGGACGCGATCCCCGACCGCATCCGCACCGCCTACCTGCAAGCCTCACGCGAGGCGATCCCGTCCATCGTCGCGGACTACCGGGCCTCGGCATCCATCGATGTCGAGCACGACGAGGCAGACCGGCGCGCCGGGAACCAGCTGACAATGCCGGTGACAGTCTTGCAGCAGGACCTGGGCCCGGCGTTCGCCCGCAGCTGGCAGGCCTGGGCGCCATACTGGAACACGCCGCCCTCAACTGCGGCCACTTCGTGGCCGAAGAAGTACCCGCCGAGGTCGCCAAAGCGCTCCGAAGCCTCCTCCGCAGGTAAGCAGCCGCCTCCGACGTCCCAGTTCTTGCTAAACGTCTGCCACGTGTGGCGCTGGATCGGCCGCGGCAGCGGGTGGGCGCCGGCGTTGAGCGCCAGGATGGCGGGAGCGTCGATGAGCTGCCCGGCCACGGTCGGGTCCGCCGCATAGGCGGGCACGGCGGTGAACGATCGGCCGAGTTCCGCGCGCAGTTTTTCCAGCGCGCCACGGTCGCGGACGGCGCGTCCTTGGACACGCTCAGCGAGCACGGCCTGCTAGTTGCCCCGCCGGGCTAGGCGCTGGCGGTCGTCCTCGGCGAACGCGATCTCATCGGGGCCCCCGGTGGCGCCGCGGATCAGGGCCTGAGCGTTCAGCAGCGTCCAGAGCCGCTGGCGCCACGGCCTGGCACGGGTTTCGCTGCGCCTGGCCCCGACCGCGAGGTCGTCGGCGGCGCATACCGGGGAACCTCGCCAGATCCGGGCGACCCCGACGACCTGCGCGCCCGCCCGGCTCAGGGCGGTGGCGATGCCACGGCCCAAAGCCCCGGCTGGCGCCGGTGACCAGCGCCGTCGCGCCTTCAATGTCATCGTCAGACATAACGATTCTCCCGGGTCCTGCGGGTCTTCCGCACCGTAACGGGCCGCGCCCGGCCGCCGGGGTCATTGCTTCCCCGGCGGCCGACCGGAGGCGCGGGTCATGACCGGGGTGGTTCGGCGGGGATTCCGGGATCTTCTGCGGAGGCGCCGTCGATGGCGGCTGGCTGCCGGGCGGGGTGATCGCCTGCCTGGCTGCTGGCCGGGTGGGGGTGGGTGCCGATCGTAGGCATTGCTTCGGCCTGCAGGGCGCGGGGCCGGGCGGGGAGCAGGAGCAAGGCCAGCAGGGCGCCGAAGCCGGCGACCGCGGCGGCGACCAGGCAGCCGCCGGTGAAGCTGTGCAGGAAGGCGAGCGTGGCGGCGTTATCCAGGGCGCGCGCGAGGCCGGTCAGGCCGGCGTGGGCGAGGCTCTGGGAGGCGACCGCGGCGCCGCCGACCGACCCGTGGGCGGCGGTGACCGCCGGGGCCGGCAGGCCGGGCGGCACCAGGTCGGCGAGTCGACTGGTGTACAGTGACGCGGCCACGCTGCCGATCACGGCCACGCCGAGGGTGCCGCCGAACAGCCGGGTGGAGCCGTTGACCGCCGAGGCGATGCCCGCCTTCTGCGGCGGCACCGCGCCCATGATCGCCTCGGTGGCCGGCGCCTGGCTGAACCCCATACCGATGCCGAGGACCACCATCTGCGCGGCGATGACGGCGTAGGAGGTGGTCTGGGACACGGTCGAGGTCCATAGCAGCGCGGCGCAGAAGAACACCAGCCCGCCGGCGACGATGAGCTTGTTGCCGACCCGCACCGCCAGCCTCGTCCCGGCCACCGAGGCCACCGCGACCGAGGCGGCGACCGGCAGCAGCCGCACCCCGGTGGTCAGCGGGCTGTAGCCGCGGATGACCTGGAAGTACTGGGTCACCAGGAAGATGAACCCCAGCAACGCGAAGAACGCGATCGCCACCGCGCTGCTGGCCGCGGTGAACCGCGGGTTGCGGAACAGGCTGACGTCGATCATCGGGCTGGCGGTGCGCCGCTCGGCAGCCACCAGCACGCCGAGGATGACTACGCCGGCGGCCAACGTGCCGATGGTGGCCGCCGAGGTCCAGCCCCAGCCGGGTGCCTGGATGATCCCGTACACGATCAGGCCCATCCCGGCCGCCGACAGCACCAGGCCAAGCCAGTCCACCCGGGGGGTGCGCGGGTCCCGGGAGGTGGGCACCCGCCAGGCGACCAGCGCCGCGACCAGCGCCGCGGCCGGGGCCATGGCCACGAAGATGGCCCCCCACCAGAACTGCTCCAGCAGCCACCCGCCGGCGATCGGGCCCAGCGCGATGCCCACCCCGGCGCTGGCGCCCCACAGGCCGATCGCGGCCGCCCGCTCGCGGCGGGCGGTGAACACGTTGGTCAGCAGCGACAGCGTGGCCGGGAACATCATCGCCGCGCCCAGCCCCATCACCGCCCGCGCGCCGATCAGCTGCCCCGCCGAGGTCGCATACGACCCGGCCAGGCTGGCCCCGCCGAACACGCCGAGCCCGGCCAGCAGCATGCCCTTGCGGCCCAGCCGGTCGGCCAGGCTGCCCGCCGCCAGCACCAGCGCGGCGAACACCAGGTTGTAGGCGTCCACCACCCACTGCAGGTCGGTGGTGGTGGCGCCGGTCTGGCGGACTAGCGCGGGCAGCGCCACGTTCACGATCGTGGTGTCCAGGTTGATGATCAGCGCCGCCAGGCACAGCGTCACCAGGACGAGTCCTTTGCCCTTCATGGCCCTCTCAGTCCTTGTATTGAACCCACTAGGCAGGGACGCTATCCTGGCAGGGTTCAATACGTCAACCCAATAAGGCAGGAGCCGTGCGGCAGACAAGCTTCGCCCAGATGGCCTGTTCGATGGCCCGCGGCCTGGAGCTGATCGGGGACTGGTGGACCCCGCTGATCATCCGCGACCTGCAGCTGGGCGTGGACCGGTTCGACGCCCTGGCCGAGGACCTCGGCATCTCCCGCAACCTGCTCGCCGCGCGCCTGGCGCACCTGGTCGAGCACGGCATCGTGGCCCGCCGCCGCTACCAGGAGCACCCGCCGCGGGACCGTTACGTGCTGACCGAGGCGGGGCAGGACCTGTGGCCGGTGCTGATGGCCCTGACCGCCTGGGGCGACCGGTGGGCCACCCCCGAAGCCGGGCCGCCGCTGCTGTTCGAGCACCGCCGGTGCGGCCACCGGTTCACCCCGACCATCAGCTGCGACGCCTGCGGCCAGCCGGTCGACCCCGTGGAGGTGACCGCGGTACCAGGCCCGGGTGCCAGGCGCGGCCCCGGCACCCAGGTCCTGGCCCAGGTGCTGGGCGGCGCCGCTGGTCACCGGTAGCGACCATGCTCACCGGCAGCAACACCTACGTCCCACACTGCCCGCGAACTTGGAGGTAGAAGATGACCGAAGCAGGACGCGGCAGGCAGTCTGCCGCGTGATTCATCATGATCACCGGCGCTTTGGGGGGGATCGGCCGGGTCACCGCGGTACGCCTCGCTGGCGCCGGTCACGTCGTCTTTGCGGCCGACCGCCCGGCGGATGATCTCAAGGCCTTTGCCGCTCAGCATCCCGGTGTCCGCCCGGTTATCCTGCACGTGACGGACGCCGCGTCCATCGACAAAGCGCGCGAGCAGGTCGGGGCGCAGACCGCCGGGTATGGGCTGGACGTGCTGGTGAACGCCGCGGGGATCCTCGTCCTTGGCCCCGCGACCGCCGTTCCCGACGCGCAGGCCCGGACGCAGTTCGAGGTCAACCTGTTCGGAGCACTCGCCGTGACGCGGGCCTTCCTGTCGGCCATGCGCGAACGAGGGAACGGGCGCGTCATCAACGTCTCAAGCATCCTGGGACGGTTCGCGCTCCCGGGCAGCGGGGTCTACAGCGCGTCGAAGTTCGCACTCGAGGCACTGTCGGACGCGCTGCGCATCGAGCTGGCGCCCTTCGGGGTGCGGGTCGTGCTGGTGCAGCCCGGCGTCATCGACACCCCGCTGCACCAGCGGGCGGCTGCCGCTTTGCCCGGCTACGACCAGGCCCTCCAGCCCTACCGCCCTGCGTGGCCTGCGGGGTTCGAGTTCCTCGAGCGGCTGCTGAAAGCCGCCACTCCCGCGGACGGCATCGCAGCGACACTGGTCAAGGCGGCTCTCGCGCCCCCCCGGGCACGATACCAACGTGGGCTGCGTAATCGCATAAACACCCAGCTCCTGACCACGCTCCCCACGCAATCCTCGGACCGGATCAAGACAAGGATCGCCGGCCTGGCCACGCCGCCCCGGCCGCCACTTCTAGTCCCGATGACGCTTGGTCGCAGCAGGGGGAGCGTACCGGCCAGCAGTAGCAGCCCGGCCCGGGCAGCACTCGAGGGAGGCGTCGTCATTCTTGCTCGCCGGCTGTGCCGGCCAGCCGCATGGCGAGGCTGCCCGGTACCACCGGGAACGGGCGCCCCTGCATCGCTGGCCCGGGCACTGTGGATGTCGGCGCCTACCTGCCGTTCCCCCGCGCAGCTTCGCCCGATATTTGGAGGCGCACGTCGAGCAGATGATGCCGCACCTCGTGAACGGTATGAACGGCAAGCCACCGCAGCGACCGCTCGGCGCGGTAAGGGTAGGTGTAGATGACCGTCCGGTCCCAGTCGGTGGGGCTGACCCGGACCAGGTCATTGGCGAACATCAGCGCGGCATCGCCTAGCTGCCGCGCCACGTCGTCCGGGTTCTGCCCGGCATACCCGTCGAGTTCCACCCGCTCATCCCGGCCATGGGCTCGCACTCGGCCGGTCCCGGCGCCGGGCCGCCAGCAGCCGCTCACGCTGGGCCAGCAGCATGTCCCGAACATGGCAGGCATATTCCAGCGGTGACCATAGGGCAGGTTCCCGTCTGGTCCTCAAATCAGCGGAGCCGTCGGTCAGGATTGCGGCCAGATCTGCGGCCCCGGCGAGGATCGGCCCGCCAGCCGCCGTTGCGGTGCTCTCGTCGTCCTCAAGGCCACACTGGTCGCAGCGTTCCGTACCACCCGGCATTGTGCGGATCATGTGGTCTCCAGCTCCGCCTGCCGGACGCGCCAGGCGCGCTGCTTCGCGCGATTGCCGCAAGCGCCATCGAGCACCAACTGCCGGACCGTGCTCGCCCCCGGTCGTAGAACGCCCACCGGCAATCATCGCTGGCGCACACCTCGAGCCTGCGCCCGGTGCCGCCCGCCATCGCCTCGATAACGACGCTCAGCCGCCCGATGGCGCCGTCCACCTCGTCGCTGGCCGGCTCGACCGTCCACTGCGCCGGGCCGGTCACCGAGAAGGCGATCGACACCCTGGCCCGCCGCAGGGCGCCGTTCAGTACCCGCACCGCCGCGGCCGACGCTTCCTGGTCGTCGTGATTGGCGAGCAGGACAGCCCGCGCGTCCACGCAGGCCTGGCCGATCCCCGGCCGCGGGCTTGCAGATCACGGGCGAAGCACTCGATACCGGCACGGCGGGCCCGGAAACACGCGGATGTTGTGCTGCTGGCACCAGCCGGCGGGCTGGCGCAGGTCGAGCGCGTACGCCTCGCGGGTGAGGCCGGTGTGGCCGGGCAGGAACCCAGCCAGGGCGAGCCGCTCGGCTGGGTGAACACCGGCTCGACGGCGGCAACAGCTGTGGACGTGGACGTGGTGGCCATGGGGCACCTCCGGGTCAGGTTGAGGCGCACGAAGGCTCGGTGGGCCGCCGTCGCCCCAGCGACAATGCTTCACCTCACCGTCAAAACAGCCGGATGATCACGCAAGGTCACCGCAGCAATCCTGACCGTTGTTCCGGATCGCCGACTATGCGCTGGCTGTCGATGGAGAGTTCGCTGCGTCGGAGCGGCACAGAACGGCCTGTTCTGGTTCGCCGGCGCCAGCTCGCTCACCACAGGCCCGGACCGCCGTTGACGTTCTTCAGTCGTGGATTGCGCGGATGAGTTCTGCGGTGGCGAGTAGTTCGCCGCGGTCGGACCAGACCTCGCTGAGTTCGAAGCAGTAGCCCTCGGCGGTCGCGCTGAGGTGGTTTGCCAGCAGCGCATGACCTACGTGGTCGTAGGCAGCCTGGTTGGCCGGAAAGGAAATACTGGCCGAGATCAGCACGGTCGGCGCGGGTTGCGCGAGTGGCTTGCGCCCGTGCAGGTGCTCAACGACCGAGCGCATGAAGCTCGGCGGGTACCAGCAGTCGATGATCGAGGCCACCAGCGCGTGTCCGCGCAGGCGGTGGTCGGTCGCGGTCACCCAGACGACGTCCCATCCTGGGCGTGGGCCGCGACCGTCTTGGTCAGTGGTCGGGCGGTACTCGAACTGACCGGTGACCGGGGGCAACGTCGGTGACGGTGTGATCATCGGGACGTAGGCGTCTAGAGGCAGAGCCGCGGGCGGCGCTGCGTCGCCGGGGCCGCTGTGACCAAGACGCGGGCCGACCGTGAGCGCGACCGCAGCGAACTCGCCACCTTGTCCGAACGTGACAGTGACCCGGCCGATGCCGTGCGTCCCGCTGGCCCTCGCTACGGAGATGTCGATCGCGTCCGCCGCGGCCAGTCTCAGTACCTGCACGTGTGCGTGCCGGACCTGCCCGCGGCCAGCGTCGGGTGATTGCTCGAGGGCGTCGATGGCGCGCCGGACGAGGTAACCGGCGGTCGGCCCGTCTGAGGCCCACCAGCCGTAATCAAGAACGCTCGTCGTCCGCAGGCTCGTCTGCGCCCGGGAGCCCGCCCCACCTTGGGCAGACATCTATGCGTCCGTTCCTGCTGTCAGCAACGTGCTGGCCTGGGCCGGCCCGCGGAGCAGGGCGGACAGGTCTGCCACTGCCTTCTTCCGCGGTGTGAGGCCGCGATTCGCGACGGGCGCATGAGCGGCGATGATCTCGCCCGGCACGCGGGTCTTCTGCTGCATGTTCTCCGCGATGATCGCGAAGACCGGAATGAGCATCAGCTGCGCCAGGGGCAGCAGTCCCAGTGCCAGCCAGCGCCGCGGGGGCGGCGCAGCGGTGCCGCCGTGTGCGCCCGCCGTGATGGATGCGGGTGGTGTCATCGAGGGTATGTCCTATCACTGGTTTCGGCTGGCCGGGAGTTACCGCGGTTGTGCCGGCTCGGCGGGTGGGGGGCCCGGTTTCAGGGAGCGGCAGGATGGGAGGCGGCGTCGTGGCCGATGGCGCTGATGAGCGCCTCGACGGTGGTGTTGAACGGGTCGATGCTGCGGGCGGCGCGGCTGAGGACCAGCGCGCCCTCGAACGCTGAGATGGTCAGGCCGGCGAGGACCGCGGCGCGGTCGGGGGCGATGCCCAGCGGCTCGAAGCGGGTGACCAGCGCCGCCCGCCACCGCGCGAACACGCTGTCGAAGTCGGCGCTGAATTCCTCGTCGCGGGGGGCCAGCTCGAGGACCATGGTGGCGATCGCGCAGCCGCTGTGGTAGCCCGAGCGTTCGAGGCGGCCGGCGAGGATCTGGGCCAGCGCGCGGACGAGCGACCCGGGGTCATCGGCGTGGCGGGCGGCCTCGTCGACCATCTCCTCGACCTCGTCGCCCGCCCTGGCGATGGCTTCGCGCGCGAGTTCGTGCTTGCCGCCGGGGAAGTGGAAGTAGGTCGATCCGCGGGGCGCGCCGCTTTCGCGGACCACGTCGGAGAAGGTGGTGGCGTGGTAGCCGCGCTGGCAGAACAGCTCAGCGGCGGCGCGGATCATCCGGGAGCGGCTGTCGGTGCGTCGGGGCATGGAACCCCATCCTACTCTTGACCTATGTATGACGTACAACCTACTGTCGGACTAAGTCGTACGTCATAGTTAGCAACGGGCCTGGAGGGATCATGACCGCGAAATGGACGAGCGATGACGTCCCCGGCCAGCAGGGACGGCTAGCCGTGGTCACCGGCGCGAACACCGGCCTCGGGTTCGAGACCGCCCAGGTCCTCGCCGCGCGC
>Ga0070707_100003956_pt1 | contig 13953 bp, 15 predicted proteins | sample KBSK5502metaG_FD_65468 | JGI IMG/M metagenome (GOLD analysis project Ga0070707, IMG submission 65468) | Corn, switchgrass and miscanthus rhizosphere microbial communities from Kellogg Biological Station, Michigan, USA - KBS K5-50-2 metaG | ecosystem: Host-associated > Plants > Roots >... | reverse complement strand
GCCTCAGCAGCCATCGAACGAACCCTCCAAGGGCTAATCGACAATGTCGACTGGGACAAGACGCTAGCCTTCTCGACTGGAGGCCACCAAGCGCACATATACGTCAATTACGACCTTGTCGACAAACTCAAGGATGATCACCCGGCACAGACCGTTGCCGGCCTAGTCGAGAAGCTCTGTAACATGATGAGCGAGCTGACCGATCCCAAAACAGGGGAAAAACTCAAGCCGATATTTCATTTCAAAAACGACACATTTAGTGGACCGTTTCAGTACGAGGCTCCTGACCTTTGCGTCGAACTCTTTACCAAAACCGAAAAGATCCAAGTCAATCCACGGCTAGGAACCGTGGAACTATGGAGTTCATCTCCCCATTTCTCATCAATACACACGCGGGAGGGCTTCTGGGGAATCGCGGGCCCGAACGTAAGGCAAAGACCCGAATTGGATGCCGGGCTTTTAGATCTGGCTCCGACCCTCCTCAACCTACTGGAAATTACACCTCCGGTTGATTGCGATGGACACTCTCTCGACCAAATCCTTGTCTCACAACCATAGGAACCATTGAACTGTGCTTCATCTCTCACGAACAAACGCTACGATGAACCTCAACGACATCCCCTAGCAATGGAGACACCGCTAACTTGCGAGTAGCGATCAACGGCTTCGGACGCATCGGAAGATGCTTCTACCGGGCACTGTTGGAGGACAAAGGCCCGGACATAGAAGTCGTTGCGATAAACTCAACCTCTCCGCCTCGAACACTCGCCCATCTCTTGAAGTACGACTCAACCTACGGCACTCTCCCATCGGATGTCGGCTGGAACTCGGAAGGAATTCTTTCCGAAAGAGAAAAAATACTCTGTCTGAGCGAGACGAACCCGTCAAAGATCAATTGGAGAAGATTCGAAGTTGATGCGGTGCTTGAAAGTACTGGGCAAAGGCTTCAACGCGAAGAGCTTGAGACATATATCTCTAACGGCGCTGGAACAGTTCTCGTCAGCTCACCGTCAGAGGAAGCGGATATTACCCTCATACCGGGCTGTAATTTGGATTCGTATGATTCTGATCATCACAAGATTATCTCGATGGGTTCATGCACTACAAACTGTCTCGCTGTTAGTCTAAAGGTCCTAGATGATAGTTTCGGAGTCACACGTGGATTTGCGACGACCGTCCACTCCTACACCAGCGATCAAAGACTACTCGATGGATCTCATGAGGATCTTCGACGGGCTCGATCAGCGGGCCAATCCCTGATCCCGACTCGAACCGGCGCCAGCCAGACGATCGGCAAGGTTCTCCCTCGTCTCAAGGGCAAGATTACCTGCTCGGCAATAAGAGCACCTACCTCAACCGTCTCGCTCCTCGACCTCGTAGTCGAGTGCGGTAGGGGGCTGAGTAGGAACGAGGTTAACAGCGCGTACGAGGATGCCTCGACCGGGAGTTTGAAGGGGATTCTCGCAGTCTCGAACGAACCGTTAGTCTCGATTGATTACAAGAAGAATCCGCATTCCGCGATAATAGACGGGCTGTCAACCGGAACCAATGGTTCTATGGTCCGTGTCCTCGCTTGGTATGACAATGAATGGGCATATGCAACACGGTTGATTGATACGTTCGAACGAATCGAGCGCCCTGCCTTGACTCCACAGATTCACTCCCTAAAATCCGCGGTGAACGATCAATCGGCTAAGACGAGTGTCACTCGTCGAAGCCAACGAGCGGGGCGTTGACGAGCTTCCGGCCGGCTCCGTCCGACCTCGTCCGGCTAAAGACTCCCCTCGGACAACTACTCCCAGGCGCACCGACAGAAACAATGCCAGAGTTGAAGATGCTTGTTCAACAGAGTAAGCCCTCCAAGGTCACGACGGTCGGAGACGTGGTATCCCGAGAGACCCTTGCAGCCGGGATACATGTCAGCCTGAGAATAGTTGATCAGATGACCCTTCGAAAGCGGATGGGCCCCGTCGAGATCAAAGCGGAACGGACTTACAAAGTAAGAAATCCAGCGGGCATCATAACAAAAGAAGCGTGGGATACGATCAAAGAGGCCCTGAGAGACCGCGAGGCCTTGATCCTCATTGATGGTGAAGAGGACTTGCTCGCGATTCCGGCCGTTCTTGAGTCGCCGGACAACGCTTTCGTTGTCTATGGACAACCTTCAGAGGGGCTTGTCGTGGTAACAGCGTCACGACAAACGAAGACTGAGGTCAGAGGGATCATGAACCGAATGACCAAAGAATAAGAGTCAAACGATAGGATCCAAGTTCAAGCTCGAACGAAACTTGCACAGATCATCCCGTAGTATGTCGGCACGGCATATGATAGCAGAGTTCCTTGCATCTTGACAACACTTGTTATACCTGCAAGTATGGCCATTTGCCAGAGGCTGTCCGGCTTTGCCTCCTCGACAAATCGTTTGCTGAGACGAGAAATGGATTCGATCCGATTCTCCTGAATCGCCCGCGAGACAAACACGTCATACTCGGCAGCACTCCGATGATATCCGTAGGGCCCTGACTTCTGGTGCGCGTGGGCCTGATCGGCGCTTGCAATAAACGCGATGCGCTTCTCACTCTTCTCAGCTACCTTCGCAATATCCATCCCAAAGGCAATATTTTGGCTAAGCGGAATTTCCCTGGAGGGCGCGACTATGACTGTTCTCGCCTTGACCCGTTCTTCCTTGGCAACAAACCACATTGGGACGAGGGTCCCCCAGTCCATTGGGATATCTGACGCAGGCCCTTCAGCTGTCCCGTAATTGGCGCCGACTACGGGCAAGCTTTTTCGAGTCGAAACTCGGAGAAGGTCCTGAGCAAATTCCCTATCGCATTTCAATTTCAGGCTGACCCTTTTTCCCCTAGAGCCCTTCAGCTCGCCAGTAGAGTTCTCAGCGGTCACGATCGCGATGTTGTTTTGGAGTCTGAGGTTGTGCGGACTTGCAATCACGATTGTGTGAGGCCGTGTTTCTTGGATGTCCTTCGCAATCTTGCGTACGGACTCTCTCGTCATCTCGAATAGATGCTCTGTTTTCCGAACTGCCAGTCGCGGTATTATGTCGCCCCCATGCGGGATAATGCAGGCATATTCCAGTGGCATTTCTTGGCCAGGTAGCGCATTAGGCTACCTTCTAGAAGATTCTTACGGTTGCCTACCGACGTCGCCGTAGGAGAGCGGATGTAGCCAGTATGGAGGGGAACAGTATTCCTGCTCCCGCATAGAAGATCGCCGAGATCCCCAAACTGGCAACGAACCCGCCGATAATATTCCCGATCGCAAGGCCGATACTCAGAACTATGCTGTAGAGCGCGTTCGCCGAGCCCCTCTTGGCCTTGCCCGAAATATCCCCTACGTAGGCAAGAATTGCGGGAGCAATTGCCGATGCTAAGAAGAACATTGGCCAAAGGAACAACTCATATTTGACAAAGTTGCCGCCTGGAAAGGACCACCCGAATAGGACTAAGAATCCAAGTTCTCCCAACGCGCCTACGACCATTATTCTCGTTCTCCCGATCTTGTCGGATATGTGACCGAACACGATGGCTCCGAGGGCAAAGAGGCCTCCGAGAACCCCAAGGAAAATCAGAACCTCTCGCGTAAGAACGATGGGCGGAGTGGCGTCTCTGAAGGCCTTTGGCAGAAGAAAGTACATTCCCAGGATTACCGTCTGGGCAATCCAGACAGGGAGCACGGGTCGTATCTTGCCCCCTATTCTTCTTTGTCTTATCTTGGGCTGCTTGAGCTCCCAGACCCTCACTGGCTCCACGAGAAACCTCGCCGCCAATATTCCCGCGAAGAGGAACACCCCGGCGGTTACCCAGAACGCATATGACAGCCTATCCGCGAAAGAATTGAGTAACAGGCCTCCGACTCCAAACCCGAGGCCGTAGCCCCCCAAGTTTGCGAGGTCGAATCCTCCCATCTGCTTCCCTCGATTGGTTAGCTTTGTTGCATCTCCCAAGAGTGTTAGCGAAGTTACAGCGGTGATCGCGGCTGAAACTCCCATCATTCCGTGGAGGATGGAGACATTCAGCAGGTTTCGGGTGAAGCCGATAGCTGCAGTGAGAATCGTAATCATAATCATTCCGATGATGTGGAGTTTCTTTCGGCTGAACCGGTCGGCGAGCCGGCCTATAGGTAACGCGGATCCCGCCTCGGACATGGGGTAGAGTGCGAGTATGACCCCGATGATGTAGCTTGGAGCTTGAAGATATAGTGGGAAGAGGATGGTTATTGACCCGAATCCTATCCTTGTGAGAAAAACGGCCACGTAGAGGTATAGAACCATTCGCAACCCGACCTTACGCGGCAAAGAGGCACCTGTCTTTGTTCGGGACCTGTGTCGAGCGTGTAATAGGCTGAGTGGTCCTTCCGGTAGGATTACACGGGAAACTAGCTAGGGACCGGGACTGGCGGTGAAGCCGGTCGATCGGCCGTCTATATTCTTCGTGCTAGCTGTAGCACATTCAACCCGATCTCCTCGTCCTTGGCCTTGACCAGCTTTCCCGGTAGTTTCCATATGCCGATCTCGACCATGTTTGCCGATGATCCCTCGTCCATATGACCTCCGATAACGGAAAAGTCCCTGCGACCAAGGGTTACGTGTACGTGAGGGAGTGGCTGGCGGTTCATACTGGCGATGTTACCGGAAAGGTTTAGGATTTCCAGATCGTCTTCGAATGTCTTGTAACTGTATTTTCTTGTCTTGAAATCATAGTGACCTAGCCTGACCCTGCTTAGAGAGCCAATGCCTTCGAGGAGGCCTGCGGTAAGTCTCTTTGCAGTCGCGAATTGTCGTATAGATTGTAGGATATCGTCTCCGGATTCGAGCCTCAATGCATACTTGTCTGTCCCAAGTTGAGCGTAGATCATGTAAGAATCGAGCCAGCCGGGTTGTGGTTAAAGCTGTTAGACTACCGCATGAGTGGTCTATGCAGCCACGGGAACAGTGGACGAGCCGTAAGGAATCACTGCGACATCTTTTTCGTACGACTTCTGGTCGAGAGTTCTCAGCGCGTCGTCTATCGATCTAAAGAACTTGATCCTTGTCTTGTTTAGGAATTCTTCGACAGCCGCAGGCGCCTTAGGTGAGACCACGATGAAGTCTGCCTTCTTGTCGTCCAGTGAGAACCGGTTCGGCTTCTGCGAGGCCTCCGTAACCTTTCCGAGCTTGGCGCGCTTCTTCAAGTCCTCAATGACCATCTCAGGGTCCATCTTGCCGTAAGTTTCCATCTCGGCCTTGAACGCGTCTCCCCCTATCCCTGTCTCAAGCGAGGCAAGCAATAACACAGTTGACTTTGGTTGGTTCGAGGGAATTACGAGTCCAGCACCGAAAGTTGCGGCTTTGAGCGCCTGGTACAGGTTCGTTCCGGCGGGTCCGTCTGCAACCGTGACTACCAGCGCGGACGGCCGGGACGTGACAGAGTGGGCTCTTCGGGAAAAGTTTTCGGCAAGTTGCTGGTGTGCAAGGCTGGGGTCTCCATAAGCAGCTTTGACCAGCGTTCCGTCCTGGTTTAGGACAAAGTCTAGAATTCGGTGCTCTATCTTCATGAACTCCCGGAGAACGTTAGGAACCTCGTTCATGTCCTCCCTTGTCGGGTTGCCTTTGATCGCGAGCTCTTTGCAGTTAGGGTTTCCGATAACGTATCCATGATTGGTGGTTATGGTCTTGAGACCCGAGCATCCGGGAAGAAGGGCCTTGGCTCCCCCCTCGTAACCGGCAAAGTAGTGTGGCTGAACATTGAGGGTTGAGATGAGGAGATCGCGGTCGAACAGCTCCTTGTTCAGCTCGACAGGCGTGCCTCTACTTGTAACTCCAATCCACTCGTACTTGCTAGTTGGGTTCTTCACCGAGCTTACTCTGATGTTTTTCTGGTAGCGTTTGTAGATGTCCTCTCCTACCACTTTCTTGATAAAGTCCGGCTCTGATGGGATATGGGTTCCGCCGGCGCAGATGATCTTGATATCATCTGTTTTCGGCTCTATCATGTTGATGAGTTGTGAGATGAAGGGTGAGTGTTTCCGTGTGAAGTCGGAGAAGATGATGGCGGGGCTCCAGCACTTTTCCCTCTCGAATGGCTTCGCGCCGATCGGGGCGGCGAGGGCCTCGCGGAAGGCAAGGTCGACCGGTTTCGTGGGTAGGGGTGTTGGTCTGATCCATCGGATCTTGTCGGGGGACAGGAGCTTGCTGCCGCCGAACTGGTCTAGAACGGAGAGGCTGACCGTGCTGGTCAAGGCTGCGACTAGACAATGTTTGGAGCCAATTTAAGGATTATAGAAACGTCTCTCGACTATTGTTGTATTTTGTAGACAAAGAAAGGAGGTCCGCCCTTTGCCTAGGGCGGATTGAAGCTGCGGCTTGAGGTGTTGGAGGTTGTCACGGATGCACCCTTGAAGGTGTATCCGAGGAATCCTCCGATGAGGCCTAGGATCAATCCGACAAAGTTCAGTGAGATTACAGAGAAGACGAGCACGAGTATTGACCCTATTTTCCTCTGGGCCGCGTTGTTGTACAGCAGCCAGGAACCGACGAGTACCAGTATGCCTGCGATGCTACCCCATACCAGGATCATAGTCGAGTCGATGCCTGGTATCAGCAAGGAGCTGACTGTGCTGGCAATGAAGGCACTGATCAGGGTGACTAGCCCTGCAAGCGCTGACAGCGCAAATGCTGCTGTTGGCTTTGGCGAAGTATTTACGGCCAAAGTTCATCCTGACAGGTAACCCCCGCTTGTAGACTATCAACGAACTGTAACCCCTGACCTAGTGCGGGACGCACCCCGATGCACAATCACCGCAAAGATTCTGCAAAGCGTCCATGTCCTGCTTCCGGACGAGGTGTCAGGTCTAGAGACAGTGTTTCATGAAGGGCGGGGCGTGCGAAAATCGACCACCCGGGGGGGTCGAGAAAAGCATGCTTATTTTTTGAAACGTCCCGGGCACGCCCTTCTAGGTCCTGCCGGGCCAAACGAATCTCTTGCGGGCCCTGAAGATGTTAGAGATGGGAACCTCTTGTCTTCTTCGTACGCTTCATTCAAGGTTAATCTATTGACCTCCTTAAGCCCGGCCTTGGAAACACCGAATGAAGTACAGAGTTCTAGGTAAAACAGGACTCAAAGTAAGCGAGGTAGGCTTCGGCGCTTGGGCGATAGGCGGAAACGACCATGGAAACAGTTACGGACCTACCGACGACAAGCTTTCCCTAGCAGCTATAGGAAGAGCGCTCGAACTAGGATGCAACTTCTTCGACACAGCCGACGTCTACGGACATGGGCACAGCGAGAAATTGCTTGGGCAAGCTCTCAAAGAGCACCGATCAGAGGTCATCATCGCCACGAAAGTAGGTGGCGACTTCTATCACGGAACTCCTCGAATGAACTTCAACTCTGACTATATCGAGTTTGCACTCGGGAAAAGCTGTGAAAGATTAGGCACTGACTACATTGATCTTTACCAGCTGCACAATCCCCCAATCCAACTGATCAAGGACGGGAGAGTCTTCAAGATCCTTGACAGGCTCAAAGCCTTGGGAAAAATCAGGCATTATGGGATCTCTATTCACGATCCGCAAGAAGGACTACTTGCCATGAGAGCCGGGGAACTGGGAGCCATCCAAGTCGCATTCAACATCCTGCGACAGGAGGCTAAGAATCAACTCTTTCGAGAAGCTACAAGGAACAATGTCGGAATCATCGCGCGAGAACCACTGGCGAACGGGTTTCTTGCCGGCAAGCTGAAGGCAGAATCCATCTTCCCCAGGGGAGACATTCGGCACAACTTTCCCCCAGACTACATCTCGCAACTCACACTGGCAACGGATCGGTTGCGGTTTCTAGAATCGAATTGTCGAACGATAGCACAGGCAGCGTTAAGGTTCGTGCTAGACCACAAGGACATATCGACCGTGATCCCGGGAGCGAAGACTCCTGAGCAAGTGGACGAAGACTTCGCTTCCTCTGAATTGCCTTCGCTGACGGGCGAGGACCTTCTTCGTATCAAGTTCCTCCGTGAACAAGCGTTCGCATAGCCCGAGTTATCCCAAACCTGGAGAAGAATGATGAGATATCTTGTGAGGCTGGCTAACAGCCAAGGTTACTCGCCCAGAGACGTCAAGATGCTTCAAGCGAAGATTCGAGAAGTGTTGGGCTCGGCGGATAAGATCGGCAACCTCAGAGTAAGCACGAGCGCAATCGAGTTCGACCTCTTCGCAGATCAAACCGACCTCAACGGATCCAAGAGTCTCCTGGAAGCCAAGATTTCTAGAGTGGTGACGCTGAGACCCATAGAACCCCGAGCTGCCTCAGCGAGAGGAGAAATGCAAACGTTGCGAGAAGGAATTGATCTGTTCAATCAAGAGAGGTTCTGGGAGGCCCACGAACTCCTTGAGGAGATCTGGCATCCCGCGACAGGTGTCGAACGAGACATTATTCAGGGCTTGATCCTGACTGCTGCAGCGCTCGTTCATTACCAGAAGAACGAGAATGATGTTTGCGTCTCCATTCTTGGCAGGGCTAAGAGCAAGTTGGGCACACTCAACCATTTCAAAGGTCTCGACATTAGACGATTGAGGGCGAGTACTGAGCAGATCTTGAAGGACAATACACCCAAGCTGCTCCGGATCGAATGGGTCAGGACGAAAACCGCGCCACAATACCCGTAAGGGTATCTGCACCCTTTTAGCGGAAGAATTCAAGCGGAACTGAGGGGACACTTCTATGGCATTCGTGAACATTGATAACAGGTATTCCAGTGCCCTTGCCATGGTAGCGGGCGTGATTCTCACTGTGACGAGGCCGGTCCTATCGAACCTAGTGCCGGGCCAAGCATCGAATCCGTGGCTTTCTCTATTCACGAGCCTATCGTCCAACGGCCTAACCGTGTTCTCGGTCCTAGCTGGCATCCTCGCGATACTTGTCCAAATTGGTGGAGTCACAATCTCTCTGGGTGGCTTACTATGCTATGCAAACCATCTCAGATCAGGAAAGGAACTTGTTGGACTCGGGACAACTTTTGGACTTGTAGACCTTGTCATCTCGGTACCATCCCTAGCATCGGGCAGTCTTGGACCTCCGCTCTGGATCGCTTGGGTAGGCCTCTTTTGCGCGGTCTTCGCTGATAGACACATCAAAGGTCCTAAGGACTCCTACGCTGGAGAAGTAAGAAAGCTATTCACTTCCCTACGGTCTCGTATGAGCAGAGAGAGAGTTTCCAAGAAGAAGCGGGAAAGACAAGCAAGAAGATCTAGAGCGAGAAAGAGGGCTGCAAGAATCGCTGGAACGTCAACGAGACCAGGCAAATTCGGCAGCAACAGCGACGACTAGTGCCAGTCCTCCACCAAGAAGGATTGCTGTGGCGTGGAGAAGCGCGAAGCTCCCAATAACGACTATGAGAATGACGAGTAAGACTAGAAGATCCGCTATGAAGTTCTTGTCCATCTGATCCGTAACAATCAATCCCTTGTTTCTCAGCCTAGTCTCGCGGAATGTATCAGCGGGCAGTCCGAAACTGTAAATAAGCTCTGCTCCATCTTCCCACTTCGGTCTATCCAGTGATAGATCTTAGAAGGAGTAGAATGTTCCGCTTTCGCTCGCGCATTCTTCGTTTGCTGTAGTTGTACCATTCCGGTCCATAGGGAATGTACTCGCTTACTCGATATCCTTCCTCGATCAAAATCGGTTTGACATCATCTCGGATTCCCTTCAACAATTGAAACTCGAAGTTTGGTTTCCGATCCTTTGCAAGCTCTCTTGCCTTGTCAATGAGCTTTCCATCGTGGGTCCCGATAGCGAACCGACCTCCCTCCTCAAAGAGCATGGTCATGAGCCTAACGTAGTTTGCATCAACCTCGCTTCTCCTCTTGTAAGCCACCTCTCCGCTCTCAGGATAGGCACCCTTCACCAAGCGAATTATTCCTCCACGAGAAATGAGATCTTTCAGATCAGACTCGGTCCGTTTCATGTTTGCCTGCAAACAAACGCCCAATTGCCCATGGCTGGGAAGAATTTCCCTGTATGTCTTCAGCGTCTCCTCAGTGTAAGGTGAATTTTCCATGTCTATCCAGACAAACTCGCCATACGTCTCGGCTCTTTCAATAATCCGTAGCAGGTTCGCGTTGTAGAGGGAGGAATTTGCGGCAAGCCCAAGCTGAGATGGTTTTACCGAAATCGTGCCGTCTATTTTCTCCGCCTGTATCCGATCGAGAAGGTTGAGATACTCTTCCGTGTAGCCCTGAATCAGCTTCTCGTCGGGAGTGTGTTCGCCCAGCCGGTTGAGGATTACTCTGAGCTTTCTGTCATTCACGTCGTGGGCAACTTTGATCGCATCATCAAGAGAGTATCCTGCTATCCATCGCTTTGCGACACGATAGAGAAGTCTTTCAGTTAGACCTGGCATCGTTTTGGACTCCAAACACTTGCACACGTAGGCCCAGAGTCGACGGTCTACTTCTTGGCGGGTGTCTGCCAGCTGAAGGGATAGTTGGGATCGTCCAGCTTCTCAGCAATCGAGGTCACCTTCAACGGCTTCTTGGTCTCGATCATAATCGCCAGCTCGTTCGTAGAGTCTTTTCCTAAACTTGCTTCCACAGCTCCTGGTTGTGGCCCGTGGTGTACTCCTCTACGGTGCAATGTGAATGATCCAACTTCGATTCCTCGACGGCTGCTGAAGTCTCCGCTAACATAGTAGAGGACCTCGTCGCTGTCGATGTTGCTGTGGTTGTACGGGACGGGTATCGCTTGGGGGTGGTAGTCGAGTTTTCGCGGGACAAAGGACAATACGTCGAACCCGGGCGCCTCGAATGTCTGATGGATAGGCGGAGGCTGATGAATGCGACCGGTCAGAGGCTCGAAGTCGTTGACGTTGAAGATCCACGGGTAGAGATAGCCGTCCCATCCGACAACGTCGATGGGGTGATAGTCGAAAACGTACGACATTAGCGAGTTGTCGATCTTGACTCGGACCTCAAATTCTCCAGAATCGCTGTGCGGGACAAGTTTCTCGGGCCGACGAAAATCTCTGTCCGCGTAGGGCGCCAGCTCAACCAGCTGGCCATAATCGTTTCTGTACCGTTTGGGAACCTCGATGGGCCCAGCGGATTCAGTTACCATAAACCGGTTCTCTTTCCCATCTAGATTTATTCTGTAGGTCGTTCCTCGGGGGACGATGACGAAGTCGCCCTCATGGAACGGAAGAATTCCGAACACAGATTCGACGTTGCCCTTTCCTTCATGGACGAAGTATAGCTCGTCTCCTTGAGCGTTCCTGAAGAACCAGTCCATGCCGTGAGAAGGTCGGACTGTCGAGACGAATACATCGTCATTATAGAAGAGGGGCTGACGTCCCTCCACCGGGTCCTTTGCCAGCTCCGAATTCTTGGTGCGGACGTGATGGTGACGGTGGAGGTCGGGCTGCCAGCGAGTTATCGCTAGTTCTTTCAGCTTTTTGATGTGAGACACTCTAGTCGGCGGATTGATGTGGTAGAGGGTGGAGTAGACTCCCGAGAATGCTTCGGTCCCGAAAACCTCTTCCTGGTACAATGAGCCGTCTGGTTTTCGGAACTGCGTATGCCTCTTGGCAGGAAGTTTGCCAAGGCTGTAATAACTGGGCAATTCGATTCACTCTGAGCTTTTCTCAGGGCGTATAACTTTGTTTCTCAATACTCCAAGCCTTTCGATTTCGAGTTCCACTGTGTCCCCGGGTCTAAGCCAAGGATGCGTATCCTGTCCGACCTCTAGGAGAGACCCTGTTCCAACGGTCCCAGATCCGAACACTTCTCCTGGTTGAAGCTGGACAGATTGTGATGCGCGGGATATCATCTGGGGGAAGGTCCAGTGCATCTTGTCCATGTTTCCCATCGATAGTTGTTTGTTGTTGACCTTGGCCGTCATCTTGAGGTTGAACTTTCCCGGGCCGGTCTTCCGATCTTGTAGCTCGTCAGCTGTAACGAGCCATGGTCCGAGGGAGGTAGCGAAGTCCTTTGCCTTTGCCGGGCCGAGCCCGATTTTCATCTCGCCAACCTGGACGTCTCGAGCGCTCCAATCGTTCATTATGGTGTAGCCCGCGATATGTGACTCGGCCTCGGCTTCTGGTATGTCCATTCCGCCCCGCCCGATTACGCAGGCAACCTCAAGCTCGTAGTCAAGCGTCTTGGTATAGGACGGATATGGTATGTCCGCCTCGGGACCATAGATTACGTGCGGGTTTGAGTAATAGAACGCGGGAAACTCGTACCATTCTTGCGGGATGGCAAGTCCTCGACGGGCTCGCGCAGTCTTGACGTGATCCTCGAACGCATAGAAATCTCGCAGAGTGGGCGGGTCTGGAAGTGGAGCCTTGATCCAGGCATCTTCGGTTCGGGTCATGAATCGGTGAACATGTTCTGGTGGGACTCTGTTGAAGATCCGCCACGAAACGGATTGAAGATCGTCCAAGAGTTTAGGACTCTTGGATAGGATCTGTCGAATTGTCGGAGTTGCTGGGAGATTTCGAATTGAACGCGGAGCGTTAATGTTCAGCTTCTCGGCTACACTAGCAACCCGGTCAAGGTCTAGTATCCATTCGCCCCATAGCAACCCGGTGCGAGTCTTGCTCGGCGCTTTCTTTGTGGTGTAGGCGACCAGTTTCATCTGAGACTAGAGGTTTCCGCGTTTTGCCTGTTCTGCCTCTATTGACTGGAAGAGGGCCTTGAAGTTGCCTTTTCCGAAGGATTCGCTTCCCTTTCTCTGGATCAGCTCGAAGAAGAGCGTGGGCCGGTCCTGGAGAGGTTTGGTGAATATCTGGAGCATGTAGCCCTTCTCATCCTTGTCCACCAGTATACCGAGCCGTTTGAGATCATCTATCCGCTCCGAGATTCCTCCCACGCGCTTAGGAAGTTCCGTATAGTAACTGTCAGGTGTTCTCAAGAATTCGATTCCGCGCTCGGCTAATCTTGCGACTGTGGCGACGAGGTCGTCTGTGGAGATGGCGAGGTGTTGGACTCCTGCGCCTTTGAAATAGTCAAGGTATTCCTGGATTTGCGACTTTCTCTTTCCTGCTGCCGGCTCGTTGATCGGGAACTTGACCGTCCCAGTCGGATTGCGCATAACTTTGGAGCGGAGCGCTGAGTATTCGGTGCTGATGTCTTTGTCGTCGAAGCTGATGAGCTGGGTGAACCCGAATACATTGCCGTAGAATTCGACCCAAAAGTCCATTTTTCCTTCTTCCACATTCGCGACGACGTGGTCTACGTGTTTCAGACCGACAGACTCGGCTTTTCCTTCGAACGGTATGTATCCTGGGGCGAATATTCCGCGGTAGTCGTGGCGCTCTATGAACGTGTGTACGGTGTCGCCGTAAGCAGCTATGGCGGCGCCTCTTATCGTACCATGATCGTCTTTCAGGATCTTAGGGGCGGATATTCCCTTTGCGCCACGCCGAACCGCCTCTTTGTATGTCCAGTCGACGTCCTTGACTCGCATGGCAACGTCGGCCACTCCATCTCCATGGGTGATGACGTACCTAGAGATTGGATGATCTGGGATGAGGGATGAGGTTAGTAGAAGTCGGATATCTCCTTGCTGCATGAGATAGGAGATCTTGTCCTTGACTCCCGTCTCAGGTCCACTATATGCAACGGGTGAAAAGCCGAATCCGTTCTTGTAAAAGTAGCTGGCTTGTTTCGCGTTTCCAACGTAGAGCTCGACATAGTCTATTCCTTCTATAGGTAACGCGTCATTCTTCATTTTGGGATCGACGTGCGGTGATCTATTGTTGGACCTTTTAACTTATTCTTGCAACGAGAGAAGGGCTACTAGGTCCACAGTAGGTTAGCTTCGTCGTAGTAACTGATTTGGAGGGCTCTGCTGAGCGAGTTAGAGAAGGTTTTCGGAGAAGAAGCCGAGTACGAGCTTCTCGACTTCGTCAGGCGCATCTTCGGGGACAAAGTGGCCTGCCTTCACCTGAGTCAACTTTGCA
>Ga0070707_100003954_pt1 | contig 13953 bp, 10 predicted proteins | sample KBSK5502metaG_FD_65468 | JGI IMG/M metagenome (GOLD analysis project Ga0070707, IMG submission 65468) | Corn, switchgrass and miscanthus rhizosphere microbial communities from Kellogg Biological Station, Michigan, USA - KBS K5-50-2 metaG | ecosystem: Host-associated > Plants > Roots >... | reverse complement strand
TTCAAGAATGCGCCCGCCGGGCTTCAATACACGGGCGACCCGCTGTATCCAGGCTTCAATACCGACGTGGCCAATTCCTGGCTCAAGTTCGCGCCGCGCCTGGGACTGGCGTGGGATGTGAGCGGCGATGGCCGCACGACAGTTCGAGCGGCATATGGATTGTTCTACGACCTGCCTCCAATGTTCCACTGGGCTGGAAACGGCGCACCCTGGGCAAATCAGGTCACGCGTAATGATCCACCGGGAGGACTCGACGATCCGTGGCTCGGCTATCCGGGAGGCAATCCGTTTCCGACGGTGCTGAACTCCAACGTCGTATTTCCCCAGAGCGTCTTCTACATCAATTTCAAATGGCATAACAAAGTCGCATATGTCCATCAATGGAACCTGAGTGTGCAGCGGCAGATCGGGACCGACTGGATGGTCTCGGGGAATTACATCGGGAACAGTACCATTCATGGCCAGAGCGCAACGGAAACCAATCCTTCTATTTATCTTCCGGGAGCGAGTTGTGTGCTCAATGGCGTGACCTACAGCCCGTGTTCGACGACTGGAAATACAAACCAGCGGCGAGTGCTCAATCTCGCAAATCCAGCTGAAGGACAGTACTTCGCCAACATCACAACACTGGGCGACGAGAGCACGGCAAATTACAACGGAATGTTGCTTACGGTTCAGCGCCGCCGCAGCAGAGGCGTGACGATACAGGCGAACTACACGTGGTCGCACTGTATCGCCGATCCGTTTGCAGCCGGAGGTTCCCAGACTACGACCGGTGTCTTCCCCGGTCGCCGCCGCAACGAACGCGGCGGCTGCCCCGGCGACACGCGGCATAGTGTGAATGCGTCCGCGGTGTACGAGTCGCCGCAGTTTTCGAGCAATCTCCTGCGGCTGCTGGCGAGCGGGTGGCAACTCTCGGGCATCACGCGCATTCAATCCGGAACTTATTTCTCGGTGACGTCCGGGTTCAACACATCATTGGGCACGGGATTTGGAATCGATCGCGCAAATCAGGTGCTCGCCGATCCCTATTTACCAAACAAAGGTGTCAACGGCTGGCTCAATCCGGCCGCCTTCGCGCGTCCGGCCGACGGCGTGTGGGGCAACGCGTCATTAAATATTCAAGGACCGGGACTCATCACGATCAACATGGGTCTTACGCGCAAATTCCGGGTGACGGAACGACAGTCCGTCGAGTTCCGAGCCGAAGCGTTCAACATGCCGAATCATTTGAATCCGAAAAATCCCGCTTTGACTGCGAATAATCCCGTTCTCGCTCTGAACAGCCGCGACTTTGGAAAGATTCTGTCGGCCGAGGATCCGCGAATCATGCAGTTCGCGCTGAAGTATTTGTTCTGATATGAACTGCGGGCAAGCATACATTTCGGCCGCGGTCGGAAAACCACCCCGGCATCGCGATCAGCGGATGCTTCGCATTATTTTTTTGATCGCGCTGCCACTCCTCCTTGCGGTGATGCAAGGAGGAGAATTGCTCGCCCAGCAGGCCGCGCCGCAAGACAAGCCGCTTCTAGCCGAACAGGTCTTCAAGAATGTTCAGGCGCTGAGGGGAATCCCTGTTGATGATTTCCTTCAGACGATGGGGCTCATGACCGCTGCGCTTCAGTTCGATTGTTCGGATTGCCATGTGGGCGCCGGCACGAATCGAGTGGACTGGGCGGCCGACACTCCGAGAAAAGTGACCGCGCGCCGCATGATCAACATGGTCGCCACGCTGAACAAGAACGAGTTCGGTGGTCGTCAGGTTGTCACGTGCTGGACGTGCCATCGCAATAGGGACAGGCCGCTCACGACGCCAAATCTCGAGATCATCTACGGCACGCCAAGCTTCGATAACGACGACGCCATCCCACAGAATCCCGGGTCGCCGGCGGCGGAGTCGATTCTGGATAAATACATCCAGGCATCCGGCGGAGCGCAGCGTCTGGCCAGCCTCACGAGCTTCGCCGGCAAAGGAACCAGCGTGGGGTTCGGAGGCTACGGGGGCACGGTCGAACTCCTCGCGAAAGCTCCGGACAAACGCGCCACGATCATTTTGTTTGATCCGAGTACCGGACAAGGCGACCAGATCCGGACGTACGACGGCCGCACCGGGTGGATCCGCACGCCGCTCAATGTTCTGGGAGAGTATCAACTCAACGGTAGTGATCTCGACGGCGCGAGATTCGACGCGCAGATCTCATTCCCAGGACAGATCAAACAAATTCTCACGAATGTGAAGTCGGGCCCGCCGACCACCATCAACAACCTTCCTAACAGAGACGCGCCTCCGGACCCGACGTCCGCGCAGACGCACAATGTGAACGTCGTTCAGGGAAATGGACCGCGCGGCCTGCTCGTCACGTTGTACTTCGATACGCAGACTGGTCTGCTGTTGCGCGAGGTGCGCTACGGCAACTCACCGATCGGACGCGTTCCGACGATGATCGAGTATGGTGATTATCGCGATGTGGATGGAATCAAGTTTCCATTCCGCATCACGTATGCATGGCTGGACGGACGCGACACGATCATGCTCAGCGAGATCAAGACGAACGTTCCGGTGGACGAGTCGAAGTTCGGAAGGCCGGCGCCGGTGAAGCAGCGGTAATTCCACGTCAGAGGTGTAAATACCCTAATTACGTTCAAGAGTTCGCTGATTCGTAATTAGGGTATTTACACCTCTGACGTGGAATTACCGCTCGCGGCGGTTGCGGGGACGGAATTGAACGTGGCAGGTGACGCAGGAAGTGACGATTTGTTCGTTCAACGCAAGCACGGCCTGAATGTCCTTTGCGCGGGTTGCTTTCACGGCTGCGGCGCCCGCTTCCACGAGCAGCTTCGCGTCTTTCATCCAGAGCCCCTGATTCTTGGCCCGGCCTTTCATCATTAATAGATTTCCGGATTCGGCGAGCATGAGAGCCTGGTACTGCAACGTCTCCCAGTCGCGGTCATTCGTGGGAGGATTGCGCTCGATGTAGAGAAGCGCGTCGGAGTACGGAAGTGTGATGGCCACCATGATCTCGGATATAGTGGCCACCGGTTTGAAATCCTGGGCAAGCGCGGAACCACAAAGACACAAAGACACGAAGACGAACAGACGTCTCACTTTTTCTCAGGGTCGGCCTCGAACGGATTCGACGTCGCCATGAAGAGCTTTTGCCCGTTGGGCAACGTGAGGTCCCGGCCGTTGATGCGCTTCAAACCGTTCTTCGCGAGATAGCCGGTGACGACGATCTCGGTTCCGATCGGGAGCGAGTCCTTATTAAATCCTCTCCGGAACATGGCATTAGGAGCGCCCGCTTCGATTTCCCATGCCGTCGTCGTGCCGTCAGGATTCTTCACATCGATAGTGATCCAACTGTGTGGATTGATCCATTCCACCTTCTTCACGGTTCCCTGGATCTTCGCCGGCATATCGGCGTCGTATTCCGATGCAAAGGAGTGGTGCATCATGAACAGCAATGCGCCCAGAAATATTTTGCTCATCTATTATTCCTCCTGACTATTTTTTCCCGGCCTTTGCCCGGACTGCCTTCGCTGCCGTGATGGCGTTTTCCAGCATTCTGTAATTGCCCTCGTGGCACGCATACTCAAACAGGTCGTCGGGCCCGCGATATGTCGGGTCGTCACCCCTCCACGGAAGCTCGAAAGTGAAGGGCCGGGTCCAGATCGTCGGATCTTCCACAGTGACCACCTGAACCAGGGTATTCGCATTCACCTTCCGGAATCGTTCAGTGACGTGCATGTTGCCTTGCGGAAAACCGCCAAATGGCGCAGAACCGTCGGACTTCTGCTTGTCCGTGAAATTGGTCCAGTCCACGACCAGAATGTCTCCTTCCCAATGGCCTCGCGAATCGCCATTCCACTGGCGAAGGCTCGAATCCAGGTGCGGAGGGCCGTCCAGTGGAATGACGCGAACGTCGTGCATGCTCTCGTAAAAAATCGTGACGTATCCGGGCGTCTGCAGAATCTGGGCTCCCTGGTTGTATTCCTGCGTCACGCGTGGCATCGGGCGCGAGAGGCAGCGGTTGTAAGTCGAAATGTCCTCCCACGTATCGACGAGCTGATCCTTCCCAATGCGCTTGGAGGCGGCGCGCGCCTGATTTTCCGCGCGGAGTTTCTGCCCGAGCTCTGTCAGTGGAGGCAGGCGCCCGTCTTCCGGATCGATAAGAATGGATGTGCGGCCGGTGGGTCTTCCCTCATCGCTCGCGAACCAAATCGCGTTGTAGCTGAAGTGCTCGTTCGTGGCGATGTTCTCCGCCTGCTTCTTCTTGAGTTGCTCCTCGAGCGCCTTCGTTTCTTCCTCCGTCAGTACGTCCTTGCCGGCCTGAGCTGCGGGCCGCTGAAACGGAGTCAGAGTAGCGAACGTGTACACGCCCTCGATGTTCGGATCTCCCCACGCGGTGCGCGGCACGGTGTAGTTCTGCTGCTGCGCAACAGCCGGGATTTGCACGGACAACATCAGTCCAAGAAGTAGATGCTTCACCGGAAGCCTCCTCTGATTTGGCTCATTTGCCTGGCTTGTCCACCAGATGCCCGTATATAAACTCTTCTGCGAACTCCACGCACTTGAATTCCAGCGGCTGGACGTTCTGATCCATGCGCCGGTACAGCGGCATGCTGATTTTCCACGGGCGCGTGAACACCTTCGGATCTTCGATTGTCGCCTCGTACATTAAATGATAAGGCGACATGGGCGTATAACGCTCCACCACGTGCAACGCATCGCTATGGAAATTTCCGGCGCGATCGAACCAGGTTTTATCGTTGAATGCGGTGACGTCGATGACGAGCGTGTCGCCGTCCCAACTTCCAATGGACCAGCCCATCCAGGAATCGGCTGGAGGTGCGGGTTTGCGATCGATATAAACCACGCGCACGGCACTGGCGAACTCGTACGAAAGCAGAACCTGCTTCGCCGTCTGCACGATCCGAAATGGAAACCCCATGTAGGTCGCGCGGGGAACGCCCGGCAGATAGCATTTCGCTTCGGGATCGCCGGTTGTATTGTTGAGCTCGACTGTGGCCGGGTGCGTCAGCCGCTTTTCAAAATTTTCTTTCTTCTTTGCTGCGGCCCAGGGCTGATACGGGATCTGTCCACCCTCGACGACTCCCTGCCCTGCCGGCTCCGCACCGATCGCTCCGGTCAGCGCCGGAAACGCGGCGGGTCCCGCGGCGTGCGACTCGAGGTCCCAACTGGCGGAGTTCATCGCCTGCCAGATTCCGTTCAAATCGGGATTTTGCGTTCCTGGAAAACGTGGCGCGCGGTAGGCAGGAAACTGTTGTGCCCGAGCCTGCGTCGCGAAAAGCATCAGGATTGTCAGGGATATGGCACGAGTCGCCGCACCAGTCATCGGGTGCGGACGCTATCACGCTTGATTGAAGCAGTCAACGGCCGTTACAGGACTTCTCAGCATGCAGGCGCGATCAAAGCGATATTACAAACGTCCGAGGCGCTGCACTCTAGCATGCGAGAGCGTCCTGGATCATCTGGAAACAATTCAAACAGAAAAATTAGTACAAGACTCCGAAAAAGCCTCGCCGAATGCTCATCCAGTATGTATAAGAACAGATCTCGATCCAAAACTTGTCATTACGCATGAGGGCAGGAGTCCACTAAGCCACTCGGCGCTGGAAGGAGTACAGGCGCATGCACAGCAAGAGGCAGTCGACTAAACAGAGATGGCTTGCGGCGGGAATAATTCTGCTCGCAGTCACCTTCCTTTCTTTGAGTGCTCAACTGCTTTGGGCGCAGGCAAACTTGCAGGGACGTTGGACGACCTTGCCCTATCTGATGCCGATCAATCCCGTTCACATGGCGCTTTTGCACAACGGCAAGGTACTGATCGTCGCGGGTTCAGGTAACGACCCGTCGGTGCCGGCGACCAACTATCGGGCTGCTGTCTGGGATCCGCAGGCCGGAACGATTCCGACGCAACTAGTGGCCTGGGACATGTTCTGCAACGGTATGGTGGTGTTGCCTGACGGCCGCGCGTTCATCAACGGCGGCACCCTACAATATGATCCGTTTCACGGGCAGCCGAAAAGCGCTGTGTACGACCTGGCCACCGGCGTCTTCACGGACGTGCAAAACATGGCGCACGGCCGCTGGTATCCGACCGTAACCACACTCGGTGATGGCCGTGTGATGACGTTTTCGGGATTAACCGAGACGGGCGGAACGAGTACAACAGTGGAAATCTATACGCCTGGTTCGGGTTGGAGCCAGGAATATGCAGCCGGGTGGACTCCGCCGCTGTATCCGCGAATGCACCTCATGCCGAATGGCAACGTCTTCTACTCGGGGTCCGGCACGGGATCCAGGATCTTCAATACGTCGACGAATACCTGGTCCGGCGTAGTCGCCACCACCAACTATTCCGGCACTCGAACCTACGGAACATCGGTCCTCCTGCCGTTGACACCGGCGAACGGATACCGCCCTCGCGTGATGATCATGGGGGGCAACAGTCCAGCCACGGCGTCAACGGAAATCATCGATCTTTCCGCGTCTCCGCTCCAATGGCAATTTGGGCCATCGATGTCTCAGCCGCGGATCGAAATGAATGCGACGATCCTGCCAAACGGCAAAGTACTCGCCGTTGGCGGATCGACCAACGACGAAGATGCAGTCACGAAAAGCTTGAATGCGGATCTGTACGACCCGAACAACAATAGTTTCAGTTCGGCGGGCGCGAATGCTTTCCCGCGCCTCTATCATTCCGGGTCCCTGCTTCTTCCGGACGCCACTGTGTTGCTGGCCGGCGGAAATCCGGCGCGCGGCTCATATCAGCAGGAGATGGAAATTTATTCTCCGGCTTACCTGTTCAACCCGGATGGCAGTGCTGCCCCCAGGCCAACGATCAGCGGCTTGAGTGCCACCACGCTTAGCTACGGCGCGGGGTTCACGGTTCAGACGCTGGATGCAGCCAATATTACTTCGGTGGTGCTGGTGCGCCCCGGCGCGCCCACCCATGCGTTCGACATGGATCAACGGCTTGTTGAGTTGTCGTACACGTCGGGAGCCGGTGTGCTGAACGTGACGTCGCCGCCCAATGGCAACATCGCGCCTCCGGGTTATTACATGCTGTTCATTCTGAACTCGGCTGGAGTGCCATCTCTCGCGCAGTTCCTGCAATTGACGCCATCCGCTCCTAATCAGTCTCCCACGGCAACCATCACGAGCCCGGCTGGAAACGTCACCATCAACGCCGGACAGTCGGTTTCCTTCTCTGGGACGGGAAGCGATCCCGACGGGACTATCGCTTCTTATTCCTGGACGTTCCCCGGCGGCAATCCAGCGTCGAGTTCGGCGGCAGCTCCCGGCAACGTGACTTACTCGACGGCGGGAACATATACGGCCTCGTTCACAGTGACCGACAATAATGGAGCCGTAAGCCAGCCTGCCACGCGCACGATCACTGTGACGGATTTTTCATTGTCGGCTACGCCGTCATCCAGAACTGTCATGGCGGGAGCAGGCACAACGTACACCGCGACAGTCACACCGGGAACCGGATTCAGCGGTACTGTCACCTTCAGTGTAAGTGGACTGCCGTCGGGGGCCACTGCTTCGTTCAATCCGGCATCCGTCAATACGTCGGGATCAACCACGCTGAGCGTTTCCACAAGTGCTTCGACACCCGTGGGAACGTATACGCTAACGATCACTGGAACCAGCGGACCACTCAGTCATACGGCCAACGTCACACTCGTTGTCAATGGAGACTTCACGATCTCCGCGACGCCGGCCGGCGCAACAACGATCAGCAAAGGTGGAACTGTCACGTATACAGTGACCATCACGGGAGCTGGAGGATTCACGGGTACGGTGACACTCACCGAAAGTGGGGAGCCAAGATTTGCCAACGCGAAGTTCAATCCCACATCAGTGGTGAATTCGGGTACTTCGGTACTCACAGTAAACACCAACAGGAATGTCGCGTCCGGAACGTACACTTTGACGATTACCGGAACCAGCGGCAGCATCGTTCATTCGACAACCGTCAGTTTTGTTGTGCAGTGAGCATATGCTGATTTCTCGTAGAAATCTTCTTCGACACATGACCACCGGCGCTGCGGCGACAGCCGCCGCGCCTTTGCTCACGGAGATCGCGCTTGGCGCCGTACGCGGCGGCGTCCGGCTGCCCGAAGGCGCCGACAAGGGCGGCAGACCGATCCGTCTCAGCCGGAACGAGAATGCCTATGGCCCATCGGCGAATGTGACCGCGACGATGCAAGAAGCGGCGCTCAACGCGGCCTGCCGTTATCCGGAACTGGAAGTGGACGCGCTGAGGAACAAAGTCGCCGCGCTCCACGGCGTTACGCCAGACCAGATAGTTCTGGGATGTGGTTCCAGCGACATAATGCGAATCGTAGTCAATTCCTTCGTTGGACCTGGCCGGAAGCTCGTCGCCGCGTTGCCGACGTTCGACTTGATTCCTGACTTTGCACGGCGCGCCGGTGGCGAGGTCGTTGTCGTTGCGTTGAGGAACGATTATTCCCACGATCTCGAAGCCATGCTCGCGCGCACGGACGCTGCGACGGGACTGGTCTACATCTGCAATCCAAACAATCCGACCGGCAGCCTCACTCGGCGGCAGGACATAGAAACCTTTATTCGATCGCTTCCCCCGACGACGCATGTCCTGATTGACGAGGCTTACCATCACTACGTCAATCCGTCAACGGACTATGCTTCATTTATTGATCGCCCGCTGGATGACGAGCGCGTGATCGTCACACGCACCTTTTCGAAGATCTACGGACTGGCAGGATTGAGAGTCGGGTATGCCGTGGCTGCCGGGCCGACGGCGCGGCTGCTGAATTCCCGCTGTCTTCCCGAAGACGTGAACATCATCGCTGCAAAGGCGGCAATTGCAGCTCTCGACGACACCAACTATGTGCTGCAGTGTCTGAAACGGAATGCCGATGACCGGCAGGAGTTTCTCAACCAGCTCAACGCGAGGATGGTTCGAGCAATCGACTCTCACGCGAATTTCGTGATGGTCAACACCGCCCGTCCGGCCGTCGAGGTCATCGAACACTTCAGCAAAAATAACATTACGTTGCCACAGCCATTTCCTTCATTTGATAAGCACATCCGCGTCTCGATTGGCACGACCGTCGAGATGAGCGAGTTCTGGCGCGTCTGGGACCTCATGCCGGTTGTCCACGATATGGCGCACGAATAGCCCCCCGCCGACATCACCCCCGCACAAAAAAGGTCGGTGGCGGGTGATACAATTTCCGAAATTTTCTTCGCTTTGAATTTATGAAGGCGCCCGCATGATACCGTCGCCACAGCAGGTGACTCAGCTACTCGTTGATTGGCGCAATGGAAATCGGGCAGCGCTCGACGAATTGATGCCATTGGTGTCTAACGAGTTACGCATGTTAGCGAGGCGTTACACGTCTCGCGAAAGGATACCGAGAGCTGGATCAAACGCGAGGAGTGAGACGTGATAACGCGTGACCGCTGGCGAGAGGTTGACCAGCTCCTGGAAGCCGCGATCGAGCACGAACCAGGAGAGCGGCCCGCTTTTCTCGACAAAGCCTGCGCTGGTGATGACTCACTGCGCCGCGAAGTCGAATCCCTGCTTGCCGCCCACGAACAAGCCGGAAGCTTCATTGAAGAACAACCCGCGGCTGCAGCCAGCCTGGTCATTGACCATGACGCCCGGGCCATCATCGGACGGACTCTCGACCATTATGAAATTCGCGCGCTGCTGGGATCCGGTGGCATGGGAGAAGTGTATCGAGCCAAAGACATCCGGCTCGGCCGTGACGTGGCTCTGAAAATCCTGCCGCAGCACTTGTCCAGGAGTCGTGATTCCCTCCGTCGATTCGCCAGGGAGGCCCGGGCGGCATCCAGACTTAACGATCCGCACATTTGTACGGTTTACGAAATCGGTGCGCACCAGGGCCGGCCGTTCATCGTCATGGAGCTTGTTGAAGGAGAAACGCTGAGCGAGCACATCAAGCGGGACCGTTTCACCACCGAGAACCTTTTGGGTATTGCTTTGCAGGTTACCGACGCCCTGTCGAAAGCGCATTCCGAAGGGATCATTCATCGCGATATCAAGTCGGGCAATATTTTCATCAAACACGATGGCCAGGTGAAAATCCTCGACTTCGGCCTGGCGAAGCTTCTTCCTAAAGCCGGGACACTGCAAGGCGGTGCTCCTGTGACAATCGCGTCGACCGAAACAAAATCCGGCCTTCTTCTGGGCACGCCCGTGTATATGTCTCCCGAACAAGCGCTGGGCAGGAGTGTCGATGCACGCTCGGACTTATTTTCTCTTGGCGTCGTATTTTACGAGATGGCTACAGGGGAACTTCCCTTCAAAGCAGCCACATTGGTTGGCGTTTTCGACAACATCCTGAACCGCGAACCGATGCCGCTTGCTACCTTGAATCCTTCCGTGCCCCTTGGGCTTGAGTCCATCATTAGTAAAGCTCTGCGAAAAGACGCGGACCTCCGTTATCAGACCGCGACCGAAATGCTTGCGGACCTGATTGAATTGCAGCGGAAACTGCAGTCTGGCGTATCCCACAGGACACGCACGCGGCGCCTGAAGCCTCGCCACTTATCCATCGCCGTGATGCCATTCGTTGATACGAGTCCAAAGCATCAGGACGAATACTTTGGTGACGGCCTTGCCGAAGAAATCATCAATGCGCTTTCACGAGTACCAGGCTTGCGTGTCGTCTCCCGCATGTCCGCGTTCGGTTTCAAAGGCAACAATGTGGATGTGCGCGTCATCGGACAGAAGCTGAATGTGTCGGCAGTGCTGGAGGGGACGATTCGCAGGTTCCGTACGAGATTGCGCATTTCGGTGCGGCTCGTTGACACGGTCGACGGTTTTCAGGTTTGGGCGGAGACATACGATCGTCAGGCACGGGACATTTTTGCGGTTCAGGACGAAATTGCGCAGCAGATCGTCGCGCAATTGAAGATGCAGTCGCAAAATGCGTCGCGGGAGCCTTTGGTCCAACCACCGACGAACAACATCGAAGCTCACAATCTATATCTGCGAGGTCGATTTCACTTCAGCAGGAGAACTCCTGAGAGTCTGAAGAAGAGTATCAGATGCTTTAAGGCGGCACTTCAAAAGGATCCTGCGTATAGCCTGGTGTATGCGGGCATTGCTGACGCGAACGCATTGCTCGGCAACCTTGCAAAAGCGAAACTCGCTGCGTTGAAAGCGCTGCGTACCGATGAAGAACTGGCAGAGGCTCACTGTTCGCTCGGCCTCATCCGGATGTATCACGACCGTGATTGGAAAAGTAGTGAGCGGGAATTCAAGCGCGCCCTGGAGTTGAACCCCAGCTATGCTACGGGGCACCATTGGTACGCGCTGCTTCTTGAACATGCCGGGCGCTTTGGGGAGGCTACGGTTGAAATAAAACGAGCCCTGGATCTGGATCCCTTGTCGTTGATCACAGGCGCGGCAGTTGCCCGCATCCACCTGCATGCCGGGGATCTGAATGAAGCTTTGAACTATGCGCAGAGAACAGTCGAGCTGGATCCAAACTTTCATGCGGGCCACATCGTGCTTGGCTGGATTTACAGGAAGAAGGGGATGTTCCGGGAAGCATATTCTGAGTTGGAAAAGGCATATCAACTGGGAGGCGATTGGGAAACGTTTGCAGACATGGTTAGTGTAGACGCCATCGCCGGCCGCGTATCGAAAGCCCGCAGCGGCCTCCGTAAGCTGGAGCAGGCACACCGGAAGAAAGCCGTTTCTGCCTATTTGATCGCCGCCGTTTACACGGCTCTGGGTGAGCACGGCCGTGCTTTCGAATGGATGGAGAGGGCATTCAAGGAGAAATCCACATACATTGCTGATCTCCCAATTGATACTCGCGTCGATGACCTCCGTTCAGATCCGCGGTTTATAAAACTACTCAAGCGAATTCAACCGAAATGACGCTGTAGTCTTCGCTCCGGTTTCCCCAGGGCGTCAGAACGTGTGAATGAATTGACAGACTGTTTCAGGGCGGACACATTCCCCTCCTTGAAAAGGAGGGGAATAATGCCTGATTCCAATTCACTCACACGTTCTCAGCCCTGGGTTCAAAAGGTCGCTCGAGCAGCAGCGCAGCGGCGACACTCAGTTCTTAGAGCGGCCAAACTTCTGAGATTCCCTGGGTACGAACCACTGGCTCAAGTCATAACCTGGACGTAGGGGGAGCCATTTCACGCTTTGGAATCGCTTGTGGTACGCCGCCACTTCCTCCGGGTACCACAGAAATGTATAAGGTTGTTCTTCGTGAATAATCTCCTGAAGTCTCCAATAAAGCTGTTTCCTTTTTTCGGAATCAAATTCCAGGCGGGCCTGCTCCATAATGTGGTCGGCTTCGACGTTCGCAAAACTGACATAATTGGAGCCGCCATTGGCGGCTGAACTCGAATGCCAGGCCTGGTAAGGATCCTGAATAAGGTCGGCGCTCCATCCGGCGGCCGCTGCATCGAACTTGTGTTCTCTCAAGTTTTGGTAGAACAGATTGGTCTCCAGCGTACGCAGCGTCACGTCAATGCCAGCCTTCCGAAAGTCCTCCTTCACGATTGCGGCCAATTGTGCGCCCGCTGTATTGCCGGAGGGCAGCAGGAACTCGAATCGGAACGCGGTGCCGTCTTTATCCCGAATTCCGTCGTGATTTGAATCCTTCCAGCCGGCTTCATCGAGCAATTCCTGAGCATGTTTCGGATCATATGGCAGCGGCCGGATGTTTGGATTGAAGTCCGGAGAATCGGGAACAAAGGGCGAGACTCCAACCTTTCCGAGACCGAAGCGGACAGTGTTGATGATCTGCTGCCGGTTGACCAGCATCGTGAGCGCCTGCCTCACCCGTTTATCTTTGAAGAAGACGCGTTTCATATTCCAGCCGATGTAGTTGTAACCGGGTATCGCATACACAGTCTTCAGGAAGCGCTGGTCAAACGCCGCGTCACCCGTTTGTTGAGCATGTTGAATCGGCAACAATCTCGGATTCAGGTCGATCTCGCCCGCCTTCAGGGCAGTCAACGCGGTTGTGTAATCTGGAATGATCCGGATAACAATTTTGTCGAGGTAAGGCTTCGGTCCCCAATATTCCTCGTTGCGGACCAGAACGATCTCTCTCCCGGTGTCCCATCTTTCAAATTTGTATGGACCCGACCCGACAGGAATCCGATTGTTGGGGTGTCTATTAAACGCCTCGGCAAACTCCTTGATCTTCGGATCCGTTTTACGCTGCCCGCCGATTATCTCCTTGAATGTGTAAACATCCAACAGACCCTTCGGATCAAAAACATGCTTCGGAATAATCGGGAGGGTATTCGCCAGTGTGCTCACCTGCTGCCAGTTCGGTTTGCCGACCGTAAAGCGGATTTTACGTCCCTCGAGCTGCTCGACATCGGCGAGGTCCGTGAGGTAAGAGCGAAACAGCGCTGAATCTACCAAAGGGCACATCACCGCTTTAAAACTGAAGAGCACATCTTCAGTCGTCAAAGGTTTTCCGTCATGCCACTTCACGCCGTCCCGAATGGTGAAAACATACACAGAGTGATCTTCTGAGACTTGTGGCAGCGATTCCGCAAGTAGCGGTTTGGAGATCGTCCAATCGCGTGTGTCGTATCCAAGGAGATATTCGTAAACCTGCGAGTTGTTTGCGCCGTGCAGCACGTAACTGCTCATTATCGTGGTCAGCAGTAATGGATTCAGCGTGTCTGGCTCCGCTTCGTACCGTACGATAATCCAATCGCCTGGTGCTGGCTGTTCAGAGGCAGTGGAATTCGAGTCGTTGTGCGTCCCCGGACGAGTACATCCGGTAATTAACCAGAACACAGCGAACAGACCAACGGACATTGTTTTAGACACTTGATGTCCTTCACTCCTCGCGCAGCACCGACATTGGGTCGAGGCGCGAAGCTCTGCGAGCCGGAAGATATGCCGCGATCAGGCCTGT
>Ga0070707_100003953_pt1 | contig 13955 bp, 9 predicted proteins | sample KBSK5502metaG_FD_65468 | JGI IMG/M metagenome (GOLD analysis project Ga0070707, IMG submission 65468) | Corn, switchgrass and miscanthus rhizosphere microbial communities from Kellogg Biological Station, Michigan, USA - KBS K5-50-2 metaG | ecosystem: Host-associated > Plants > Roots >... | reverse complement strand
AGACACCAAAATCAATCTTCTGCGGCTGCTCTCACGGGGGCGTTTAGACCGGCACAAACGGGGGCGTCTTAAACCGGCGCTCCCACGGGGAATGGCTTCTCCGCGAAGGAAAAGCCAAATCTCAACACGGAAATCACTTTTCCCGAACAGAAATGCGAAATTCCGATAAGGAATTTGCTTTTCCCGACAAGGAAATGCGAAATGCTGAACGGGGAATGGCTTCTCGCGAAGGAAAAGCAAAATCCCAACAGGAAATTCAGGCGACAGGCCGAAATGGCGGGCAAACTTGGAAACTTGGTGCACGTAAGTTTCTTGAGTCAACGGGTCTCGAACGAGTGACCACGCTTCTTCGGCGCGCCCGTTGACCTGTGGCGCGTTTTCGTCTGGCCGGACCGGCGCAGGCCGATCTTGTCAAATCACAACATCCGTCGAAGCAATTCGACGATTTCATTGTGGTTTTCGCATTCGGCCCAGTCCATTGGTGTTGCGTCAAATACGGAATCCTGGGCGGAGATATCGGCGCCGGCCAGGAGCAGGGCGTGAACGGTTTCCACGTGGCCTTCCCAGGCTGCGAGATGCAATGGCGTCGGGGTACCGTCTTCCCCGGGGGGATTTACGTCTGCGCCTGCTTCCAATAACGCGGTGGCCGCGGCGGCGTGTCCTTTTAACGACGCAATGTGCAACGGTGTCGCCATGGCCGGACCTTCGCACATCAGAAGTTTCGCCCGCGTGTTGGGATCGGCGCCCCGGCGCACGAGGTGAGAAATGATTGCATCCTTGTCGAATTGAGCGGCGAGGAATAGAAGCTGATTGAGGAGGCGCATCTCGATGGTGTCACCTAAAGCGTTGGGATCCTGGCGAATCACAGCGCCTGAGACGTCGTCGCGAGCGCCATCATCTATCAAAAGGTAGCCGATTGGGATATCACCTTTCAGCATCGCCAATGTCAGCGGCGTCATGCCTGTCGACATGCGGGATCCGACGTGCGCTCCGAGATCAAGCAGGACCTTCACCATGTCCTCGAACTGTCGATGCACTGCGAAATGTAACGGCCGCATACCCCAGCCCGCAAAACCAAGCGGACGTTCAAGCGCCGTCGCATCCGATACAACGATTTTTTCTACGCTGTACTCTTTTCGCAAAGCTATCGCGCTGAACATATCGAGTCGAGCTCCCGCATCGAGCAGCAAAGACGTGGCAGCCGTTTTGTCCCCATGGGACTCATCTTCCCATTCGATAACTGCGGCCCAGCCAAGCGGCGTGAGCTCATACCAACTCTCGATCGGCTCGAGATCGGCACCGCGCTCGAGCAGCATCCGAATGATCTCAGGATGCCCAGCCTCCGCCGCCCAGTGCAACGGAGTCGTACCGCTCGCCCGCTCGCGCGCGTGGATGTCGGCGCCCGACTCCAGGAGAAGTGAAACCATCTTTGTGAACCCACGGTGACACGCGCAATGCAGCGCCGTCGTGCCGGTCTTCCATGCCCGTTGATTCACCAATGAGGGACTCCGGGCAAGCGCATAACGAACCTCACTGAGTTGTTCTGAAACCACGAGTTCCAAAAACTCGGCTGAATTCATGGCCGCTGAATATAAACCGCGATGACCCCGGTTATAAATCCTCAAAACAGATACTTCAGCGCAAATTGCATGATGCGCGGAGCCAAAGACGCCCGGATTTGCCCGAAGTATTGGTAGTTGAGCGTCGAGAAGTTCGTTGAAGGCGGTGCAGGCGGTATCGCGGGTGTGGCGTCCGGCCGGAAGCTGTTGGTCACGTTATAGGCCTCGACGCGAAACTCGAGTCGCTGCTTCTCCTGCAGCCGAAAATCGCGGGACAGTGCCATATCGAAGGACCAGGTATGCGGGGCGCGGACGGTTCTGCGGTTCATGTTCCCGATCGTACCGAGGGCTGGCTGTGCGAACGCATCCTTATTAAGCCAGTAGGTGTACGGACCTCCCGACGTGTCTTTGTAGACATTGGGCAGGATTTGATCCGCCGGTTGGTCAGCTACGGCAGTCCCGTTTCGTGCCGAGTCCAATCCACCGCCGGCAGTGATCGACAACCATTGGCCCGTGCTGATCCGATAGATCGGAGCGAGACGCCAGCCTGAACCGACGATTCGCAAAGTCTTGTTCGCAAATTGCGGGCTCTCGGCCACTGCCGACAGGTTTACCACATGACGACGGTCAGAGCCGCAGTTGGCGCGGCCTCGCTCCCGGTCGCCCACGCGAATGTATGTCGCTGCCGGACTGAGCAACGAACCATTAAGATCATCCCGCTCTGAGGCGACGCAATGAGACCAGGTGTAATTCGAACTGACGGTGATGCCACGGGCGGCACGCTTGCGTACATCCAGGAGCAGGCCGTTGTATTTCAAGCCGCCGACGCTTTGATATTCGGCAAGCGCCCCGACCAGCCGTCCGGTCTGTTGCGAGTCGATCAGCGACAAGATACGCCGGCTGTCCGTATTGGTCGTCGTCGAACATGTGGCGCCGCTCGTTGTTTTAAACGTGTAGCCTGGCGCGAAACAATTTCCACTGGCGTCCGCCGTTCCGGGGAAGTAGACCGCCGGGTTCAGCGGCGCCGTGACGAGCATGTGGATGACATGGGTTCCCAGGTAGCTGGCCGAGAGAAGCCAATCGGTCCCTAACTGGCGCTGAACCGAAAGATTCCAGGTCTGAGACTGAGACGGGCTCAGCTTTGTCGGCATGACCGTGAATTGCCCAAACGGGGGAAACGTCGCGTTCGCATCGTAGACCGGCGGGAATGGACTCCCTCCAGGGTAACCTGCCCACGGCTCCTCGAGCCTCGGGTTATTCCTGATGATATCCAGACCCCACGGCGGCGAGATCGCCGTCCACAGGTGCGCCTCTCCATTAAGATAATCGTACGCGATCCCTGCCGACGCCCGCACGGAAGTACGGCCGTCGCCGTTCACATCCCAGGCAAATCCTGCTCGAGGCGCAAGCACCAGCCAGTTGATTTCGCGGCCTCGCTTGCCCGGATAGCCGGGATCACCGGGATAAAAGAAGCCATTCGGCGCGTTCTTGAATACCGTACTGTGCGCACCTGCTGCTCGCCGCTCTTCGCTGAAGGTCTGGACGGTGCCGAACTTCAAAACATCCGGAAGATCCGGTTCCCAGCGCAGACCGTAATTGAGCGTCCACCGCTGACTCACTTTCCATGAATCGGTCATGAAGAGAGCCATGTACTGATGCTTGGTCGGGTTTAAGTTTGGCGTGGCCTGTTCGAATGTACTCATCCGTCCGATCAGAAAATCCGCCAGTGCCGAACCCGTATGCGAGCCCGTTACGGTAAACGAACCTGGAGAGAACACATTCCCATGGCTATTGAAATCCCAATAGGCAACCGACCCGCCCAATCCGATCTGATGGGTCCCACGCGTCATGCTCGCATCCAGACTGAGGGCTGTCGTAAATGTTGTGGCGTTTGATGTGCTCTGTGTTCCATCACCGAGTCTGAAGCCGCCCGGGCTCACGAGGAGCTGTGCGAATTTCGGAACGTATCCGGTATACAGGCCCTTCACGCCCATCTCAGCCATGTCGAAGAATTGGGGTGCGTTTCGGGAAATGTGCGTGAAATTGCTAACCAGGCGTCCCGTTATTACGGTCTTGGGGCTGACCAGCCAGGTGTCGCCAACAGCATAGGAGTAAGCCCATTCGTTCCTGTCGTTACGGCTTACGGTCAAAAGGTTGTCGGGAGCCAGCGAATAGGGTTGCGGCTGCTTGTAGTTATTGAACAGGATCCGACCCATTACCGAGTGACTCGCGTTGAGCTGCCAGTCACCCTTGCCCACGATTTGCTTCTCGTCAATGCGATTGGGAGTGCCGGAGGTTACAAGACCCGTGTCGTCTTGCGCCTTCGGAAGCCGTTTCGCGATGTTCAGCGCCACTGGACTCAACAGTGTGGGATCGATGCGATTGTTCACGAATCCGGTGGGAGTGCCATCGACAGGAGAAATCGCGCGCAGGGGCGCGATTTTCGTAAAGTCTCCGGCCAACATCGCCGGAGTGGGCACGAAGGATTGAGTGTTGACGGGATCCGAGCGAGTCGGGGTTCCCTGGTAGCCACCGAAAAAGAACAGCCGGTTTCGAACGATCGGCCCTCCAATCGTCCCGCCATATTGATTGCGCTTCAGCGTACTGTGCTTTTTCTGGCCCGTTGCCGGATCCACCGCTGCAAAGTATTCCGTGGCGTTGAACAAATCGTTGCGAACAAATTCGAATACATCGCCATGGAACTCGTTGGTCCCGGACTTGGTCACCGCACTCACCTGGGCGCCCGCCGAGAGACCTTGCGAGGCTGCAAGGCCACTGGTTTCCACCTTGAACTCTTGCAGCGCATCCGGAAACGGAAGGGGCAGGCTCAAATTGTCATACCGATTGGTGTGAAGCGCGCCGTCAAGCGCATAGGCGACACTGCCGGCGAGACCACCAGCCACTCGAATATCCGCCTGGTTCTGCATACCTCGAGTCGACGAAACCGCGGTCTGGACAGCCGCGCCGGCCAGCGTGATCAACTCCGTCACGTTGCGTCCATTCAGGGGCAGTTCGAGGATTCGTTGCGTTTCCATCAGCTGGCCTACGCCCACGTTCCGTGTTTCAACGAGCGCCGCATTGGCTTGCACCTCGACAGTTTCGGTGACTTGACCGACTGCCAGCGAAACGTTGATCACAGGATTGGCGTTGACGTCCAGCACGATACCGGTCTGGACAAACGAGCGAAAGCCCGGCAGAGCCACCTCCAATTTATAGGGCCCCGTCGGCAGGCTCGCCAGAATGTACGTTCCCGTTTCATTGCTCACAACGGTTCGGCTCAGGCCGGTCTCTGTTTGCGTCGCGGTCACCTCGGCTCCAGGTAACCGTGCTCCGCTCTGATCCGCGACCGTGCCGCTGATTTGTGCCGTCGCCTGCGCCCATGTGGCCGGACACAATAAACTGAGACTCAGGCAAATACCGAATAGAGACGCGGCCGCACGTTTCATAAATCTCCCCTTTGCTCGGATTGGTAATTCTGTTTTTGGTTCGGATTTTTGCGGGAAGGATATATTCAGCGGCTGTGCCCGTCAACCTGGAACACTCAGCTACACCGAGGGAATATGCTCAAGACAAAATCCGTTACAAGTCCGATTAACAAAAAAGAGGATGGGATACGCCTTCTGGTGACGCGCTTTCGAGGGCGCGGCCTTCCGGCTTCGCGCTACGACGTATGGTTACCCGCACTGGGTCCGAGCGAACGTCTGCTACGGCGCTTTCAAAAAGGAGATCTGAGCTGGACCGCATTCTCTCGAGAATATCGCGCAGAACTCTTGATGATGGGACCGATCGATTCGCGAAGTGCGACGATCAAAAATCATGGGCAGAAGTTCTGGTTGCGCTTGATCAAGTTCCTGGCTCGATCCGGTAACGTCACGCTCATGTGCCACTGTGCTGAAGATCAGCAGCAGTGTCACCGTCACGTTCTGAAGAAATTCATACTCAGCAATCGCATTTAACGGGATTCGATATCGAACTCGTCCAGGGTCTTTCCGTCGATCGCGATGGCCTGGAAATGAGCGACCTTTCCACTGACGGCGACGCTGACAAAGTTCTCGATGCTGACCACTTTCTGCGTGATATCTGCAGGGGGGCGCTTCACATCATAAAGGGGCGCGCCGCCTCCGCCGGCAGTCACGTAGTGGATTCCGTTTTTCAGGTAATGCTGGTAGTTGTGGTCGTGGCCGAAAAAGCCGGCAGACACATGATATTTTTCGAACATTTCAGTAAGCGCAGTCATGTGGGGATTGTTGCCCTGCCTGGAAGTGACGGCGGTAAACGGCGGGTGATGTGCCACGACGAATCGATAGTCGGCGTTCTGGTGTGACTGCAAATCCTGTTCGATCCATCGAGTCTGCTCAGCCCAGAATGCGCGCCGGCCGGCCTTATCGGGTGCGGCGGTCGCCAACTCACTATCGATGACGGTGATGTGCGCATTCCCCCAATCGAAAGAATAGTAGGGTCCGCCCTCGTGAAAAATATCCTCGAAATAGTGAGAGGTGCGTTCGTGATTGCCCATCGAAGGAAAGAACGCAGTCTGCCGCAACAGATCTTTCTCGATGTCGAAAAAGATCGGCCACTGTGCGGTGTCATTCCCATTCTCGACCATGTCGCCGGTCTGCAGGATGAAATCCGGAATTCCGTGTTTCATCAGTTCGGCCATCACGCGCCGGTGCACATCATGACGCGTTCGGTTGTCGCCATAGACCACGAAACGGTAGGGTCCGGCGCCGGCCGGAGGTGTCTTAAAGGAGCCTTTTCCCGCGTCACCCTGCGAGGAGATGTTGTACTCGTACCGCGTGTTGGGCTGCAGTGAAGTGAAAGTGGTTGCCTGAACACGCAGTGCAGGAGCCTGCAGCGTCGTGGCGCCGGCCGATGGTTGCAGCGTTACCTCGTCGTCTTGCACGATCCAGGCGATCGTTGCCGACCTCCCTGTCACGTTCACCGCGAAGGGCCCGCCTGCGAGCTTCTCGCCGGCCAGTAAGACCTGCGCCGCGACGATCAGAGTTCCAAGGGTCACCGGAAGCAGAATTTGTTTTTTCATACCGTGTTAGAAGTCCAATCGCAGTGCGAATTGAAGGCGCCGCGGCGTTCCCGTTCCGGTTGCTCCGGTGTTGATGATCGAGGTGATCCGTCCGAAGCTTCCGGAGGAGCTGTTGCCGGAAGGCAAGGCATAAGCCGGACGATTAAACAGATTGAAAGCTTCTGCTCGAAAGCTGACGCTCTTGTTTTCTGTCACCTCAAAGCGCTTTTCCAGTGCGCTGTCGATTTCATAATAGCCCGGACCTCGCGCAGCGTAACGGCCGAGATTGCCCCATGTGCCTTTTGCGGGAACTGCGAAAGCCGCGGGGTTGAACCAATTCGAGATCGTTTGATTGGCAGCATAAATCGACATGCCCGGAACCAGATCGGGCCGCTGGCTTGACGCGTTACCATCCGGTAAATCCCCGGCCTTTCTCGAAACCGTAATATTGACAGGCAACCCGGTTCTCGCGGTAGCGAGCCCGCTGAGTTTCCATCCGCCGAGAAGGCGATGGCTGCGTGCGAATGGCAGTTGATATGTTGAGCTCGTCGTGAACGTATGACGGATATCGAACTGGGTGCTGCTTCGATCGCATGCCCGGCAGGACATGCGCTGGATGGTTGTGGATTCGCCGGCTCCGACCGATGCGTCCGTGATGGCGTGAGACCACATGTATTGCGTTTGCCACAAAAAGCCGTTCGAAAACCGGCGCTCCATGGACAACTGCATCGCGTGGAATTCCGTGTTGCCGTCATTCGTCTTCAAACCGAAGGAACTGTAGCCTGCAAGCGGTCTCTTACCGGTTGCAGGATCGATCAAATTCACGGTGTACCTTGTAAACAGGTGATGACCGGCACTGCCGACGTAACCGGCCTGAGCCACAAAATTGTGAGGCAGTTGTTGTTGCACCATGAAATTCCAATTCTGGTACGACAGGTCTTTGCGATCGCGCGCAATGGTTTTCGGGCTGAGACCTTCGCTCTGGAACTGGCTCACGAATGGCGCAATTGGATATGAGAGACTGGGTACGTCTGTCGACGAAAGCGATAACCGCAAAGCCGTGCTTTCCATGGGATCGCTGAAATCGTCGTTCTGGTTGGCGCCGTAATAAATGCCGTAGCCGGTCCGAATGGCAGTCTTTCCGTGCAGCGCTTTGGGCGCCCAGGCGATACCGACGCGTGGCGCAAAGTCCTTCGTGTTTGGCGAGTACCACGGAGTTCCTTGCGGGCAGATTCCTCCGCAGCCTTTGATATCCACAACGACTGCACGCCCCAGGACCTCGTTGGCAACGGAATAGTATTCATAACGAAGCCCGAGGTTCAGTGTCAGGTTCGAAGTCGCTTTGAGCTCGTCCTGGACAAACCCCATATAAAACGTACGGCGCAAACCATGAATGCCCTCGGCTGCATCGTCGCTGACGGAGTCCAGCCGGTTCGCAATGAAATCAGCTAACGTCGCGTAGCTGGCGGTCGCATTGTCGATCGCATTGCCGGAATTGTTCAAACGAATCCGGCGTATATCCAGACCCGTTTTGAATGTGTGGCGCCCTCGGGTAAGGGTCATGTTATCGATGTAATTAAATGTCGTACCGACTTCTTCGTCGAGGGCGTTCGAGGTCAGGTCCGCGTAGTTCGGTGTGCTGATGCCGACCGGCACCGTCCCGATAGTTGGATGCCGATATGGAACACGATTGATTCCGAAGCGGGTTTCGTTCATCAATTGCGGCGAGAAGATGTGCTGCAACTGTAGAACATAGTTCTGCGGCCGATTCGTAATCTCGCTGATTGCACCAGTAACGTCCGGAGTGGTGCTCTTCACGTCATCGATGCTGAAGCGAGCGAGAGCGCTGGTCGTGCTCGAAAAGGAATAATCGAAGCGCGCCATCACGGCATCTTCCCGAAGAGCATTGACCGTCCGCAGCGAATATTGATCCGTATTCGCATCGATTCGAGTCTGTCCGATCGGGAAGGCATTAAGAATCGGCGAAAGAGCGGGTGATGTGGCCAGCACCTGGCTGCGAACCGAAGCGCTCGGCACGTTTCCCAGCAATGTGCGGCCGAGATTTTGCCGGATCCCTTCGTAGTTCGCGAAGAAGAATGCCCGGTTCGTCGAGATCGGACCACCAAGACTGGCGCCAAACTGGTTCATGTGGAACGGAGGAATCGTGGAGCTGTCGAATGGCGAACGCGAGTCAAACACATCATTGCGCAAATAATCAAACGCGCTGCCGTGAAATTGATTGCTGCCGGTCTTGGACACGACATTCACTTGACCGCCTCCTGCCGCACCACTCTCGGCCGTGTAAACCGCCGTGCTGACGTGAAATTCGGCGATGGATTCCAGAGGAATTTGCAGTCGCGCTTCTGCTTTCTGAGGCTGCTCCTGGATGCCGCTGGCATCAATTCCATCGAAGGTGAAATTGTTGTCGTCCCGCGATCGTCCGTTGAACCGGATATCGCGTTCGGTGCCGCCGCCGGCATTGATCGCCCCGGGCGCCATCATCATCAACGTCGCGAATGATCGTCCGTTCAGGGGAACGTCGCGAATCTGGTTTGAATCGATGACCGCTCCGACTTCGGCCGAACTGCGATTCAGCGGCTCTAATGCCGTGCTGACTTCAATTTCGGCGGTTATGCCGCCAATTTGAAGCTGCGCGTCGATCGTTCGTTCCTGCCCAACGGAAAGAACGACATTATCTATGGTTATCGTCCGAAAGCCCGGCTTCTCCACCGTGACTTTGTAGATGCCAATGGGAAGCCCGGACAGCTGAAAGGTTCCTGCATCGCTGCTTGTTGTTTGACGCTGAAAGCCGGTACTGGATGAGACCACTTCGATTCTGGCTCCGCCGATTACCGCCTCGGTTGAATCCGTGATCGTTCCGGTTAAAGATGCCCGGTCGACCTGAGCTGCGAGAGATGAAGACAGCATGAGTAACGCAACAAAGCCCGAAATTCTCTGAATCATCGTGCCACCTCTTTCGTTGATAAAGAGGCAGTCTCAGGTGCAGGTGTTACAAATTAACGACGGAATGATGAAAGATACGTAACGGACGTTTACCTGCTTTTTTGCTCATTTATTTTTGTGTAGCGTTGAACCATCGCAAAGACCCAGCCGGTCTTTCCATCGGGAGCCGCCACTTGTCGCCACTGTCTATCCTGTGACGTTCCCAATTCCTCGACGATCGTACCGAGAGCGAAACGTGAAACTTCAGTCGCTGTCGTTTGTGGCTCCGATCGCAGGCGAACATTGGAGCCGGTAATAATGAGATGATTGGCGAGGATCCAGACCAGTCCGACGATCCACTGCGGCATGGAACGGGATTCTAGCTTCAGGTCGTCGCGCAATGACAACATTTTCCGAGAACGTGTGGGCGCGTTAAACTGAGCAGGAGGCCTTTGAAACAATCCATCTGCAAAGAACGAACCAGCCACCACAGGAGTAAGAAATGCCTGATGCACAACTGATCCGTTGTCCTTCGTGCGGCGCAATGAATCGTGTGCCCATGGATAAAATCGCTCAGCATCTCCAGCCCGTATGCGGGCGTTGCAAGACGCCTTTAGCCGTCAATGTGAAACCCCTGACCGTCACCGATGCGACGTTCGCTGCCGATGTCGAGCGCTCACCCGTTCCCGTACTGCTCGACATGTGGGCGCCATGGTGCGGACCTTGCCGCATGATTGCCCCGCTGGTTGAAGAGTTGGCAAAAGAAATGGCCGGCCGCGTGCGCGTCGCAAAGTTGAACGTGGATGAGAATCCCGCCACCGCATCCCGCTTCAACGTAATGAGTATTCCAACTCTGCTCGTGTTGAAAGATGGGCGAGAGCTGGAACGTATCGTCGGTGTCCAACCCAAGAATGAAATCGTGAAGCGTTTGGAAAGAGTTGCTGCATAAACCACGAACTGGTACGCAAACCAATATCTGGTGGCTCTTCCGAATCGCGACCTCCAGCCTTGCCACACGACATTTCCTGCCGTCGTGCATTCGAGAGAGGCGCCGAACGCGAGCTGGATTCTCAATTCTCATCCGAAAGCTACGAAGTTATCCGCGCCAATTCCGCCTCTGTGCATTCCCGGATGATGGTGAGGAAACGATTGAGGTTGCCTTTGCTCACAAACGGATTTGGACCGCCTGGCTTGCGGAAATTCAAAGCGTGCAGCTTGTCCAGAGCCTTGTCATAAAAAGGATGGAGTGTGAGGTAGACATCGGCATTCGCTTTCGCGGCGATATCCTGAAATCTTTTGGCGGATGCGATCCAGGTTTTGAACGTGTCCGCCATAGACGGAAAATACCGCACACCGTTGCGTCCCACATCCGCATTGATACCACCCCACAGGGCGCCAACATGCCGTTCGTTTCCGTCCTTGAGCGGGACCAGCGCTGAAATTGTTCCCGGCGTGTGGCCCGGTGTGATGTAGAGCGTCAGCGTGGTATCGCCCAGCGTCAACTTCATACCGTCGGTTGCGACCATATCTTTCTTCGGCTTGAGCTCGGCGGGATCATTGGTTTTGGTCATGGCGGTCCAGTCGGCTTCGGACATGATGAGGCGCGCCTTGTATGTGTCCTGAAGATACTTCGCCCCGTAGAAGCGATCGCCATGCACGTGAGTCAGAATCACATATTTGATCTGTGCCGGATCCAGGTGCAGCTTCTTCAAGCCATCGGTGATGAGTTCTTTGGCGCTGTAATCGTAGCCGGCATCGAGCAGGATGATCCCATCCGAAGTGGTCACCGCCCACGTGGACTGAAACGGGCTGCCTATATAATAAAGGTTATCGAATGCCTTTCCCGGCTCCGTGTGCCATTCCGCCCGCGGACCCGTCTGTGGTGCACGTGACTCCGCCACTGCCTGAATGTTGGGCTCCTTAGGGCCGCCCGGGGACAATGCCGGCGCGCAGACCGTGTCGTACAACACCGTGAGGTCGTTCCCCGGCTCATATGCGGCGTCCCTGGCTGCTGCAAGATGGGACTGAACTGTGGACTTGCTTGACGTCTGCGCGTTTGCTACGGCCGCCGCCAAAAGCAGAGTGCCGAACAGAAATGTCATGCTGGGTTTCATCGTGCTCCTTTTTTGACGGAATTTGCGCTCGATGATAAACCCCCGGTGCAACACCACACAAGTTTGATAAGCCGTCAGGAGTTCGACGCGGCGGGAAGAGAAAATGAGAATCTGGCGCCTCTGCCGGGGGCACTCTCTACTCGAATCTGTCCTCCGTGTGCTTCGACCAGCGTCTTTGCGATAAAAAGTCCCAGGCCCATGCCGCTTCTGGTGCGATCCGCCTGCCAGTGCTGTTCAAAAACATGGGTCAGTGCCTCGGAGGGAATACCGGGTCCGTTATCGGCCACAGTAAATTGAACATGCTGATCCACATGTTCCACACGGAGTTCAATACATCCGTGTTCGGGCGTGAATTTCACGGCATTTCCAAGGAGATTGGAAAGAACTTCAACGATCCTGGTGGCATCGACGAACAGCGCGGGTAGATCGTCTTTGATATTTTGCGTGATCTGAATGTTCTTCTCACCGGCCAGAAGCAAAACTGTTTCAACGGCGGGATTCACAATCTCGTCCACAAAACATGCCTGCCTGTTGATGCTCAAACGCCCTGCCTGAATCCTTGCGAAATCGGTAAGGTTGTTAATGAGCTTGTTCATGTATTGAGCCGTGCGATTCATCTGCTGCATGTATTTTTTGATGAACGCATCAGGCTGAACCGAACCATCGATGTGCTTCTGGACGATGTGTGAAATCAGGACCAGGGAACCAATCGGATTCTTCAGATCGTGAGAGACGATCGCCATCATGTTTTCGCGCGCCTTCACGGCCTGGCTGTAAGCATAGTTCAGGGCGCGGGTTCGGGTGTGGCGGGCAAGAATCAAAAGCAGCGCCACAACAACACCTGCGATCAGAAATAGCATGAGCGTAATCAATCCTCGAACCTCGCGGGACGGAGCGTAGGCTTCCGACATATCCATTTCTGTTGCGAGCCCGATTCCGAGTGCGTCGTCCCACAACCACGCTCCAATCACCGGTACCCCACGGTAGTCGCGATAACCTTTCAGATCCAGGCCGGCGTGACCATGGATTGCGAACTCCGCCATATGTGTCAACGCTTGCATATTGGGCGGAACCTTTGGCCTGAAACCCTCAAGTATGTTTCCGCCGGGATCTCGAATCTGAAGGGAAAGGATGCCCTGCCTGTTATTCGGAATCAGGCCGGCATCTCGCATTTGCTCTTCAAATCGACTTTGTGTGAGAAGCCTGCCTGCGCGATCGAACGCGTAGGTCTCGCCCGTTGCTCCGATGCGCCCAAGCCGCGTCGTGGAGGTGAAGTCCTGGCCTGGATCAAGACGGAATGCCAAAGCGGCAATGACTTGACCGTTCTCGTCGCGAATCGGCGCCGCGATGGTCATCACCGGTTTTTCTCGACCGCCATGGTCCTCCCAAAATGCGGGTGATTCGAACGGCAAACTCAAACTGGGCCTGCCATCCATTATTGAGGGTAAGAGATCGGGGGTGTGATCGGAGATGTCATGCATTCCGAGTGTCTCGTCGAAAGCTGTAGCCACCTGGAGCCCATCGGGGGCGATCACAGCAAATCCCAGATATCCATACTGTCTCATTGGAGAACGAAGGAACCGGCGGATGTTGCGCAGTCCATCTGTCCTGGCAAGATCACGAAAGTGGCGGGGCTTCCGAAGCTGAGCTCGAACGGATGAGCGGAGCCGATCGTCTTCCGCGAGAACAGCGGCATCGATTTCAGTCTGCTCGGCCCAAATCCTTAATGCCTGGTCTGTGGTTTTCAACACAGTCTCGAGCGAACTGCCGAGCCGCTTATTCTCCTGTTTCTCGATTCTGTCGAGAACCCAGAAGATGCCGACGCTCAGTGCCGTCAGGAGTGCGGCTACCGTTATGATGAGTCCGACGTGGCGCTGGTTCTTGTCTATCAAGGGAAATTCTCCGCACGAGCCGCGTCGGAGTTATGCTACCGCGTTTGCGCCTTGCGTGGACATCAGACACTCTCCTACAGAACCAATTCTGTCGCTGCTCCGCGGCTGCTCGTACCCACTTTTTCAACCCAGGGCGTCAGAACGTGTGAATGAATTGACAGACTGTTTCAGTGTGGACACATTCCCCTCCTTGAAAAGGAGGGGTGGCTGCGGCATTAATAAAAAGGCGCGAAGCCTCCGCAGCGCCGCAGACGGGGTGGCGCGAAGCGCAAGCCCGATAGGGCGCAGCCTCAAGAGAAGTTCGGCAAAACTCTTCAGGCCTAAAGATTTCGCCGATCTGACCACCCCGTCTGCGCGAACTAAGGTTGCTTCGCGACATTTTCTTGATCGCGCATCCACCCCTCCTTTTCAAGGAGGGGAATAATGC
>Ga0070707_100003952_pt1 | contig 13955 bp, 23 predicted proteins | sample KBSK5502metaG_FD_65468 | JGI IMG/M metagenome (GOLD analysis project Ga0070707, IMG submission 65468) | Corn, switchgrass and miscanthus rhizosphere microbial communities from Kellogg Biological Station, Michigan, USA - KBS K5-50-2 metaG | ecosystem: Host-associated > Plants > Roots >... | reverse complement strand
CGATGGTAAATCTTACCGGCCGATGGGGTGAAACGCCATTGCCTTCGGGGTAGGGTCTATCCGAGGGGTATGCGATTGGGCTCGGGGTCGCCTTGGAAAACCGAGCGTCTTCCATGACGGCTCCGATGGGTGGCAGCGCTGACGATTTGAGGTGTCCACCACCGCCGCGGGTGCGATGGGACGCAAGGGATCCCGTTGTGAGTCACCCAACGTCTTTCTTCGCCGGCGGAAAAATTTTTGGGGACTGCCTAAAGAGGTGCCTAATCCTTGAAGATGGCTGGATCGGGTTAGGGGAGGGCCAACCCCCGCCTCGCGCACCGGGCCTCGGTTTTCTGCGGGTTTCCGCTGATTGGCGGCCGCCGTCCCATCTTTCAGCCCATCTATTGTTGGCGACCGAGGCAAGGGCGAACTGTTGGACCAATACCCCGGGAACCCGGAGGTCCTCGCGCAAGGATGCCTCCGCTCGCCGACCCTGAGTGCGGACCGTCGCCTCGTGGCCGATCACCCAAACAAGAAGCTGAGCAAGAAGCAAAGCAACAAACTCGGTAGTCACGTTCATCAATTTTTAGACAGCTATGCAAAGCATTTAGGGATGGGGGCCGCTTACTTGACGATCGGTTGTGCCGCTGCGCTGCTTAACAGCCTCGGTATTGGCCCTGATGTAACGACCCTTATTAAGCGCCGCTGAACGCATTCGACAGCTGAGGGCGATGCTCGCGAGCCCGCCGGGCCATCACGGCTGATCAGGCGTAAGCGGCGACATTTGCCCTTATTGAGCAGCAGTCTCGGCACATACAGCTTCTTTAGCGCAGGCGGTTCGGCTTTCGATTTTCGGGTCGAGCTTGGCAAGTTGGTCGCGGGGGTAAGCAACAGCCCGCTTAGTTCGTCTTCGGTGAGGTTGAGGGCTAATTAACGAGGGCTTTCACCGTGGCCGTAACGCCGTAAAGGAGTGAGGACATCGTTGCCGCCACAAACCCAACAGAACGCACGGGATGCTCTTCAACATCGAGAGTATTAAATGCAAATTGCAAAGCCGCTCTGCTTTTCAAGATCATGGCAGAAAAGAGTATTGCCATAAAATTGAGCCACAACCACGCAGACGTGACCATACCCGCCCAGAAAAAATTGGCAAAAGGAAGCCGAATTAACGTATAATCTACCGTAGAGAGAAGCCCCAGAAGCCTTTTTGTATTGTAATACCGTAGTATAAATCTTTCGTCGCTATCATGAATGCATCAATAACGGTATCATTAAGTACGATGAACCGCTCAAACAAATGTACAGATATGTTAAAAAATAAAAACTAGAGAATGAAATCAATGAATAGCACAGCCGTAACGACCTTAATTGTCTTGCGTCGCGTGAAATCCAATAAACATCGAGTTTTATAAAAATTTAAATAATCCAATATTATACTCCAAATCAGGTAGGCTCCGAGGGCTATATATATCTTCCGCTGCATACCCTCTTGCCATTCCATCCCGAACAAAAAGTAAAGAACTTCGTTCAAATGTGCGAGTGTGCAAAACGCCCAGAAAGTAGCAATAGCAAACATTGATACGGCGGCAGACCTTAGTACACACTTTGTGGTCCAATGTTTAGGTCCAAAAACACTATTGAACAACATTAACACATGGGTTGGCAAAATATCTAAGAAACGACGATACTCGCCCGTTTTGAGAGCTCGAGAATAAGAAACCTTTGCGCCAGCAGAAATATTTGATTCGCAGACGTTGAATGCACCGTATATGCATCCAAATACCAATGCACATGCTCCGGATGGACCCAAGGTTTGTTGAAAGAAATCCCAAATGCTCATCCCGACCGAGGTCCTGATGTCTCTGCCTATAAAACCAATGTCGTAGCGCGACGATATAGAAAAGCGCCGGAACTCGACGCTTTTCTATCACAGTTAATTTTGCATTGTTCAAACGAGGTATCCGCAACCCGCTTGCACTACACACCTGGCGCGAGAAAACAACATAGTGGCTGGTGAGCCCTTCTTCCGAGTTCGCTGCGGCGTTCGGGCTCGCCATCGGGTACGAAAATTCGGATCGCAAAGGGGCCGGCTGCCATCGTATTCCCCTACACTGCTGACGAGCGATGCAGCGCTTATGCTGCCGCGCTGATTTCGTCGAGCAAGGCGGCATCGTTGTTCCGCACATTGCCAACACGCGGCCCGACCGCATAAGCGCGCATGAGCGCAGCCGGGTACGGCCGCAAGATCATCCACCGCAGTTCGTCCGAACCGGCCTCGCGCTCTCCAAGCCAAGCGGCCCATTTCTCGCGGGGCAGGATAACCGGCATACGGTCATGGATCGCACCGCAAAGCTCGTTCGGCATCGTCGTTAGGATCGTGAAGCTGTGCAGCACATCGCCGGCAGCGGGATCCCGCCAACGCTCCCATAGCCCCGCCATCGCGAGTGGCAGGCCATCGCCGCTGACGAGCGCATAAGGCTGTTTGTCGGCCCCGATCTTCTTCCACTCATAGAAGGCGTCTACAGGCACGATACAGCGCTGTCCGCGCGCGAAGGCGTCTCGGAAAGCCGGCTTGCTTGCCACCGTCTCGGCCATCGCGTTGATGCAGCGCGCGCCCATCTTAATGTCCTTGGCCCAATAAGGGACCAGCCCCCACCGGAGCAGATCGAGCGAGCGCCGGCCGTCGCGATCCAGTCGCCACGCGGCACGGCTCGAAAGGGGTTTGCGCTATCCTGTGCAACCCGCACTCAACTTCGTGGTGGGGGCTAGGGCCGGGGGGCCGCTCGGTTACCGGCCAAATTTGACACAAGTGCCGGGTAAGTACCCCGCGTATCCTCGGCTCTCCTGAGGTAACGAGACGGAAAACCACATGGCTCGCCGAGCCCGGCCTCCGCTTGGACCACCGTGAGGCGGCCGCACGCTTCCGATTACTGGCTGACATCGAGCCCTGGCCGGACCTCCACCGGCATTTCAGGCAGCTCGCCAGACAGCACGATGAATTGGCCGCCGGAAGCCCAACTGTCGTCGCGCCGCCGCCGTCTATACCCTTGGTGCGAGCGCCCGCCGATAGGCTTGGCTGAGCCGTCGTGCCGCCACCCGCGCTTGGTCCTCCCGCAGCCCCTCCGTCTCGAACACGGGCACATTCCGCCGCGTGTCCCATACGCACCAGCCGTCGTCGAGCGATCAGGCAATGTAGCGGTCGCGGTCGGGCTTATCTGGCGGGTCGGGCATGTCGAATGCACTCGGAGATTGGTTGGCGTGTGCGAGCCAACTGAAAAGTGCATCGGCAACACAGCCTACAGCCCGCGGGGAACTCGCAGCGCCGCATTTGTAGTTAAGCCGCTCCCCTGGCGTAGTTAATTCCGCCAAACCCCGTCGAACCGGCCGGCCGTGGGGCGCCGCCTCCCCTGTGCCCGTCAAGATGGTATGATGGATGGGCAGAACATAGGCTGGCCGGAAAGACCCGCAGAAATCCTGGCGTTATGATCGGCTCGAACGGCCGGTCCCGCTCCGCGCGGTCGTCGCCAATTTCGCTCCCCCGGTCCTTCAGCCGGTGCGGCCTTCGCGGCCGTCGCCTGGCGCCGAGCTGGCCTGGGGGATCGCCGCGGAGACCGGGGGTAGGGTCCACCCCTCTTTGGCCTGCGGGATCGGGCGCAATTTTCTACTGTCGGTTCCGCACACGGCGGCCGGCCGAAAACGGCGGAAATCCTTGGGTTTTTTCGGCGCGGTCTAGCGTGTCGGGCGGGATGTTTTGGGGTGGCGGCACCCCTTTGTTCCCTCAAGGGTTTTATGTAGGGTAAAAACCTTATCCTAGATCGAGTCCGCAGACGTTCCGTGAACCGTAATAAGGGGGAAGGTCATGGCATGTGCAGCGAGAGGGTTAGTGCTCGCCGCGGCGGTCGTCGGCCTGTCTTCCTGCGTGCCTCCGCCGCCGCCGCCGTACGAGCCCCTGCCGCCCCCACCCGCTTACGCGGCACCGGTTCCCGCCCCCCTACGTCTACCGGAGCTGCGGTCCCGGTTGGCACTGGGTCCGAGCACACCGCAACCGATCGGGGCGTTGGGTCCGGGGGCACTGCGCCAAACCGATGGTGATGCGGCGGCCGACCAGGCCTAACCACCCCGAGAATGGTCAGCGGGACGGGGCCATGCTCGGCGCCCCCGAACTCGGCGACATCGAGCGCGCGGTCCAACTGTCCGCAACGGAAGATTAGGACGGCCTCTAAATGCGTAGAGCCGCGGTGCTGGCAGGTGTGTTTGCTTTCGCTTTCTGGTTGGTGTCGGCTGGACCGGCCGCCGCGACCTGCGGCGAGGAATGCGACAGCGAATATGCCTCCGCTATCGACAGTTGCAAGCTGCTCTACGGCGATGATCCCGCCGATGCGGCCGACCTCGCCAACTGCATCCGCGAGGCGCGAGACGACTATCGGAGCTGCCTCGACAACTGTACGGCAGAGAACAACACCCCGGCGCCGGAACGGCCTACGCCTGTTGCATGGCGCGGCGCCCCCATCTGCGCATCCGGATTGAGCGCGCAGGACGCCGCCAAGCATGTCGGGGAAAACGCCACAGTTTGCGGGGTCGTGGCGTCGTCTCATTACGCGCCCCGGTCCCGCTCGCAACCCACGTTGCTGAACCTGGACCGTCCCTACCCGAATCAACCCTTCACGGCCGTCATTTTCGGCAACGATCGTTCAAAGTTTGGCGAGCCTGAGCGCCTACAGGGTAGGCACATCTGCGTGAGCGGCCTCGTGCAGCTCTACCGCGGGTCGCCACAGATTATCCTGCACGACCCCGGCCAACTGGACCAGCGCTACTCTCTACGGGATCGTTCCTGTAGCAGCCGCCGGAGGCGTACCCCATAATCCGGCCGCATGCCCGCTGCTGGTCCCGACCTTGACGACGCCGAGCGCGCGGCCGTAATTGCCCTGTTGAAGCGTGCCATCGCCGACAGCCGCTATCCGCTCTCGCCAGAAATCAGGGCGTTGCGCCGGGCGCTGGAGAAGCTGGAGCCGCCGCCGACACGACCGCAACCGCATCCGCCGCCGAAGCCACCGGGACAGCCGAGCGCGGTGCTGGCGAAGCGGAAGTGACCACGATGGCGTTAGCCGCGAGAGGATGGAGGCCCCCATGTCAGAGCCAGCGAAAGTCTTTGAGGATCGCGGAACCCCCGGCCAATGGCGCGTCGAGTGGTTCGGTGACGACGGGCGCTACGAGCTGGAGATCTTCACTGGTCACGACGCGCGGCGACAGGCGTTGCGGTACGCCATGCGGAAGTACGGGCATTTCAAGGAAGTGCAGTTAGAGCCGCACCCTCAAGGTTAGTCGCCCCCCGGATACCGCCGCCGCCCCCGGTTCCCGTGTGGCGCACACGCGCGGGGGCAACACGTTGCCGAGCATTACCGCCCAGAGGTCTGCGCCTCGCTCCCGCGCTCGACCAGCGCTTGCGCCCAAAGTTCGACGAGGCGCAGAAAGTGGCCCATTTGGGTGGTGGGGGCGGTCCGCAATGACTGCCGAGTTGCCGGCATCGAGGCCGCGCTTTTCTCAAGCCCGAACCACATTGGTTTTGTTCCGGACGATCCATCAGGCAGCGGGGCCGGCGCATTATCGAGCAGCCATGTGTCTCCGGTGGTTGTATCAAGCAAAACGAGCGATTGACGGACCACCCCCGGCTGATAGACGACGAGCTGATACCGGCCGGCAGGCGCCTCAGCCGCGGCTACATAGGACGAAGCGACGCCAAGGCTGACAGCCAAAGCGACGAAAAGACGGCTGCGCATCGGAGATCCCCGTTGATTATCAGCAGCGTGTCATGCGGCCCATCGGTCGGATTGTAGGTAAAGCTCATACCGCGAAGATAGCGAGCCGCGACGGCTGCGGAAGGCTAGGGAACCGGGATGCCGCTGCTCTAACGCTGGGCCAAGCCGTCGCCGGTAAGGTGCGGCTGATCTTGTGGTGTCGGGCATATTACAGTCATCGGGCGGAACCGGCCGCTGATGGCGGTTTAGTAGCAAAACGGGGATGGGCCGAGATAGGCGGCATGAGGCGGAGTTGCAGCACCGCCGATCAGCCCGGTCGCACCTCCGATCGCGGCGCCTAGCCCCACCGGCCCGCCCGCAACCGCGGCGATGGCGGCGCCGGTTCCGGCTCCAAGCATCCCGGTGCTGACCGCTCGGCATCCCGGCGTTACACCGCAGCCAGCAAGCGCTAGAGATGCGAATGCAAGGATTAGCGAAATACCGCCCCGTGCCATGTAACTCCCCCGTATGGCCTAATATAAGCTCGCCGCGCACAACGATGATCTTCCGACCAAAATTCCTCCGGGCGCGGCTCCGCTGCCGGGAGTGCGACGCGCGCGGCAAGGCGGTGGTTTCGATCAAATTGGACTGCAGTTTAGGCTGGCGAAGGCGGCAGCAGCTCAATGCTCATCGCGAGGATCTCGTAATTCCGGGCGACATCGAGAAGTTCGCGGCGCGTCTGAGGGTCAAGCGTGGCTTCGGCGATGGTGCGCACGAGAGCGGCTTCCCGGCGATATCGCTCGGTACGTTCCTGCCGAGAGTTCGGACCCTCTGAGAGCGGCTGCATCGCGCACCTTCACCCTGTACGCAAATCTTCGCCGCTATATGGGTAAGAATTGGTTAATGCGGCGAGGCTCACGGAAGTCGTAAGCTGACGTTTATCGCTGTTGCCGATCCCCCGCACGCCAGCGACTGAGAGACACGCCTGCCGCCTAGAAGAGAGGTTGCGCACGCTCCCGCGACACGGAAGGAGCGTGCCCATGAAGGAGGCAACGCAACCCGCCAACCCCACGCCCGCGATCCGCTCCTACAGAATTTACCTTCGCGATGCTGGTAACCTGCTAGCGCGCTCTTACGATGTCGATCTGGCTTCGGATGATGACGCGCGCGGGCTCGCCGTGCTGCTGCTTGATCGGCAAGCCGTGTATCCCTGCGTGGAGGTGTGGGACCGCGCGCGTCTCGTTTGCGCGGTGCGTAAGGGCGAATAAAGCGCGGCGACAACCGTGTTGGCGTGGGCGGGCCGGTTGCGGTGCCGTGAGTGCGGCGCGCGCGATGCGGATTTTGTGGTGAGCGGGACAGGGCGGTAGGCGTGATATAAGCTCGCCTTATGTGTCAAAGATGGCTGGCTGTTCTCGCGGTTTGGTTGGCCGTAATCGGCGTCATCTTCGCTCTTGAGCTAGCGTCTACGCAGGCCCCACCACGTCACGCCGAGCACCGCGGGCAAGCCCATGCCGAAGATCGCGTCAGCAAGGCAGAAAGCCAGAACGGCGAAACCTTCTGGCAGCGCACGGTAAGCGACCCGAACGCATTTTTCGCCCTGTGTGTTGCGATCTTTACCGCCGTTCTCGCTCTTTCGTCCGCCGGACTTTGGGTCGCCACCCTGCGTATCAGCGCCAGACAACTGGCAGATATGCAACGGCTGCTGGATGCCGCGAACGCGAATGCGGCCGGGGCTCATGCCCAAGCGGATGCCGTGCGGCAGTTGCGCAACGCCGCTGAGGCCCAGGCAAGGGCTTTGCAGAGCCAATCCCGGGCCATGGTCGCTCTCGCGGAGGCTGCTGCACAGTCTGCGGACACTGCGGACCGAGCGCTGACTGAGTTGGAGCGGCCGTTCTTGGTGGTGGACGTTCCAGAGCCGGGTGTCAGGGTAGACGTGAACGGAGACTTCTCGTTTGCAGGAGGCCCGCAGCCCCGATGGGAAGCGGTGAATTACGGTCGTACCCCCGCGCTGTTAGTTGATCGTCTCACCTTGTGGATGCACGAAGCTGACGGCACGATGCCTTATGCCATAAACCCCGTGACGCAAAGGGGGCCGCAGTTCCCCGCTGGCTGCGTCGCTGCCGCCGGCCATCCCTTCACAGAGACGCACAATTTCCTCGCCGATCTCCCGAACGCGCAGGCATTCATCGCTCCTGGCGCATGGCAAACGCGCCGGCTGTTTTTCATTGGGTATGTTCGGTATGCCGACTTGCTCGGCAGCGTGTACATAAACGGGTTCTGCCTGCGTTTTGACCATTTGGGTCGTCGGTTCGTCCGCACAGGCGCAGACTCTTACAATTACACTCGCGCCGAAAAGACAGCGAACACCGAAGCGGCATAGACGCGCCGCGGAAGGCTATGGAACCGCGATGCCCCCGCTGACCCTCGGCCAAGCCGTCGCCGCCAAGGTGCGGCTGATCGGCTGGGTGCAGCGCGTTTTTGATATTCACCCGCCGAGCGAACTTTCCCGCATGCTCACTGGCCCTTGGGCGAGCCCTCTTGGGTTCTCCTCATGGTAACCATCATCGTCAACAGAATACCAGGTCCAATTCCTCCAGCTAGAGCCGCCACGGCTAGCCAGATGTAGAACCACTTGGTCCGGGTGTACTGTTGACCAGAAATTATCAACACGGGCCGCCTCCCCCGAGGCCGATGCCGTTCCTGTCGACCCCATAGTCACCATAGCGGCCTCGCCACCGCCGGACCAGTGCGGCCGGCTGGCTACCAATCCTCAACGATTTCGGGGCGAGAGTGGCAGGGGAAAGGGCGTCTACACACTCTTGCCGGAAATCGCACCGTGCCTCCGCATCCTCTCGATGGCGCATTTCACAGGGCCTATCGGGCAGACAAACACCTTGCTGATCTTAGGCCCCTGATCGCCGTCCATAAGACGGAGCAGCAAAAGGCCATTATTGCCGATCTCCAATCTGATGGACGGTGGAATGATGGGGTGCACACTGACCTGCGCAAGTCTACCTCGATGCCCATCGCCATCCTGGTAGGAGAAATTTGCTACAACCTGAGAACCGCCCTCGAATACCTCGTTTTTGAACTCGCCAAACTCGATGCCAGCATCCCGCAGGACGGTACGCAGTTTCCGATCGAAGACACGCCAAAGGACTTCCGGCGGCGGGCAAAGACCTGTCTCAAGGGCCTCAACACCGGCCATGTCACAGCAATCGAGCGGCTGCAACCGTACAATGGAGGCAATTGGGCACGCTTGCTCCGCGATGCCTCGAACAGAGACAAACACCGGGAATTGGTGCTCGTTGTCCGAATGACCGCAGTTTATATCGGTAGAGGGCTCGCCGGCACGCGAACATCGCGCACGGTACTCCGCACAATAGATCCCGTCACTGGCGAGGAAGTGGACGTGAATGTCGATTTTGACACGACGGTATCTTTCGACGATGGAAGCCCCGTCATGGAGACGCTTGAGGAAATCAAGTTTGGTGTTGCTGAAGCACTTGCCGCGTTCAAGCCGGAGTTCGAGCGGTGTTAGTGGTGGGCGCGCCGCCAGCCCCGGGCGGGTGACGAGCGCGGCCATCAGGTCGCCGCCCTTTAACGCGCCGGAACGTCGGTCAGAACGCCGTGCCGGGTCGCAGCGGCGCAAACGACGGTCGAGGAACAAGGGTTCAAGCACAAATAGTCCGATCGCGAATAGCGTCCACAAAGCGACCATCGCATGCATCCACCAATAGTCGGCGGAGCGGAACCTGTCCCACAGATCGGCTTGCACGATCATGTATAGGCCTGTTGCGCCGACGATGATGATTGCGGCCCGCGCCTGCCAGACGAAGCGGCGCTCGATGGCCTGGAAAGTTGTAAGCCAATCGGCACCGAGTTCGCCCCCGCGGAGCGCCGGCAGGAAAGCGGTTGTCACGACCGATACGCCGCCGATCCAAATGACGACGGCTAAAACATGCAGGGCTCGGGCGAGCGCAAGACTATCCATCGAAGATGAGCCTGAGTTTCGGAGCAAGTCAAACTTCATTGGGGCCGCCCGCTCAGGCGACGGTTCAATATACGCGATCAGATCGTCGAGTTCCCTGGGGGTACGGAGCTCCCATGATCGACGATATCTGCAAATAATCCGCATCATTGCCCCACATCAAAGAATTCCTGCGCCGGCGGTGTCATCATTTGGGATGGTTTGGAACCGGTGTGAAGGCAGGTCTGATATCGGCTCACTGCGGTGGACCTTGGTCTAGCAGAAGCGCCCTAGATTGGCCGCCAAGATCACCATTCTGCCGTACCTCGGTATCGATGGCGTGAAGGAGTAAGCTATGTTGTGGGATGCATCAGCACTCAATGGTTACGCCATCGAGGCCAGCGACGGTCGGATCGGCTGCGCCAGGGACTTTTTATTCGACGGCACCAGTTGGATAGTTCGCTGGCTGGTCGTCGATACTGACAATTGGCTTTCCGGTCGCAAAGTTCTCCTGCCTCCTTCGACTTTGGGGAAGCCTGACCCGTCGCTGTGCCAATTCCCTATCAAACTGACCATGCAACAGGTCAAGGACGGTCCTGATATCGACACCGATCGTCTCGTCTCGCGGCAACACGAGACTCATATTTACAACCATTATGGTTGGGACCCGTATTGGGGCAGCACCTTCTTCCCGATGGGCGGCGGGATGGCGATGCCGTTCATCGAGACGCTTCCCCGATCGGGATCAAGGCCGCTTGGCGCGGCCAACGTAGATATCTAACAAGCGGAAGGTGATCCGCATCTTCGCAGCGCCGAAGCCGTGACCGGATTTCACGTTCATGCGACCGACGGTGAAATCGGTCATGTCGAAGATTTGCTCGTTGATGACGCTGACTCGAGCATTCGCTACATCAAAGTCGATACGAAGAACTTGTGGCCGGGCAGTAGAGTGTTAATTTCACCGCGATCAGTTCGTAGCATCGATCGGCCGAACCGGTTAGTCCACCTCGATGTCGACCGCCAGAAGGTCGAGCACAGCCCGCCCTACGATCCGTCCAAGACGGTCGATGACGCATACAACGAAACATTTCTGACGTACTACGGCATCCCAGGCCTTCGCAAGCTAGAAGCCACCCCTCAGACGAGGTTTATCGGGCCGATGCAACCCTTAGAGGTTCTGGGATGAGGTTGCCTTCAGACCGGTGTTGGCATGGCAGCCAATTGCGATTCGGCGCCCTATCGAACAGAAAGAGTGCATCATGCCCCCTCACGGCTATTTCGGATTCGACACCGACCGGTTCTGCTCGAAGCTCGTCCATGAGGGTCCTGACGCAATCGTTTACGCGGATTCCAGCGGCCTGATCTTGTTTTGGAACCACGGCGCCGAGCGGATCTTCGGGTACTCGGCAAAGGAAGCAATCGGGAGTTCCCTCGATCTCATTATGCCGGAAAACCTCCGCGCGCGTCATTGGGCCGCTTACCGCGAGACGATGCGGACCGGAAAGACGCGCTATGGGGAAGGAGATGTCCTTGCCGTACCGGCGCTTGGCAAGGGAGGTAGGCGCATATCAATCGAATTCACGATTTTTCCGTATCACGATCGCGACGGCAGCGTGCGCGGTGTCGGGGCAATTCTGCGCGATGTCACGAAGCGCTTCGAAGAGACAAAAGCTCTACGCAAGGAAGTGGTGGCCCGGCAAGCAACCCCGCCAAACCCCTCATCGGACTGAAGAGATTATCCGGTGATGCAGCGCTCGGACCATCCAGGTCTTGAAATCATCGCGCGATCAAAAGGATGCACAGTCGGCCAGCAAATGTCTCGACCTGGACCGTCGGTGACCCAATCACGGAAAGCCCCGCTTCGATCAACCGAAGCAGACCTTCAGGACGCTGCATCATAACCTTTTTCGTTATATTTTCGAAGTAAGGTGGCTACATCAACTGCTGCTGTCTGCTCTGACCGCGGCCGTTTTTCTGCTCGAGGTCGTGCCGATAGAATCTTCCTGCCTCAGTTTGTTTTCGTGCCGCTATTGCAGAGGACCATAAATCAGCGCAGTGGCATCCGTGTCCAGGTGTTGCGCCAACTCGGAATCGGCGTCATCGATCGGACCGGTGACCCGCGCGCTGAGGATATGCGGATCGAGCATATATTCGAACTCGACATGGGAATCTTCCGATTGAAGTTCACCATGAACTTCCTGATGAACCTTTCCAACCATCTGCAAATCATCTTGGCTCTGCTGCTCGGCGGCTGGTGGGTGTATACGGACCGCTTGGAGATCGGTGGTGTGGTCGCCTTCATCTCGGCAATAGGTCGGCTCAACGATCCGTGGGACGACCTCGTCAACTATTTCCGTGATGTCAATGTTACCCGGATGAAATTCCGGCTTTTGGCAGACGCGGTCGATCAACTTGTAAGCGATATACCTGCTACTCCAGCGCCGAGTGCGAATATCTCCTCGGGACCGGGTTACTGCACGCGATATTGATCCGTATCAATACGCCGCAGAGGCGCGGGGCCGGGTCCTTTCTCCTAACGTGTCGGCCATCGTTGTCGCTCCTCTTTTTTTCACAAGAGGACACTGGTGAGTAGATGTTTTAGAACCAGGAGGACCGAACCATGACCGAAGGAACATCCGCGCCGACCGGCCCCGATCTGTCCAACGGCCTCGACCTTACCCATCTCGCGGATAATGCAATGATGCTCGGCCACGTTGGGGCTGAGGCAGTCTTGCTGGTACGACGCGGCGAGGAGATTTTTGCCGTCGGTGCTTCCTGCTCACATTACCACGGCCCGCTGAGCGAAGGCCTTGTTGTCGGGGATACGGTTCGCTGCCCGTGGCACCACGCTTGTTTCAGCCTGCGCACGGGCGAGCCGCTTCGTCCGCCGGCGCTTGACCCCGTCCCCTGCTGGCGGGTCGAGCGGCAAGATAACTTGGTCTTCGTCCGAGAGAAGCGAGACATAGCGCCAGTTGCGGCGCCTCGCCCGACAGCTGGTGCAGCGGGATCGATCATTTTGGGCGGTGGCGCGGCCGCCAATAGCGCCGCCGAGACGTTACGCCGCGAAGGCTATGCGGGTCGCATCGTGATGGTCAGCGCTGACGCCTCCGTGCCCTACGATCGGCCCAATCTGTCGAAGGACTTCTTGGCCGGCAATGCTCCCGAGGAGTGGATTCCGCTGCGCTCGCCGGAGTTTTATCGAGAGCACGGCATCGAATTGCATCTCGGGCGCCGCGCCACGGCGATCGACCGCGCCAGCCGCTGTCTCGAGCTCGAGGATGGCATTTGTCACAACTATGACCGGCTTCTCATTGCGACAGGCGCCGACCCTGTGCACCTCAACCTGCCCGGCGGCGATCTCCCGCATGTCCACTACTTGCGCTCGCTCGCCGACAGCCGCGCCATCATCGCAAAAACCGCGACGGCGCGGAGTGCTGTGGTCATCGGCGCCAGCTTCATCGGACTCGAGGTTGCCGCCTCGCTGCGCGCGCAGAAACTGGCGGTGCACGTCGTCGCGCCCGAGGCGATCCCAATGGAGCGGGTCATGGGAGGTGAAATCGGCGGGCTCGTGCAGACGATCCACGAGCAGCATGGTGTGCATTTTCATCTCGGCACGACAGTAACCGCAATCGACCCGCAGAGCGTCACCCTGAGGACCGGGGAGAAGCTGGCCGCGGATTTGGTGGTTGTGGGCGTCGGCGTGCGGCCCGCACTCGGTCTCGCCGAGAAGGCCGGGCTCAAAACCGACCGGGGCGTGGTGGTCGACCAGTATCTCAGGACCAGCGATCCCGACATTTTCGCGGCCGGCGATATCGCGCGGTGGCCCGACCCCCACAGCGGTGAAAACATTCGGGTCGAACACTGGGTCGTGGCTCAGCGCCAGGGGCAGGCGGCAGCCCGCAACATGATGGGACGGAACGAGCCGTTCGACGCGGTACCGTTCTTCTGGAGCATGCACTACGACGTCTCGATCCTCTACGTCGGTCACGCAGAAAAGTGGGACTCTGTGGATATCGATGGGGCGGTCGCGGAGAAGAATTGCCGGGCGACCTATCGTCGCAACGGCCGGGCTCTTGCCGTCGTGACAATCGGACGAGACCTCGAGAACCTGCGTGCCGAGCTCGCGTTCGAGACCTCCTCCCAACCGCTTGCGCCAAAAATCGTGAGCTGAATCATGAACCCGCTAATATCGCTCAACGATTACGGCCAAGTCGTCTGGCTCGACTTCCTGTCGCGCCGCTTCATCGCCGATGGCAGCCTCAAACGGCTGA
>Ga0070707_100003951_pt1 | contig 13956 bp, 9 predicted proteins | sample KBSK5502metaG_FD_65468 | JGI IMG/M metagenome (GOLD analysis project Ga0070707, IMG submission 65468) | Corn, switchgrass and miscanthus rhizosphere microbial communities from Kellogg Biological Station, Michigan, USA - KBS K5-50-2 metaG | ecosystem: Host-associated > Plants > Roots >... | reverse complement strand
GCACGGTGGGAGGTTTAAACCCGCCCGCTTTAGCGTTGGCGGTTGGTGACACAAATTTGAATGGCACCGCAAACATCGGTGACTGCCTGGTGCTTGCCTCGTTCGCGGTTCGTTCGATCCCGGATATGCAAACACCGACGGTGGGCGCGGTATCGCCATCGGCGCCAAATCGTGGAGACCCGTTGACCATTACGGGTACAGGTTTTTCCGCGACTGCCTCGGACAACAAAGTGTTGTTCACAGTCAATGGAGGCAGAACCACGGCCGTGACACCAACGTCCGCAACAACGACAAGCCTGACCGTCGCAACGCCTGCTGATGCTGTGAGCGGTCCGCTGCAGGTCTACCGGCAAGATGTACCTCTCGTGGGAAGCGAGTTTCCGCTCACCGTTACGGGAACGCCGACACCTCTTGTAGTGACTGGAGTGTCTCCGTTCTTCAACGTGACTCCGGGCACCAGCATCACATTGACGGGACTTGGCTTCAGTGCGACGGCTTCGTCGAATACCGTGCTTTTCCGTTCGGCAACAGGAACAACGACCGGGACGGTAACGGCAGCGACGACCGGTTCTCTAACTGTGACAGTCCCGCAAGACGCTGTGTGTGGACCCGTAACCGTGGGCGTCGGGGGCCAGACCAGTGCAGGACGCATCGTCGTGGTGGCCGGAACCACTTGCGGCGTGCAGTTAACGACGATGTTAGGAAATCCGCCGCCCGGAGAGACGATGTTGTTGGAAGGCGCCGGCTTCGATGTCGTGAGGCCGTCCAACAACGCTGTGTTGTTCAACACTGCCGGAGGCGGAACGACGACTGCACCGGTCATGCATGCTGCCGGAACCCAGCTGCAACTCCACGTACCCGAGATCGCTGCGGCGGGAACGGTGACGGTAACGGTTGCCGGTACTACATCGAATGCGCTGGTGTTCGCTCCTCCGGCGCCGACGATACCCGCCTCGGTGGACGTTGTGATCAACAGCACGGTTCCATTAGGCTCGTATCAGATCACGATAGGATTCGATAAGAACACCGTCATCGTGAACACCGCTGACGTGAAAGGCGGAACCGGCGCCGGATTTACAGGCACTCCGACGACGGTCAACATCGACAATAATGCCGGCACGGTCACCATCAATCACTTCCAGATCGGCAGCGCGCCATCAGGCACATTTACGGTTGCAAATCTCGTATTCACACCGGTGGCAGTGGGAACCAGCCCGCTGACCGTATCCGGTGTCACGCTGACAGACACAAACGGCGGCGATCTTCCGGCAAGCGGTGTCACTCTCAGCAGCGATTCCATAACCGTGGTGCGTGTTCCGTAGCTCTGATCGCAAAGGAGAACTGTATGCGATTCAACTCACATATCCGTCGGCTCGCGAGCATTCTTGCAGGTTTGATACTTCCGGCGATGATCTTTCAGACAACCGCGTTCGCCGAGACCCGGCTGTTTGTCCCGGACTTCAAGATCGGCGCTGGCTTCGACGCGCAGCTCCTGATCAGCAACAACACCGATCGGGATGCGACTGTCGATATCTGGGCGTTTTTGAATAAAGGCAAACTCCTGGGCCAGGCGCAGCTCCGTATGCACGCTCATGCAATCGAATCTTTGACTGTACGCGAGGTGTTCGGACCGCAACCGGATGACGGCAGCGGTTGGCTCGCTGCCGTCTCCACCAGTGACGGCATCCAGATGTCTTACAACCTGCTTGGACAGAGTGCTGAGCCTCGTGACGCTGAAACCCGGCCGAAAAGCGAGCTGGCTCTGGATATCCCGCAGGCCGGCGAATATGCCGTTCGAGTCATCAATACAAGTTCGCTTGCGAATAATGTGACTGTGCGGCACAAAGACGCAACCGGCCGGTTTCTCAAATTACAGGAATTGTCCATTGGCCCCTTTCAGCAGCTTGAATTGCGGCGCGAGACGCTGCAGGACGCAGTCCATGTCGATGTTCTGGCGGACTCTGAGGTTCTCGCCGCTGTCGTGGAAACCAACGTCAGGCGCCGCCCGCGGTTGGAGAACGTGGTAGATGATGGAACTCTCAGCCTGGTCATTGACGGAAATGCAGCGATAGGCGCCTACCAGGTGCTCCTCCACTTCGACCCCACAGCGATCCAATTTTCGCCGGACGATATCCTGGGAGGTTCGGCTGACGGTTTCACTTCGAAGCCGCTCGCGATAAACATCGACAACATTTCCGGCGAACTTCGTATCGCATCCTTCCAGTTGGGAAGTAAGCCGCAAGGCTCCGTTGATGTCGCGCACATACGGCTACGATCGACTCAACCATCGAAATCGGGGTTCGGACTGAAGGTTGAAGAGGTCACTGATCTTCAGGGATTCAGCGAATTGAATTCGATATCGAGTGTAAGGCTCGTCCGATTGAATTAGATGCGAACGGCGAATGTCCTTAGTGATCCCATCCGGCAGTCCGGCGTGCTTTTAATCTCGCTCTGCGCGGCAATCGCATTCGAGACCCTGTTCTTCTGGGTCCGCATTTGGAATGCGTACACCGTGCCGAAAGCTGTAGCGGCGCTCCTCGGGGCCGCTATTCTCCTTCCTCAGGTCTGTATTCAATTGTTCCAGTACCCGTCTTCACGGTCCTCGCGCCGGATGCTTCTCCTGTTCGTCATCCAAATGGCGGCCATCACTGTGGCCACGGCGAGTTCACTTTCTCCGGCAGTCAGTTTCTGGGGCGGCGACTGGCGGCGCATGGGATGGATCACGCAATTTGCGATGATATGTGTTGCCGCGTCCATCCCATTTGCCATCAAGGCCAATCCAAAAAACTTCAAATTCTTATTGCGCGCCATTGCAGCCACAGGTTTCCTGAGTGCCGCATACGGTATGCTTCAGTGGCTCGGATGGGATCCCTTCCTGCCCGCATTTCTTAGAGGAGAAATCGTCGAACAATTTGCAGGCAGTTACCGGTCAGCGGGAACGATTGGCCAGCCCACTTATTTTGCAAACTACCTCCTGTATCCTTTTTTCTCCTCCCTGGCGCTGCTGTCGTGCGAAACAGGCTGGATGTTGCGAGCTCTGAATGTCGCAAATACGACTCTCATCGCGGCGGTTCTCGCGTTGGCAACGGCTCGGGGTGGTTTGGCCGGATGCATCATCGGTTTGGCTCTGTTCCTGGGCTGGCGGCTGACACTCAAGGCGCATTCCGCGAAACATCTTGTAAAGCCGGCGACGGCTGTTATAGCGGTGATCACGATCGCCGTCGCGGTCGCCACTTATGCTGGTTCTGCCAGAAGGTTTGGCACTGACCCGTCTTCGCTTGGACGAATCATTCTGTGGCAAGACGTCACTCAACGCATCGTGCCGAAAACATGGATTTCAGGGGCGGGCCCCGGTATGTTTCGCGTCGCGTTTACACGATATCGTTCGAACAATTACAGCGCATTCAATCCGGACGTACATTGGGAAACCGCACACAACGTGTTTCTGGACAGGCTGACAGAGCAAGGTGTCATCGGCCTGCTGGCATTCGCGAGTCTGATTGCCGCCTTTGCCTATAACCTGATAAAGATACTTCGTTCTTCACTCGATCCGAAAAACAAGACTTTATATGCCGCGATCGGTGCAGCCCTTCCAGCGGCCCTGGCAAGCAACTGCTTCAACGGGGAAGTTATTCCAACAACCTATTACTTTTATATCTGGATCGCCCTTTCGTTCGCGGCACTCGACTGCAGCGGAGACGCTGCCCCGCCAGGCTCATCGACGCGGGCCAGGAGATGGCTACAGGTGGTTGCGGTCGGTGCTGGGGTTACGGCTTCGATAGGCATGACGTCATACGCGTATAGAAATTGGAAAGCGGAGACATCGTTAATTATGGCCGCTCAAGCTGTCGATTCCAGAGACGAATCAGCGCTGCTGATGTCTGCTGAAGATGTCGAGCGAGCAATGGAACATGTCGGCACGTATCACCTGGAAGTGGCGAGATTGATCGTGACTTTCCTGCGCGAAAACTGGAACACACTCGACGAAGAATCACGCACGACGCTGGCTCAAAGAGGCATCGATTCCGCGATTCGGGCTGTCGAGCGAACGGACAAACCCATGCTCGCATTAATGGACCTGATCACACTCGCCGGTATGACCCGTGATTCGAGGACGATGAATTGGCTTCACCAGTTGCAGGAACTGGATCCTTACTGGTATCGGGGCCATGAGCTTTCGGCGCGTCTACTGCTCCGGGAAGGAAGACTGAGCGGTGCCTTGCGAGAAGCGACAATTGCCCGGCAATTGGCCCCCTACGTCGAGTCAACAGCCAGCCTTTGGAGCCAGTTGATTACTTTTCGCAAGGAAGTTGGGCCGGACGTAAGATAATTCCGTGGCGGCCTTGGTTGCCGCCACGGGCTGGCTCTAAGCCACTTTCACTTCGATCGATTTTGGCTTGGGTTTCTCTGCCTTAGGCAGGTGAACCCATAACATGCCGTCTTTGAATTCGGCTCTGACGTTATCTTCCGCGACATCCTCGGGGAGGGAGAAGGACCGGACGAACGTGCCGTAGGAGCGCTCGATGCGGTGGAACCGCTTGTCCTTTTCTTCTTTTTCCTGCCGCCGTTGCCCTTGAATGGTCAGAACTCCTTCCTGAACAGTCACGCGGACATCGTTCTTGTTGACTTCGGGGATCTCGGCCTTGATGAGGTACTCCTTGGTGTCCTCGGTGATGTCAACGGAAGGGGCCCAATCCGCAACAGTCATTGCTTCACGGCGACCCTCGCCGATCGACGGGAACCCTCCGAAAATGCGATTGAACCGCTGACCGATCTCTTCCAACTCCTTGAAAGGGTCGGATCGATTCCATCGAACTAAACCAGCCATTGACGAATTCTCCTTTCTGAAGATTTTTACTAACGGTACCGTGGCGAGTTGTTTTGCACGTCACATGGCAAGACGAACCCGATTGGTTCGCCGTCGCTTTCGCGTTTTTCAGTGACGGTGGAGTGGTCTCCTGCTGCCGGAGAATGGTAAACGACCGACGCTCGGGTGGTGCTCACAGATCCTGCGAATTTTCAGCTTTAGTCCTGACTCCCCGAAGGAACCCTCGTGGATAAAGATAGTTTTCAAAGACGAATGTACGGACAGGCCTTGACACGCGGAAAGGCACTCCTGTAGCGTCACGGTACATGGCGGGCCATATTGCTGCCGATCGGGTTCAGAAGATCGCCGAAGGAACGGCATTCATGACAGAAGAAGAAGTCGAGCATGTGAGAGAGTGTAGCGATTGCGTGAACGCGATCGCCGAGTTGGTTCGGAAGCGCATCACGCAGGAGCAATCGCGCTGACTGGTACGCTGGCGAACACCGATGCTGTAAGCTTTTATGGTATTTGTGGGTTATGGCTCGATTCAAACCAGGAGATCGCGTTCGAGTTCTTCCAACAGTGGCTTCGCCCTTCGTCGGATTGGATGGAGTGATCGACGAAGTGAAGCCGCACCCGCGCAACCTCACGCAACTGGATTCGTACACGGTTCGTTTTAACTGGGGCGAGAAACAGACGTTTTGGGACGCACAACTGGAGCCTGCCGAGGTACCGCATGAGCCGGGTAGCAAAATCGTGTGACCGGAATCCGCACTGTTTTGTGTTGATGATCTCGGAATGCGAATCTATTCGGTTTAGTTTTACCTGGCCGAACACGGCGTGGGATTCCAGCCGGAGGCATCGGGAAGTTTTTTGAAGTCCGAACTCGTCAGTAAGGGACGTGTGAAATAAACCGGGTCCTCAACCTTCGTTGTCACCGTCAGCCACTGATCGCCATTGGGTGCCGTGTTGAGATCGTAGTACTCGGTGACGACTGTGTTCTTGCTGTATGGCGCGCCGTTCTTGCGCACATATCCAGGCTTCAAATTTGTCGTCACCACTTTCAAACTACCGCCACGCTGCGCGCCGCCGCGCGCGCCGGGGCCGATCTGCCACTCGGCCGCGGAGTAACCTTGCCAGGTAGGTTCTGTCGCACCCGCCGGCGAGCCGCCAAAATGGAAAAGGCGCGTTTGCGTTCCGGCATCCGTATCGATCCGGAGCGTGGTGTCGTTTTCCCAGGTAATGTGCAGGCGTCCCGGCACGCGCATGATATTTGCGGCGCCGTAGGAACGGCATTGCTCACCCGCCGCTTCATCCTTCGCCGGATCCCACGTATCGGCCACACGCCGGCCCTCCGCATTTAAGGTTAGCGCCTCGTACACGCCTTTCTTCGGCGTGAGCATGCGAAGTTTCCAATCTTCAGTGATGATGGAGACCCAGTAACCGGTCAGATCGATGGGAGCAGCCTCACGCGCCGTGGGCGCGGCGCCGCGGCCACGAGCGCCCCGCTGAGCTTCCAATCTCGCGGCGTAAACCGGCAACAGCAGGAGAAGCGCTAAACTAATCGACAGCTTCACCGGTTTTCGTTCCCCATGTGAATCCATCCGACGGCCGCTTGAGGCTGACCATCAGCGCGCGGTACTCGCCGGCAACACGCGACGGACGTCCGACAATGATCACCTCATCGCCGACCTTGAGCGATTCGCGATTCAGACCCTGATTTCCCAACTGGCTGACACCGCTCCACTCGACGGCCCAGCGCTGCTGCGCGCCACTTTCATCCGTAGCCTGGACGTGAACGAACGAATGGGGATTCCGAAAGACGAACTGCACGACTTTGCCTTCGAGTTTGACCTGTTTGCTGGCGTCGTACGTTGCACCATAGGAATGGTGCGCGTAAACGGCCGTCGATAGCAACAGCGCTGCAGCAAGAGCGAAAAGAACGATTCTGCGCATTATTTCTTCTCCTTCATTGAGGCTGCGCGCTAGCGCGCTTGCGCTCCGCGCATTGAGGCTGCCCGCTAGCGCGCTTGCGCTGCGCGCATTGAGGCTGCCCGCTAGCGCGCTTGCGCTGCGCGCATTGAGGCTGCCCGCTAGCGCGCTTGCGCTGCGCGAAGAGTTCGATAAACTGCTTCGATAAACATATCGGTTGTCCAGGGACCTGTGGTCGAGCCGTATCGCCCATCGAAATCCAGCGTGGGATGCGCGGCTTTCACCTGATCGAGTGTCATGCCTTTCTTAATCATGTCCTGAATGCGGTCTCGAATCATCACCATCATGTTCCGGTACGACGCGATATCGCCTGTGTCGGCCAGCCGGCCGTGGCCGGGAATGATCCACGTGCCGCCCTGAGATCTGTATTCGGGAACGGCAAGATCGATGATGTGATTCAGACCGTTGATAATTCCCTGAATGCTTCCGCCTTTTTCGACGTCAATGACGGGATAGCTCACCGTTGAATAGACGTCGCCGGCAGCGATGACTTCCGAATGGCGAAAGTACACGAAGCTGTCGCCATCGGTATTTGCGTCCGGCTCGCTATAAACGATCACCGCCTCACCATTCACGAACTGCGGAAGTTTGTAGAACTCATCGAAAAACGTATCGGTTGGTAATGCAGCCTCGGGTGCCGCGGACTGCTTCCCGGACGCAGCGCTCATCCGGTTCAAAACGTTTTCATGAGCAATGATCGAGACTCTGCTGCGGCCGGCCGATGCCACCAGTTTCTCGTTTGCTCCGACCTGATCGGGAGCCACGCTCGTATTAATAAGGTAGCGGATCGGCCGCGGCGGATTGGGAGAACTGATCGTCGTATTGATGTACGGGCTGCTCCATCCCCACGCTTCTGGACACGTTGTGCCAAAACATTTGTTCGTCGTGGGCGCTGAGAGAACGGTGGTCGCCAGTTGACGAATGGCTGCAACCACTTTGTCCGACATCTGCGCCGAACCGGAGTTTACAACGGCGATTCCATCCTGACCGATCGAGACTGCGATGTTCGTTCCGTCGGCAACGAGCATGTAGACATTGCCCTGCACCGGAAGAACGTGAACCTGGCCATCGCGCGGGCTCTGGTCCGCGATGCTGTTGTCAGGAGAAAAGGAGGCTCGCGATGAAGGCACCTTGAGGTTGCTGAGACTCACCGACTTGTTCAATGTCGAACGATACTCCGGATACAGCGTCTTCACACCGCCGCGGGTGGGCTCGACCGGAATCCAATCTTCATTCTTCAACCATTCCCCTAACGCGGTGTTCTGGCCCGGCAGAAAATGCGGCACGTGGTGGCGATCCGTTCCTCCGTTTTGCGCGAAGGCCGAAGCCTCGCAGGCTTCCATCGCTGTGTTCGTGTTCAGGTCGTAGGTGTACGTTGTTGACTGTACAAATGGCTCATCCAAATAGATGGGGTCTTCAGTGACGGTGACGACGGTGAGCAGGTCATCGTGACGCGTTATGAATTCCGTCATGCGCAACATGTCGCTCGTCTGCGCTCCGCCGCGTTTGAGATAACCATCCTTGAGATGCGTGGTTGTAATCTTCAGCGTGTTCCCGATCCACTCACCCGTTGAAAACCCGGACCAGGTGTGCGGTGCCCATGCCGGCGGATGTGGCCGGCCATCCATGTATACCGGCCGGTCCAGGGACAACATGAACTGGAAGTGATATGCCCGGATCTCGCGCGTGAGCGGATCCTGCTCTTTGAGGATGCGCGCGCCTCCCAATCCTCTCCATTGATGCGGCGCCGAATGCGGCCGGCATTGATATTCGGGCGTTCCCCAAATCGATTCGGCCGTCGTATCCGCTCTCATTCTTCCGGCATCATTGAATGGAATTCCAAGATAGTCACCCAGGGGAGGCTGGAGCGACGTGTCCAACTCCTGTGTCGTCAGGTTCCACTCGCCTGAAATATCCGGCGGGTTTGCCGGGCGAGGTGGTTGGGCGAACACCGGAACACTCAGCAGGATCAGAACAACCAGAAAAGAAAGAAAACGCTGAACCAATGGACCTCCTGAACAGGTCAAATTAGCAGGTGCAATTATCGTTACACTGGGCCCAAACCTCAAATTGTCCCTATGCTAGAATCGCGAAAAGGGTATGAAAACAGTAGAAATGCCAACCACGGAAAAGATTTCCGCCTTACGCGACGCTATCGCTAAGACTATAAAAGGAAAACAGGAAACGATCGACCTGGCAATCGTGACGTTGCTCGCGGAAGGACATCTTCTGATTGAAGACGTTCCCGGCGTCGGTAAAACCACGCTGGGGCACGCTTTGGCGCGATCCCTGGCCTGCAAGTTCCACCGGATCCAATTTACGAGCGACCTCCTGCCGTCGGACGTCCTGGGAGTGTCGGTCTATAGCCCCAAGCTCAACGAATTCGAGTTCAAACCGGGGCCGATTTTTGCCAACATTGTTCTGGCTGACGAGATCAACCGGACGACGCCGAAGACCCAGAGCGCCTTGCTCGAGGCGATGAACGAGAACCAGGTGACGATCGAGAACGTCACGTACCCGCTGCCGCGGCCGTTCATGGTTCTCGCGACGCAGAACCCGATCGAGCATCACGGGACATATCCGCTTCCCGAGTCGCAGCTCGACCGTTTCCTCATGCGAATTGAAGTGGGTTATCCCGACGCTGCCGCCGAAAAGGAAATCCTGAAGCGATTCTCCAACGGTAATCATCATCACTTCGCCCCGGCCGTGCTCGATCCGGCGGAAGTTCTCTTCCTCCAGGACGAAAGCCGCAAGATTCATATCGACGATCCGGTCGTCGACTACATGATCCGGATCGTGAATCGTACCCGGGAGCATCCGGAAATCGAGCTTGGCATCAGCCCGCGTGGCACCGCGGCGCTCTTTCGCGCAACCCAGGCGAAGGCGATGGTGGATGGACGCAGTTTCGTCTTACCCGACGACATCAAGGCACTGGCGCATCCGGTCTTCGAACACCGGCTCGGTCTGGTTCGCTCGGGTGCACGCGCGCGCGGGGACGCCAAAACGGTCCTCGCCGAGATCATCGATCAGACTCCTGTCCCTGCATAAAGCCACAGATATGTGGAAAAACTTCAGCACCTCGATCGGTCTGCTGACCATCGCCATGATGGCGGCGCTTTACTCATCGAACGCGACCCGCGACGGCCGGATGATCGCGTCAGCACTCTCGGCTTTTATCGCCCTAGGCATCGCGGTGTGGGTCGCATGGCGATTTGTTCCCCGGCTTGCGGCCGGAGTGGACTGGCACTGGCTGCCGTATCTGACCCACTACAAGATCACGCGCGAGGGCTGGCTGTATTTTGCCGCCGTGATTGTTGTCGTGTTCGCCGCAGTCAATACTGCGAACAACCTCCTGTATATGGTCCTGTCGGCGCTGCTGGCGGTTCTGCTGCTTTCGGGCTTCATGTCCGCGATGAACTTCCGGTTTCTGAAAATGAGCGCGCGCATTCCGTCGCACTGTTTTGCCGGCGAGCCGTTTCCCGTCTCCATTCAGGTGCACAACCAGAAGCATGTCTTCCCCTCCTTTTCATTGCTTCTGTCGCCGACTTACGAAAGCGCATTTCGGTTTTCACCGCTCTACTTTCCGGTCGTGCGGAGTCAGAAACAAGCATCTGAACTCGGACAGGCGATGCTCGCGAAGCGGGGCCGGTATGCGCTGAAACAGGTGAAGACATCGTCGAGGTATCCGTTCGGCTTTTTTGTGAAGGACCTTAATTATTCAGTGGATGGGGAATGTATCTGCTATCCGGAACTCATTCCTCAGGAGCAGATGCATCTGGCCGTGATGGATCTTCAGGGTTCGGATCAACGGTTCGAGCGCGGACTTGGCCACGATCTCTACATGATCCGGGATTATATTCCATCCGACAGCGCGCGGCATGTTCATTGGAAGGCGTCGGCGAAGACGTCGATTTTGAAAACACGCGAATACGCGGCGGAGGAAAGCCGTCGCGTCATACTTGCGTTCGATCGCTTCGGCCATCCCGGCGACATCGAAAAGTTTGAACAACTCGTCTCCTATGCGGCCTCGATCGCATACCATTTTATTCAGAACGGAGTCGAAGTGGCGTTGGTGTCCGACGATTGGCAGAGCGCACACGGAAATCATAAGGTGGTGCTCGAGTCGATCCTCGAATATCTCGCGCTGGTTCAGATGTCGGCAGCAGCAGAATCACCGGGCCTGCAGACGGCGACAGGAGCGATAGCGCTGTCCCTCCGGAAGTAACAGAGATGCGGCGATATTTTCAAATCTCATGCCACGCGTTGATGTTCAGCGCATTTGCGGCGCTTGCCCTGACGGGTCGTCTGGACTTGCCGTCGATCATGCTTTTCGCTGTGGGACTCGGCGTGAGCGTATACCGAGCTGTTAAATCGCTGCCGGCGCCGCTCTCACCGCGTGGCGCATTCGTCCTGTCGTGCTGCTACATTTTGTTTTTCTTATTCGACATGTTCATCCTGTCGGGATCGTTCATTCCGGCGTCAATCCACCTGGTGTTGTTCCTGCAATTGGCGAAGCTTTATCAGGAGAAGGCCGACAAGGATTATCTGTACCTGATCATTCTCTCGTTCCTGCAGATCCTTGCCGCATCGTCACTCACTATCGACATTTCGTTTGTAGCTTCGTTGTTTCTGTTCCTGGTGTCGCTGGTTTCGACATTGATGAGCTTCGACATGTACCGTTCGGAGCAAAAGAGCACCGTTGCCGCCGAGCACGTCGCTGCTCCGTTGGGCGGAATGAGCTTGTGGGCTGCGGTGTGGATTATTCTGACAGGTGTGGTTCTCTTCCTCATTATTCCTCGCGTCGGCACCGGATACTTCACTCGCGCGGCGTCGCAGTCGTTGCTGATTTCGGGATTCACGGATTCCGTTCAACTCGGCGAAATCGGACAGGTGAAATTGAGCTCGGCCGTGGTCATGCACGCGCGGCAGATCAGCGGGTCGCCATTTGCTGTTTTGAAGTGGCGCGGCATCGCGCTGGATCGATTCGATGGCCATAACTGGTACAAGACAGATCGCAAGAGACACCTGCTCCAATCGTCCGAGGGCGAGTTCTGGATTCATCCTGTCGCCCGACAAGGCGACGTCACGCAATACGACATGCTGCTCGAGCCGCTGGCAACCAACACGTTGTTTGGACCGCATCAGGTACGCGCCGTTTACGGGCGATTGCAAGGCGTGGAATATGACGCCGATGATTCGATTTATTTGCGAGTTCCTACCGCCCGCAGGACCCAGTATCAGGTCATCTCCGAAATCCCGAAGCAAAAGTTCGACAGCAGCCTGCCGGCAGGAACGAAGGAGGCATCGATTCCGTCGGCGATTCCACCGGATATCAGCGCGAAGTATCTCCAGCTTCCCCGCAACATCGATCCTCGAATAGCGGAACTGGCCAGGGACATCACGGCCAAAGGGAGTTCGACGTTCGATAAAGCATCGCTCGTTGAGGTTTACCTGAAGCGCAATTACAAGTACACGCTCAGCCTCACATGGCAACCGGGCCCGCAACCGATCAGCACGTTTCTGTTCGACGCGAAATCTGGCCATTGTGAATATTTCGCATCGGCCATGGTCATCCTGCTGCGCGCTGTAGGGATTCCCACGCGTTTGATCAACGGCTTCCAGATGGGCGAGTACAATCCCGTCGGCGGTGATTACATCGTTCGCCAGTCCGACGCGCACAGTTGGGCGGAAGTGTACATACCGGGTCGCGGCTGGGTGGAGTTCGACCCGACGCCGCCGGATCCGAATCACCGCGAGATGAGTCTCGCACTGCAGGTATCGCAATATCTCGACGCTGCAGAGCTATTCTGGAATTCCTACATCATCGTTTATGACACGGGATCCCAGATGCAGCTGTTTCGCAGTGCTCAGGAGAACATTTTGTCCGTGCAAACGGCGATGCGGGATAAATCCGATAAGTGGGTCGTCGCAGGGCAGCAGTTTTCGGATCGGACCGCGGGATGGCTTCGTAAACTCGTCGAGAGCTTGTGGTTCTGGATTGCAGCCGTGGTCGCGGGACTGGGCTTTCTCGCGATCAAGTATGGCCATGCATTGAAAATGCAAATCGACATCTGGCGTCTTCGCCGGGGCGGCGGCGCAGTCAATGAAGACGTTATCGAAGAGCTTTTCTACAGAGCGGCGCGGCTGGCTCAAACGCGCGCGACTGAACGGCGACCCGCCCAGACATGGCGAGAGTGGATCTTTGGTTTGCCGGATCCGAGTCGACGGTCGATTCTTGAGAAAGCTCTCGCGGTATTCGAGAAATCAAAGTATGGGCGCATGCCGGCCTCCAGCGCCGATTTCGCGCTACTCGAGGAAACAATCAAAGAACTGAAACTCTAAAGCGGCGGCCATGTTCCTGCGAATCTTCGTCGTCTGGTATCGTCTTTCGCCGTTTCTCATCGCATTTTTGCGAGACCGGCGGCGCTGGATCGTGGCAGGACCTCCGCGCTTCCTTTCCGAACAGGTGCACCGGGAGCGCGCGCGGCAGCTCACCGCGCGCATAGCATCGCTCGGGCCGAGTTTCATCAAGCTCGCGCAGGTTTTCGCAATCCGTGCCGACATCATTCCGCTGATTTACGTTGAAGAACTCGGCAGGCTGCACGATCAGGTTCCGCCGTTTCCTACGCCCGAAGTCCGCCGGCGCATTCAAGCGGAGCTGAGGCAGCCGCCGGAAAGCGTCTTCGATTCCTTTACGGAAGAACCGCTCGCTGCCGCGTCTCTCGGACAGGTGCACCGCGCCCGCTATCGCGGCGAAGACGTGATCGTGAAAGTCCTGCGGCCCGGTGTTGAAGAACTCGTGGCTACCGATGTGCGCGTCGTCCAGAACCTGGTGTTCGTGCTCGAGCAATTCATCGATCACCACATCGTCCGGTCGACCCGCACGATCATCGAGGAATTTTCGCGCGTCATTGCGGAAGAGATGGACTTCCTGCACGAGGCGGACAACCTCGAACGTTTCAGCGATCTCTATCGCGAAAGCGAATTCGTGATCATTCCGAAGGTTTACCGCGAAGTCACGACCACGCGCGTTCTCGTGATGCAATTCTTCGAAGGCTTTCGCGTGACGGAAGTGGACGAAATCGTCCGCCACAACATCGATACGAACCGCATGATCGAGAACCTCATCGAGTTCTACGGCGATCAGCTTCTCGTCC
>Ga0070707_100003946_pt1 | contig 13965 bp, 20 predicted proteins | sample KBSK5502metaG_FD_65468 | JGI IMG/M metagenome (GOLD analysis project Ga0070707, IMG submission 65468) | Corn, switchgrass and miscanthus rhizosphere microbial communities from Kellogg Biological Station, Michigan, USA - KBS K5-50-2 metaG | ecosystem: Host-associated > Plants > Roots >... | reverse complement strand
GACACCGTGCCGAGCGGTTTGACCTGCGGCCCGATTACCCCCAGTAGCGTCACTGGCTCGGGAACGGCTACAGTCTCCTGCAATGCAACCGTAACCGGCAACTACACATTGACCATCATAGGAACCAGCACTCCATTGGTGCACACAGCTCCAACCACGTTCATGTTCCAAGACTTTACCACCAGCGCAACATCACCCGGTGCGGTTGATGTTAGCCAATCTGCAATCTCAACCATAACGGTCACCGCTCTGAACCACTTTACAGGCATCGTCACTTTTACTGACACGGTCCCGTCCGGACTAACATGCGGCCCGATAACACCGAGCAGCGTTACCGGCTCTGGCACCGCAACCGTATCGTGCAGCGCGAATCTCGCGGGAAACTACACAATTACGATCACCGCAAGTAGCACTCCGCTAGTACATATCGCAACAGCAACGTTCAGATTCCAAGACTTTACTGAAGCTGCGACTCCACCTGCTGAGGTGAACGTTGGATCATCTGCCTCTTCGACCATTACTGTTGGCCCGTCGAACGGCTTCAGTGGGACGGTCGGCTTGACCGACTCAGTGCCCACAGGTTTGACCTGTAGCGTGATCACGCCTAGCACCGTAAACGGCGGCTCTGGAAGCGCAACCATCTCCTGTAGTGCCACTGTCGCTGGCAACTATACCCTGACGATTACAGGCACCAGTACACCATTGGTTCATACCACAACTGCCGTCTTTAAGTTTGGAGACTTCACTATCGCAGCTACATCTCCTGGCGCAGTTGATGCTACTCAATCGGTTACTTCTACTATTACGATTACTGCACTGAATCATTTCGCTGGAACAGTTTCTCTTACTGACACTGTTCCTTCCGGGCTTACTTGCGGAGCAATATCTCCTGCCATTGTGACGGGTTCGGGAACCGCGACCATATCCTGCAGCTCCCCCACGACTGGTGGCTACATCGTCAGAATCAGCGGAAGTACAGGCTCGCTCGCCCACAACGCTACCCTTACGGTTCAAGTAACAGACTTCAACATAGCAGGAGCCCCTACGCTGCTCGCCTCACCCATCGGGACGAACGCATCATCGACCATTACCTTGACCGGATTGAGTGGCTACTCGGGAAGCATCAACTTAACCGTCTCAGTTCAAAACGCGATTCTCGTCCTAACCGGCGGCTCTGGGGGAGGGCGCGCACCTCTAGAAATGTCTCCTCCCTCGACCCTCCCGAATGTTTCCATCAGCCCCGCCTCGCTAATCATAGCCAACGGAGGCTCCAGACAGTCCTCTCTGACAATCATCCTCTCACTCAGTGTTCAAGCCGGCGACTACCCGCTCATCGTCACGGCGACCGACGGGACTCTCTCGCATAGTACTCAACTGATGATCATAGTCACTGATTTCAGCATTAGTAGCCCAGCGAGCAGTGTTATGATACGCGTCGGCAGCAACTCGACGCAGACCCTGAGTCTCCGGAGCCTCAACGGTTTCCAGGGGAACCTAACACTGTCCGCAACAGTCAGCCCCACCGGGCCGTTGGCGACCTTCAACCCGTCCATGTTGCGCTTGACAACAAGCGGCAACAGCAGCCTACTAACGATCCTCGTTCCATCCAACACTCCACCCGGGAACTACACTCTCACAATCCAAGCCAGATCGGGAACACTCACACATACAATCGACATCACCATCTCGGTACCCTCAGGGCTTACAACAGTCCTTTCCAAAATACTGGGCTCCAACCCGATCACATCGCTAGCCATCCTAGGACTTGCAGGTCTCATTGGTCTGCTCTCAATCCATACAAACATGACCCATAGCAAGCCCAGGCAAAAAGACGGGCGCCGCACATTCTACAGGACTCATGCCTCACACAAGTCTCGCCATCCTGTGTCGCGGTCAAGCTCGGACGTGCTTTGGCCGCTCTGGGCAACTCATTGCGGCTCTACTGAGTGAGTAGCGTTCATGTGCCGCATGGAAGATTAACAATAGAAATCTTGAATCCCCAGAATTCGCCCTCAGGAGGTGGTGGGCCCGCCCGGATTCACTTGAAAACTACAGCGAATCCATTCTCCCCGGTTCGAGACCCTTGCAGATTCGCCTAAATTCGGAGGGTTCTTGGACGACGCTCCTTACAGGTACATGCTAAAGTTTGGTTTTCGACGAGTTCGCTTGTTCAGAGGTTCAGAACCGGTGGGGTTTGAACCAGAACTAGTTCAAATCCTATGCCGGTCCCTCATAATGCAAAGTCTAGCCATTCAGCTAAAGCCCTACATATGTTTCAGTTCATAGATGTGGAGAAGTGATGGGAGCTGGGATATACTCAGGCGCCTTCCCTAACTAGCGAAGGAATTGAACGTCTGCTCACTGAGGCTAGGACTGCAAGGTTTTGCAGCTTCAACAAGGATGGAACTATACACGCAACTCCTGTCTGGTTCAAGTACGAGAAAGGGGACATTCTCATAACCACACCTGAATCTAGCCGCAAAGCGAGAAATGTTCGGCGCAACAATACCGTTACGGTATTGGTCGATGTCCCTGGAGCATTAGCTAGAGGGGTCACAGTCTACGGTAAGGCAACGCTCGAAAAAATTTCCACGCGTGAGGAACACATGTCATTCATGTCGTCCTTGGTTGAGAAGTACATGAAACCGGACGAGGCCCGAAGATTCGCTGAAGCATATTTCAAAGTATCCAAATGGGCAAAGATAATTGTCAAACCGGAACGCATGGCATCATTCGACTATGGAAGGGACGAAATATTCAACGAAGTAATCAGGTACGCTCAGGGAGGATAGTCACGGAGTGCCTTTGGAGGCAAAGGCCCGAAGACACAGTGTCTAACTGATTCAGGTTCGGAACTGAGTTCTGCCCTGTACGATTCTCCCCCTACGGAAGCGCTGCTAGGATCTTCCGCGGTTAAGTAGGACAGGAGAAATATGCGTAATCGTATGTCTGATTCTAGAGCGAACAGTCCAAGTCGAGTTGATCCTGACATCGAGGTGATCAACAAGACCCGGGAATCGCTGTTTAGAGCCTTCAATGCAACCGATCTAGATGCTTTCATGAAGTGGATGGCAGACGATATTGTAGTGATGGGTCAGGGAGGTCCACCGGCGCTCGTCGGCGAAGCGGCGGTTCGGTCGAGTTACAAGGAATTCTTTGATAATGGGCCGTTCATTCCGGACCTGAGAGTATCTAGTGATGAAGTAATTGTGTGCGGAGATTGGGCGTTCGACTGGGGAACTTGGGTGGTTCTAAGGAACTATGGGCGAATTGCTCGGCAGGAGGTCCTCAAGTCCTGCTACGTTATGATATGGCGTCGGCAAACTACAAGAACGTGGAAGCTCGCTCGCATTATCTGGAACGGAACCCCCGTCAACGTAGAGGCGGGTAAGTAGCACGTGCCGAGGTGTTAACACCAGCTAGAGCTTCTTTTCTGAGAATCAATGATGCAATTAAAGCGAGTCCATTTCTCGGTTCGAAACCCTTCTGATTTCGCCAACTCTGGGTCTAGTGGGCTTCTCCTCTCCCAATGAAGAAGCTTGTAAACCACGTACGCGATGCCGAACACTATTCCAACCCCGATTAAAAGAGCAAGAGGAATATTCGCAAACGGAATGCTAAGGTGTAGAAACCCATGAATCATCCTGTCAGTGGAGTTCAAGTCTGGAACTCCTCTGGGTTGGCACTCGAGATACCTAGGAGGCCGAGGAATGCAGGGTATGGAGAGATCCTTCCCTAGATGAGGCCAGGGAGTGAAGCTGCTCTCGTAGGAGTTCCAATAAATGGCATTTCCGAAGGTTCCAACATTTCTGTCTAGGGAGTATGCGTCGGTAAACCATTTCGCGATTGTTAGTCCCGCGGCAGTTGCAGCGGTCATAGCGTATTTGAGTTCCTTTCTGCTAAGCCACCCTCGGAGTCCTTTTGCGCGATCTTGAGAGAGGGCTGACAAACCTTCGCAAGGGAATTTTTGCTTTTGTGGCCTAGGGTGTTTGCGATTTGGGAAACGGCTCAATCCCCTCTAGCAAGGATTAGACTATCTTCGCACTTAGCATGAGAAGAGTGGAGTCTGGGCTTAGTTGGAGTCTACCTCCGAGAGAGTCAGGTCGTAGACTTCGAAGAAAACCCCGACATACTATGAATTTGCTTCTATGCGATGTAATTGGTTGGCTGAAAACTCAGGGTTCATCCGTTATGATGAACGTGGACGATGATCCAGCGCTCTTCGCATAAGGACGACAACGGATATCTCTCTTTTCGTCTTCTTCTGATACTCATTGTACTCGGGGTACATGTTGGTCACCAAGGCCCACAATCGTTCTTTCTCGCTCCCGCTCGCCCTTTGCGCGTAGACCGTCTCCTTCTCATTCCGGATCTGTACCTCTCCAATTGGGTTGTGTTTGAGGTTCGTCCACCAGGCCGGATCCTTCTCACGACCACCGTTAGCAGCGACAATGACAAGCCTATTCCCATCCCGCAGATAGAGCAATGGACGCGTCCGTTTCTTCCCCGTTTTCCACCCCATCGTGGTCATTAGGAGCACGTTGGCCTTGTGAATCCTCCCGCCTATCCGACCACCTAACAACTTGTAGAAGAAAACGTGGAGGGAGGTGTAGAATTGGAGGAACATTTCTCCTCGTCTTTCCAACTCAGTCTACTAAATCTACTCCCTTACAATGCGTCATGAGCGTAGGCCTCCTTGCAGAGTTCAGGCTCCCTAGTACGGTTTCTCTGTCGCGTCCTGAGCCCACACCTTCCGCAGACCCTTTTTGCAGCTTTCGTCTACAGTCGTAGTGGGATCTATTGCTCTCTTGCGGGTTTGCCTTCGCATCGAAGTGGCGTTAATGACGGATGGAAACGATTATCTGGGGTAACTGGATTTTGGCCCATGCTTTGTACGTTAGGACTCTCGTTAGCGGCTGGACAGTCATCAAGGAAATTGTAGTGAATCCCGCACCGTTAAGGACATTCAACGCCCTCACAAGGCCGAGGCAGCTCAATGTGTGGTTCACACGGGATGCAAAGGTCAACCTCAGGGTTGGAGGAAGCTACAGCAATCGCGACGGAGACAAAGGAAGATTCCTCGATATTGTTCCCAATGAGAGGCTGCGGTTCACTTGGGATAACCCAAGCTATGGTACCAATAGCATAGTGGAGATATTATTGAAAAGAATCAAGGGCCGCACAGTCTTGACGCTGATCCATTCAGGGTTCAAACAGAGAAAGGACTTCGAAGAATACGCATCGAAAACATCAGGGTGGAATTGGGCCCTTGAAAACCTGAAATCTCATCTCGAGCACAGGAGGGTAACAGACTTTGGGGAGTGGCTAAAGAAGAACAGCTGATTTCTAGATTTCGTGGTGGGCCACCGAAAGGATATCGAACCTAGTAAATTGTGTGTGATTCTCAGTTGATGGTGCGCGCACATACACAGCAAATCGCGGAGTACCTAGAGAAACGCCCGAAAACCCCCCAAATCAACTACTCCGGCCTGAAAAACCACCCCAACTCGCAAGAGCCAGCAAACTGTTCAACGAGGAGCTCATAGCCGATTTCAAGCAAGCACTAAACCGAATTTGAGTCAGCTACATCTCGTGATTACCATCAAGGTACGCGAGGCACCCCACCATACGCAAGCTGCCCCTTCAAAACGCCAGCAATCCCTAGCCATAGACTCATCGAAACAATTAAAAAAAGGGGTTAGGTGCTTGAGCCCAGTTTTCTAGCTTTCAGTAACTTATGGTTCCGGTCGAAGTGCCTGAGAATGTTCCCGTAGTCATTGAAGTATCAACGCCAGAGAGTTGGGTAGTCCCCGAGCCCGAAGCGTCAGCAAAGCGCCCAGTACCACCAGTAATGGTGAAAGAAGCGGTAAGCTGGAATGCGGTTGGAGAAGTTGGACAAATAACGTCCATGGATGAACTGAAAAGCTGATCACCGTTTGCTGCCGTGAAAGTCTCTTGCTCGATCGCAGTCAATCCACCTTCGCAGGCTGCCGACGAACCGGTACCAGTGGCTGTGCTCGCAAACGTTGTCTTTCCGAGATGCTCAAAATTGCCTGTACTGGTTATGGTGGCTGTGGTTGCCGATGTCAAAGTGAAGCTGCCGGAGAAACTGCCGCCGAAAGGCGTCGAATGGGAGGCGAAAACTACCGGAAACGCCCCAACTAGCAGAACCGCCATAATAGCTGGAGTTAGAACCAGTATATTCATTCTTATTACTGATCACCTCCATCTTATTCCATCGTCAACTCAAGACCCAGCAGTTTCGGGCCAAGCGCGGGACTGTATTACTTCATATGAGCGATCCGGGGAAAGACGTTGTAGACCCAGAGTGGCTGCGTCGAACACAATAGGGTCATGGCCGAACGCAAAATCGGCCTTTGCCGGGTCCATGACTATTTCAGAGTTGTGCTATCTGAGGGATGAAAAAGATGTTAGAAGCGACCAGAAAGCATTCTTCTCTCTAGCGAGGCACCACTCACATTACTTGTGTGTGTGACTAGTATGGTGGGCCCGCCCGGATTCGAACCGGGGACCGTCAGGTGTCTCTCGCAGAGGCTATGAGCCTGCCGCTCTTTCAGTCCGTTGATGTGAAACCTGGCTGAGCTACGGGCCCTCAAGCCGGTGCCCTACGATCTGAAGTTTTAACGTTTAGTGGAATCGAACCCGTACAAGTCCGGTCTAATGCGAGCATCGATCCCCATCCGCTCTGAGTCATCCGAAGTGAATTCGGGTCCCGACGCTTCCTTGAACATAGGCGTCAGGCATTTCATGGCTGATGAGATGCATCGCCCTCCAGCCCGTGCAGTGTCCAGGCACTATGATGCCCGGATGGATCCGTTGATACATCTTGGATGGTTTGCGGAATGATCTTTTCGAAGCTTGATCCAGTTAGATGCATTCCGCCGATGAACGCGTGGACCTTGGTTACTCCGGTTATCTGTTGTGCATTGCGGAGGACGTTGACCACGCCTGAGTGACTGCAGCTCGGAGCGACAACGAGTCCTTTTCCGTTGACGTTGAAGATCATGCCTTGATCGTCCCAGATCCATGGGTCAGGTTCCCAATTTTCATTGTCGTACTCTTCGTAATTGTACGGGAATCCCTTCTCGTAATCTGTGACTCTCTCGACCTGCCCCGTTACCAGGGCTTCGTCTGACAGTAGGAGGCTGGGGGCCTTGCTATCAATTATCTTGACCTCGTTCTTCTCGAGAGCTCGGCGGTCGGGAGGAGGCATGTGCATCTCCTGTCCGGATGAGAATCGGATCTTCCGATTTTTCCAGGCGTCGGGATGAATGACTAGTGGAAGATTCTTCTTGCCGACGCTGTGGACGAGGCCGAGTAGGCCGCCATGATGGTCCGCATGCCCGTGGGATAGGACGATAGCATCGAGGTCTGTAGGATGGAGGCCCAGAACTGCTTGGTTGTGGGTGATGGTGTCTGGGCTGAGGCCGGCATCATATAGAATGGTCTTGACGTTGCCTTTCTTGTGGACGCTGAATAGTAGAGAGTACCCGTGTTCTGCAATCAGCTGAGGCCTCCGGGACCAGTCCCAAGTTAATGGAGGCCGAATTACATTATTCGTTGAGGCCATGAGGATATCGATAGAATTGTCGACAAGGATTGTCGCGTCCACTGAATCGACAGTTTGAAGATGCGCGATGTTCTGCGCGGAACTGCTAAATCTTAGAGAAGAGGGCTTGCCGACAGATTGTACCTCGTTGAAACTCACGCTGTCCGAGACGCACAACGGACTAGACTATGCCCCCGTCCGGGTCCATTTCCACTAATAAAAGCGTAAAGTGGGCTTAGTCTGAAAAGCTCCGTCCGCACTTCGGTGACTGAGCGAGACTAAACGTAACTTTGCTCTTTCTTCACTAGTAACGATACAAGCTTCAACAGAGCAGTTCTACACGTTGTTTAGAACACGAGGTCAGCGATTTGCGACTACGACTAAGGCCCTTCTTCAAGAACAAACGCGGCATTGACACGATTATCGCTGAGGTGCTCATGATCCTCATTGTCGTGATTGCATCCGTAATGGTCTACGCCTACGCGACCGGTCTATTCGGCGCTATTGCGACTCCTCAGAAGGTAGCGACAGAATCGATTAGCCTAGAACACTGGTCTTTCCCCTCAAACAACACGGCAAACCTCTCCATCCGAGACATTGGCACTACTCCGATAACCCTAAAGTCATACTACGTGAACGACTACACTGGGAACCAGTATACCAGAGCAAACTGGGCAGTTGGATCCTATCCGGGACCCACGTTCCAACCGACAGCTTGGGCAAACGCGACAATCCTGATCTCGTCCGCATGCTCTCCCAGCTGCACTCAAAGCGGAACTCCATTCGTCTTCCAATCAGGATATCCCTACACGATTATACTCGTTACTGCTACCAATGAACAATTCTCCTTCATGATCACCCGATAACTCATCTCTATGAGTCAAAGCACACCGACGAGTCAATTTCCAATCCCTTTCTGCGTTGTTCGCTGGAAAATGCTTTAGCCGAATAGTACGGGTGTCTACAAAGCCCCGCTCTTGGTCACAAGTTTTCTCTTCGATCTAGGAATAGCCGTCGCAGCGGCTCTTCTCTTCAGCCTCCTCTTCTACAAACTCCGCCTTCCGATGATCGTTGGACAGCTAGTCGCCGGAATGGTCGTCGGACCCTTCGGCCTCGGCCTGATACGAGACACAACAGCCATTGACTTCCTCGCCACCCTCGGAATAATTCTGCTGCTATTCGTAATAGGCCTCGAACTGGACCCTCGCCACCTTTCGAGCGTTGGATCAAAGGCTGTTCTGCTCACCACGGTGGAGTTTCTCGTAGCGTTCACGGTCGGCGTTCTCTCAGGCCTCGCCGCAGGATGGACCTTGGGCACTTCTCTATTCCTAGGTTCGGTACTAGGTTTGAGCAGTACCGCAATCGTAGCAAAGCTCGTCGCTGACCGGATCCATGAACATGGCGAAAATCTAGCCGCCACAATAATGATGGTCATGGTCATCGAGGATCTGATAGCCGTCTTTCTCCTGTTCCTCACACCAGAGCTTGCGACTGGAAACCCCGTTCAGGCATCCGCATTCTTGGTTGTGACCGGGAAGGCCGGCTTCCTTTTCCTCGCCACGTTTGGTTTCAGTAGGTACGTTGGTCCGAGAATCATCAACCGAGTAAGCCAGTATGAGATCGAGGTTGGAGAGATCTCGTTTCTCCTTGCTCTCTCATTCGGATTTCTTTTTGGGGTCCTGTCGGACTACCTAGGCTTCTCGCCAGGCATCGGCGCCCTCCTGACAGGATTCTTCCTACCGGTCAAGCATTCTCGTTATGTGAGGGAGAAGATTCTGCCTCTCAAAGAGGCGTTCATCGTATTCTTCTTCCTCTCTATGGGAGCACTCATTGATGTTTCCAGCGCGATATCTGTCGGGCTTCCTCTGGCGATCATCTTGGGAGCCGCGATTTTCGGAAAGTTGGTCGGGGGCTCACTGGGTGCACGTCTCGCGAAAGCCGGAGCCCCTCTGCTCATCGGCAGTATCCTAGTTCCTCGGGGAGAATTCTCCCTGGTGTTGGCGAAGGCAGGTGTAGATTCCGGCGTCGTGAGTATGCAGCTCTACCCCGTGGCTGGACTCGCAGTCCTGGCCACGACCCTCGCATCACCAATAATCGAGAGGTTGGTGCATTCATCCAGGGCCGAACGTTGATCGCCCCGGAATAGGCTCCTGCACCGCCTTCTTGTGTTGAACTTGCAGGGTGGGTACTTTGCAATTGCAATTTGCTTAAACGTACCCACAGCTGCTATGCATCATATGGGCAACGCCAGGGCTCTCAAGGCCTACGAAAAATATGCGTGGACCCTTCTCTTCGTCTTCTGGGCACTCCACTTCGTCTTATCAGTGCGCGACTTTTTTCCGAGTCTGCAAGACTTTTGCCTCGCGTGTCTACCGGGCGCGCAGACTGCGATACAGTCCTCTACTGGGATGACCTGGAGCCAGCTGGCCTCTACAAATCCGAGGTTCGCCAGTTTTCTCGCCTCCACCCTCGTCGATGACGGCATTTCAGGAGTCGGCCTAGCAATCTTCGGGATGATCGTTTCGCTGACGGGCTTTAGGAGGGGCGAGAAATGGGCCTGGTACGTATCGTGGTCGATGCCAATTGGAATACTGGCTGCTCAGCTTAACGTGTATCTGTTGACTGGGTCCGTGTTGGTAATTGTTCTGGGTGTCGTGTTCGTCCTGGTTTCTCTTCTTGCTCTCTTTCTGCCTTTCAGACAGTTCTTCCCGAACAAGATGTCGCACGTTTCTTAGGATCCATGCTAGAGTCTTGGACGTCAGCCTTATCCTTTAATAAACGGAGTTTCCGGATTGCCGTTGCCGCCGGCTAGTAGCGGGCCGCCGTTCCCTCAACAGGGGCGCGAGCTCAGTGGTAGAGCAGCGGGCTCAGTCGAAAAAGCTGAGGCTGAAGCTGTTAAAGATTCCACTGCAGCAACCCGTTGGTCAGAGCGCCTTTACACGGCGCGGCTAGAGGTTCGAACCCTCTCGGCGGCGCCAATTCTCCTCATAACTCGGTAAGTTAATCGGATCCTTCACGGTTCGCTGACCAAGAACCATTTCAATCCCAGTCTAGGCAAATCGGGATACGAAGAAGTGATGAGCAAGAGGAAGATTGTGCAGACTTGGCGTCGCAAATATCTCTACATGGGAACGTCGAATGTCCAGAAGGATGTTGATTACTATACCAAGGTCGTAGGGGCCGAGAAGGTGTGGGATATCTCCAGTTTCGGCACTCGAGTCGCGGCCCTCCGGCTCGGTGAGGGCCCGCTCGTGCTTCTCGCGGACCATCGTCCCGCGCCTAGCTGCATCCTGATCTTCCAAGTAGACGATTTGCAGACAGTGTCCAAGGAGCTTCGACAGAAGGGCTGGAAGCCTGAAGGAGAACGGTTCGAGATTCCAGAAGGCCCCTGTTACAGGTTTAATGATCCAAGCGGAAACCCGCTCGCTCTTCTGAAATAACGAGGCCAAAGTCCTCGGAAGCCTCACTGAGGAGACCGAATAACGCCACTGGACCAACAATCCGTGAAGGATCTAAGAGTAGTTCTTTGATGAACCATTGATCCTTAGGTGGTAGTGCACCTTTCTCCTGTACTGCTTGAATCCTAGGCTTTCGTAGAGTCGCCTCGCAACTTTATTGGCCTCGGCGGTTGCAAGGAAGACGTTCCGGATTCCGAGCGCTTTCAACCTGTGCAATGCGTACAGGGTTAGTTTCTTACCGACGCCTTGCCGGCGGAATTTTTTCATGACCTGAACGTCTCGGATGTGTGCGAATCGCGTAACTCGTGGAGCGAAGGACAGCTTCTTCCCAATGTGCGAATAGAGGAAGCCGGCGTATCTCCCGTCGACCTCGGCAACGAGTAGGTAATCATACCGTATCTTCGTAAGGTTGCTGGTGTCGCAGAAGAGGTCTCCCACGTTGTCCAATGGGCCATATTGGCGTTCAATATTCGGTAAGTCAGATTCAGTTGCCCGGCGAACTACTATCCTTTCAGGTTCATGGAATCTTCCAAATGAATTCATTCATCAGCTCTGGCTCCCGATCTCAGAAAGGTGTCTCTCATCAAATAATGTATCAGCTGAAACCGCTTGTCGATTTCGAAAAAACGGTTGATTCGACGTTTTTGCTGAATCACAGAAGATTATGGAGGATTGATGGATTTTCCACGCTTGGTACGCGTGGGTAGCAACACGGATTATAAGCCGGGAAGCACTAGTTAGGGATAGAGCACTATTCGCAACTTGTGCTTTTGGCTGGTTAAGATATGAAACTTGACCAAGGTCCCACAGGCGAACTACGAGTCTTAGATTCCGGATACACAGACCAGGTCTTACTGGACACTATCAGCGAGGAGGTTCTACGGATCAAAGCAACGGTCTGCAACAGCCTACAAGACCTCAACAAGCTCTACATGGTCGACCGCGCACTCTACACGAATACTCCGGGTCTCCCCTTCTACATGGAATTCACACCTCAAGACATGAAGTCGATCAAGACACCTCTCATAATTTCGGAAGTGAAACTCTACACTGTTGAACGGATCTGGGGCATGCGAACCCTAAGGATCACCAGATAATTCCACAAACTACTAGGCCCTCTTCTGTTCAGTTCGTGTTTAACGGCAAGCCTGACGATCCAATAGATTACCACGATAGGTAACAGGATGACAAGAAACAACGTGACGAGAATGTTCGCCGGATCCCCTAGGGCCATGGTTCAGATGATATGATCCTGCCCAAAAATCGTCGCCATCTGCTGACTCGGAAGTTACTTCGAGTCACAGGACGGAGTTTCGTTCTGCTTAGATTGATCTGGGGAGCATCAAAGATAGAGTAACGCGGGCGGACCGTTGGGTGTCACACTCTACAACTGAAGAATCTCATCACTCCTACAGAGAAATGCCTACCTACGTCAAAATCATCGTCTTGGCCCAGGCAGCTACGATCCTCTCACTAACTCTCGTGATGTACCAAGTATACCTAAACGACGTCTCTTTCCAACAGTACGTGATCAGCCTCTTCCAGTCTAACATGATTGCAGACGCGACCCTGTCGATAGTCACGGCGTCAGTATTCGCTCTCGGCACCTTCACCCTGCTAGGCTCAATGGGCACCCGCAGAGCAAGCAAAGAGTGGAGTAGCCTCTCCGAGGAAGCGAAGGCGCCACCTATGCCATCTTTGCCAGTTCTAGACACGGTCGAGCGACCCTTGAAACCAAGGAGCACAAGCCGTCGACCCCGCACTCGAAAACCGAGAGCGGATGTGGACAAGGTCTATGATTCCATACGATTCTTTGCTGACGATAACCGACAAGAGTAGACGCCCAGAGCCCTCAACTCCGGACCCATTAGGTGTTTGAGAAGCACCATTGCGTTGGGACGCGGACTGCACATCAACCAAAGAATACTGTACAGGTCACTAGGGGCAGGAGTGAATCTTGGCCGCACAAACCAAAGGAGGAGAGTCGTGGACTGGAGAAGAGTCAACTAGGACAACTATCCATCAATCGAGCCTGCTCAAACTGTCGAGAGTATTCCGATTCGTCGACCCACAAACGAGCGCTGCACAAATCTCAGATTTTCCAGACTTGAACCCTACCGGAGATACTCCCTTAGAGATTCGGATGAAACACTTTACCGAGATCGAGAACGTTACCTTTCTTGCCTACACTCTAGCGCACGAGCTCGGCGGCACGACCCCCCGACCCATTCGGACAGTAAATGACCTGCAAGTTCCCGATGAAGAGTTTCAGAACTTCGTCAACCAAGCAAATACTGCGACCGTAACTGACGAGGAGCTGGCCGATACGGTGCTCGACGTGGGAACGAACTGGGAGCCCTTCGTTGCCTCAAACGACAACCTCCTCATCCCCGAACACCTGCTCAACATAACAGACGTTCCGATGCATGAGAAGATCGACGCCCTAGACATCATCACAAAAGCGTTCGTCCGAGAAGTTAACCTTCGCAGCACCGAGAGGAAGACTGGGCGAACGACGGAGAAAGCTAAGAACAATAGGCCAGAACAGAAGCCCCGTCGCCCCGCTATAGACTCTTCTAGTCGCAAAGACAGATTATCATTCTAGCTGGTCGTAACCGATCAGAGTCATGAACTCAGGGAAGCTTCGGCTAGTCGTCAGTCTGTCAAGTAAGTCTTCCGCGCACTTGTAGTTGCTCGAATGGTACGCTCGCGATCCGATCTTGTTCATTATTCGCCCCGTTTCATCTTTCAACATTGATCGGAATAACTCGGTTGTAATGGTCGGTCCTTCGAGTAGTTTGGTGGAGTGATGAATCCACTGCCAGATCTGTGCTCTACATATCTCGACTGTCGCCGTGTCTTCCATCAGGTTGTTGATCCCGACGCAGCCGACGCCCCCTAACCAAGACTCTAGATACCCTAGGCTGACCGCAATGT
>Ga0070707_100003945_pt1 | contig 13966 bp, 14 predicted proteins | sample KBSK5502metaG_FD_65468 | JGI IMG/M metagenome (GOLD analysis project Ga0070707, IMG submission 65468) | Corn, switchgrass and miscanthus rhizosphere microbial communities from Kellogg Biological Station, Michigan, USA - KBS K5-50-2 metaG | ecosystem: Host-associated > Plants > Roots >... | reverse complement strand
CAGATCAATCGCCTCAAGACGCTCAAGCGCCAGATGTATGGCCGCGCAAGCTTTGCTTTACTCCGCCAGCGGGTGCTCTCTGCTGCCTAACGCCGTGCACCCAAAGTGGGACAGAGCCAAATTACCATGAACAACGACATGCGCGCTGACCACGGGCCGGAGCTGCCTATCATCCTCATGACCTCCACGCCTGATATTGACGCTATCGTGGAGCGCCTACAGCTAGCCGGCAGGATTCACAAACTCTTTCAACTGGAGGATCTTCTCGCCCAGGTCCAACGTGTACTTGCCAAAAACCTCGAGCTGTGATGAACGGCGGCGGTGCATACCCAAAAGTCTGTCAGCGTTGCCACCGACCGAGGGGAACAGCCTGCTTGTCCAACAGGAGAACGGCGCGCTGGCCTGGAAGCTCATCAGGACCCCTATACTCCTTCAGCCATTCGCGCATACGAAACGGGCTGAAGCAGTTGAGGGCGCCCCATGTTGGACACTGCTGCGTGCGCGATGGTGCTTCTGTCTAATAACCTATTCTGAGGGTTTTCCGTGGCTATTCCGTGGCTTTTCGCATATATTCGTCCCAGTTTCACGATCAGCTCTGGCCATTTTCAGGAGATGTTGTGATCGATTTCCGCAGATAGGTGCAGGAGTGCGCAGGACTTTGGCGCGTATTTGGTACTATTCACACGGTGGTCCTTACAATTCCTCCGAATTGGCGCTACATTAACTCGCGACGAGGTCGCGGAACAACTGGCTTCCACCGGTCGTGAGCGCGTCGAGCAGTGCGTGAGGCCGGAAACGATGCGGGTTTGTGGCGATCTTTCCAGCCCTCGCTGACTCTTAATCAGCGGGTTCGGGGTTCGAGTCCCCGGGGGCTCACCAGACAGCGAGCGGATTTGTCGGACTCCATCTATGAAGATGGAGTCCGATTTTTTGTGTCTGACAGCCAAATTGACAGCCAAACCGCTCCGCAGACGTATAAAACAGAGTGCACGCAGTCGCCGCAGTCCTGCCGCTGGAACACTTTGACCATCATGCCAATTTAGGGATTTGCGTCGTTCTGTTTCCCTTAAATCCCGCCAGACTTTGCCTCATACCCGTCCAGGACCAGCGTTGACCTTAGGCAGGGCGCACAGAACCGCCGAAGTCCACGAAGACAAAGGGCTCTTCCTCCACAACCCAGGCGTCATGCCCAGCAGGAATCACCACCACATCGCCCGGCCCTACGTCAAGTTCGACGCCATCGCTCATGACGACATGCGACCGTCCTGACAGGACGTAGCCGAAGTGGTTGATCTGGCATGAATCGGTCCCCGCGCTGGGCTTGATGTCGACGGACCACCGCCAGCCAGGATGGTAGGTGATGCGCTGCACCATGCGGTCGCCAAATCTAATGGCTGCGATCTCGGTCTTAGACGGAGTGCGGAGCTCTTCTGGAGCGGCGAAGTTCTTCTTCTCAGCAGTTGCCATGTACACTCTCCTTTGTCGCAGGCTTGACCTCACATTGACAACCGATCGCATCGTAGTCACATTGAAAACAGCTCTCCGTCGACCCAGGAGGCCAACTGGCTGCCACGATACGTGCGTAGCGAGCCAGCCAGCCAATGCGCCGCAGACGCTTGAGGCAGCCTCATACAACCGTTGCCCGCTAGCTACTCATGCCTTGACCAGGCACGACAGGGCCTGCCTCGGCTCGTCTTACGGCGAGAACTGTGGCTCGCTCCGGCTCATTGTGTGGCTTGTGCACCTGGAAGTTGTGGTTTGCACGCCCGGAAGTTGATGCCCAGCGTGCCAAAGCTGGCCGCGCTACTCGACTGTGGCGCGCCTGCGAACACATCTGCGCGCCAGGTAATCTCAAACTGGATGAAGCCGGCGGCTACGACTGCGGTCTCAACCTCTGCCTCCAGCAGAGCGCCGGCAATACAGCCGGTCCACAGGTCGATCTGGCATTTAGAGCTCGTGGGCACCGGCTTCTGCACCAAGATGTCACTGATCTGGAGGCGACCGCCAGGCTTCAGCACGCGCGCCATTTCCGTGAGTGCGACCACTTTGTCCGGCATTAGGTTGAGCGCCCCGTTGGAGATGACCACATCCGCCCACGCCTCTGGCACGGGCAACGCTTCGGCATAGCCTTCGACGAACTCGACATTGGTCAGACCGGCGTCGGTGGCGCCTCGGCGTGCCTTCTCCAGCATAGCAGTGGTCATATCGACGCCGATGACCCGCCCTTGCGGCCCTACCATGCGGGCCGCGATGAGGCTGTCGAGACCGGCACCGCACGCGACATCTACTACCCGCTGTCCCCGTTGGAGCGCCCCCAAGCTGAAGGGATTGCCGGTCCCGGCAAAGGACTCCAGCGAGCTCTCAGGGATTCCGTCGAGCCAGGCTTGCTCGTAGCCCAGCAGGTGGGCAAGAGGACGTCCGGTGTGGAAATGGAACCCTTGCTGTGGGGACCGCGCCACCGCGGCGTATTCGTCCTGGATAGCTTGGCGCAGTTGGTCGGTATCAAGCGCTGGACTGTTTGTAATGTTGCCTGTCGTAGGCCTACGCCCCCTCTCTAGCGGGATGCTCTGTTGCGTTCTGAGCTCGGGCGGGGCTAGAAATCGAGGCTCGCAGCTCCGGAGACGAGATACTCGACGGCGTTGGCAGCTGTAACAATTCTGGCCCCTTCGATCATGTCCTGCTCGGTAATGCCCCGCGGCTTAGTACATGCCCCGCAGGCCCAAATCTGTCCGCCGTTGGCCACAAAGGACTGCATGACCTCCTTGAGGGGCTGGAAACCCTCGTGATGGATTGGATCAGCATAGCCCCTAGTGGCCAGCCATACCCCATCAATGGTCAGGAGCAGAACCGTTTCCTGATCTGCAGTTGCCGCGACGTTGCCGACGATGAAAGCAAGGGTTGCGCGCTCCGGATCGTCTTTACCGTGTGTGCAATGGACCAGCAACTTCCCCATGACCGATCACCCTTTCGTTATTTCTTGCGGATCAAAAAACGCTTGCCCTGCGCATTGTCGGTGCCTACCGCTGCTAGCGTGTGTCCGGTGAGAGAGCACCAAGCCAGGAGGCTCTCATGCGCTGTTGGGTCATCGGTGCGTACCTCAAGAATCTGGCCACTTTCCAATTCCTTGATGCGCGACCGGATCAGAGGGGTCAGTGTTGCGCACCCTTCTCCCGCCGCATCGAGTACAGCGTTGGCATGCGGCAACGGCGCGCTGGTTGTCGTCTCTACTGAGGTATCTGGTATCGCTGTCTCACCTCTTCTCATCTGTTCCAAACTCTGGGGACTCTCGACTGGCCAGAAGCCCGAGCACACCAGATGCAAGCGCTCGATCCGGTCGTTAGATACACTGCAGAAGGCGTGCTGTAGGACTACCTGCCAATCATCCTGTGTACGCATCAGGAAGCGATAAGATAGCGCGAGACAACCAAGAGAATCGTCGCTCACTTGCTGAAGGATGGTCAGTTCGTCGACATCGCCGAACCAGCTGCGAAGACAAGCCAGCACGCCCACAGCATCACTGACCTCTTGTAGGCCGGAGGGTTCCAGCGCTTGGAAAGCCACTTGTGGGTGCAGATAAGCTGCAAGGCCTGTGAAATCACGTCGAGCGAGCGCTTCCACATAGTTGTTACCGAGGGTGCGAAGATCGGTCATTGGGCACTCGCTTCCTCATTCTCTTCCAGCATCTCGACTGGCTTTAGCAACTCATCTGGGCTGCGCTCGTATCAACCAAAGGATGTCTTCCTGACAGAGTCCAGGTTAGCCTCTACTCCCCACGTGGTCGAGAGCACTCAATGCCCCAGGGGTACTCACCCGTTGTAAGGGCTGCAGGTCTGAGACACATGGTACCTGCACGCCCGAGCGCGCACATCGGACGATCGTCCCATCTTTGGCGGAAGGAAGACTAGCAAGGTGATTGCAAGCGACTACTAACAGCGGGGAACCTTCCCCCTTACTGCAGCAGATCGTGCTCTACTGCAAACAATGTGGCGCCAACCCTGGTGCTCACCCCCACCTTGTTGTAAATATGCTCTAGGTGGTGCCTGACGGTGTGCTCACTTACAACGAGCTGCTTTGCCATCTCAGGTCGGCTCAACCCCTTGGCCAGCAACCGCACGATCTCCACCTCCCGGTCGGTCAGACTTGCCGGCCACGCTAGAGAGCGGTTCTTACGACGAGGCAGGGATGCCGACCCGGGTGCGCGCAACTCCTCTGCCAGCGCCCGAAAGGCGTCGGGGCAGAGGGCATGCTCCACCTCGTCGCGCATCCGTTGTAGTGCCGCTTCCTGATCCATCGCCGGCTCGTCAGGGGTGTCGTGGGTGAGTTCATCGAATCGATCAGCAACGGCAATAATGCGGGCACCGAGTGGAATCTGCGAACCGGACAGCCCACGATAGTATCCTCGCCCGTCCATGCGTTCGTGGTGGGCCGCAATCAGCGGGACGACTGGCGCCAGGACCGGCACACGCGTCAGAATCCGCTCTGCGTGGTAGGGATGCAGGCGCAGCCGCTCCCATTCTACCTGGGTAAGCTGGTTTCGCGGCTTGTGTAGTGTGAAGGAAGGCACGGCTACCAACCCGAGATCATGCATTAGAGCGGCTCGGCGGATAGTGCCGATCTCTGCTTCAGGCAAGCGCATATGCTTGGCCATACGCTCTGCCAGATCACCCACCCGGCGAGAATGACCGGAGGAGTAGAAAGACTTCAGGTCGGCGAAATCGGCAAATGACAGGGCTACGTCTTCGAGCTTCTCATCCTTGATGTAACGGTATGGAGACCGCGGTTCCATAGACAGCACATCCATCCACACCGATTCCTGTTCTAGGGTTTCCCACAGCGCCTCCTCGCTCGCGATGGACAAGAAAGCGTCCACCACCGTAGGGTCAAAGGCCTTTCCCCTGCGCTCCTCTGCTAGGCGCATGGTCGCCGTACGCCCGCCAACGTGATGGAACGCCTCGAGAAAGCTGGTGGTATAGACGATCCGAGAGATAAGAGGGACTGCCTCTCCCCGTGTGCCGCTTGGTCCACTACCGTCCCATTGTTCGAAGACCGAGACCAGTGCCGTTTGTACCACCTCGGGCATGCCCAATCGCTCCGCAAAGCGCCCGGCCACCTCGCAGGTATTGCGAAAGCCCTCCCGCGTGCCCTCCTTGCCGTGAAGCGCGAAATTCAGGAGCTGCTGTGCTCGCACGTGAGCTGGCTGCCCGACTGCCACGTAATCCTTTAGCCAACCTATAACCTCGATCGGGTTATGGTCGTCGGTGAAAAAGTAGTAGTCCCGCCTGGCCGCGATCTCGTCATTCATGACGTACCTGGCAAAGTGGCTGGTCCAGGCTGTGCAGCCTGCATCCATAAGGAGTTCAGCGTAGTACAGACCAGCCTGCTGATCCAGCGATACCTTGAGCCGATGCGCGATCCGCATCCCTAGGTAGCAAGACCTGACGGCATGTTCTGCAGGCAAGCCCACGGCTAGATCAGCTGCCAGCGACAAGGCACTCAGGAGATCGGCTATGCGCACATAGCCAAGTGGCGGTAATTCGCCCTCGACTCGTAGCTGGGGATTGCTCAATTCTACTGCTCCCAAGAACGCCTCTACACCAGAGCCTGGAGGAGTCTGGGGGAGTCTGGAGGCACCCAGCGCAAGTATACCGCACCGCTTGTCCTGATGTAGAAGGAACCGTTTGGAAAATCGGGCAGACAGCCATCCTAGCACGAATGCCCGGCGTCTATAACGTGTCAGGCTAATCCTGATCCGTGTCCCCGTCATCACCAGTGAACAGGCTGTCCATGCGCCGAGCGGCGTCCTGTTGCAGTTGGGGCACGACGTGACTGTAGGTGTTCATGGTCAGCCCGATCTGGCTGTGGCCGAGGATCTCCATCACCACGCGTGGGTGGACGCCCTGCACCAGCAGCAATGAGGCACAGGTGTGGCGGAGGTCGTAGAAGCGCCGATGCGCAATACCAGCTTTCTTGAGCGTGCGGCGAAAGCAACGGATGACATTGCGTTGCCCAAGTGGACGGCCCAACCGCGTACTAAACACGAGACCTTGTGCTACCCAGCGCTCTCCTGCCGCCTTGCGCTCCACGTCCTGGCGTGACTGGTGGGCTTGAAGCGCCGTGATCGCGAATTGTGGGAGGGCTAGGCTACGACAACTGCGGTGCGTCTTCAACTCGTCAACCACCAGTTTCCCGTCGATCCGTTGGAGTGCTACTTGTATCCGTAAGCTACCCGCCTCCAGATCGACGTCCTGCCAGCGGAGCCCAAGTGCTTCGCCTGGTCGCAGCCCGATGGCGAGTGCCACCGTGTAGAGCGCCTCCAGACGGTCACCGCGGATCGCTTCCAAGAAGCTGCGCGCCTCCTCGGGCGAGAGGAAGAGCATCTCCTGTGGGCCAGGACCAGGCGCATCCACAAGGGTAGCGACGTTGCGTGCTACCAGCCCCCATTTGACAGCCTTATTGAGTGCGGCCCGGAGGAGTGCATGTGTGTACTGGACAGCTCAGGGGAAACGTCCTGCCTCAAGCATCTGGTTGATGAGTGCTTGCACACCTAGTGCGGAGAGCTTGGCAAGTACCTTGCGCCCCAGTGCGGGCTGCAGGTAGAGGCGTACGACCTGGGCGCAACTAGCATACGTCTTCGGTCGCCGCATCGGTCGTATGCTCTCTTCCAGCCACCGGGTCAGAAACGTGTCGACCGTCAGGCGCTCATTGGGCAAGGGAAGTCCCTGCTGAATGTCAGCAAGCCCCTTAGTGGTTGCTCCTGCACCTCCTTATTGCGTCGTTCCTTAAAGGCGATAGACGAAACAGCGCCGCAGGTGCCGGTGGGGTGGTGGTGGGCGTCCCCAGACCCATGGGTTAGCGTGGCGGTTGAGCTGAGCGGTGGCGATGCGCGTGACGTAGGCGATGTCAGCGTGGTCAGCCAGCGACTGGCCGGCGAAGGCCTTGCGCCGGAAGATCCGCCACCAGCCTTCGATCAGGTTGAGCCAGGCGGCCCCCACGGGGATGAAGGCGTGCTGAATGCGCGGGTGGGTAGCGAGCCAGTCCCGGATGGGACCACTCTCACAGCTCTTCGCCCCCTGCTTTCCCTGTGCTGTACAGAAGGAACCCGACCGGCTGCCGCTCTCGGGGCACAATTTCTGCAATCGGTCCAACGCCATGACATGAGGCTGCAGCGGCGGAGTGCGCCCTTGACCGTCTTCGCCTTCTACGATCAACGAGACGATGTCGAGTAGGCTCAAGAGCCTGAACTGAACGGTTGGCGTGGCTACGAGTTCTGAGTTCTCCATGTGACTTGCCCTTGACGACGCGCTGACCCAGCAACTCAGCATAGTGGCCGTGTGGGATTTGTTACTCGAGGTTCTGCCCGTGCGAGGCTGGTGTGTAGGTCAGGGTCGTCCATGCTCGGCCTAACGTGCTGGAGGAGAGAGGGGCGCTGTGGCAGCAGTGTTGCATGGTCCGTTGTGAGTTGAGCGCGCCGACACGGCGAGCGTAGGGCGTAGGGCATCGTGCAGCGCCGGCGCTCAGCGAAAGGAGAATGCGCCATGAAGTGCAGAGAGCGGCTAGAGAGCTATCTCCGCCAGCAGCAGGTGGGCTTCGACGTGCAGCAGCATCTCACCGCCTTTACTGCCCAGGAGATCGCCGAGACCGAGCATATTCCAGGCAAACAAGTGGCCAAGACAGTCGTGGCGTGGGCCGATGGCGAGTTGATCTTGCTTGTGCTGCCAGCCTCCCTCCACGTCGATCTCGCGCGATTGACCGCGGCTCTCGGAGCCAAAGCGATTCGCCTGGCTCACGAGTCGGAATTCGTCGACACCTTTCCCGATTGTGAAGTCGGTGCCATGCCCCCATTCGGCAACTTGTACGACCTCCCTGTATACGTGGATAGAAGCTTGACGAACAATGAGATTGTAGTCTTTCCGGCCGGCACGCATACCGAGTCCATGAGCGTTCGGTTTGCAGATTATGCACGGCTAGTGGAGCCAACTATCGTCGAGTTCGCGAGGCCCAACATCACCTCTGTCCCATAGGGATACGCGCCCGTAATTGAGGCGGCAGCAGCTGTGAAGTGCACAACGTGCAGCGGCCGCCTCTGACCTCGCGCTGACCGCTGACGGAATCGCCCTCACTAATTCCTCCCGTCGCTCCGGGCTTGTGCCATCTGAGTCTGCGGAGGCGTGGCCACAGTGTTCTACCTCGCGCTGCCCGATTCGTCTGGGAGGCTGGTGAGGCGAGGGCCAGCCAGAGCCAGGCGAAGCGACGCTGCACCACGGCCTGGGGCCATGGACCTGCCGGCGTCTAGACGCGGCGGAGCAGGGGTTTGAGCCCGATGCGGTACTCGTCGGTGTCCCCACCGCCCACAGCTCGACTGTTGCATGGGGGAAAGCGGTCGCCACCGTGCTCACCAGCGGCCTCAACTTCTTTCGAAGGTGCCTTGCTCAGCTGGTTCGGTCAGCGCGTGGTCAGACTGGGTGCGGCCGAGATACCCCATGACGGGGCGACGGCTTGAGGCGGCTCAAGTAGAACTGGCCTCGGTAGGCCGAGACTGGTCGTCCCAGCCAGGCCGCCATCCTCGCGGTCACCGTGCGTCTGCTCCAGCGGTCGTCCTCGGGAGCTGGTCCGGCCGAGTCCTGCCGCAGCTCCTCCTGCCACTTGGCGTCGTACGCTTCCTGATGGACAGACGACTGGGAAGGGTCCTCGCGGTGCGACCGAAAGAGTGCTCCTTCTGGCGGGCGATGGTGCGCGAGGTGGTCGCGCGAGTCTGACCCGGGCGGATGTGGTCAGTACGTTCGAGGTCACCATCGATTGTCGGCTGAATTATCACTTCTCCACCGCCGATCTCGCGGCGTGGCCCGGGAAGATGTTGATGTTCCAATCGGATGATGATTCCACTGCGAAGTGCACGATCCGTGCGGCGCTCCGCACCTCGTATACCCAGGCGTAGGTCCACACCTTCCACCGAGCAGGGCACACACCGTCGCTCTCCCAGCCGGACGTATTCTATCCGCGTGTTCGCGCCTTCTTGCAGGAGCCCTAGGATCTGGAGGCAGGTGCAATGGCCTCGCAGCGAAGGTTGGCGTTGAGTTGGGAGCAGCAGCGGGAGTTGGAAACCCATCGGGGTCACGACCTGCGGGTTATGGTATAGTAGCTGAAGCAGCTGACTCATGTGTGCTGCTACTTGTGAAGATGATGCGGATCGGCTTTGGACCTGAAGTTGTAGCAGGCAGGTAGCGCTACCCGCAGTAGCCAACTCTTAATCAGCGGGTTCGGGGTTCGAGTCCCCGGGGGCTCACCACTACCAGATGTGGGGGCGGGAGATGATCCTGCTCCCACCTGTTGTATCCGGCCCTGGACCTCCTCCTCTGGAAAAAACGCGGAGTTAGCTGCCCACTTTCGCATCGCACTTGATGCGCATCAGCTGCTCTCGGCGTTCGCATCTCCCGCGCACCTGGGCCGCAGCCAGTCCCCTCGCCCGTCGCAGTCGCGTCACACGTGGTCCGCACCGAGGTCACGTCGAGTCCGCATCGCATCCGCATCGCATCCGCAGGTCGTTCGCGCCCGCTGCGCGTGTCCTCCGCAGGACATATGCAGCGAGGACGCACGCAATTGCGGGCGCCATGTGGGTGGCAGATACTCGGCATACCCGAACTATCAACTCTCTGGACCGCGGGCGACGCATCTGGCCTGGCGCCTACCACGGCGCCCGAATGGAGGACTTCAATGGCCAAAGCATCCCTCTCCCTCACCGATCCAACAGGCGCGGCAGGCTCGCCAGACGCGCGCAGGTCAGGGGCCGATCGCCCGCAACGCGCTCCACGCACTCCACTGACGCCGCGATTACGCGCACCGCGCGTCCGCCTTGAGCCGCTCGCGGAGGAGTTCCTCGACGAGGTGGCCCAGACACTGGCGGTCGCCACCGAGCGCGCCTATCGCGGCCCGATCACGCTGTATCTCACGTTTCTGCGCGAGACCCTCGGCCGCGCGCCGGATCTCGCCGATTTCACGACGGAGACCGCCCGTGCCTGGACGGCGTGCCTGCGTGCGCAGCCGAAGGCGCTGGGCGGCATCGTCACCGAGGGCAACCCGCCGATCGCCCTCGCCTCGCTCCGCACCTACCTGCGGACCCTGCGGGTCTTCGCCAATTGGCTGCCCAAACCGCCGCAGCGTTACTGCGAGGAGTCGCCGCTGCGCTACTTCAAACTGCCGCGCGGCGAAGAGACGGCGAAGATGCCGATCGAGATCGGGGACTTACGGACGTTGCTGCGCGCGGCGGAGCACGAGAAGGAGAGCGTCTTCGGGGCGCGTTCACGGGCGCTCCTGCTGACCCTGATCGACGGAGGCCTGCGTGCGCGGGAGATCGCCGCCCTGACCATCGGCGACGTCTCGCTCAAAGAGGGTATCCTCGTTGTGCGCCGCAGCAAAGGGCGCAAGCCGCGCCTGATCGCCGTGGGCGGTGAGACGGTGCGCGCCCTGCACCGCTACGCGCTCCTCCGTGAGGGACTGGAGCACAGCGCTACCTCGGCGCAGGCGCCCTTCTTCCAGACGATCCACGGCACGGCCTTCACCTACTATGGGCTGCGCAGCTGGCTGCATCGCCTGGAGCGGGACGCGGGCGTCCCGCACGTCCACCTACACCTCTTGCGCCACACCTCGGCGCTCGAAACCCTCGACGCTGGCGCCAACCTGCGGACCGTCCAGCTCAAGCTGGGCCACGCCGATATTCGCACCACCCAGGGGTACTTGCATATGACGCCGGGACGGATCGGGGAGCTGCAACGCGCGTCCAGTCCGGTAGATCGCCTTGGACTGGCTTCGGATGGCGAGGCCAGGAGGCCCACTAGGACGTCCAACAGGCGGACAGGATCAGGAGCGGGACGGAAGTCGGCAGGTGAACCCCGCCTGTGGCGCAGAGGACAGCGTGGGGCGAGCTGAAGCCGAGGCGCAACCAGTAGGGCGGCACGGTCATGGCATACCGGGGAGCTAGCCGGCATGTGTGTCGGTGTTTAGCGCTTATGGCGTGCCCCGTCCGATCCTGCACAGGTACGTATGTAGTCGGGGAGCGGCAAGACGGCGGTGCTGCTGGTTGCCTGTACGGCACCAGCACGCACCCTCCGCGCCTGCCGCCACCAGTGACGCGATTGGCGCTGGTGTTGCATAATCTAGGCATATGCTCATCTTTGCCTAGATTATGCAATTATCATGAGAGAAGAAACCATGCCAAAGACGAACGCATCCAGGGCTGACCGGGTACTCGCACGGGTGCGCACCAATGGGATTGTACGCCCGCGCGACCTTGCGGCCGAGGGCATTACCCATCAGTACCTGCAGAGACTTCACCGCCGCGGGTTGCTCGCCCGGACCGGACGTGGCCTCTACACACTACCCGACGCCGCCGAGCGCTTCGATGAGCATGCCGCTCTGGCCGAGGTCGCCAAGCGGATGCCGCACGGCGTTATCTGCCTGCTCTCCGCACTGCGCTTCCACGACCTGACCACCCAAGCTCCCCTCGAGGTCTGGGTCGCCGTCGAGCACAGCGCCTACGTCCCGCGGGATCCGACTCTGCCGCTGCGCGTCGTCTACTTCTCAGGCGCCGCGCTCACGGAAGGCATCGAGGTACATACCGTCAACGGTGTACTGGTACGAGTCTACAGCCCGGCCAAGACCGTCGCCGACTGCTTCAAGTATCGCAACAAGATCGGGTTGGACGTGGCGCTGGAGGCGCTAAGGGAGACCTGGCGCGAACGGCGCGCGACGATGGACGAGCTGTGGCGTTATGCCAAGGCCTGCCGGGTGGCCAACGTCATGCGCCCCTACCTGGCCTCCCTCGGTGCCTTCGAGGGCTAAGCGATGACAGATAGCTATAGTGAGAGCGTTTCCTAACTGTCCGTGGGCCCCTGGACGCTTCTAGCACACACCCGGTGCGCAGACCTGAACGAAACATGTAATCCCGTGTAGCCCTCAAGTAAGTCCCTCCGGCGATAGTGTCAACGTGGGCCCTGTAGCCCGTCGCTCGGGTGGCACTCGCCCTGGTGGCATCGATTTTGTCGGGGCCGCGCCCGACCCGTGCCGGCCGAAGGAGGTCTCGATGCGTCTACAAGGAAAGACGGCTCTGGTGACCGGAGCCACCTCCGGAATCGGAGAGGTCCTGGCGGAAGGGTTTGCCCGCGAAGGCGCACAGGTGGGCGTGGTCGGGCGGAATGAGCAACGGGGCAAGCAGGTGGCCGAGAGGATCCGAGCGGCCGGGGGATCGGCCACCTTTCTGGCCGCAGACATGACCTCCATGACGGACATCGACCATCTGGTGAAGCAGGCAGACGAGAAGTTTGGCCTGGTCGATATCCTGGTGAATAATGCCGGCATTTATCCGCTGGGCCCGACCGCGCAGGTCGATGAGGCCACCTTTGACGCGGTCATCAACACGAACCTCAAAGGCCCGTTCTTCCTGAGCGCGGCCCTGCTCCCGCGCATGGCGCAGCGCGGCTCGGGCAAGGTGATCAACATGACCACCGGAGCGGCGCTGGTCGGGATCGCCGGGGCAGCGCTCTATGGCGCGTCGAAGGCGGCCTTGACGCTGCTGACGAAATCCTGGGCGGCGGAGTTCGCCGCGCGTGGCGTCAACGTCAATGCCATTGCGCCGGGGCCAGTGGTGACCCCTGGGACGACCGCGCAGGGAACGGTCATCGATCAACTCGCGCGCGTCATTCCGGCACACAGAGTCGAACAGCCCACCGAGCTGGTGGGAGCCGCCGTCTACCTGGCCAGCGATGAGGCAAGCTACGTGGATGGCGTCACGCTGCCTGTGGATGGGGGCTCCACCGCCGTGCTTCCCGTCGGCGAACTCGGCAGTGCCGTCCCAGTCTGAACGAGACGATGAAGAGATCGTTTCACACCTCGACCCCTTCCCAGACGTGGGCCAGAACGAGACGCGGCGAGCGGATCAAGTCCGGGCGTCCAGCCTGCCAGGCGGCCTAGGCAATCACCCAGACCGCGGCAGAGGTGAGGGCCACGCGCGTTTCGACCGCGGACCAGCCCAACACGGGCGGGCGCTGCAAGTGGAAGCAGACCAGGACGCGGCCGAAAAAGCGCTCGCTGCTGGCGCGCTTGCCCAACTCCTCGGCGGTCCAGGTGGGGGGCACGCCGTCCCGCCGCTTCTGCCGCTTCTGCCGCTTCTGCCGCTTCTGCCGCTTCGGGTTCCACGGGATCACGGCTCGTGCGTGCAGCGTCGTATGAATCCAGGCAATCAGCTTGAGGCCCCAAGAGCCGGCGTCCAGACGCACTACGCGTGGGCGCAAGGCCAAGAGCCGGACGGCGAGTTCGAGCAGGGGGCGCGCGAAGGGGCATCGTGGACGTTGGCCGGCGAGAGTCGAAACAGCAGCGGCAAGCCGGTGCCACGACAGAGCAGGGTATGCAGACGGTAGCCACGCAAGAGCGGACGGGGATGATGGGCTGGCTGGGGCATGGCCGACAGCCGCGTCGGGATCGGCCCGCCGCCAGGCCAGGATGGGTGTACTGTCCTCGATCAGATCGCGCCCACGCGTCAGACCCAGCCACAGCCCGGCGCGCACCAGCAGCACGAAGAGCCTCTCGCTCGCTGGCGCGCCGGCCGCGCGCAGCCGCTTGCCCTGCTGCGCCTTGCTGGGCACGCGTGGCCAGTCATCGGCGCCACGGGGCAGCCCGCAAGCCCACGCCCACGCCAGCGCCGGCCACGCCACGAGCCAGTCATGCAGCTCTTGAAAGGACAGGCGCCACAGCGTGCGCAGCAACGCCAACAACAACAGTGACTCCTCGCTGTAGACGCGTGGGGCGCCGCCAGGACCCGCCGGCAGCGGCGGAGGACACTGGCGCTGGGCCACCTGCACCGCCACGCGTGCCCATCCTCCGCCTAGCGCCACGCGTGCCCATCCTCCGCCTAGCGCCACGGGCACCTCGACAGACACATCGACCGGGTGCTCTGGTGGTGCGTACTTGAGCGCGT
>Ga0070707_100003941_pt1 | contig 13969 bp, 13 predicted proteins | sample KBSK5502metaG_FD_65468 | JGI IMG/M metagenome (GOLD analysis project Ga0070707, IMG submission 65468) | Corn, switchgrass and miscanthus rhizosphere microbial communities from Kellogg Biological Station, Michigan, USA - KBS K5-50-2 metaG | ecosystem: Host-associated > Plants > Roots >... | reverse complement strand
GATCGGCGCGAGCAGGTCGTCGGCGAGGTCGGCAACGAGGGCCCGCCGCTCGTCGGGGTCGTCGATGGTGCCGATCGGCCCGAGCACGCGGGCGTGGTCGCTCGCGAGCTGGGTCGTGCCCGGCCGGCGGATCGTGTCGGCCACGGCCAGCGCGACGGCACGGGCCGGGGCGACCGAGAAGGCACCACCCGAGACGATCGTCACGTCCGGGCTGGGCATCGCTGCGATGTCGGGGCTTTGGGCGTCCAGGCGAGCCAGGGCGGCGCGGGTGGCGGCGAGTCGGAGCCGGGCGCCCTCGCCCGAGACGTCCGCCCACGGCGCCACGCGCAGGTCCATCAACCGATCGCCCATCCGGTGTCGATCGAGGCTGCCGGTGGTCCACGCGAGGACGGCATCCACGCCATCGTCGTCGACTTCGCCAGGCACGAGTGCGGCCTGCGCGGTGCGCACCGCGATCGCCGCGGGACCCTGCTCGGCGATGCCCGGCGAGGCCATTGCCCGAAGCCCGCCGTCGAGCCCGATGTCGATGAGCTCGATGGTTCGGTCGAGCGTGTCGGCAAGGGACAGAAGGGCACGAACCGAGGTATGTCGGGAGTCGGTTGCGGGAAGGAGCCCCTCGAGAATCTCGCGCAGCGGCTCGTCCGGCCCAACGCGCAGGCCCAGCGGCGGGCCTTCGATGATCCGCTCCTGGCTGCCGTCGAACGGCCGTCCCGCCCCCTCGGCCCACGCTGGGCGAGCCGCCACGGGACCGGCCAGCACGACGCGCAGATCCGGACGGCGACGGGTGGCCGCACCCACGAGGCCGGCGAGGTCGTCGAGCCAGCCTCGCTCGTCGGGTCCCGGCGGGTCACCGGCCCCGACGAGCACAGCCGACACCTCCGGCCGCAGCGCCAGCTCGGTCATCTCGCGCGGATCGTGGGTCTCCGGTGATGCGGTGCGGATTCGCCAGGGCGTCCGCGCAGCCACGCTCTCCAGCAGGCCCACGGCGCGGCGGGAAGCACCCAGCACCGCGAGCGTCTGGGGTGGCTTGCTGACTGCCTTGAGCCGCGGCAGATCCCCGATGCTCTCCGCCGAGATGGACAGCTCCACTGCCATGCGCGGATCGGTGGAGATCAGGCGCGCGGCGACGGTCGCGGCGAGCTCGTCGATGGGCGCCCCGGCGGGCGCAGCGAGCGAGCCCAGCAGTCGCCAGCGCTTCCAGGGCTTGCCGAGGAGCGCGACGGAGGTGGTCGCGGACCCGGCGTCGATCGCCAGGAGGGCGCGGGGAACGTTCGTCACCGGCCCATGCTACCGGCTCGGCCGTCGTCCATCCGCCGGCGCCATGCGTGCGTTGCTGCCTCCGTACGCTCGTTCACGCACCTTGGAGTGCGCTCGCTCGCGTGCTCGGCAGCGCCTTCGCCTGACGCCGGCGGCTTGGCGAGAGGCTTCGCCGCGTCAGGCGTCCCAGCCCGTCTCCTCCGACAGGTCCTCCAGCCGCTCGATCAGCTGCTCGATGCCGTCTTCGTCGGCCAGCAGCGCGGACGCGCTCGGCAGCTCGCCACCGAACAGCCGATGCAGCACCGGGTCGAAGAACAGCATTGCGTGCGCCCCGAGCGGCCGGTACGGGCGGGACGCCTGGAGGAAGTGAACCGCCGGGGTGGTCAGCCCGCGCAGCTGGATCTCACGCGCGACCTGCTCGACCAGCTCATCGCGCTGCTCGTCGCCGAGGCCATGGAGCTCGCTCGCCTCGCTCACGGTCGCGTCGACCTCCTGCCGGCGGCGGTTGCCTGGTCCGCGTCCGGGAACGTGTGGCCGAGGAGGGTCCGCGTCTCCCGAGGAACGGAGGCCGCATGGTACACCCGAGGCAATCGCGCGGCGAGGTTGGTGACGACCTCCCACGAGTTCGTTCCGCGCGCCCGGGCGACGTCGGCGGCAGTGATCCGCTCCCCGCCCTGCTCGCCGATGAGCACGAACTCGTCATGCACGCCCACCGGCTCGCCCGGAACGTCGGTGACGTCGGCCATGACCGCGTCCATCGCCACGTTGCCGACGATCGGCACGCGCCGGCCGCGGACAAGCGCCTCGGCGCGATTCGAGAGAGCTCGCGACCAGCCGTCCCCGTAGCCGAGCGGCAGCGTCGCGATCCGGCTTGGGCGCGAGGTGGTGAACGTCGGTCCGTAGCTGATCCCCCAGCCTGCCGGGAGCTCGGCGACGCGGACCGGACGGGCTCGCAGGGACAGGATCGGGCGGAGCTGCGCGGCCCCTTCGGCGAGCGGCCTCGGCGTCGGTCCCGCCGCAGCGATCTCCCCGAGCAGCTCGTCCGGGACCAGACCGTACGTGGCGAGACCCGGGCGAACGCCATCGAGACTGACCGCCTCGCCGAGGACCAGGCTTCCCGACGCCGACAGGTGCCGCGAACCGAGCGGAACTCCGTTCGTCTCGAGGTCGCGAGTGACCCGTTCGAATTCGACTGCCTGGTCCCGTGAGCGCGACTCGTCCTCGGGCGCCTGCAGGTGCGTCCACGCGCCGACGAGGCGGAGGCCGCGAGCGTCCCGGATCGTGATCGCGGCCGTGCGTGCGTCATCACCATGCAAACCTCCCCGACCGAGGCCGGTCTCGATCTCGAGCTGGACCGTCAGGAGTGGGGCGTCGGCATCGCCCCCGGCGGCGGCCACCAGCTCGTCGAGCAGCTGCCGGTCGCCGACGGTGATGGAGATCGCCGCTCCACGGGCCGCGGCGGCGAGCGTCGGCGGGGTCGGGTACAGCACCAGGATCGGGCGGGCGATGCCCGCGTCGCGCAGCGCGAATGCCTCGTCCATCGTCGCCACGCAGAAACCGTCGGCGCCCACCTCCTCGAGCGCGCGCGCGACCGGGATGGCGCCGTGTCCATACGCGTCAGCCTTGACCACCGGGTGCACCGGCGCGCTCCCGCCCGCGAGCGCCCGGAGCGTAGCCAGATTCCCGGCAAGCGCGCCCAGGTCGACCTCGGCCCAGGCCGTCCGTGGCAGCGGCGGCAGCCCGGCGGCAGCCAGGCGGTCCTCGATTGGTGGCTCGTTCAGGTTGACGACCCGTCGCCGTCCCGCACCGTGAACCCGACGCGCTTGCCCGGCTTGCTCCGCTCGGCGACGCCGACGAGGCGCTTCCGCACCAGCGGGATCGAGTCCGGAAGGTCGGAGGCGAGGACGCCGGCGTCACCCAACCGGTCGCGTGCGATGTCGCCTGCCGTCCCGTGCAGGAAGACACCAAGCCGCGCCGCCGGCCCCGGGGCGACTCCTTGGGCGAGCAGCCCGCCGATCACGCCCGACAGCACGTCGCCGGTACCGCCCGAAGCCAGCGCCGGATTCTCGAACGGCGCGACGGTCACAGTCCCGTCCGGCTCCGCGATCACTGTCTTTGCGCCCTTGAGCACGATGACCTGACCCCACGCCTGCGCCGCCGAGAGCGCCGCGGCCCGGCGTGCCTCGTCGTCAGCGGAGAGATCACCGTCCGCCTCGGGCGCCACGCCTGCCCCGGCGCGCAGGCGTTGGAACTCACCGGGGTGTGGCGTCAGCACGCACGGCCGGAGGGAGCCGGTCCACCACTCGCCGAGCGTGGCCATGGACCGTAGCGCCTCCGCGTCGAGGACCATCGGCGGGGGTGAGGCGTCGTCGTCCGGGGCGTGGAGCAGCATCCGCACCAGCTCCGTCGTCGCGAGGCCGGGCCGCAACCCGGGACCCAGCACGATCGCGTCGTGGTCGTGGTCGAGGATCCGCGCGATGGACGGCTCGGGGTCGACCTCCTCGACGTCGTCCTCGGGCAGGGCCATGGTGGTCGCCTCGACGACCTTGGCCGCGAACAGCGGCTGCAGGGACTCGGGCACGGCGAGCGTGACGAGGCCGGCGCCGGCACGGCCCGCAGCGCGACACACCAGCAGCGCCGCGCCGGCGTAGTCGAGCGAGCCGGCGATCGCGAGGACCTTGCCGAAGGTGCCCTTGTGGCCCCGGGCCGGTCGCTCCGGCAGGAGCGCGGCCGCCGCCTTGTCGTCCATCGTCGGTACAGTCGGCTGTGCGGTCGCGCTCGTCGCCGCGGCCGCCTCGTGTCGCCCGAAGCCGAGCGGCCGGCGGTCAGCCATCGCCCTCGTCCTCGGCGCCCTCGCCGTGGCCCGATGCCGCGCGAGCCGACGCCGTGGCGGTCGTAGCCAGGTCCCGCAGCCGCTCCATCCGCGCCAGGATGCGCCGCTCACGGTCGTCGAGGCGTTCCTCGATGTCGGGTGGGAAGAGGAACCGGCCGCCTGCCGTGCGGATACCGAATGCGATCGCGACGGCGTACTCCGCCTCGTGGCTGATCGAGACCGCAATGCGCTCCATGCCCAGCTGCTCGGCGCGGCGCGCGGCGCGACCGTGGAGGCGCACCGACGGCTGGCCGGTCGGCAGCCGCTGGATCTCGATCTCCGTCCAGCCGACGCCTCGGACCCCGAGGCCGAGGACCTTGCTGACCGCCTCCTTGGCCGCCCACCGTCCGGCGAAGTTCTCCGGCCGGTCCCTGACGTAGCGATCCTCGGCTTCGGTCAGGACCCGCCTCGTGAACCGTCGGCCGAACCTCGAGAGGGTCCGCTGGATCCGATCGATCTTGATGATGTCGACGCCCAGCTCGGTCGTGCCGGGCGGTGCCGCGAAACCGGGGTTACCGCCTGGGTCGGTCATCCCGGCACGTTCTACTCGACCGTGACCGACTTCGCCAGGTTGCGCGGCTGATCGACGTCGGTGCCCCGCGCCAGCGCCACGTGGTAGGCGAACAGCTGAAGCGGGATGATCGCGAGGACCGGGCTCAGGAGCTCGGCGGTGTCCGGCACCCAGCACACATCGTCGGCAATCCGCTCGACCTGGCCATCGCCCTCGGTCGCAACCGCGATGACCTTGGCGTCGCGCGCCCGGCCTTCCATGACGTTCGAGACGAGCTTGTCGTAGGTCGACGAGCGCGTCGCCACCGCGACCAGCGGGCACTCGGCGTCGAGGAGCGAGATCGGGCCGTGCTTGAGCTCGCCGGCCGGGTAGCCCTCGGCGTGGACGTAGCTGATCTCCTTGAGCTTGAGCGCGCCCTCCAGCGCCGTCGGGAAGCTTGCGCCGCGGCCCACGAACATGAAGCCGCGCGAGTTGACATACCGGCGCGCGAGGTCGGCGGCGCGGGGAGCGTTGAGCTCGAGCGCCCGGGCGGCTCCGCCCGGGAGCCCGCGCAGCCCCTCGACGAGCGCTGCCTCGGCATCCTCGGTGAGTGTGCCCCGCAGCTTCGCGATGCCCGCTGCGAGGACGACGAGCGTCGTCACCTGGGTCACGAAGGTCTTGCTCGCCGCGACGGCCATCTCCGGGCCGGCCTGCAGGAACAGGACCGCATCGGCCTCTCGCGTGATCGCCGAGCCGAGGGTGTTGGTCACCGCCACGATGGGGCAGCCACGCTCCCGGGCGAGTCGGGTCGGGGCGATCGTGTCGGCGGTCTCGCCGGACTGGGTCACGGCGATCACCAGCGTCCGCTCGTCGAGCGGCGGCGGTTCGTACCGGAACTCCGAGCCGACCGTGACGCGCGCCGGCAGGTCGGTCAGCTCCTGGATCGCGGCCGCCCCGATCATGGCCGCATACGAGGCCGTGCCACACGCGACCAGCTCCACCCGCGTCGCGGCACGAACGGCGTCCGCCACCGGCTCCAGCTCCGGTGCCTGGATCCGGCCCGCGCGCGAGATCCGGCCGGTCAAGGACTGGCGCAGCGCCTCCGGCTGCTCGTGGATCTCCTTGAGCATGAAGTGCTCGTAGCCGCCCTTCTCGGCAGCCTCGGCCGTCCACTCGATCGTCTCGGCAACCCGCTCCATCGGCCGCCCGTCGACGTCGGTAACGATGACGCTGTCGGGCCGCAGGTCGGCGACGTCGCCTTCCTCGAGGTAGATCACACGGCGGGTATGGGCCAGGATCGCCGAGACGTCGGAGGCGAGGAACGACTCGCCCTCGCCGAGCCCGACAACGAGGGGCACGTCCCTGCGCGCGCCCACGAGCCGGTCGTTCTCGTCGCGGTGCATGATCGCAAGCGCGTACGCACCCTCGAGCCGGCGCAGGGCGGCGCGCGAGGCATCGGCGATGTCGCCTTCGTAGGCCTCCTCGATGAGATGGGCGATGGCCTCCGTGTCGGTCTCGGACACGAGGGTGTGGCCGCGCTCCTGCAGGCCATCGCGGAGCTCCTGGAAGTTCTCGATGATCCCGTTGTGGATCACGGTGATCCGACCCGTGCAGTCGACCTGGGGATGGGCGTTGACGTCGTTCGGCCGGCCGTGCGTCGCCCAGCGCGTGTGGGCGAGGCCGACCGCTGCGTGTGGCGTGCGCTCCGCGATCGCTGTCCGAAGGTTGCTCAGCTTGCCCGCGCGCTTCTCCACGAACAGGTCGCCGCGCTCGTCCACGAGCGCGATCCCGGCGGAGTCGTAGCCCCGATATTCGAGGCGACGCAGGCCCTCCATGAGGATGGGCCCGGCCTCTCGCGGCCCGGTATAGCCCACGATGCCGCACATGGAGGCGTCAGTGTAGGCGCTGTTCCGCGAGGGTCGACAACGCGTCGGCCAGCTCGCGCACCAGCTCGTGGTCGCTGCCCTCGACCATCACCCGTAGCGCCGGCTCGGTTCCCGACGGACGAACGAGCACCCGTCCCCCGCTCCCGAGGCGGCGTTCGGCCTCGGCGATCGCGCGACGCAGGGCGGGGTCGCCTTCCCATTGCTCCTTGTGCCGCACCTTCACCGCGCGCTGCTCCTGGGGCAGGAGCGGGATCTGCTCGGCCAGCTCGGCCAACGACCGGCCGGCGGACGTGGTCACGCGGAGGACCTCGAGGGCGGTGACCAGGCCATCCCCGGAGGTCGTGTGCTCGCGCACGATGACGTGGCCGCTCTTCTCGCCGCCGAGCCCCGCGCCCTCGACCTGCATCCCCTCCAGGATGTACTTGTCACCGACGGGCGTGCGCACCACCGTCCCGCCGGCAGCCTCGACGGCCATCTGGAGCCCGCCGTTCGAGAGCACGGAGACAACGAGCGTGCCCATGGCCGGGTCGCTCGTCGCGACGCCATTCCGTGACAGTCGCTCGAGCGCGAGCACGCCGAGGATGCGGTCGCCGTCGACGACCTGTCCCGAGCCGTCGACCGCGACGAGCCGGTCCGCGTCGCCGTCCACCGCGAAGCCGAGATCCGCACCCGACTCGACGACGCGCCGCGCCAGGCCGGCCGGGTCGGTGGCGCCGGCATGGAGGTTGATGTTCAGCCCGTCGGGCTGCGCATTGATCACCTCGACCTTCGCGCCGGTCGCCTCGAGGATGCGGCCACCGAGCGCGGACGCCGAGCCGTTCGCGCAGTCGAGCACGATGCGCAGCCCGGACGCGTCGACCCGCCGAGCGAGGGCCTCGCGGTGGGCGAGGTAGCGCCCGATCAGCTCGCGCGCATCGACGACCGTGCCAAGACGGTCCGGCGGCGCCCCAGCGAGCTCCTCCGCCCGCCAGATCAGCTGCTCCAGCTCATCCTCGATCGTGTCGTCGAGCTTCAGGCCCTCGGCGTCGAGCACCTTGAGGCCGTTGTCCTCGGCCGGGTTGTGCGACGCCGAGACCATGATCCCGGCGGTGAAGTCGCCATCCGCAGCGAGGAACGCCAGCGCCGGGGTGGGCACGACGCCGACGCTGTGCACCGAGACGCCCATGCTCGTCGCGCCGGCAGCGATGGCGGTCACGAACATGTCGCCGGAGCGGCGCGTGTCCTGGCCGACGACGATCGAGCCACCGGGCGCGACGAGCCGGTGGGCGGTGGCGCGGCCGAGGGCGAATGCCGTCGACGGTTTGAGGTCGACGTTGGCGACACCACGGATGCCGTCGGTGCCGAACAGGCGGGGCACGGCTGATCAATCCCTCGCGTGCTGGATCGTTCGATCGCGCGGAGGCGCGATGGGCTGGTCTACGACGGCGCCGGCGACGGCGCCGGGGTGGAGACGGTCACCTTGATCGGATTGGGGCTCGCGCTGATCAGGGTCAGGCCGGTGGTGAGATTCGCCGTCGCCTTGACGTCGTGGGTGCCGGGCTCGAGCCCGGTGACGTCGACGGTCAGCACGAGGCTCGTGCCCGACAGCCGATCGAGCTCGGCGATCGAGCCGCCGATCGTCACGAGCACGCTCTCGGTCGACAGCGCGTACTCCAGATCCGGCTGCGCGCCGACGAGCACGAGCCCGGCTTCGAACGTCCGGGTCGCCGTGACCGGGCGGAGCTTCACGGTCACCTTGACGCTCGTGACGTCGAGCGCCTGGACGCCGGTCGGCAGTGCGAAGCCGACGTCCTGGGTGACCTCCGACGAGGCTCCGGAGATGGACACCGGCTGGGTGTCGGCGCGGTCGAGCGTTGCGAGGTCGTTGGCGTCGCCCTGCACCGAGACGACCGGCGGCGTCACCTCGACCGATGCCACCTCGAACCCGGCGGCAGGCGTGCCCACGATGTTCGGCGTCACCGGCAGGGCCTTCGAGCGGCGATCGGTGAAGACCTGGACCTGCACCCGGACCCGCGCCGGGTCGATCTCGATGCGCGAGTCAGCCCCCAGCTCCGTGCCCTTGTCGTCGACGGCGACGAGGGTCACCAGCTCGTCGATATCGATGCCGGAGGCGTCGACCGCGACCGGGGCCTGTGCCTCGGTGATGGTGTTGACGATCGACTGAGGGCCGGTCACCGTCGCGCTCTCGGTGTCGACGACCGGGTCGCCCACGTCGAGTCCGGACGGCACCGGGCCCAGCTCGACACGGACAGGCACCGTCTTGGTGCCCTTCCGATCGATCGTGACGATGATCTTCTTGGGCTCGAAGTCGAGCACCTGGACGCTCTTGTTGATCGCCTCGACGTTGACGTCGAGCGATACCGGCTCGCCGGTCGGGACGACCCCGGACAGGTCGACGAACGCACGGAAGCTCGAGCTGTCGATGCGCAGCCCGAGGTCCGGCGGTGCGACGTAGCGGATCCGGCTCACCGAGCCGAGCTGGCTGAGCACGATGGCATCGGTCGGGGGGTTCACGATGCCGATCTGGACGCTGCCCGGGAAGGCGTCCGTGTTCTGGGAGACGACGAGCCCGCCGTAGAGCAGCGTGGCCAGGGCGATGGCGCCGAGCTTGAGCGGCCAGTTGTGGGTGATGACCCGGAAGACGCGGGTCATCGGCTCCGGCCGCGGGTCCCGGCCGGCACGCGGTCCTTCCTTGGTACGCCATTGGTCGAACCGGCGACGGTCGCGGCCGGCGCGTCGTCAGGCTCGTCGGTTGCCTCCGGCTGTGCCGCCCCTTGCGCGTCCAGGTGGCCAGCTGGCGCCTCGGCCGGTGCGTCGGTCTCGGCGTTCGGCTCCGACTCGGGCACGAGCGGCTCGTCCGGCGGCATCGGCTCGGCGCCCGAGCGGTCCCGTCGACCGGCGCGTACCGCCCGGCCGATGTCGGCGAGTCGCGGCGCCCGCGTCCCCGGCACCGTCGCCCGCAGCCGCACGCGCTCCGGCGCCGGCTCGAGCAGCTGGCGCAGCGAACGAACGACCTGGGACTCGTTCAGGTTGCGCACGATCCGCGCCCGCTGGACGAGGCTGACCTGGCCGTTCTCCTCGGACACGACGACCACGATCGCATCTGTCTGCTCGGTCGTGCCCAGGGCGGCTCGGTGGCGCGTCCCGAAACGCTCCGAGTGGATGGTCGTCTCGCCGAGCGGCAGGAGCGCGCCCGCCGCCAGGATCTTGGTCCCGCGGACGATCACCGCACCGTCGTGGAGCGGGGAGCGCTGCGAGAAGATCGTCCGAAGGAGGTCCGCGGAGAGGTCGCCGTGGATCATCACGCCCGTCTCGGCGATCTGCTCCAGGCCCGTCTCGCGCTCGATCACGATGAGCGCGCCGTGGCCCTCCGCCGAGAGCACCGCGGCGGCCCGGGCAACCTCGGTCGCGACCACCTCCGCGGCCCGATCCTCGGCGGACAGCAGCCAGCCCAGCGAACCAACCCGCCCGATGCGGTCGAGGGCGCGCCGGAGCTCGGGCTGGAAGACGACGACCAGGGCGAACAGGCCGACGACGGCACCGGTCTCGAGGATCTGGGTCAGGAGCCGCAGGTTCAGGACGCGCGCGGCGAAATAGACGGCGAACAGGACCGACACGCCGATGACGAGCCGAACCGCGCTCGTGCCGCGGATGAGGCTGAACAGCCAGTAGATCAGCAGGGCCGTGATCCCGATGTCGAGGATCGCGGTCGCCTGGACCTGATCCAGGATCGACTGGAGGAGCTGCGGCATCGCGCCGAGTTTACCGCGCGGGTTCGGCCGAACGGCCGATTCCGACGGCTCCCTGAGCTCCTAGCGGCGGCTCGCCACGCCGACGGGCTCATCCCGGAGGCGCTCGGCGGCGAGCCCGTGGACATCTGCCTCGGCCTGCGTGTCGCCGGTCAGCGAGGTCAGCCGAACCAGGAGGTCGATCTTCTCGCGGGCAAGTGGCGTCCAGCCGCGATCCAGCTGCAGGTTCGCGATGGCCAGGTGGGCGTGCGGATCGCCGGGGGCGATGGCGAGGAGCTGGAAGCAGACGTCGAGCGCGGCATCGAGCCGGCCGGCGGCGCGGTGGACGGCAACAGCGGTGAGCATCTTCTCGCCGGCGCCGGCCGCGTCGCCTGCGTCGTACAGGGCCGCTGCCTCGGCCATGAGCCCCTCGGTGTCGGGCGGCGGCCCGACGATGGGGGGCGGAGGCGCAGATGGCATGTCGAGCGCGGGCCAGCTCTCGGCCGGGTTGTTCGCGTTGGCGTTCCGCGCCGCTTCAGCGTCCGTCTCGGCGACGATTCGCGGTGGCGGCGGCAGCTCGATCTGATCTTCCTCGGCAGCGGGCTCGGCGCCGGCGCTTGGCGGCGTTTCGGCTGGAGACCCCGCCACGGTGCGCGCGAGTCGCTCGGCCAGCGCCGTTCGTGCGGGCGTCGCGTCGAGCTCGCTCGCGCGGCGCGCGGCTTCCGCCGCCTCGGAGGCGCGCCCCGCCACGTCGAGAACGAAGGCAACGCGCTCGAAATCGGCCGCCGCGCCGGAGCGCATGCCGCGCTCTTCGCGGGCTGTCCCGCGGGCACGCAGCGTCGTCTCGTCGTCGGGTGCGACGCGGAGCGCAGCGTCGAAGACCTCGGCGGCTTCGGGCCAGCGATCGAGCTTGTGCAGGACCGTACCCTGGCTGGCCAGGGCGAGCGTGCGCTCGGGGACCAGCCGGGCCGCTTCGCGGTATGCCTCGAGGGCATCCTCGAGCCGGCCGGCGAGCGTGGACATGTGGCCGCGCCGAAGCGCTTCGCGATATTGCTCGAACAGCGGGCCGCTCACGACGGCGAGCCTAGCGCGGCAACCGCGGCAGCGGTCACCGCCCGAGGTACTGGGCGACTAGCGCTTGGTGTACTGCGGCGCCTTGCGGGCGCGCTTGAGGCCGTACTTCTTGCGTTCCTTCATGCGCGGGTCGCGGGTGAGAAGCCCAGCCTGGCGCAGCTGGAGGCGATGGCCCTCCGGATCGAGCTCGAGGAGCGCACGGGCGATGCCGTGGCGGACCGCGCCGGCCTGGCCGCTGACCCCGCCGCCCTCGACCTTGATCATCGCGTTGTAGCGGCCGTCGGTGTTGGTGACCCGGAACGGGAGGCGGATGTCCGCCTCGTCGATCGCCGCGCCGAAGTGCTCGACCAGCGAGCGGCCGTTGATGACGATCTCCCCCTCGCCGGGCAGGAGCCGGACGCGGGCCACGGCCGTCTTGCGACGACCCGTCCCGGAGTTGAAGGCCTGCGTTGTCATGTCCCCTCCGTCAGGCGAGCGGCTCAGGCCGCTGGGCCTGATGCGGATGGTCCGAGCCGGCGTAGATCTTGAGCTTGCGCAGCTGCTGCGTGCCGAGCCGGGTGTGCGGAAGCATGCCCTTGATCGCGCGGCGCACGACCTCCTCGGGCCGGCGCTCGAGCAGCTTGCCGAGCGACTCCTCCTTGAGGCCCTGTGGGTGGCCGCTGTGCCGGACGTACGACTTCGTCTCGAGCTTCGCAGCGCTGACCGAGATCTTGCGGGCGTTCAGGACGATCACGTGGTCACCGCCGTCGAGGTTCGGCGACCAGGTCGGCTTGTGCTTGCCCTCGAGGACGCGAGCGACGCGCGTGGCGAGACGGCCGAGCGTCTCGCCCGCCGCATCAACGACGAACCAGCTCCGCTCGATCTCGCCCTGTCGCGCCGTGTACGTCTTGTCGTTCATCAGCCCTCTTGTCTCATGTCCTGTGATGTCCCGTTTCGCTCCTGCCGCCGGCCCATGACCACGCGCCGGAGGCAGAGCCCCCGCGCCGGCGCCGTTGCGCCCCGCAGTGCCGGTCGCCCGGCCGTCAGCAGCCCCGGCACGGCCGAGGGTTCCAGCTGACCCTTCCCGATCGCGAGCAGGACCGCGACGATCCGTCGGACCATGCCTCGCAGGAAGGCGTCGGCACGCACGTCGATCGTGACCAGCGACCCGTCGCGCCGGACCCGGACCCGATGCACGGTCCGGACCGGCTGCGGATCGGCCCCACCGATGGCGCTGAAGTCGTGGCGGCCCTCGAAGGCCGTCGCGGCTCGCGTCATCGCGGCGATGTCCAGCTCCTGCCGCACCCAGAGCGCCGTGCGCTCCCGGAGCGGGCTCCGCGGTCCGTTCCAGATGGAATACCGGTATTCCCGGTAGCGGGCCGCGTAGCGAGGATGGAACCCGGCGGACACCCGTCGAAGGTCGCGCACCGCGACATCCGGCGGGAGCATTCCGTTGAGGGCGTCGGTGAGGGCCTCGACCGAGAAGCTGCCGGGATAGGTGAAAGCGATCACCTGGCCCGCGGCATGCACCCCGGCATCGGTCCGCCCCGCGCCCACGACCGGCTGTCGGTGCCCGCCTGACAGGCGGGCCAGCGCGGCCTCGAGCTCTCCCTGGACGGTCCTGGATCCCGACTGTCGTTGGAATCCAGAGAACTCCGTGCCGTCATATTCGACCGTGGCCTTGAAACGCCTCCCGGCGCCATCACGGTGGCCCCTCTCGGGGCCCTTCTTGTAGTCGCCGCTGAGCCGGCTCATCCCTGCGTTGCCCGCTCCGCTGCCTCGCTCACGCACGTTGGAGTGCGCTCGTTCGGCTGCTCGCGTGCGCCTTGGCCTGAGCTCGGCCGACCGGCGACGGTTTTCGAAATGACTCCTGTCAGACCAGTTCGAGTTGGACGATCTCGGCGTTGTCGCCCGACCGCGGCCCGATCTTGACGATGCGGGTGTAGCCGGACGTGCGATCGGCGTACTTCGGAGCGATCTCGTCGAACAGCTTGGTCACGACGAGGGGCTCGTTTGGAAAATCGGAGACGATGGCGCGTCGCGCCGACAGGTCGCCGCGCTTGGCCAGCGTGATCGCCTTCTCGATGCGGCCCTGGACCTCCTTGGCCTTGGCCTCGGTGGTCCGGACGCGCTCGTAGCGCAGCACCGAAACCGTGAGGTTCTTGTACAGCGCGAGGCGCGGGCCCATCTTCCGGCCGAGCTTGCGGCCGTCGATGCGGTGGGACGCCATTGGTCAGGCTTCCTCGTCCTCGAACGTGGCCTCGTCCTCGGTCTCCTCGTCGCCGAACTCGGACGACTCGGTCTCGGGGAGGATGAAGCCGCGCATCCGGAGCCGCTCCTTCATCTCGTCGAGCGACTTCTTGCCGAAGTTGCGCATCCGGAGCAGGTCCTCGTCCTTGAGCTGGAGGAGCTGCCCGACCTTGACGATGTTGTTCCGCTTCAGGGAGTTGTAGGCGCGCATCGGGAGATCGAGCTCCTCGATGGGCATGTCGAGCATGTTCGGCGGCAGCTGCGGGATGCCCGGCACACCGCGATCGGCGGCCATCTGGGCCTGGCCGATGGTCACGAACGGGCGGAACTGCTCGATCAGGATCGAGGCGGCGCGGCTCAGCGCCTCCTCCGGCCCGATCGTGCCGTCGGTCTCGATCTCGATCGTCAGCTTGTCGAAGTTGGTGACCTGGCC
>Ga0070707_100003940_pt1 | contig 13972 bp, 14 predicted proteins | sample KBSK5502metaG_FD_65468 | JGI IMG/M metagenome (GOLD analysis project Ga0070707, IMG submission 65468) | Corn, switchgrass and miscanthus rhizosphere microbial communities from Kellogg Biological Station, Michigan, USA - KBS K5-50-2 metaG | ecosystem: Host-associated > Plants > Roots >... | reverse complement strand
GCGAATTCCTTCCGGAACTTCTCGTGGACGATCGGCGGGGAGAACGTCGGCATGGGCCCGTCGATGAACGCGCTCCACGCGGCGTTCATGGCCAGTCCGCACCACCGCGACAACAATCTGGACAAGCGCTTCCATCGTTTCGGGATCGGCGTCGTGTGGAAGAACGGGGTCGCGTACGTGACCGTGCAGTTCTTGAGCTAGAGCTTCTCCAGCCAGTCGAACGTCGCACCGACCAGCTCGTCGATGACATCGGAAGCCGGTCGCCCTGGCACCTTGTGCGAGTGATCGCCGTCGTGGACGCGGTGCAACGTGGCCGTGGGCAGGGAGGCGATCGTCTCGTCGAGGAGCTCCGGCCGGGCGAACGGATCACGGCTCCCTTGGAGGAAGAGCATCGGCGCCGTGATCGTCTTCAGGTGCTCGTCGCGGATGCGCTCCGGCTTGCCCGGCGGGTGCAGCGGGTAGGCGAGGAACACCAAGCCGGCGGCGGGGAACCCTTGCGCGACGATGTGTGACCCGATGCGTCCTCCCATCGAGCGGCCTCCGATGAACAGGCGCTTCGCGCGCGCGCCGACCGCCGTCGCGACGGCGCGATAGCAGGCCTCCAGCTTCTCCGTCTTGTCGGGCGCCTTCTTCTTCGCTTCCGCGTACGCGAAGTTGAAGCGCACCGCACCGAGACCGCCGGCGGCGATCTTGTCTGCGTACGACTTCAGCTGCGGTGTATCCATCGTGCCGCCGGCGCCGTGCGCGAGGATGAGGTAGTCGCTGCCTTTGGCCGGGTGATGCCACGCGCCTGAGACGGTGCCACCGTCCCACGCGAACCGGGCCTTCTCGATGGTCACCGGAGCACCGCTTGGATCGTGTGACGCCAGCGCGGTGGCACGACACGGTCGGCGACGACGCGGTCGAACGTCATCGCTGCGTTCACAGCAGTTCGAGCAGCCGCGCGCGCGATGCGGTTGGCGGCAAGCCGCTCGGATTCACCCACCAGGTAGTAGTTGATCCCGAGGACGAGGATCCAGGACCACCACGCGGTGCCGACCTGGATGTCTTCGAAGCCGGCTTTCTCGGCGAGCGCGGTGATCTGCTCGGGCTCGAACGTGTGGAGGTTCGCCGCGATCGAGGCAAGCTCCCAGTGGCGCTTCACGAGCTCCTCTTCGGTTTCCGTCCTGCCGCGCGCCCGCTTGATCGCTTCGACCGCCTTCACGGCGAGACCGACGACCGCGCCGGTCTGGCGTTCGCCGCCCGGCGTCGGTTCCGCAAGGACGATCGCGGTGCCGCCGGGTTCCAGCACGCGGCGGATCTCTTGCAGCGCGCGCAACGGGTCCGGGACGTGGTGCAGCGCGCCGCGCGCGACGACGAGGTCGAAGCTGTCGTCGGCGTAGGGGAGCGCTTCCGCGTCGGCTTGCGTAAGCGGGACGGCGACGCCGGCGCGCGCGGCGTTCGCGCGTGTTCGCTCGACCATCGCGGCCGACAGGTCGCTGGCGTGCGATTCCTCGGCGAGCCCGGCAGCCGCCAAACCGACGGCCGCGTAGCCGGTTCCGCACGCGACGTCGAGCGCGCGGCGCGCGCGCGGCTCGTGGCCGAGGATGTCGCGGAGGTCGCGGCGGACGTCGGGGCCGATGCGCCCGTAGTCGATCAGGAAGCGGTCGTCGTAGAAAGCGGCCTCGCGGTCGTGCACGAGGGCGTTGAGCTCTTTCGGATCCATCGGTCTCCTCGGTCGCGCGGACGAGAGGCGAGCCTACCCGCCGATGATCGCCGCGCGCACGGAGGCCTTCGCGAGCTTTCCGCTGGCGGTGCGCGGCAGCGACGTGACGACCTCAAGCCGCTCGGGCAGCTTGTGTGTTGCGATGTGGTGGGCGCGCAGGTGCGCGACGGCGTCGTCCAGCGTCATCGACGCGCCGCGCCGCAAGACGACCACCGCGCAGACCCTCTCACCAAGCTTTTCATCCGGGACGCCAACGACGGCAACGTCGGCGACGGCCGGGTGCGACGACAGGATGTCCTCCAGCTCGGACGCGCTGATGTTTTCGCCGCCGCGGATGATGATGTCCTTGAGCCGCCCGGTGACGCGCAGCAAGCCGTCCGCGTCGAGCACGCCGAGGTCCCCGGTGCGGAACCACCCATCGGAGGTGAGCGCGTCGATGGCGGGATCGGTGTAGCCGGCGAACATCTCGGGCGCGCGCCCCCAGATCTCACCTTCCTCGCCTGCGCGCAACGCGTCGCCGTCGGGCCCTGTGATGCGCACCTCCGCGCCGCCGATCGCGCGCCCGTCGGTCTCGGTGCGCGCGCGCTCGTCGTCGTCCATCGTCGTCGCCGTCAGCGTCGGCAGCTCGGTCGACCCGTACGCGCGCTTCAGGACACATCCAAGACGAGCAGCCGCCGCGCGCGCCGCATCGGTCGGGATCGCGGCGCCGCCGGTCGAGAACAAGCGGAACGACGAGAGGTCCGCGCGCCCGGCCCCCGAGGCCAGCGTTTGCAGGAACGTCGGCGGGCCCGTCTGGAACGTTGCCCGATCGACGGCGATCGCCGCGATCCCACGGCCCGGGACCCACCGCTCTAGCAACACCGTCGACGTGCCGAGCGCGAACGGGGTCATCGCCCCGTAGACAAGGCCGGCGATGTGGCCGAGCGGAGCGCCGCCCAGGTAACGGTCGGCCGGCGTCAGCGCATGGATCGACGGGAACGAATCGATCTCGCACAGCAAGCTCTGGTGTGTGTGGAGCACACCCTTCGGCACGCTGGTCGTGCCACTCGTGTACAAGAGGACGGCCGGGGCGTCCGCGGAGGGCACCCGTCTCGCCCCCGCCGTCGCCGGCACCTTCAGCAGGTGTTGGAAGTCGAACACGCCGGGCCGCGCGATCCCGCGCACGAGCACGACGGCAGAAACCATCGAATCGGCTTGCAACTGCTGTGCGAACTCAAGCGTCTCGAACCCTCGCCACGATTCGGGCACGACGAGGACCGCAGGCTTCGAGATCGCGATCACCGCGCGCAGCTCGCGCTCGCGCCAGGTCGGGTTCAGCGGGTTGGAGACGCATCCCGCAGCTATCGCGGCGTGGTGAACGATCACCGCTTCCCACCAGTTCGGAAGCTGCCACGCGACCACGTCGCCGGGGTTCGTCATCGACGCCAGCCACTGCGCCACGCGCTCAACCGTTTCTGCGACTTGCCCGAAACGAAGCTGCGCGTCGCCGTCGATCACAGCGGTACGCGCGGCGTGCTCGGCGCACGTCGCTTGGAAACGTTCGACGAGCGTTTCGCCGCGCCAATGACCGGCGCGACGGTATCGATCTGCAAGCTCCGCGGGGATCACGGCGACACCCTACCGGCTGCTCGAAGATGCTTGGTCCGTGTGGGGCCGGTGATTACGCTATGCTCGCCGGCTGTTACCGAGGAGAACGATGCCGAAACCACGTCGAGGAAGGCCGCCGCGCCCGGGTCAAAGGACCGCGGGTGCCGGACCGCAGCGCGGGTCGGGCGCGACGGGATCGCGCGCCGGTGCGCGCGCGCGCCGGATGGCCTCGCGCGCCGCCCAACGTGAAAAACAGCAAGCACGTACGGGCCCGGCGAAGGAAGAAGCGATCGAGATCGACGGCCTCGTGACTGAAGCGCTTCCGAACGTGATGTTCCGCGTGCAGCTCGACAACGGCCCGATCGTGCTCGGCCACATCTCGGGGAAGATGCGCAAGCACTACATCAAGCTTGTTCCCGGCGACCGCGTGAAGGTTGAGCTCTCGCCGTACGACCTCACGCGCGGCCGCATCACCTTCCGCTACCGCTGAGCGGCCAGTGGAATTCGGCATCCAGACCGGGCAACAGCATCGCTCGTATGCGGAGCTCCTCAACCTCTGGCAGTCGGCCGAGCGCCTCGGGTTCGCCTACGGCTGGCTCTACGACCACCTGATCCCGGTCGGTGGCGACCTCGACGGGAACGTCTTCGAGGCGTGGACGCTGCTGTCGTCGTTGCTGTCACGGACCGACACGATCCGCGGCGGGATCCTCGTATCCTGCGTGATGTACCGCCAGCCGGCGGTGTTGGCGAAAGCCGCGACCACCGTCGATCACGCCTCGGGCGGTCGCGTCGAGCTCGGCATCGGCTCGTGCTGGAACGCATGGGAGTCGGGGATGTACGGGATCGACTTCCCGCCGATGCGCGAACGGAACGAGCGGCTTGCCGAAGCGATCCAAGTCATCCGCTCGATGTGGGATCCGTCGAAGCCGAACTTCGAGGGTACGCACTACAAGATCTCGGCCGCGCACGCGTCACCCTTGCCCGTGCAGAAACCCCATCCCCGCATCTGGGTCGGCGGCACGGGGAAGAGCTTGCCGGCGGTGGCCGCCGAGCACGCCGACGGCTGGAACGCGATCTTCGCGTCGCTTCAGGAATACGAAGGCCATCTCGAGCGCGTGCGCGCGGCGTGCGAGGCGATCGGCCGAGACCCAGCGACACTCGCGCTCTCGTTCGGCCAGCGCGTGTCTGTCGACAAGGACTCGAAGCGAGCGGAAGAGCGCGCGCGGCTGCAATACGAGCGTCACGGCGTCCCGTTCGACGAGGTGATGCGCTCCCGGTTCATCTTCGGCAATGCGATCCAAGTAGCAGAGCAGGTGCGCGCGCTTCGCGATCTCGGCGTCGGTCAGTTCGTGCTGTGGCACGAGCCGCCCTTCGATGCTGAGGCAGAAGATCAGATCAGGGAGTTCGCGGAAACGGTCGTGCCGCTGCTCCGCTGAGGCTCAGCGGAACGTGAACGTTGCGGTGTGCGTCGTGCCGTCCGACAGCGAGATCCGGAGCGCGCGGCAGCCGCCGGCCCACGACTTGTCCGTCTTCCAAACGAGCTTGAACCGGCCGTCCTCGTAGCTGAGTCCGCCGTTCATCGTGATCGCGGACGCCACCGAGAGCGGCGTGCCCGCATCGCAGGAAACGGCCAGTGAGGTGACGGATCGGATCGCGGAGGGGTCGCTCACGCCGCCCAGCGAGAACCAGACCGGGATCGCGCGGCCGGCCTCGCCGCCCATCTTCCCGGCCGGCGTCTCAACGCCGCCGAAGGCGAACACGACGGAGTACGTGTGGGTTACCGTCGCGGTCCGGCCCGAGCGATCGGCCGCCGTCACCGAGAACGTGTGCGGGCCGACGCTCGACGTGTCGATCGCGCCTCCGTCTTGCGTCGAGCCCGCGCACGTCTCGATACCAGATCCTTGTGCTGTGTCGGCGCACCCGTACGACGCCGACGCGGCCGAGCCGAGGACGTAGACGGCGCCGTCGGCAGGGCTGCTCGTGGTGATCGTCGGATCGTGCAGGTCGACGTCGAACGGTCCGAACGATCCGGTCGACGTCGAGTTGCCTGCGGCGTCGGGCACGGTGCGCGCGCCGATCGAGTCGGACCCTTCACCGCTCGTCGATAGCGTGAACGAGGCGTCGCCCGCGTTCGCAAGGCCCGAGGTCGCGTCGCTGCCGCTGCACGCCACGGTGACGGCGCTGGTGTACCAGCCGTTCTTTCCGAGCGTCCCTGCCGGTGCGCCGCACGACACGCTCGGCGCGACGGTGTCGATGTTGAAGGGTCCGAACGGACCCGCGACGGTCGTGTTCCCGGCTTTGTCCTTCACTGCGCGCGAGGGCGTCGAGTCCGCGCCGTCGCCGCTGGTCTGCAATGTGAACGACGCATCGGAGGGGTTGGCCAAACCGGACTGCGCGTCGCTCGAGGTGCACGTGAAGGCAACTTCGCTCGTGTACCAGCCGGCGTTGCCCTGCGTCCCGTGCGGGCCCGAGCAGGATACGACCGGCGGGATCTTGTCGCTCCCTTGCACGACGTGGAACGTGACGAACGTCGCCGTGTCGTCGCGGAGCGTCGAGCCGCTCCCGCCGGGGGTCGTCATGACCGTGTGAAGCCTGATCGCGTGATCGCCGAGCGGCGTGTTGATTTCGGCCGAGACCGTCGCGGTGACGACGTGCGGCGTCGGATCGCCGGCCCAGGTGATATTGCAGAACGGGTCGGCATAGAAGGGGAGGGGCGCAGACGGCGTGTCGCTGGTCACGCCGCCGAGGGCATCGACGACGTAGTGAAGGTCGACCTTGGCGGTTGCAGGGTTAACCGGAGTTGCGGAGCAACGTATGGTTCCTGTGGCAGTCAGGGAGATCGGGAAGGTGACGGTCTGTCCCTGCTCGATGGTGACATTGTTGACCGTGCCGTTCAGCTCGGCGGTGACGAGCTCGGCTGCGTTGGCCGCGATCGCGGCAAGCACGACCAAGGCGACGACAACGCCGGCCGCGCGCGCGATCTTCGACCTCAACCGAAGCGGACGGGACAACGCGCTCTCCTCCTCAAGCGAGCGACTCCGTGCACTAGGTATCGGCTCGAACGGGTCGGACGTTGAAAATACGGACGGAACGGGCGCGGGCTTCACCGGCGAAGCGCCGCGCGCGCGATACCTTATTGCGCATGGGTCGTCACAAAGGCGCCACGCTGCCGCTCCCTGCGCCGATCGTCTCGGCGGGGATAAGCGTCGTGATGGCGGTCATCTATCTCGGGATGATCACCCGCAGGCACCACGAGGTCACCGGCCGGTCGATCTTCATCGCATGCCTCCTCGTTGGGATAGCCGGTTTGCTGGTGGCGAGCTTTCGGGTCGAGAGCCCGTTCCAGCGGACGGCGTTGCTGGCCGGCGCCGCCAACTCCCTGGTCGCCGTTGGATTCCTGGGGTTGTTCACGATCGGGCTGCCACTGCTGATCGCGGGAGGTTTGCTCATGCCGTCGGTGGCGCGCGCGCTGACCGAAGCACCGCGCCCGTGGGGTCCCACGCTCGCCGCCGCCGCTACGATCGCCGCACTGGCGATCATCATCGTCGGGCTGCTCGCGACGTAATCGTCAGCGAAGGCCGGCGAACAGGTCGGTCTCGATCTCTCCGGGCTTGAGGCCGTTGTTCACCAAGGTGCGCGCGAGGATGTACTCCTCGACCGGCCAAACCTCACGGAGCGTGTCGTCGGGGATCGCCATCCAGAAGGACTCCGGGTCGATCTGCGTGCGGTGGGCGAGCAGCGACGCGCGCCGCTTGTCGAGGAAGTCGCCGACGTTGATCTCCGTCGTGAAGAGGTGGTCGCCGTCGCCGGGCATCTCCTTGAGGAACTCCTCGAAGGGGCTCTCGACGTCGAGTCCAGCGAACGCGTCGGCGAGCGCTTGGATGCGCCGCCGCGTCCATCCGGAGTAGTAGAGCTTCTTCGGCGCCCACGGTGTGCCCGCCTCGGGGAACCGTCCGGCGATACCCGCTGCTTCGAATGCAGTTACGGCGATCTCGTGCGCGCGGATGTGATCGGGGTGGGGATAGAACGAATGGTCGTCGCCGTACGCGATGATCACCTGCGGACGCTCCTCGCGCACGATCTTCACGAGCTTGCCGACCGCTTCGTCGATGTCGGCGTTCCAGAAGTTATCCGGCCGCCTGTTGTCTTCGGTGTCGGGCATGCCGGAATCCCGGTATCCGAGCAGATGCAGCGACGCGTATCCGAGGACCGCAACGCTGTCCTTGAGCTCGCTGATGCGAACGGCAGGAAGGTCGGCGCGGATCTCCGGCGTGTTGGCGGCGGGGTTGAGGATGTCCCCGGCTTCGCCGCCGGTGCACGTCACGAGGACGTTGCGGACGCCCTCGGCCGCATACTTCGCCGTGGTCCCGGACCCTTTCGACGCCTCGTCGTCGGGGTGCGCGTGCACCTGGAGCAAGCACAGCGGTTCGCTCATCGCCCTCATTCAACCATGCGATACAGTTTCCTTCGCCCCGAAGTCCCTTTTTCGCTCGAGCAGGCCGTTCCGCTCGAGCACCCCGACGGGAGGAGTGCATCTGTGGCGACCGAAACCGCGCGCGCGGTAGGAGAGATCCGCCGCTATTACGAGGGGACGAAGGTTCCCGTCGTTTCGACGGCGCGCGCCCGTGAAGATGTCTTGTGGCTGCTCGAAGAACGAAAGACTTTGCAGCGCGCGGGCGAAGCACTTTTGTCGGCAGCGATCCCGTTCAGTGGAGATCCGGCGGTTAAGCAGGCGATCGAAGGCTTCAGAGCTGTGCTCGAGGGGCGGCGGGGCTAACGGGTTCCGGCGCCGGCGCGCCTGTGAGCCGTGCGCGCGCCAGCGACACCATCGCGATCGTTACGCCTGCCGATGCTCCGGCGATCGCCCAGTGGCTGGTCGCCAGCGCGATCACGATGAAAAAACTGCACATGCCGTACGCGAGCATCGGCCCACGAACCGCGTCGACCTTCTTGGGTGCCTTGGCCTCCAACAGCGCGTCGACTGAGAGGATCAACGCGCCGACCAGTATCCATCCGGCGTAGTTGGACCACGGCACGTTGAACCACGGGCCGCTCGAACGGTAGCCGTACAACGACCCGAGGAACCAGGTCCCGCCACGCAGCGTCATCGGGTCGATCACGAGATCGATCGCGGCTGCGAACAGCGCGCCGCCGACGACGAGGGTCCCCGGGCGGACGTTCGCTTTGTTGATCAGCGCGCGCCCGGCCCAGATAACGGTGCCGAACGTCAGCGGCACGAAGATCGGGATGTTGGAGAGGTACAGCTCCGATCCGTGCGTGTTGGCGATGTAGTCGTACCGCCCGTACGGGAAGCCCGTGTGCGTGCTGAGATACTCCGCGGCCAACGAGACGCCGCTCGCGACGACGAGGAACCGAAGCGCGCGCCGCCAGCTCCGCTCGGCGGTCGCAACCCAGAAGAACGCGGGGATGAAGATAAGAGCCCACCAGCGATGCGTGATCGTGTGAAAGACGATCATTCGTACGTGATCCCGAAGATGCGATCCAGACCGAGCACCGGCGCCCAGATGTGCGACTTCAGCGTGCGGCCCTGATCGATCCACACCTGCTTCGACTGCACGAACTCGAGGCATCCCGCGGGGCCGAGCTCTTTGCCAAGGCCGGAGTGGCGGTAACCGCCGTACGGCCCGCTCGTCACGAGCACGTGATAGTCGTTGATCCAGACGGTCCCGGCCTTGATCCGGCGCGCGACGCCGAGCGCGCGCGGCACGTCCGTGCTCCAGACGGCGCCGGCGAGCCCGTAGATCGACTCGTTCGCGAGCGTCACCGCTTCATCGACGCTGCGGTACGGGATCACCGAGAGGACCGGTCCGAAGATCTCTTCCTGCGCGATGCGCATGTCGTTTCGGACGTTCGTGAAGACGGTCGGCGCGAAGAAGTAGCCGTCGCGAAGGCCCTCATCCGTCAGCCGGTGACCCCCGCATGCGAGCTGCGCGCCGTCCTCGCGTCCGAGCTTGACGTAGCGCTCGACACGGTCGAGCTGCTGCTTGGAGATCAGCGGGCCGAGGTCCGATTCCCACGACGCCGTCGGTCCGACGCGGAGCTGCGTTGCGGCCGAGACGATCCGATCGACGATCTCGTCATGCTGCTCGGCCGGAACGAACAAGCGGCTGCCCGCCTGACAGGTCTGGCCCTGGTTGAGGTAGATCGCCCACAAGGCGCCGGGGATCGCGATCTCGAGGTCGGCGTCGTCGAGCAGGATGTTCGCGCTCTTGCCGCCGAGCTCCAGCGTGACGCGCTTCACCGTCGGCGCGGCGAGCTGGCCGATGCGGCGCCCCGCTTCCGTCGAGCCGGTGAACGCGACGCGATCCACCATCGCGTTCGAGACCAGCTCCTCGCCGACGTCGACGCCGCCGCCCGGAAGGACGTTGAAGACGCCGGACGGGAGATCGCTTTCGGACACGGCGATCGCGGTCTCCATCGCGCTGCTCGGTGTGTGGGGCGACGGCTTGAGGACGACCGTGTTGCCCATCGCGAGCGCGGGGAAGATCTTCCACGCCATCAATACGAACGGCGCGTTGAAAGGGACGATCGCCGACACGACGCCATACGGCTCGCGAACCAGCAGATGCTGCGCGGGCAGCGGGAACTCGCCGTAGGGGAGCGATTCGGTAAGCGGGATCTTCGCCGCGATGTTGATGAGGTCGCGTGCCTGCTGGATGCCGGCCGCCACCATCACGGTCGCATTGCGGATCGTCATCCCCGAGTCGCGCGATTCGAGGTCGGCGATCTCCGCCTGGCGGTCCCACAGCCGGTCACACAAAGCGAGGAGCGCGTCGCGCCGGGACTCCGGTGAGCGCTCGCTCCACACGCCGTCGTCGAACGCGCGCCGGGCCGCGTCGATCGCCTTGCGCGCGTCTCGCTTGGTTGCTTTGGGCACGCGGGCGACGACCTCGCCGGTCGAGGGGTCGATGGAATCCATCGTCTCGCCGGACGTGGAACCGACGAACTTCCCATCGATGAAGAGCCCGTACTCGCGCATACCTGACTCCCGCGTCACCTGACGAGGATTCTACGGGATGGGGCCGCTTAGGAGCCCGTGTGCAACTCGAGGAACGGCGTTCCGCCGGTGGTCTTGTGCGTCGACGTCACAGAGAAGACGGCAGTTGTTGTCGTGTACGGGCCCGTGTCGATCGTCTTGCAGTCGCCCTGATATCGGGGGAAGAGGAGGGAGTGCACCACGGTCTTGCCCGACACGAACACGAGCAAACAGTAGGTGTCGGTCTGGTCGCTGTAGTCGGTCGCCCAGTGGAAGCCGAGCGCGCCGTTGATCTGATCGGGAGATTGCGCCGGCTTGAATGCGAACAAACGCTGCCACGTGAACGGGGTTACATCCGCGACCTTCAGCGGCTGCTTCGTCTCGTAGGCGCGCGCGGTCGCAGCGGCGAGCGTCGTTCCGAACGGATCGCGTTGCGGGGGCGGGGGAGACGTGCACGCCCCGATCATCAGGGCGATCGAAACGGCGAGGAGAACTCTCCGCATCAGCGCGCGGTCAAAAGCGAAACAAGTTTCGCCACGCCGACTTCCTTGTCGACATCCAGCGCCGTCTCCAGCGCAGCCTTCGGATCGGCCAGCACGCCGTCTGCCGCGCGCAGGAACTTCGCTCGCACGGCTTCGGTCGTCTCGTCGAGCGGCCTGCCGGGCGCGCCCACCGGCGCATCGACCTCCGCCGTGTACTCCTCGCCGCCCGCCGTCTGCAACGTCACCCGTGCGGGAAACCGCATCTCGTACTTGCCGAAGTCCGCGCCGTCCAGCGTCGGCTTGTAGGTGGGATCGACGAGCCGGATCGCATTTATCCCGATCTCCGAAAGGCCGCTCATCCGCAGGTTCATGGGAACACTCTGCTTCAGTGAGACCTTGCGCGCGATCCCTTTGATCTCAGCGGCGCGCGCATCCAGCGCGGCGGGGGACAACGAATCGACGGAGATCTCCCCGGCGGCGATCAGTACCCCTAACGAGAGCTTGACCGAGAAGTTCACGTCGGTGGCGCGCAGCTTCGCGGCGCGATGCGGCGTGCTCATCTTCTCCATGCCGTTCGTGAACAGCGTTGCGTCGATCCGGATCGAGCCGACGTCGCCGGGTGCGAGCGCGCGCCCGTGCTTCTGAGCGAACCGGCCCATGATCTGCTCGAGCGCTTCCACCGGCGTGTCGATGTACGCGCACCCGGGGATCGTCTTGAACGCGAGCGATTGCGTCACCCACGCGGCACCGAGCGCGTCGAACACGAACGGCAGCGGTTTGCGGGGGATCGTCTTCAGGAAACCGCCTTCGCCTTCGAGGATGTGCATGTCGCCGGTCAGTCCTTCCGCGGCAAGCTCCGCCGCGCGGATCCCGTCGACGAGCGGCCCCGACGACAGCACCGCTTTCGAATCCGGCCCGAAGAAGCCTGCTGCCAACGGGTACGGCGGCTGCGCAAGCGCGATTCCGATAGCGTTGCGCATCGCGTCGGTGTCGAGGCCGAGCGCGCGCCCGGCGACGACCGCGCCGGCGTTGTTGTGGATGTACGCCCACATCTGGCCGTTGTGCGGCCCGAGCAACGCGGCGGCGCCGAGCCGGCCGGCGATCTCGTTCGCAGCCACTTGCGTTGCGATCAGCGCGCGCCCGTCGAGACCCAACGCTTCTGCGAACGCGAGGGAGCCAACCACCGCTGAGTGTCCCGTGTGACCGGCGAACAGGTAGTCGTCGAAGTCGTACGCGACCGACGCCGCGGCATTCACGTAGCACGTGGCGTGCAGCGGTGACCGAGGGCCGCTCGGGATGATCGACGCTTCCTCGCCCGTTCCCCACCGCGCGGCCGCGCGCACGAGGCGCGGGTGCAGGTCGGTCCGGGACGTCGCCACGATCGCGGCAAGCACGCTGGCCGTCTGCAGGCGCGCGCGCTCCAGCACCGGCTCGGGGATGTCCTCGTAGCGCAGGGCGACCGCCCACGCCGCGACACGTTCCGTTATGCCCGGATCCACCTGCGTCATCTCGGCCGGGAGTCTAACCACGCCGGCGGATGGGAGGAGGGCGAGCGGCCTCCGTAGAATCCTTCCTCCATAGGCATCCAGCCCATGAACCCTCGCCATCACGACCGCTCTCGGGCCCTCCAAGCCTTCGCACTCGGGGCTGTTGGGCTGCTGTTGTCGTCGTGCGCCGTGTTCCACCCACAGCGCGTCCAAGTCGCGTCGCGTGTGACGGAAACGCTCCCGCCCTCTGCGGTGACACCCGGAGCGAGCGCCGGGATCCCCGGCACCAACTCGAAGACGGTGTTCGTCCCCGGGCGCGGCGGCGTGCTCGGCGGAAAGGCGAACTACGCGAGCGCGCCGGGTGTGACGGCAACCACGATCAACCTCGGCATCATCGTGCCGCTCGACGGACCGGCGGCCGCGCTCGGACGACCTTTGTACCGCGCGACGCAGGCGTACGTGAACGCGCTCAACGCGCGCGGCGGGATCCACGGCCGGCTCGTTCAGCTGTTCTTGCAAACCGCGTGCATCAATTGCGAGGACGAGAACCTGCTGGCAGCGAAAGCCCTTGTCGAGCAGAAGCACGTCTTCGCGATCGTGAACACGTACATGAACACGTACGCCTTCGGCGCCGCGATGAACTATCTCAACCAGCAGCACGTGCCGTTGATCGAGGGCTGGACGGGCATCGGCCCCGAGAGCATGACCTGGTCGGCAGACCAGACGCCGTGGAACGTCTACTACACGGTGCGCAATGAAGACGGCGTCGAGATCTACGCCGACTGGCTGGACACAGTCATGAGCCACTGGGCGGCGGCCGGAAAGCTGCCGTTCCCGAGCCACCCGCACTGGGTCGCGACCGTCGGCCTCGACGTGACGCAAGACCGCAAGCGTGCAGCGGTCTTCAAACAGGTATGGGAGTCGAAGGGTCCCGACTACAAGGTCGTGGCGCAGGAGTACGTCGCGGCACAAGAGGAAGCCGTGACACGGATGGACTCGTTCATCTCCGCGATGAAGAACGCGCAAGCGAACGGCGCGTTCAGCGCGTCGAACATAACGATGGTGTTCGGGATGCAGGCCGCTCAGCGGAATTCGTGGAAGGTCCCGTGGGTTTCGAAGTCGGCTTGGGGGAAGGCTGCGACCGACAACTGCGGCGCTGCGTGCAACGGCGGCTTCACGGACAACAACGGGTGGGGCTGGTCGGGCATCCGCACGCCACAGATGCAGCAGTACCTCGCGACGATGGAGCGTTACTACCCCGAAGGCGCGACGTACGCCGACGCGCAGACGCTCGGCGGCTGGATCGGGATGATGGCGTTCGAGTATGCGGCAACACAGCTCGGCGCGGACCTCACGCGCCCGGCCCTGATGAACATCCTCGGGAACCTCCATAACTTCGACACCGGCATCGGCGCGCCGATCACGACATCGCCGTCGGATCACCTCGGCATGGGACAGGTGATGATGCTGCAGATCTGCAACAACAAGTTCTGGCGCGTCACGGGTTGGCTCTCGGCCGGTGGCCCGATGGCGCGCGTGACGAACAACGGAGACTGCGGGTGGGGATACTGATGCTCGCCTTCAGCCCATCCCTGCTGGCGCAAGACGCCGCGAACGGCGTTTTCCTCGGCGCGATCTTCGCGCTGCTCGGCATCGGCGTGGTGCTGATCTATAAATCGTCGGGCGTGTTGAACTTCGCACACGGTTCGATGGC
>Ga0070707_100003939_pt1 | contig 13973 bp, 6 predicted proteins | sample KBSK5502metaG_FD_65468 | JGI IMG/M metagenome (GOLD analysis project Ga0070707, IMG submission 65468) | Corn, switchgrass and miscanthus rhizosphere microbial communities from Kellogg Biological Station, Michigan, USA - KBS K5-50-2 metaG | ecosystem: Host-associated > Plants > Roots >... | reverse complement strand
GCCGAGCGCCGGCGTCTCCGGCGAGGTGCCGTAGTAGACGACGGCCGCGCTCAGGGCCGGCTGCGCCGCCGCGTACGCGAAGCTGCGCCCGCCGCCCCAGCAGAAGCCGATCGTGGCGACCTTGCCGTTGGCGGCGGGAAGCTTCATCGCGTATTCCCGCACCGCGTTCAGACGGGCGACCGTCTCCTCCGGCGTGGATTCGCGGACCAGCTTCACGACGTCGTCGCGGCTGGCCACCGAGTCGGTGCCTCCGCCGCCGGGCCCGTGGCCGGAAACGAAGTCGGGAGCGATGGCGATGAAGCCCTCGCGGGCGAGCTGGTCGGCGACGCCGCGGATCCAGTCGCTCAGGCCGAAGATCTCGTGGATGACGATCACCACCCCGGCCTTCTCCTTCCGCTCCGGGTAGACGATCCAGGCGCGAACGGGGGGCCGGCCCATGTCGATCTTGACGTCGACGTACTCGCCGTGCCGCGGCGACGAGTCGAGGGCGGCCTTCGCGGTTTCCTCGGCCGCGGGCAGGCTCGGGTCACGCGCGGGCCGCGGACTCGGGGCCGGAGTCGGGGCCTGCATCGAGAACAGCGTGAAGAGGAGAATCGCGCTCATGTCACCTCCAGGCGGGGTCGGGGAACGGCCGAATTGTAATCCGTCCCCTTGAACCTTTGACGGGCCGGCCGCGCCTGCGGTATGACTCGGGAACGCTGTTTCCCGAGAGAGGGCGACGATGAGACTGCTGCCGTGTTTCCTCCTGGCCCTCGCTTCCGCGGCGCGGGCCGCGGACGCTCCCGCCGCGCACGGCGTCCAGACGGGAGATCTCGACCGCGGCGCCGAGGCCTGCACGGATTTCTTCCAGTTCGCCAACGGCGGCTGGCGCGCGGCCAACCCGATCCCGCCCTCCATGACGCGCTGGAGCCGCCGCTGGGCGGCCGGGGAAGCGGCCAAGGAGCGGCTCAAGGACATCCTGGACGAGGTCTCGGCGTCCCGCTCCGGGGCGCCGGGCAGCGTCGAGCAGCTCATCGGCGATCACTACGCGTCCTGCATGGACGAGGCGCGAATCGACGCCCAGGGCGTCGCGCCCATTCATCTGCTGCTCGCCGTGATCGACGCCAGCCCGGACGCGGGCGGCGTGCCGCGGGTCATCGGCCAACTCCACGATCTCGCGATCAACGTGCCCTTCGGCCTCACCTCTTCTCCGGACAACCACGACCCGTCCCAGGTGATCGCCGACGTCTACGCCGCCGGCCTCGGCCTTCCCGACCGTGACTACTACGTGAAGACGGAGCCGCGGTTCCAGGAAGCGCGAGAGAAATACCGCGCGCACGTCGCCCGCATGTTCAAGCTCGCGGGGCGGGGCGAGCCGGAGGCGCGCTCGGCGGCCGATGCGGTGTTCACGATGGAGAGGGGCCTGGCGGAAGCCTCTCTCGACAACGTGGCCCTGCGCGATCCGGTGGCCACCGACCACAAGACCACGTTCGCCGGGCTCCAGAAGCTGACGCCGCACTTCGACTGGGCCGCGTACTTCGACGCCGCCCGGATCCCCCGCGCCGACCTCAACGTGCAGGAGCCGAAGTTCCTGCAGGCGGTCGACCGCGCGCTCGCGGAGACGCCGCTCGCCACCTGGAAGACCTACCTCACGTGGCACCTGCTGCATGCCGCGGCGCCGTCGCTCTCGAAGCCCTTCGTCGAGGAGAGCTTCGCGTTCTACGGCCAGTACCTCGGCGGAGCCAAGGAGATGAAGCCGCGCTGGAAGCAGTGCGCGGAGTCGACGGACGCCCTCCTCGGCGAGGCGCTGGGGCGCAAGTACGTCGAGAAGTACTTCCCGCCCGCGGCCAAGACGCGCATGCAGGAGCTGGTGAAGAACCTCCTCCTCGCGATGGGCGACACCATCCGCGGCCTCGACTGGATGGGCGAAGAGACGAAGAAGAAGGCGCTCGAGAAGCTGTCGACCTTCAACCCCAAGATCGGCTATCCCGACAAGTGGAAGGACTACTCGCGCGTGCCCATCCGCCGCGACGCGTACTGGGCCAACGTGGTCGCGGGGAGCCGGTTCAACGTGGAGGACGGCCGCCGGCAGGTCGGCAAGCCCGTGGACCGCGGCCGGTGGGGGATGACGCCGCCCACCTCGGACGCCTACTACAACCCGCTCCTCAACGAGATCGTCTTCCCGGCCGGGATCCTGCAGCCGCCCGCCTTCAGCATGGACGCGGTGGACGCCGTCAACTACGGCGCGATCGGGGTGGTGATCGGCCACGAGATCAGCCACGGCTTCGACGACCAGGGCGCGCAGTACGACGCCCAGGGCCGATTGCAGAACTGGTGGACCGACGCCGACCTCAAGAAGTTCCAGGGGCGCGGGCAGTGCGTGGTGGACCAGTTCGAGGGCTACTTCATCGAGCCGGGGATCCACCACAACGGCAAGCTCGTGCTCGGGGAGTCGATCGGAGACCTCGCCGGCGCTCGCATCGCGTACCGGGCGTTCCAGAAATCGCGGGAGGGCAAGCCCCCCGCGCCCACGATCGACGGCTTCACTCCCGAGCAGCAGTTCTTCATCGCCTGGGGCCAGTTCCGCGGCGACGCGACCCGGCCGGAGTTCCAGCGGCTCATGGTGCAGTCCGATCCCCACCCCGTCGCGAAGTACCGCGTGATCGGGCCGCTCTCGAACATGACCGAGTTCCGGCAGGCATTCGCCTGCCCGGCGGAAGCGCCGATGGTGCGCCCGCCCGGCCAACGGTGCGAGGTGTGGTGAGGGGGGCCATGGATACGCTGACGACGGACGTCCGACAGGCCCTGCGCGCGCTCGCCGCGCGGCCTGTCTTCGCGATGGCCGCGACCCTGACCCTCGCGCTGGGGATCGGCGGCAGCACCGCCATCTTCGGCTTCGTCAACGCGGTGCTGCTCCGCCCGCTGCCGTACGCGGATCCCGGCCGCCTCGTATTCATCACCAACGTCATTCCTCAGCTCCGCGCCGAGCTGACGGGAGGCGGCGACTACCTCGACTGGCGCGACCGGAGCCGGTCACTCGCGGGGCTGGCCGCCTATTCCTCTGGAGACAGCGTGACGCTCACCGGCCGCGGCGAAGCGCGGCGCATCCCGGCCGTGCGCGTCTCCGCGAGCTTCCTGCCCACCCTCGGCGTCGCGCCGGCCGCGGGCCGCAACTTCCGCCCCGAGGAGGACCGGCCGCGCGCCGCGAAGGCCGCGCTCGTGACGCAGCGGCTGTGGCGGCGGCTGTTTCCCGACGCCGCGCCGGGAAACCACGAGCGGAGCCTCGAGCTCGGCGGCGCCCCCCACACGATCGTGGGCGTCCTCCCGGCGGGGTTCGTCTTCCCGGGACACCCGGAGATCGAGCTGCTGCTGCCGCTGGCCCTCGACGAGCCCAGCGAGCGCGCCCGGGGGCGGCAATCCCTGGTGCAGGTGATCGGACGCTTGCGGCCGGAGGTCACGGTCGAGCAGGCTCGCCAGGAGCTGGAAGCGATCCAGGCCGCGGCCGTAGCGGCAGCGCCCGCGGCCCCGCGCGGTGGTGTGATGGTGACGGGGGCGGCGCCTCCGCTGCTCGGCCCCCGCCCGACGGCCGACGCGCCGGTACGGTCCCCGAACGCGAAGCGCCCGTACGGATTCGACATGTTCCTCAAGATCGTTCCCCTTCAGCGCGCGCTCGTGGCCGACCTCCGTCCCGCGTTGCTGCTCTTCTCGGCCGCGGTGGGCCTGGTCATGCTGATGGCCTGCGCGAACACCGCCAACCTACTCCTCGCCCGCGCGGCGGCGCGGCAACCCGAGATGGCGGTGCGCGCGGCGCTGGGCGCCGGACGCGGGCGGCTCGTGCGGCAGCTCCTCACCGAGAGCGCGGTCCTCGGGCTGCTCGGCGGGGCCGCGGGGCTGCTCGTGGCGGCGCTGCTGATCTCGGCGCTGCTCGCGCTGATGCCGCCGGAGACCGCGGCCGCGTTCCGCACCGCGGCCGTGCGCGTCGACCCGGGCGTGCTCCTCTTCGCGCTCCTGCTCTCGCTCGCGACGAGCGTGGTCTTCGGTCTGGCGCCGGCGCTGCTAGGGGCGGGCGTCGAGGCGGGCGACGGCCTGCGGGTCGGCAATCGGAGCGCCTCGCCGGGCGCGGGCCGGCGGCGCCTGCGGCGGCTGCTCGTCACCGCCGAGGTCGCCGTCGCCTTCGTGCTCCTCGTCGGCGGCGGCCTGCTCGTCCGCAGCTTCCTGCGGCTCACCGCCCTCGATCCCGGCTTCCGATCTCCACAGGTCGTGACGGTGGCCATCGAGCTGGACCGGACGCAATATCCGGCGGCGGACTCGCAGTTGGCGTTCTTCGAGCGCCTCCTCGAGCGCGTGCACGCCCTGCCGGGCGTGGTGTCGGCGGCGGCCGGCGACTCGCTGCCGCTGAAGCCGTTCTCCATGGTGATGATCGGGGCCGCGGCCGAGGGCGAGCCCGCGGCCACGACGGGCCGCGGGCCGGAGCTGGCGGTCTGCGCGGTGACGCCCGAGTATTTCCGCGCCCTCGGCATGACGCTGCGCCGCGGCCGCCCCTTCCTCGCCTCCGATCGCCCGGGCGCGCCCGAGGTCGCGATCGTGAACGAGACGCTCGCCCGGCAGATGTGGGGAACGGCGGATCCCGTCGGCAAGACGCTCCGCTTCCCGCACGCCCCGACGGGAGCGGCGGTCGTGGGCGTCCTCGCCGACGTGCGCCACGAGGGGTTGGAGACGCCGCCGCGCGGCGTCGTCTATCGGCCGTTCGCCCAGGACCCTCGCCGCTTCGCCTTCGTGGCCGTGCGCGCGCCGGTGGATGCCGGGGGCCTGGTGTCCGCGCTCCGCCGCGAGGTGGCGTCGCTCGACCGCGGCCTCGCCGTCCACGACGTCGCGACCATGGACCGGCGTCTCGCCGACGCGATGGCCCCCCGGCGCTTCAACACGCTGCTGCTCGGCGCCTTCGGCCTCGTCGCCCTCCTGCTGTCCGCGGTCGGGCTCTACGGCGTGATGGCGCACGCGGTCACCGAGCGCACGCGGGAGCTCGGCATCCGAATCGCGGTCGGCGCGGCGCCGTCACAGGTGCGGGCCCTCGTGCTGCGTCAAGGGCTCGTGATGGCCGCCGGGGGGGCCGCGATCGGCGCCGGCGCCGCCGTCGCCGCGAGCCGCGCCCTGCGCGGCTCGCTCTACGGCGTGGGGCCGACGGACGCCGCGACCTTCGTGGTCGTGCCCGTGCTGCTCCTCGCCGTGTGCGCGATCGCGTGCGAGCTGCCCGCGCGGCGCGCGACGCGCGTCGACCCCGCGGTGGCGCTGAGGGCGGAGTAGCCCTCTCCCTCAGCGGCCGCCGCCGCCAAGGATGTACTCGTTGGACGAGCTCGCGCTAGCGAGAGCCGGGCTTCCGGTGGAAATACGTATCGGTGCCGTCCAGCCAGTCCTGGCGGATGGGGCTGAAGATGTCCACGTCCACCGTGTCCTCGAGGGCCTCCGCGCGATGGGGCACGTTGGGCGGGATGACGACGAACGAGCCCGGCCGCACCGTTACCTCCTCCTCCGGCTCCCCGATCCACAGGCGCAGGGCGCCCTCGAGGATGTAGGTGATCTGCTCGCTCACGTGCGAATGGGTGGGCACGACGGCGCCCTTCTTGAGCAGCACCCGCGCCATCATCTCGTTCTGCCCCGTCACCACCTGCCGGGAGATCTCGGACGTCACCGGCTCGACCGGGACCGTGTCCCAATTCAGCGCCTTCATGCTTCCCCCTCGCGTCTCGCCAGCATGTCCGCGACGATCCCCGTCCACGAGAAGTCGTGGGCGCCGGCGCCCTCACCCGTCAACGGGTTGTAGTACTCGCGAAAGCCGTGATCCTCGACGAGCCGTGCCGAGCGGTCCTCGATGACCGCGGCGAGGTCGGTCCGACCGTGGCGCCGCAGCCCGCGCGACAGGTACCAGTTGGTGTTCATCCACGAGGGCCCCCGCCAGACGAGCTTGCCCACGGGGCCCGCCGAGAACGACGGGACGTTCATGGCCACCGACGGCACCGGGAAGGGAGCGGAATACTCCCGCGGGTCCTCGAGGTGGTCGATGAGGGTCGCGGCGATGGGCGCGGGCAGGTCGGGGAGGAGGAGCGGCATCAGGGACGAGATGCTGTTGGTGCGCAGCATCTCCTCCTCCGCGCCCGCGAGGTCGAAGAAGAGGCCGGCGTCGCGGTCGTAGCACTTGTCGACGAGGGCGGTCGTGCTGCGGCGGGCGCGGCGGCGCATCTCGGCCGCGCCCCCGCGGTCGCCCGTCCGCTCCAGCAGGTCCGCGAGCACGCTCTCGTTCTCGGCGTAGATGCTGTTGACGAGCACGTCCTCGACGATGAACAGATCGAGACCGAACATGCGGTCGGGATCGCGGCCGACCTCGGCGTAGGGCCCCGCCACCCGCTCCCACGCCGCGGTGAACTCCTCGGGCCCGAGGCCGGAGATGCCGAGGTAGGCGTCGTACTTCGGCGCGTGGTCGAGTCCGGACTCGTCGGGCTGCAGCGTGGCGACGAGCCCATCGCGGTCGGGATCGCGCACGCGGTCGAGCCAGTCGTAGTAGCGGCGCACCGCCGGGAGCACCTCGGCGAGGAAGGCGTCTCCGCCCTCCCCGCGGGCGGCCGCCTGCGCCGCCTCCGCGAGCAGCGGCGGCTGGATGCAATCGCTCAGGTAGGGCGTGCGGTACGCGATCGCGTAGGTCGAGAGCATGTCCTCGTACTTCTCGCGCTGCCAGAACGTGACGTGGGCCACGAAGCCGTCGGGCTGCGCGTTGGCGAGCAGGCTGCGCATCTCGGTGCGCGCGCGCTCGGGGTCGATGCCGGAGAGCGCCACCGCGTGGAAGCACGAGTCCCAGAACCACTGGAAGGGGTAGGTCCCCATCGAGGGGCAGACGAAGTCGTAATCGCGGCCGCACCAGGGCGCCGTGCCGCGCTGGCGGTTGCGGTCGTAGAGGGACCGGACCGCCTCTCTCATCCGCTCGAGCCGGGGGGAGCTCATGGCCCGTCGTAGGCGCCGCTGTTCTTGCCCCGGAGGTACTTGTCGAACCAGGCCACGATGTGCTGCAGCCGCTCCACGCGGTGCCACGGCTTGCCCGAGCGGCTGAGCTCGTGGCTCTCGTCGGGAAAGCGCACCATCACCGCCGGCTTCTTCAGGAACTTCAGGGCGCGGAACATCTGCTCGCCGCCGTCGGCGGGCGGCGTGCGGTAGTCCGCCTCTCCCTCGATCAGCATGAGGGGGGTCGTCACCTTCGCGATGTGGGTGATCGGCGAGCGGGCGGCAAAGTCGGTCGGGTCCTCCCAGGGCGCGCCGCGGAACCACCTCGGCGTGAACAGGGTGAAGTCGGCGGTGTACCAGAAGCCGGCCCAGTCGGCGATGGAGCGCTGGGCGACCGCCGCCGCGAAACGCGGGGTCTGGGTGATGGTCCAGTTGGTGAGGATGCCGCCCCCGCTGCCCCCCGTGACGCCGAGCCGCTTCGGGTCGACGTAGCCGCGGCGGACGAGCTCGTCCACACCGGCCATGAGGTCCTTGTAGTCGTCGCCGGGGTAGTGGTACTGGATCACGTTGCCGAACTCCTGGCCGTACGCCGAGCTGCCCCGGGGATTGGGATACAGCACGACGTAGCCCTTGGCCGCCATCCACTGGAACTCGTGGTCGAAGGTGTGGCCGTAGGCCGCGTGCGGCCCGCCGTGGATGTTGAGGATGAGCGGGTACTTCTTCGCGGGGTCGAAATCGGGCGGCTTCTGGACCCAGGCCTGGATCCGCTTTCCGTCGAAGCTCGGGTAGGTGATCTCCTCGGGCGCGGTGAGCGTCAACTCGGAGAAGAGCGCATCGTTGAAGCGCGTGAGCTGGCGCGGCTGGCCGCTGGCGGCGTCGAGCACGAAGAGGTCGCCGACGGCGGTGGGCGTGGAGATGACGAGGGCGAAGCGGGACGCGTCGGGGGTGGCGGCGGAGCTCATGACCTCGTGGTCGCCCGTCGTGAGCGGCGAGGCCCGGCCCGACGCGGCGTCGAAGCTCATCAGGTTCGCGCGGCCCCGCTCGGCGGTGCCCGTCACGATTGACCGGCCGTCCTTCGTCCACGCGAGGACCGCGGGGCTGGCGGCGCGCGGCGCGCGCTGGTCACCGGTCAGCCCGCTCCCGACGTCGTAATCGTAGTCGGCGGTCAGGTTTCGCGGCGCCGACCCGGGCGTGCGCTCGACCACGAACAGGTCGGGCTGGTCGTAGGAGCGGGCGGGGCGGCCGTTGAGGACGCCGCGGAAGGCGATGCGCCGGCCGTCGGGGCTGAAGGCGAACTCGCCGATGGGCCCGTCGATGTCGACGATGCGCTTCGGCTCGCCACCCCCCGCGGGGACGGAGTAGAGGTCGCTGTCGGGCGCGAGGTAGTACGGCTCCTTCTCCCGGTTCGACGTGAAGAAGATCTCGGCGCCGTCGGGGGACCACGTGACGCCGTCCTCCTCGAAGTCGCCCTTCGTCACCTGCTTCGGCGCCGGCAGCGCCGACCCCTCGCCGAGCGCGGCGACGGTCCAGACGTGGCCCGGGCGCTCGCGGTCCAGATAGCCGCGGCCGTTGAAGCGGTAGACGGCGCGGGTGATCACGCGCACGTCGCTCTCACGATCCTGGTCCGCGGGCGCGCTCTCGTCCTTCTTCGGGCCCGCGTCCTGCTTCGCTTTCTTCGCGAGGTCCTTCTCGTTCGTGGTGGAGGTGAAGGCGATCGTGGCGCCATCGGGCGACCACTCCGGCGCGCCCGTCCCCTTGGGCAGATCCGTGAGCGCGCGCGCCTCGCCGCCCCCGCTCGGGATCAGGTAGAGCTGCGGCGGCTGCGGCTTGCCGTCCTTCTCCACCGCGCGCGTGAACGCGATCCACCTTCCGTCGGGAGACCAGCGGGGGGAAGCATCCTGGGGGCCGCTCGTGAACGCGCGGGGAGAATCGCCCCCGTCGGCCGGCACGACCCACACCGCCGTGTCGTAGCCGTCCTTCTTCTTGTTGACCGCCACCCGCACGAAAGCGACCCGCCTTCCGTCGGGCGAGATCTGCGGGTCGGCGACCCACACGAACCGGAACAGGTCGGTCTCTGTGATGGGGCGCTTGTCTTTACGCTCGCTCGGGAGTGGATCCCTCGCTCGCTCTTGGAGCGGGGGGTCACCCTGTGCCGCCCAGACCCCCCCGCCCGTGAGCACCACTGATGGAAGCAACGCGGCGCAGAGGAAGAGACGCAAGCGCATCGGACCTCCTTCGGAGCGGACTATCCTAGCCCGGAACTGGAGTATCCTCGCGGAGGGACGTGATGGCCCTCCTGGACAGGTTCCGCGCCCGCCCCGCCTGGCAAAGTCCCGACCCGCAGGTCCGGGTCGCCGCCGTGCGTCAGCTCGACGCGAACCAATCCGACGTGCTGGCCTCCATCGCTCGCGACGACGCCGATCCCCGGGTCCGGCGGGCCGCGGTGCAGCGGCTGGACGACCCGTCCCTGCTGGCCGAGCGCGCGAAGGGCGACGGCGACGAGTCCGTGCGGCAGGAGGCCATCAGCCGGCTGCTGCACATGGCCGAAGTGGCGGAGGAACCCGCCGTCGCGGAGGCGGCCATGGCGGGCCTCGGCGACGCTCGCCACCTCGCGGCGCTGGCGCGAGCCGCCCGCCTGCCTTCCACGCGCGCCGCCGCGGTGTCGCGGCTCGAGGATCCGCGGGCCCTGGCCACGGTGGCCAAGACCGCGCCCGACCCGGCGACGCGACAGGCCGCGCTGGATGCGATCCACGATCCGGGTGCGCTGGCCGAGGTCGCCCTCAAGAGCGAGCACAAGGACGTAGCGGTCGCCGCCGTCGGCCGTCTCGACGACACCGAGGCCCTCGAAGCCGTAGCGGCGCGCGCGCGTAACTCGGCCGCGGCCCGTCGCGCCCGTGGCGTCCTCGACGCCCGGCCGGGCCCGGCCGCGGCCGCTTCGGAGGCCGTTCCCAGCGAGCCCGCGCCGGAAGCGCCTCCTCTGCCGGCCGAGCCGCCCCCTCCGGCCGAGCCGCCGGCCGCGGTCGCAGCGGCGCCGGTGGCGGAGCCCGCGCCTTCCCCGGGGGAGCCCGATCCGCGGGAGCGCGAGCGGAAGGAGCGCATCGCGCTGTGCGAGAGGGTGGAAGGCCTCACCGGCGAGGAGGCCCTGGACTACCTGGAGGAATCACGGGCGGCGTGGGAGGGCATGGCTCCCCAGATCGATCCCCCCGAGCTGGACGAGCTGAACGAGCGATTCCGGCGCGCGATGGAGGAGTGCCGGCAACGCTACGACGCGGCCGCGGGCCGACGGAACGCCGAGAAGGAAGCCGCCGAGCGAGAAGCGAAGGAAAAGGAAGCGCAGGCGAAGGTGCGGGAGGCCGAGCTGCGCCGGCGCCAGCAGACCATCGTCCGCGCCCAGGCCCTCGCCGGGCGGCTGGAGGCCCTCGCGCGCGCCGAGAAGCCGACCTTGCGCGAGGTCGAGCGCGCTCTGCGCGACGAGCGCGCCACCCTCGATGCGCTCGCCGCGATCCCGGACAGGAAGGAGCGCGAGGCGCTGGCGGACCGGCTGAAGGCGGCCCGGGCCGCGCTCTTCCCCAAGGCCCAGGACCTGCGTGAGGCCGACGAATGGACGCGCTGGACCAACGCCGCCAAGCAGGAGGATCTGTGCAAGCGCGCGGAGGCCCTGCTGGCGGAGGAGGACCTCGAGAAGACGCTGCGGCGGCTCCACGAGATCGACGCGGCCTGGCGCGAGGTGCGGCAGGCCCCTCGCGGCCAGGCCGAGACCCTGTGGCTGCGCTTCAAGGCGGCGCGCGACCAGCTCCACGCGCGGCTCGACCCCTACCTCGCCAAGAAGAAGGAAGAAGGCCAGGCCAACCTCAAGCGAAAGGAAGAGCTGGTGGGCCGGGCCGAGGCGCTCGCCGGGTCGACCGACTGGCTGAAGACCGCCGACGAGTTCCGGCGCCTGCAGGCCGAGTGGAAGCAGGTCGGGCCGACGCCGCACAAGCCGTCCCAGGCCCTGTGGGAGCGCTTTCGCGGCGCCGCCGACCGCTTCTTCAGCCGCCGCAAGGAGGACCTCGACCGGCGCAAGCACGAGTGGGCGGCGAACCTCCAGCGCAAGGAAGCGCTGTGCGCGCGGGCGGAAGAGCTCATGAGCTCCACCGACTGGGAAGCGACCTCGGCGGAGATGAACCGGCTCCAGGCGGAGTGGAGGACGATCGGCCCCGTCCGCAAGAGCAAGGCCGACGCCGTCTGGCAGCGCCTCCGCAAGGCCGTCGATTCGTTCCTGGAGCGCTACGCTCAGCGCGACGAGCTGGGCCGTGCGGCGGCGGCCGCGGAGCGCGAAGCGATGGTGCACGAGCTGGAGGAGATCCCCGCCGAAGCGACCCCGGCCGACGTGGCGGCGAAGGTGCTGGCCGTCGTCGCCCGCTGGCGCCAGGCCGCCCCTCCTCCGCGCGATGCGGTCGACGTCGCCCGGCGCTTCGCCGACGCGCGCAACCGCGTCGTCGAGGCTCACCCCGAGGCCTTCCGCAAGACGGAGCTGGATCCCGAGGCGAACCGCTCGCGCATGGAGAAGCTTTGCGCCAAGGTGGAGGCGCTGCTGCCCAGGGCCGAGGCCGCCGCCGGCGCGACGCTGGCCGAGCGGCTCAAGGAAGCTCTCGCCGCCAACACCATGGGGGCGCGCGGCGAGGCCGAGGCGCGGTGGAAGGCCAATGCGGCCGAGGTCGAGGCGGCGCAGGCCGCCTGGAAGAGGCTGGGCCCGGTCCCGGGGGAAGGAGGCCGGGCTCTCGGCGAGCGCTTCGAGTCCGCCTGCCAGCGTTTCTTCGCCAGCCGGCCCCGGCCGACACGCTAGCGTGGTCGCGGCCGCGTAAGATCCGCCGGCATGAACGCGCGGATCCCACTCGTTAGTATTGCGTTCTTCCTCAGCGGCGCCGCCGCCCTCATCTACCAGGTGACTTGGCAGCGCCTGCTCGCCCTCCACAGCGGCGTGGGGATCTACTCGATCGCGATGATCGTGGCCGCGTTCATGGTGGGCCTCGGCCTCGGCAGCCACCTCGGCGGCATCCTGAGTGTCCGCCTCTCACCGCGCACGGCGCTGCTGGTCTTCGCGTCGCTCGAGCTCGCGATCGGTCTCTTCGGGCTCGCGAGCGGCCGTCTCTATTACGACTGGCTGTACCTGAGGGCGGGCGGGCTCTACGCCACGCCGTGGCGGGCCGGGATCCTGCATTTCATCTCCCTCGCGCTGCCCACCACCCTGATGGGCATGTCGCTGCCGCTGCTGGTGCGCGCGATGGTGCGGGACACGCCCCACGCCGCGCGCACGATCGGCCTGCTCTACGGCGTCAACGTCCTCGGCGCGTGCGCGGGCGCCCTCGTGACGCCGTGGGTCCTCGTGCGCTTCTACGGGATCCGGGAAGCGCTGCTCGTGGCCGGGTCCGGGAACCTCCTGGCCGCCTTCATCGGGCTGACGGCGGGGGGGGCTTTACGCGTCCCCCGGATCCCCACCGCCCACGCCGTCGGCCTCTTGCCGGAGCGTCCCGTGCCCGCCACGCTCCCTCTCTCGGCCTGGGCGGCCCTGTTCGCCCTCAGCGGCTTCTGCGCGCTCTCGCTCGAGATCGTGTGGTTCCGCATCATCGACGTTGCCGTCAAATCGACCGCGTTCACCTTCGGCACGGTGCTGGCCGTGTATCTGCTCGGGCTCGCCGGGGGCACGTTCATCGGGGTCGCCCTCGTCGGCCGCCTGCGCCGTCTGCTCGTCGCCTTCCTCGCGTGCCAGTGCGCCCTGCTCGCGTCCACCGCCCTCGCGATCTTGGCTCTCGTCCTCGTGCCCCCGCACACGCCGTTCTTCGCCTGGTTCTTCGAGCTGTGGGGTGGCCATCGCTCCTACAACCTGGGGGGCGCCTGGAGCTGGTCGCCGGTGTGGCGTCTCTATCTGCTGCTTCCGCTCGCCCTCTACGGCCTGCCCACCGTGCTCATGGGCGTCGCGTTCACGGTGCTCCAGCGCGCGGTGCACGACGACGTCGCGGGCAGCGGGCGCCGGGTGGGCGTGCTGCAGGCGGCCAACATCGCCGGCTGCGTCGGAGGGAGCCTCCTGGCGGGGCTGGTCGGACTCACCTGGGCGGGCTCGGCCGGCGTGCTGCGCCTTCTCGTGCTCGTCGGCGTCGGGTTCGCCGCCGTCGGCATCGCGAGGACGGAGGCGCGGGGGGCCTTCGCGGCGGCGGCGGCGGGCCTGCTTGCGCTCGCGATCGTCATGCCGGGCGAGCGCGCCCTCTGGCTCCGCCTGCACGGGCTCACGGGAGGGGACGCCCTCGTCGCCGAGGACGCCAGCGGCGTCGTCGCTCTCACGCCCCGGGAGGTCGGGGGTTGGCGCGTCTGGGTCAATGGCCGGACCCACAGCACCCTCCCCTTCGGTGGAATCCACACGGCGCTCGGCGCCGTTCCCGCGCTCATCCACCCGGCGCCTCGCGACGTCGCGGTCATCGGCCTCGGCTCGGGGGACACGGCCTGGGCCGCGGGCTGCCGCCGTGACGAGACGCAGCGTGTCAGGGTCTACGAGATCTGCGCGCCCCAGCTCGGGTTGCTGAGCGCCGTGGCCGCGACCCCGGAGCCCCCGCCCAAGCTGGGCCGCTTCCTGCGCGACCCGCGTCTCGAGGTGAGGGTGGCCGACGGACGCCACGCGCTGAGCGTCAGCGAGGAGAGCTACGACCTCATCGAGATGGACCCGCTGCCTCCGAGCAGCCCGTACTCCGGCAACCTCTATTCGCTGGAGTTCTTCGCGCTGTGCGCCCGCCGGTTGAAGCCCGGGGGCGTGCTGTGCACCTGGGGTCCGACCGCGCGCGTGCGCCGCACGTTCATCCGGGCGCTGCCCCACGTGCTCCAGCTCGCGGACGGGCTGATCCTCGTGGGCAGCCGCCGTCCGCTGGGCCTCGACGTCGCGGCCTGGGAAGAGCGCGTGATGTCCGACGCGGTGCGGTCCTACCTCGGCGACGACCGGGCCCGCGAGGTGCGCGCAATCCTCCGCACGGCGCGAC
>Ga0070707_100003938_pt1 | contig 13975 bp, 14 predicted proteins | sample KBSK5502metaG_FD_65468 | JGI IMG/M metagenome (GOLD analysis project Ga0070707, IMG submission 65468) | Corn, switchgrass and miscanthus rhizosphere microbial communities from Kellogg Biological Station, Michigan, USA - KBS K5-50-2 metaG | ecosystem: Host-associated > Plants > Roots >... | reverse complement strand
TGATCACGGCGGGCACGAAGCCTGCGGTGCTCGGAAAGGTCCGGCTGACGAACGCTGCCAGCATGCTGCCGTCCGGGGAGAAGGCCATGTCGCCGCCCTGGCCGAGGAAGACGTCGTGCAGAGGGGCGTGCGCGGTGAGCGTGCGGCCGGTTGAGGTATTCGTGATCGCAACCTCGCAGGGCGGCTTCGAGCATTTGGCCGGCAGCCACGCGATCAGGCTGCGCTGGCCCGAGGGCTGCGTCCACGCCGCCATCAGGTAACCGCGGCCGATCACGCGGACGGTGCCCGTCCCCGGCCGCCACAGGCCGATTGCCGGCGGCCTGATCCCTTTGCTGAGCATGATCCCGCCGGCGGCAGCCCGCGGCAGCGTAGCGACCTGCCAGCCCCGCGGCGTGACCAGGCGGCGTGCCGGGCCCCGGCCATCGGCGGGCACAGCGAGCAGCCGGCGGTCGGACTGCTCGATGTACACCGTCCGCCGGTCCGCGGCAGCGAACACTTCCGAGCCAGGGGCGACATTGCGGACGGTCCCTGTGGCGAGGCTGACCACCTTGATGTAGTCCATGCCTCGGAACGGTGCCGCCCAGTAGATCCGCCCGCCTGCCACGATCAGCGTGCAGCATGGCTGCGCGGCGACCTGCGCGACCGGCCGCTGGGCCAGCGTGGCCACGTTGCCGATGCGCAGCGTCCCGTCGCCGTCAAACCAGGCCACGAGCGCGGAGGGCAGCGTGAAGCGCGGCGCATGGCCAGAGACCGGCGCGCTCGGCTCGGGCGCGCGCGCTGCGCGCTGCCCGGCGGCACGGTAGCCAAGCACCGCCGTCCCGGCCAGCACTGCCGAGGCAAGCACCGCCGCCGCCGCGACCATCCGCCTGCGCCTGCGCCGCAGCCTGGCCTCGGCGAAGAGTGCCTGGACCTGGCGGGCCAGCCAGGCGGGCATCGCGGGCACTGGCCCGGCGCCGCGCGGTTGAGGTCCCTGCCGGGCTTTCACGGCTGCATCCATCCTGCCGATCGTCGCAGCATGGAACTACTATGACTAGGACCATCTCTGGGTGTCAAGGTGTCTATCTAGGGGGTATCCTCATGCCGAACCATCGGTCGTCCCCCGTAGACAGGAGGTGCCGCCGCCGCCGCGGCGTTGCGGGGCGGTCGGCGCGCCGGCCGCGGCGACCAGCTCGCGATGCGGGCCGCTCAGCCGAGTTTGGGGTGAAGCGCGAGCGTGGGGTCGCAATCCGCCAGGACGCAGGCGTGCCGGGCCTGCTCCACGAGGAAGAAGGCCGTCGCAGGCAGTGCCTGGACTGCTGCTGGCTCCAGGTCGAACTCGTAGACCCGCTCGTAACTCTCGCTCTGGCTGAACGAGGTGTTTTGCGAAGCGCTGCTGCTCTCACTCTGGCTCTGGCCGACGCTCGCCGAACGGCCGGCCGAAAACTGGCCGCCGAACGTGGACGAGGTGCCGCGGCTCTGCTCGTGCCCCGAGCTGCGGCTGGTGCCCTCGTCGAACGACTCGCTGCGGCTCCTGCTCACCTGGCTGAGGACGAACTTGTGGCTGCGGCCAACCTGCTCGGCTGCCTCCTTGGCCTCGCGGTAGTCGGACAGCCGCATGAACACGCAGGTGTCGCTCGCGCCGAGGGCGGCGAGCGCGTGATCCCGCAGGCGGGCGAACAACAGCACGACCCGAACCCGGCGCCGTTCGGCGAGAGCGAGCAGCCGGTCAAGCGTGCGCTGGAACAGCCTGTCGGCTCCGCAGATGACGAGCACGTCGTCGCCGCCGAGGCCGGACGGGTCGCCCAGCGTGCGCAGCAGGCGCTGCAGCAGCAAATCCGCGCCAAGGTCGTGTTCATGGATATCCATATCGTGAGCGGCGCCGTAGAGCACAACGCCCTGCTCCCGGCTGACCTCGCCGGTCCCGGCATCTTCCCGGTCGGCGGTGACTGGCAAGCGAGCGAAGAACGAGAGTTCCTCCAGTGCGTGCTCCAGCTGGTACGAGCGTCCGAGCAGGTCAGTTCCCGTGCGGAGCTCCTGGCCGAACATCTCGGTCAGCGCGTCGAACTCGCCCGCGGACAGCTGTCCCGATGAGGGCTATCGTCCAGGACAAGTTCGGCCCGCTCGTCGCGAGGCTCATGGGCGTCGGCCTGACGAAGCCCAACGCCCGGGTCGCCGGGATCAACGCCGCTGAAGTGGTTGAGGCTATTGGCGCAGATGTCCGCCAGCAGCAGCCCGGCGACGAGGTGCTCGCGCGCGGCAAGATCCTCGTCACCGCCGCCTGATGGTTTACGGATTGATCGCCGCCCTGGGGTGGGGGTTGTCAGCGGTGGCCGCGACGAATGCCGCCAGGCGGGCGGGGACCTATCTGGCAGTACTGAGCGGCCAAGGGCTCGGTGTTCTCGTGCTCCTGTTGCTCACCGCGTTGCTCCGGCCGTCCTTCGCGGCAGCGAATGGCGCGGTCGTCATGAATCTGGCGGGCGCCGGGCTCCTCGGCCTGGTCGGCTACCTCACCTTCTACCGTGCTCTCGAGTACGGCGGCGCGGTCGGCCTCGTGAGCGCGATCAGCGCCACCTACGGCGGGGTCACGACCGTGCTGGCCGTCGCCGTGCTGGGGGAGCGCCTCGGCGGTGTGGGAGCCACTGGAGTGGCGCTGGCCGTGGCCGGGGTGGCGGTGGCGGCTGCTCGTCCAGCCACCGGCGGCGAGGCGTCGCTCGCGGTCGGCGAGCCGATCGTCGGCGTCGCGCCAGCGCCGTCGCGCATCCGGAGCCTGTCCCGGGCGGGCGTCCCGCTGGCGCTGGCCAGCGCTGGCCTACGGATTCGGCGGATTCCTTCTTGGCCAGTACTCGGCCCGCGCCGGATGGCTTGTCGCGGCGCTGGTAGCGCACAGCGCCTCGGTCACCGTGCTGCTGATGGCTCTCCCACTGCTCGCTCGCCGGGCGCCATGGCGGGGCAGTGCGTCCGGCGTGACCTGGGCGGCAGCGGCAGGACTCACCGACGCGGTTGGGCTGCTGGCGTTCTCCCGGGGTGGCCAGGCCGGTCAGGTGGCCGTGACCGCTGCCGTGTCCAGCGTCTATCCCGTCATACCGCTCGTCGCGGGCATCCTCTTGTTCGGAGAGCAACTGACGCGCAGGCAGCTTGCCGGGGTGGCCGGGATCATCGCCGGCCTCGTGCTGATCGGCCTGGGCTGAGATGCCGGCCGCGCGGCGGATTGGCCGCTGATCCACCTCCGGCCGTTCCAGTTCAGCGCCTGGTTGACTGGCTCGGCGTCGGGCAGTTCCCAGCCCGCTACGGCCCAGCAGTACCGCGCCGAGGTGCAGCGGACTCCGTTCAGGATGTTGACATCGGTGTCCGATGTGCCGCCCGGCGTCGGCCAACGGTCGCCGCCCTTGGCTGGCGTGCCGCGATGAACCCCAACTCTTTGGGGTACCGCACGCACCTGGGCAGCCGAATGATGGCGGCATGACAACTATCGACCAGAACAAGGCCATCATCCGCGAGTTCATCGACCGGCTATTCACCAAGGGCGACCTGGGAGCGGTCGATGACCTGCTCGCCGAGGACTTCGTCAACCATGATCCGCCGTTCGGCGCGCCCGCGGACCGCGAGGGCATGCGCGGGGCCGCCGCCATGTTCCGTGCCGCCTTCCCCGATTGGCACAGCGACATCGGTCTTCTCATCGGCGAGGGCGACCTGGTCGTGGAGCAGTTCGCCGCCAGCGGCACGCAGCGCGGCGAGATCATGGGCGTGCCGGCCAGCGGCCGCACGGTCACGCTCCGGGGGATCCAGATCTTCCGGGTACGCAACGGCCGCATCGTCGAGCGCTGGGGACGGCTCGACGACCTCGGTCTCCTCAGCCAGCTCGGGCTGGTGAACCAGCCTTGACCGCTCCGGCAGGCGGCCGGCTCCCGCGGGCTGTCGGCGCCTGCCCGGTGCGGCGTACCGTAATGTGCATGGCTGCCGGGGCGGTCGAGCGCAGGGTGGCCGATATCGTGCGCCGCTGCTACGCCGGGCTAGATGCCGCGCGGCTGCAGCCGGAGGTGCTCGGCCGGCTGCGCCAGATCGTGCCGGCAGACGCCGCGTTCTTCGCCACCGTGGACCCGGTGACCCTGCTGTTCACCGGGGCGGTGGCCGAGGATCCGCTGAGCGCGGCCACCCCGCTCTTCCTGGACAACGAGTTCGGTCACGACGATGTCAATAAGTTCGCCGCGCTGGCCGGGTCGGACGATCGGATCGCATCGCTGGATCGCGCCACGCGCGGCGACCGGTCCGCCAGCCCCCGCTACCGGGAGATCATGGCTCCGCTCGGCCTGGGCGACGAGCTACGCGCCGCGCTCGTGGCCGGGCAGCACTGCTGGGGCGTGCTCTGCCTGCACCGGGAAGACTCTCCGCTCGGATTCACCGACCGGGAACTGGGGCTGGTGCGACGCATCGCCCCGCACCTCGCTGAAGGCCTGCGCCGTGCGGTCGCCCTCCGGAGGCTGGCGGACACCGCTTCCGAACCGGGCAGCCCAGGAATCATCGTGCTCGACGGGACGCTCGCGGTCGTGTCGATCAGCCCGGAGGCTGAGTACTGGCTGGCTGAGATCGCCGACCACGACTCACCCCAGCCGGCCGAGCTGCCCCTGGCCGTCTACGCGGCAGCGGCCCGGCTGAGCAGACTCGAACAGCTGCCGGACCCGGCGGCCGCGCCCAGCGTTCGTGTCCGGACTCGCGCCGGACGGTGGCTGACCATCCACGCCACCCGCCTCGATGGGGCAGGCGGACGCCAGACCGGGGTGGTATTCGAGCCAGCCTCGTCGGCCCAGCTCAGCTCCCTGTTCCTTCGTGCTTACGGCCTCACACCAGCGCAAGTGCGCGTCGCCGCACTGGTCCTGCAGGGACAGTCCACCCGCCAGATCGTCAGCCAGCTGCACATCTCCGGCGACACCGTCCAGGAGCACCTGACCGCGGTGTTCGACAAGGTCGGCGTCCGGAGCAGGCGAGAACTCGCCGCAACACTCATGACCGGCCGCCACTGAGAGCAGCCAGCTAAGCGGCGTCAAGCGGCGCTACGACGCGACCCGCCGCCGCCAGGGCGCCGCCCGCACCCGGCCGGCGATCCTGGACGCCGCCCGGGAGCTGTTCACCGAACGCGGATACACCGCCACCCCGATGACCTCGATCTCCGGCACCGACCAGGCCATCCCCGCCGAGCAGCGGGACTACGTGCGGGCGGTCCGGGCCGCCCCCGACGCCGAAACCCGGATCGCGATCTACGCAGCGGCGGTCGCGGCGATCGCCCCCCGCCTGGCGATCGTGCACGCCATCATCCAGCAGGCCGCGCACACCGAGCCGGAACTGACCGCGCTGTGGGATCAGATCGCCGAGCGCCGCGCCGCGAACATGCGCCGCTTCGTCGCCGACCTCGCCACGGTCACCCCGCTGCGCCTCGATCCCGGCGACGCCGCCGACATCGTCTGGGCCACCAACGCCGCCGAGCTCTACCAGCTGCTGGTCGGCCAGCGAGGCTGGAGCCCGCAGCGATACGAGCGCTTCCTCGCCGACACCTGGCGCCGCCTGCTCCTCGCCGACTAACGCAGTGAAGGATGCGACGAGCGGTGGCTCGCTCAGCGGAGTGAGCGGCGGTCAGGAGGCGTTCACCCAACTTCGGCCGGGGTTATTCGAAATCACCGGCCGCGGTTCTCGGCTCCTTCCATTGCCTCGCGTCTGGTGCCGAGGGCGCGCGACAGGACGGTGACGCGGTCGCGGGCGCCGGTTTTGGTGAAGATCGACTTGAGATGATCCTGGATCGTGTGCTGGGACAGCGACATCTGGCGTGCCATCGCCCGGGTGTCGCTGCCGGTGGCGAGCAGGCCGAGCAGCTCGTATTCGCGGGGGGTCAGGCCGAAGGCGCGGCCGAACAGGTCAAGGCGCTCGGCGGCAGATGCCTCCTCGATCGTGACGACGAGGGTCGGCATGCCCGAAGGCGGCGCGCCTGGCTCTGGCCCGCCCGAAGAGAGCCTGGCTGCGCGCAGGGTGAGCCAGAAACCGCCGGCCAGGTGGGTGCGCGTGGACGCCGGATGGTCGTCGATGCGCTCCTCAGCGGCCAGGAGCTGGGCGGCGACGTTGTAGACGCTCGCCGGAATAGCATGCTCGTCGGCCTCGGGGGGAAGCAGCACTTCCAGCCAGGCTTGCGAAGCCGCGGTGCGGCTGGCGATCCGCAGATCGTCATCGAGGGTCAGCACGACCGGGCCGGCATCGCGCCTGTGCGGAGCTGCCGGCTCGATGAACGTGCGCGCCTGGCACCGACGCAGCGCCGTGGCCAGCGACGCGGCGAGGCTGGCGATGAACTCGGCGTCGGCGCCGTCGAACGGTTCGCCGGTGTCGTCACGCCACAGGTCGGCAAAGCCCCAGCAGCCGAACTGGTCGGCGAAGACCGCCGAGGCCACGTCGCCGATCTGGTAACGGCTCAGTACCTCCCGCCAGACGCGGCTTCGTGCCAGTTCACCGCCGACCGCCTCGTGCAGCAGCCCGGCCGGTGAGGCCTGCCGGGCCAGGGCAGTCCAGCGGTTGACTGATGTGGCGTACTTCGCCTTGATCAGGGCCGGCAACTCGGTGATGCACGGCACCTCGGCCAGGGGCGCGGCGCCGACGGCGGTCACCGGGTCGGTGAGCAGCCAGACGTATGCATCGAAGCCGACCACCTCGCGAAGAACGGCCAGAACCTGCCGACGCAACTCCCTGCTCTCCAGGCCAGCCCCGCCGATCGCCTCGATGCGCTCGCGGGCGCGGGCCCGCGCCCAGCTGCCAGCCACCACCCAAGGAGCCTATGCCCGGGCGGCGATCGCCGGGTCCGGCCGGGCAGCCACGCCAGCGACCCCCCAGATATCCGGGATACCCCGCGCCCGGCCCGCCACCTAGCGTGAGATCAACAGCCAGGGACGGCACAGCAGCAACGGAGGAACCCATGACCACGCTCAGGATCGAGCACGCGATCCGCGACTACGACACCTGGAAGTCGGCATTCGACGGGTTCTCCGAAGCGCGGGCCACGGCCGGCGTGCGCAGCTTCGCCATCCGCCAGCCCGTCGACGACCCGGCGTACCTGATGCTTGACCTGGAGTTCGACACGCCAGGGCAAGCGCGGGCGTTCGCTGAGTTCCTGCATCAGCACGTCTGGTCCTCGCCGACGTCCTCACCGGCACTGGTCGGCGCGGCACAGACCAGGATCCTCGACCTGGTGCGAACCGGGGAACGCTGACTCTCCAAGGACCGGTGGACCCACCGCCAGGATGAGGCTCCGTTAGGTAGCTTGCTCGCCCGCAGGCGCCCCGTTGCCTGGCGGCGCCTGCGGCGGTGCGGGCCGGGCCGGGTTGTGTGGCTGGCCGGTGCGGGCGGTGGTGCGCGGCTCGGCAGCGACGGCCTGGCCGACCACGGTCTGGGTCCCGTCGATGAAGGCCTGGGCAAGGTCGGCCAGGCGCAGATTGTGGTTCCTGGCATAGTCGCGCAGCAGCACGAATGCCTGTTCCATGTTCAGCCCGAGCCGCTCGGCGAGCTTGCCCTTGGCCTGCTCGATGACGACCCGGCTGTTCAGCGCGGCCTGCAGCTGCTCGTTCAAGGTGTCACTGTGCCGCAGGCTGCGCTCGTGCAGCAGGCTGATCGTGGCAACGTCGGCCAGCGCCTGGCCGACGCGCACGTCGCCGGGGGCAAAGGCGCCTGGGCTGGCGCGGAACAAGTTGAGCGCACCGATCACCTGATCGCGCAGCCGCATGGGCAGGGCCTGCACCGCCGCGAACCCGGACAGCCGAGCGGCGGCCGCGAACCGCGGCCACCGCTGAGCCTCGGCGTCCAGGTCCGCCGCCGAGACAGGCTGGCCGGTTCGGAAGGAATCCAGGCACGGACCCTGGTCGTTCTGCAGCTGGAACAGCTCAAGCAGGCGGGCAGCCTCACTCGAGGCCGCCACGACGCGCAGCTCGCCGCGCGGGTCAGCGAGCAAGAGCCCGGCCGCGGACACGTCCAAGAGTTTGACGCTCCGGTCTGTCAGCACGTGCAGGAAGTCGATCATGTCGAAGTCAGCGACCAACGTGTCAGTCAGCTCGACGAACGTCTCCGAGAGCAGTTCTCCGTCCAACCCGCTCACCCTCTTCGCATCAACGGCAAGATCCGTCGCGGAACCGGGACATGGCCGCGCCGACGGGCGCGCGGCGAGTGCCTCATCCCCCGCCATCTCCGGTAAGGTCAGCCTCAGCGCTCAGCCGCAGACGGCGTCCCACGATATCGCCGGCCACATCTGCGAGCCGCCGGTCATGCGCATAAGCATATGCCCGCAACCGCAGCAAAGCCTCGGCGATGCCGGTCCCTAGCTGCTCGGTCAGCATCCCCGTGGCCTGGTCGATCTCGGCGCGATGCAGGGCCAGGTCGGCGGGCTGGCCGCCCGGGCCGGCCGCTGGGTCACGGCCACCTGCCGTCTCGTCCTGCGCTTCGAGCAGCAGCAGGGTCGCGGTGTCCGCGAACACAAGCGCGTCACCGAGCTGGAATGCGGTGAGCGGCCCCGGCCGTGCCCGGTACACGCCAAGCACTCCCGCCCGGATAGCGCCGATCCGCAGCGGGAACGCGAAGATCGCCCCCGCGCCAGCCTCCGTTGCCGCCACGGCGAACGCCGGCCAGCGACTAGCGGCCTCGCGGGTGCGCAGATCCGAGGCCAGTGCCGGTCCGCCTGACGCGAACGCATCCAGCGATGGTCCTTCTCCCAGAGTCAGCTCAAGCTCGGCCAGATGCTCGCTGACCTCGTCAGTCACGCTCATGAGGTGACCCGCATCCGCGTTGGCAGCTGCGATCAGCCAGGCACCGGTCACTTCCACTGACGCCACGGCTGCCGTGCACACATCCGCTGCTGACACGCTTCCGCCGCGGAGAGAGGCCCGGATGGCGACCAGGCCCCAGACCCGGCTGGCCCGGTCACGCATCATCGGCGTCACCCAGCGGAGCTGCGCAGGACGCCAATGCCCCGCTGCACCGGTCGTCTCCAGGGGCTGACGGCACTACCCTCCCTCCGCCTACCGTTCCTGACAACAAACTGCCCGGCACGGCCGCCGATGGCACAAGCCGACCGTTAATAGCACAAACACTGCCAACCGGGAGCAACTAAGCACTTCCTGTAGCTGTTGCGCGCGCGGGAACTCGTCTCGGCGGATCCGCTGGCGTCACCTCAATCCGGCTAAACGCGGCCAGCGGCCTGCCGCTACGAGCGATCACGGGACGGTTCCCGTGGCCGGCTGACCGGCGTTGGCCGGCCTGCCGACGCTGTTGAGGTGGCCCAGGACGCTAGCGAACGAGCCCGCCAAGCTGGTCTGGCAGTAAGTCAGTCCGCGTTGCTCGCAGAATTCCCTGATCAGGGGCTGGCATCGACGCAAGCTCGGCCGGGGCGCCGACGGGAACAGGTGGTGCTCGATCTGGTAGTTCAGGCCGCCGAGCGCCAAGTCGGTCAGCCAGCCACCGTGGATATTGCGGGATGTGAGTACCTGGCGCCGCAGGAAGTCACTCCGGTCGGTAGCAGTCAGGACAGGCATGCCCTTGTGATTGGGAGCGAACGAGCAGCCGAGATACAGGCCGAAGAGGCCCTGCTGCACCGCGACGAATGCCACGGCCTTCAGACCGGGTCCCAGTACCACCACTACAAGGGCGAGGTAACCGGCGCAATGGGCGAAGAGCAACGCCGCCTCGGTCCGACCGTGCCGCGATGTCCGCCCGGCCAATGCGCGGACACTCGCGACGTGCAGGTTGACACCCTCGAGCAGCAGCATCGGGAAGAAGAGGTACGCCTGGTAACGCCGGATTAGCCTGACGACGCCTCGAGGGGCATTCAGCTGACTGGCGGCCAAAATGAGCGCGTTACCGGCGAGATCAGGGTCCGCGCCTTCGGTGTTGGGGTGAGCATGGTGCCGGTTGTGCTTCGCTACCCACCAGCCGAAGCTTAGCCCGATGCCAAGGTTGCCCAGCAGAATGCCGGCGATATAGCTGGATCGCCGCGAGCCAAATATCTGGCGGTGCCCGGCATCATGGCCCAGGAAGCCCACCTGGGTGAACAACACGGCCAGAAGCCCAGCAACCGCCAGCGTCCACCACGAGTTGCCCACGAACACGAATGCTGCCCATCCGCCTGCCAGCGCTCCGACGGTCACGGCTATCTTCCACGTGTAGTAGCGCATGCGGCGCTGAAGCAATCCTGCGCCTCTGACCCGTCTCGATAGCTCGGCGTACTCGCTGCCGCCAGGCTGCGAGACCGCAGAACCCGCCGAATCTGACTGCCGGCGGAGCACCGTAGTCTGTGTGTCGCTGATTTGCACGGGGGACTCCTGATGGCACATCGATAGCTGGGCTACGAATGCGCGCCAGGGTCCAGAGCGGCCACCGCCAAGCCAGCCGCGTCAACTCACGCAGCCAAGCCAGACGACTTGTCTCAACGGTACATCGCCCCAGGCAACCGCGGGATGGCCGTTTCGGCCGTCGGCAGAGAATTAACGCCGGTCAAGGCCTGCACCGAAGTCTCGGCAGGCTCGGCTCAGGGAATCCTCAGTACGAGCACTACTGTGTCATCATTGACGACTCCGCCGCTGAAGGCAGTGATCGCCTTGATGACCGCCGCAGCCATCTGGGCCGCCGTCAGGCCGCCGAGTCCGCCGATCAGGTCACCGAGCCGTTCTTCGCCGAAGAAGTCGCGGTCGACATGACTGCGTGACTCTGTGACCCCGTCGGTGAAGAGGATCATGCTGTCGCCCGACCGCAGCAGCAGTCGCGTGTCGGACAGGTCAGGGTCCGGGAGCAGCCCAAGCAGAGTTCCGGGCTGTCCCACCGCCTTCACCCGGCCGTCCGCTCGGCGGACCAGGGCGAGCGGGTGTCCCGCTGAACTGATCCGCACCGACGTCACGGCCAGACGCGGACGAACTGTGGCGTAGATCGCGGTCAGGAACCGCTGGTCATCTGCCGGCCAGTCCAGCAGCGCCCGATTCAGCCCGGCCAGGATCAGGCTCGGCCTGGTCTGCCTGAGCGCCGCGCCTCGCAGCGTGTGCCGTGCCAGCGCAGTGCTCTTGGCCGCAGGAATCCCCTTGCCGCATACGTCGCCGACAACGAGCCCCCAGCTACCGCCTACCGAGGGAAACACGTCGTAGAAGTCCCCGAGGATCTCGGTCCCTGTCCCGCCCGCCACGTAGCGCGCCGCCACTTGCAGGCCCGAGATCTTCGGCAGCCGAGGTGGCAGCAAGATCTGCTGCAGGGTCCGGGCAAGGACGGCACGGTCAGCGCCTTGCCCGAGCGCTATCCGCAACGCGACCTCGCTGGAGGCGACCTGAGCCAGATCCGCAAGCACCTGAATGTCGTGGTCGCTCCATTGCCGCGGCTGGAAGTCGGCGACGCAAAGCGCCCCGACCACCCGGCCGGCCGGTTCACGTACCGGGAACCCGGCCCACGCCCTCAGGCCGGCCGACTCACTCGGCCGCGATATTCCGCCTGGGAGGCCGGCCGTGGCATCGTCGATGATCAGTTCCCGCGCCGAGTCGATCACGAAGTGGCCCAACGACCGCTCGATCGCGCTCGGCGGGCCGGCCGACGCCGGCGCTGCGGTCCAGATCGGCCCGATGGAGTTCCCGCCCGCGATCGTGACGGATGCCCGCGGACTGGCCAGCGCCATCGCGGCCAGCCGCGCGATGCGGTCGAACGAGTCGGGCACGCCAACGCTGGCTGAACCCGCCTGCCGTGAGGCCGCGGTGGCCGCCCCGGGCGCATCCAGCGGGGCCGTCCGAGACGATGACGAAGCCCGCGCGTCCAAAGTTGACGGAGCCGAACGCGCAACCTTGCCTAGATATCCCATTTTCCCGCTTCCGCGAAATGCATTTATCGCATCCGATATCCGGAACAGGCAAGGTCCAGGCCTCCAGCTGACAGTCTGGCACACAAATGCGCAGGCCGGGGGCCTAATTGTCGTAGCTCCAGTGGCCGCTCGGCTTTGGGCCCCGGCAGATCGCATGGCACCTGCACCACCACCGGAACGAACCCGGTGTGCAAAAACACGTCACGGTACGGCCCTGCCGTCGGCTCATCCAGCCCGGTCTAAAACGGCGGCCCCCGCCGAGGCGTGAGTGCGCCCGGCGGGGGCCTAGGTCCGGTCCGCTCGCCCAACCGAGAGGATCACACCATGAGGCAACGGTAGACCAGGCTCCCGCCGCGGTGCACCCTGGCCGGCCGGGGGCAGCCAACCGGGCGAGGCCAGCATGATGATGCCGACGTCAGTCCGAGCGGAGCACAATTGAGAGTGTCCGAATCCACGGGCGACCCAGCCTGACGAGCGCTCGTGGGCGCGGCGCCCTACGCAGCTGGCGTGACTCGGATTTGTCACGGGAAGGGGGACCGGCTGTGCCTGATTTCGTCGTGCTGATCATGCGATTTCACCCGGTAGGCGGTGAAGACGTCTCCGTGAAATCCGAGGATTTCCGCGGGGAACACGAGGCACTTGAGGCGGTCGCCCGTGCGCTGAACGAGCGGCTCAGTCTGGTTCTGCGTCATGCGCGGTATGACCGCGAGGCGGGCGAGAGCGGCGTGATCATCAACCTGGCCAACGTGGCCGCTCAGGACAACTTGCCGCAGTCGCGCATTCCGATCGGGTTTGCCTGCCATTGCTTGTTCGGGAAGGTCGTCCCGAGCTGAAGGCCGGTGACGGCCGGCAAGAGACGTAGGGTGCAGGCATGAAGGCAGCGAGCGGGCCGCGTTCCGCGGCGCACGGGGAGCACGGGGAGCACGGGGAGCACGGGGAGCACGGGGAGCACGGGGAGCACGGGGTGCCTGTCGCTGCCGCGCTCCGGCGGGGCGGCGGCACGATCCTGGATGCGATCGGCAATACGCCGCTGGTCGTGGTTGACGGGATATGGGTCAAGCTCGAGTTCCTCAACCCTTCCGGGTCGATCAAGGCGCGGATCGCCAAGTACATGATCGAGCGGGCGGAGCGGGAAGGGCTGCTGCGGCCGGGTGACACCATCGTGGAGGCAAGCAGCGGCAATACCGGAAATGCGATGAGCATGGTGGCGGCGGTCAAGGGATACCGGATGCTCGTCGTGATGCCGAGCGGGATGAGCGGCGAACGGCTGGCGATCTCGCGGGCCTTCGGCGCGCAGGTGATGACGCTCGGCGACTTCCATGTCAATGACGCGCTGGCCAAGGTCGCTGAACTCGGCCACAAGCCGGGATACTTCGCGCCGCAGCAATTCGATTCGGAGTGGAACGTTGAGGAGAACCGCACCTGGCTCGGCCCGGAGACGCTCGCCCAGCTGCCCGACGGCGTGGTCCCGGACGCCGTGGTCGGCGGGGTCGGCACCGGGGGCACCATCGTCGGCGTGGGTCAGTGCTTCCGCGAGCGCAACCCATCCTGCCGGGTCGTCGCCGTCGAGCCCAACGAGTCGTGCACCCTGATGTGCGGCGAGGTCGGCCGGCACCTCATCGAGGGCATTGCCGACGGCTTCGTCCCGGGCATCTTCGCCAGGCACCGGCACATCATCGACGAGATAGTCGCGGTGGACAGCGGCGCGGCGATCACCGAGATGCGCCGCCTGGCCCGTGAGTTCGGGCTCTTCGTGGGCCCGAGTTCGGGGGCGCACCTCGTCGCCGCCCGCGAGCTGCGAGCGCGGTACCCGGGCCTACGGCACGTCGTCACGTTCTTCTGCGACGAGGGGGAGAAGTATATTAACGACTACTTCCTCGGCGCCTGACCAAGCGTCGGCGCACCGGTACCGGACGTTGCGTACCGGGCACCTGCATCCCGGGACGCGCTCGGGCCAGCGAACGGCCGGACAGGAGGTTACCCGGTCCTCCTGCGGGGCCTGCCGCTGGCAGCGGCCCGGCGACTGTCCGGTCAAGCTGGCTCAGTCCAGGCCCCTGCCGGGAAGGTCCGGGCGAGCGTTCCCGCGGCCGAGTTCAGGTAACGGCGATGATGGCCGGTGGGCCGCTCACTGTTGCGGCAGCGCGCCGCGAC
>Ga0070707_100003937_pt1 | contig 13979 bp, 15 predicted proteins | sample KBSK5502metaG_FD_65468 | JGI IMG/M metagenome (GOLD analysis project Ga0070707, IMG submission 65468) | Corn, switchgrass and miscanthus rhizosphere microbial communities from Kellogg Biological Station, Michigan, USA - KBS K5-50-2 metaG | ecosystem: Host-associated > Plants > Roots >... | reverse complement strand
AGAAAAGGGGAGCCGGAGCAAACGTCTACCGCGGGATGGGTGACCGGAGGCTGCTGGATGGCCAGGTACCTCACTTGAGGTGCAGAACCTCACGCACGGCCGCCCCGGTCAGCGCGACCTGGGCCAGGGCCAGGCCCACGGCCACCAGCCAGAGCACGTCGACGCCGAGGGGCAGGCCCACCGCGATGCCGGCAGCGCTCAACAGGCCGAGCCGCCCCAGACTGAGCATTCGGAAGGGCGCCAGCCCCAGCGAGCGGTGGGCGAGGAACCCGTTGGCGGATCCGATCAGAAGGCCGGCGGCCAGGGCTGCACCCGCGCGCCAGGAGACGGCGAGCCCGAGGACCAGCAGGCCGGCTAAAGCCGCGCCCAGGCACAGGTCGAGCGCCGACTTGAGCGTGCGCTCCACCTCGACCGGGCCCCTTCGCTTCACAAGAACCGCTTGAACCTCACATAACCCGTCGCGATGGCCGCGACGATGCCCAGCGACACACCAACCAGAGTCAGGATCGGCCGCGTGTGCAGCGCGCCGTCGAGCGCGATGCCGATGACCAGCGGGAGGATGAAAGCGCCGGCTAAGGCCGCCCCGACTCCAGCCAGGTCGGCGCCGCTGGGGCTTCTACCGCCACCCGGCGTCATCTCCCGAACTTGAGTCTAACTAAGGACCCGCGTTCCCAGCAGGCGGTCGAGGCCCGGCGCTGGGACGCGTCGCGCGGAGCGGATGAGGAGGTCGCCCACCACCGTCGAGAGGGGGACCAGCATCAGGAGGACGACGGCCGCCAGGGCGCGGCGGTGGCCGAAGATCATCAGCCCCAGAGAGCCAAGGATGGCGCTGGTGCAGTAGAAGAGCAGGCAGGTCTGGCGCTGGGTGAGGCCGAAGTCCAGCAGCTGATGGTGGATGTGCCGGGTGTCCGGGTGGGCGATCGAGATCCGCCGGCGGCGCCGGCGCACGATCGCCCAGGCGGTGTCCACGATGGGAACCGCCAGCGCCAGCAGTGGCAGCAGCAGGGCGAACACGGCGGCGATCTTGGCCACGCCGAGGATCGAGATCAGCGCGATCGCGAAGCCCAGGAAGTTGGACCCCGAGTCGCCCATGAAGATCCGTGCCGGGTGCCAGTTCCAGAGCAGGAAGCCAGCACAGGCGCCGGCCAGGGCGGCCCCGAAAACCACCACGTCGGGCTGGCCCTTGCTGGCCGCGGCCACCACCAGCACCACGGCCACGATCCCGACCACCCCGGCGGCCAGGCCGTCGACGCCGTCCAGGAGGTTGACCGTGTTGGCCATGCCCACCTGCCAGGCCACGGTGATGGGCAGGGCCAGGAGTCCCAGCTCGACGATGCCGCCGCCGGGCAGCCCGAAGTAGTTGATCTGGAGGTTCGAGCCGAAGGCCGCGGCGGCGACCACCGCGAGGGCGGTCTGCACCCCGAGCTTCAGCCAGGCCGGCATACCAGCCCGGTCGTCGAGCACCAGGATCACGGCCGCCGCGCCGGTGACCGCGACCACGGCCATTCTCTCGACTTCGTCTGGGGCCAGGAGCAGCACGGTCAGGGCGAAGGCGGCGTAGAGCGCGAGGCCGCCGAGCGCCGGGGTGGGCCGGGTGTGGATGTCGCGGGCGCGGGGGACCCTGATGACGCCCAGCCGGCGCGCCGCGGGGATCGCCACGCCGGTGAGGACGGCGGCCAGGACACCGGCGAGGAGCGCGGGCGGGACGGCCGGCGCCAGGTGGCTGATGACCGCGTCCACGAAGTCCCGAGAGAAGAACTGCTCGTTGCCGGGGTTGTAGAGGCTGAAGAGGAAGAGGGCGGGGGAAGCCCCGCCACTACTCATATGAATAGGGGATCGGGAAGCGGTTGCAGAGGTCGAGCGTCCGTTCCCGAATGCGGTCCCGGTTGACGGGGTCCTCGATGTTCTCGAGCAGGTCGGCGATGCACTCGCCTATCTCCCTCATCTCCTCGGCACCCATGCCACGCGTGCTGACGCTGGGCGACCCCAGCCGCATCCCGGAGGGGTTGAAGGGCGGCGCCTCGTCGAACGGGATCGCGTTCTTGTTCATGGTTATGCCGACCGTGTCGGCGGCGTCCTGCACGGGCCGGCCGCGCATCCCCAGCGGGCGCAGGTCGATCAGCATCAGGTGGTTGTCGGTGCCGTTGGAGACCAGCTTCAAGCCGCGCTCCTGGAGCCTGGCCGCGAGCGCCGCGGCGTTGTCGATGACGCGCTGCGCGTACCGCTTGAACTCCGGCTTCAGCGCTTCGTTGAAGCAGACGGCCTTGGCCGCGATGGCGTGCATCAGCGGGCCGCCCTGGGTGCCCGGGAAGACCGAGCTGTCGATCTTCTTGGCCCACTCCTCGGTGGCCGAGAAGATCATCCCGCCCCACGCTCCGCGCAGCGTCTTCTGGGTGGTCGTGGTGACGATGTGGCTGTGCGGGATCGGGCTGGCGTAGACGCCGCCCGCGACCAGCCCCGCGAAGTGGGCCATGTCGGTGACCATGACCGCTCCCACCGAGTCGGCGATCTGACGCATGCGCGCGAAATCGATGACGCGCGGGTACGCGCTGTAGCCCACCAGCAGCAGCTTGGGGCGGACCCGCTCGGCCTCCTGCTGGACGGCGTCATAGTCGATGAGCTCGGTCTCGCGATCGACCCCGTAGCTGTGGATCTCGTAGAGCTTGCCGCTGAAGTTGACCGGGCTGCCGTGGGTGAGGTGGCCGCCCGCGCTCAGGTCGAGTCCCATGACCCTGTCGCCGGGCTGGCAGACCGCCATGTACATGGCCAGGTTGGCCTGGCTGCCCGCGTGGGGCTGGACGTTGACGAACTCGGCGCCGAAGAGCTTCTTGGCGCGCGCGATGGCCAGGCGCTCGACCTCGTCCACGACCTCGCAGCCGCCGTAGAAGCGCCGGCCGGGGTAGCCCTCGGCGTACTTGTTGGTGAGCAGCGTGCCCAGCGCCTCCAGGATGGCGGGGCTGGCCAGGTTCTCCGAAGGGATCAGCTCCAGAGTCTGGCTCTGCCGCCGGTACTCCCGGCGAATAAGGTCGGCGACCTCGGGATCCTGCTTGTCGAGGGCCTTGAAGGTGAGCGTCTGCTGGGTGGCGGCCACGGCGTCAGGTTACCTCGGGGCCCGGCCCAGCCCTGATTTGCCGGCAAATCCCGGGCGCCGCCCGCCCCACGGGGCCTGGTTTGCCGGGAAATCGGGGATTTATCCGGGGTCGATGGGACCGCGCCGGATCACCCGCAAGGCGTCCCCCTCGATCGCCAGCACGGTCGAAGGCACTCCGCCGGGCGCCCGCCCGCCGTCCAGCACCGCCGCCACTCCCGGGAGGCCCACAGCCGCGGCCGTCACCGCCGGCGGCTCGCCGGAGCGGTTGGCGCTGGTGGTGAGCACCGGCTCCCCCACCTTGCGCAGCAGCGCCAGGGCCAGCGGGTGATCGGGGATGCGAATGCCGAGCGTGGGTGGGTCGCCGTCGAGCGTGGGCAGCACGAGCGTGAGCGGGCCGGGCCAGTAGCGGTCCATGAGCGCCCGGGCCATGGGGCTGGCCTCGACCAGCGTCTCGAAGGCCCCCGGGTCGGCCGCCATAACGATCAGCTGCCTGTCGGCCGGCCGGCCCTTGGCCGCGTAGATGCGGTCGGCCGCGGCCGGCAGCGCCATCAAGCCGTAGACGGTATCGGTCGGAAACGCCACGACCTCGCCGGCGCGAACCAGGCGCGCGGCGCGGCCGGCGTCTACGAGGACTTCCACGCCTCGAGCAGGCGCTCGTGCCCGCCCAGGTCGCGGTGCAGCCGATGGCCGGGGTACAGCCGCTCGGCGATCGGCACCAGGTCAGTGACGAGTGAGGGGTCGAGCTCGGCCAGTACCGCGCCGCCAGGCGCCAGGCGGGCGGGCGCCTGCTCCAGCAGCCGGGCCACCAGCTCCGAGCCGCGCGGACCGGCGAAGAGCGCCAACCGGGGCTGCGCCAGCACCTCGGCCGGATAGGAGCCGCCCTCGGCCAGGTATGGCAGGTTGGCACAGACGAGGTCGACCGGCCCCGTCAGCGGTTCCAGCAGAGAACCCTCGGCGAAGGCGACCCGATCCCCCACCCCCAGCCGCTCCGCGTTGCGGCGCGCCACCGCCAGTGCGGCCGAGCTGATGTCGGTGCCGCAAACGGTCGCCGCGGGCACGTAGTGGGCCAGCGCGATCCCGATGCAGCCGCTCCCCGTGCCCACGTCCGCCGCCCGCACCGGCCCGCCGCGGGCCCGCGACCACTCGATCGCGCGCAGGACCAGCGTCTCGGTGTCTGGGTTGGGCACCAGCACCTCGGGCGTGACCTCGAACTCCAGCTTCATGAACTCCTTGCGGCCGACCAGGTAGGCGACCGGCTCACCCTTGCCGCGACGCGCAATCAGCTCCCGATAGGGCGCCAGGTCGGGGTCGCTCAGCGCCCGCTCGAACTGGAGGTAGAGGTCGAGCCGGCGGAGTCCGAGCGCGTGCGCCAGCAGCAGCTCGGCGTCAAGCCTCGGAGAGGAGGATCCGTGCTGCTCGAGGTACCCGGTCGCCCGCCGGAGCACCTCCAGCAGGGTCACGCGCCGTTCGGAGATTCGAGAAGTCGCTGGCGCTCGGCGGCGGCGAGCGCGGTGACCAGCTCGTCGAGGTCGCCCTGCATGATCCGGTCCAGCTTGTAGAGCGTGAGGTCGATCCGGTGGTCGGTGACCCGGTTCTCCTTGAAGTTGTAGGTGCGCACCTTTTCCGAGCGAGCTCCCGACTTGACCATCGACTGCCTGGCCGCCGACTGCTCCGCGTGCTGCTCGGCCAGCTTGCGCTCGTAGAGCCGGGTGCGCAGCACGCGCAGCGCCTTCTCCTTGTTCTTGAGCTGGGATTTCTCGTCCTGGATGGAGACCACCATGCCGGTCGGCAGGTGGGTGATCCGAATCGCCGAGTAGGTTGTGTTCACGCTCTGTCCGCCTGGCCCGGTCGAGGTCGAGGTCTCTATCTTCAGGTCCTTGTCGGGCAGCTCGACCTCGACGGGTTCGGCCTCCGGCATCACCGCCACCGTGGCCAGCGAGGTGTGGACGCGGCCCTGGGCTTCGGTGGCGGGCACCCGCTGCACGCGGTGGCCGCCGCCCTCGAACTTGAGCTGGGAGTAGGCGCCCTGGCCGTGGACCTCGAAGCTGATCCGGTCGTAGCCGCCGATGCCGTTCTCCTGGACGTCCACGATCTCGACCTTCCAGCGCTTGGATTCGACCCAGCGCGAGTACATGCGGAAAAGGTCGGCGGCGAAGAGCGCGGCCTCCTGGCCGCCCTCGGCGCCCTGGATCTCGACCACCACGTCCCGGTCGTCGTTGGGGTCCTTGGGCAGGAGCAGGATCTTGAGATCCTCTTCGAGGTCGGCGATCTTCTGCTCGGCCGCGCGCTCCTCGTCGCGCAGGTACTCCTGCATCTTGGGATCCTTCTCCGAGCGCAGCATCTCGCGGGCGTCGGCCAGCTCCCGGCGCGCCTCCTGGTAGCGCCCGTGGGCCTGAACGAGCGGCTCGAGAGCGCGCAGCTCGCGGCCCAGCGCCGCCAGCTTCTGGTGGTCGCTGAGGACCTCGGGCTTGCCCATCTCCTCCTGGATCTGGCGATGCCGGCGGGCGATCGCGTCCAGCCGGTCGATCAAGCCGCCGCCCGCTCCTCGCCCTGGCGGGCCGCGTTGAAAGCGGCGATGGCGACCTCGAGCTGCTCCGCGTCGGGCTCCCGGGTCGTGAACTTCTGGGTACCCAGGACCGGCCAGAGCATCAGCTTGATCAGCGGGTTGCGCTGGTGGCGAGCCATGAAGCGGATCCACTCGTAGCCGACGCCGGCGATCACGGGCACGCCCAGGATGCGCGAGGTGACCAGCCAGAAGGCGTTGGGGTGAAAGAGCGCGACCAGCGAGAAGACGACCAGGCTCACGACCAGGACCACCACCAGGAAGCCGGTCCCGCAGCGCGGGTGCAGCAGGCTCGCGCGCTTGACGTTGGCAACGTCCAGCGGCCAGCCGGCCTCGAAGGCGTTGATCGTCTTGTGCTCGGCGCCGTGGTACTGGAAGACGCGCCGGACGTCGGGGAGGAGCGCGATCACGACCAGGTAGCCGAGCACCAGCGCGCCCCGGATCACTCCCTCCAGGACCACGAACTGGAAGCTGCTGGTCTTGTGCACCGCCAGGCTGCTGAGGAGCAGGGGCAGGCCGATGAAGAGCAGCAGGCTGCCCGCCAAGGCGGCCGCCATCGAGAGCACGATCTCGCGGCGCCCGATCTCAACGTCCTGCCCGCTCGCGTTCATGTTGGCCGACCAGATCAGCGACTTCATGCCCAGGTGCAGCTGCTCCACCAGTAGCGCCAGGCCGCGGACGAAGGGCAGCTTCCAGATCGCCTGGTTGTAGATCGGCGCGCTGAGCTCGCCGCGCTCGACCACGATCTCCTTGGTGTGCGGCAGTCGCACGGCCACCGCGTAGTGGCGGCGGCCGCGCATCATGACGCCCTCGATGACTGCCTGCCCGCCGTAGAAGAAAGGTTCCTTGCTGGCGGGCTGGGGCTCTGCGGTCGGAGCCTCCTGGGGAAGAGGCACCGCGGTTAGTTAGAGGCGGACTTGGCCGCGCGCTTCCGGAACCGCTCTACCTGGCCGCCCGTGTCCACGATCCGCTGCTGGCCCGTGTAGAAGGGATGGCAGACGGAGCAGATCTCGGTCTTGAGCTCCTTTTGCGTCGAGCCGGTGGTGAACGTGTTGCCGCACGCGCAGGTCACCACGGCGTCCTCGTAGAAGGTGGGATGAATTTGTGCTTTCACTGCTTCTGATACCTCAGGAACGAACGACGAATTCTACGTCAGCGGTCGAATGATCGAGATCGTCTGCTCGAGGCCGTAGATCAAGATCACGACCAGCGCCAGCCAGCTGAACCCCATCAGCAGGCGCCCGTTGAGCGGCACCGACTGGTAGTAGGGCAGGCGGTCGTTGCGGAACCGCTGGTAGACGGACTGGGCGCCGATCAGAAGGATGATCCAGCTGATCGGGTTGGCCCACCAGCCCGTGTACACGAGCACCGCCAGGAAGACGGCCGCGCCCGCGACCTGGAACCACTTGGAGGCCGCCGAGAGCACCCAGCCGCCGTCCAGCATCCCGAACGGGATCAGGTTGAAGAGGTTGAGCAGGAAGCCCCAGAAGGCCGAGATCAGGAAGCCCTGCCAGCCGGTGACACTGAACAGGACCAGGGCCGTGATCGAGGCCAGGGTGCCGGCGACGGGGCCGGCGATGCCGATCTGGGCCTGGTGCAGGGCGTCGGTCGCGTGCTGGCGCTGGAAGATGGCCGCCCCGAAGAAAGGGATGAAGAGCGGCGCGGTGGCCTTCATGCCCTGGCGCCGGATCTCGAAGACGTGCCCCATCTCGTGGAGCAGGATCATGGTCACCAGGGCCCCGGCGGCCAGCGGGCCCATGTTCCAGGCGTAGATCCCGAAGCTGAGGAGCAGCGTGAGGATCGTCTTCACGGCGCCGAACTTGAGGATGAAGAGGCCGCCGTACTTGATGAAGCTCCAGGCGGCGAGCAGCGCGGTGACGATGGCGCCGGTGATGCCCTGGCGGCGGCGTGCCTGGCGGGCCGGCGTGGCCGCGGGTGCGTAGTACTGCTGGAACGGCTGGTAGCCCTCAGACGGCTGGTAGGCGCCGGTGTAGGGCGGCGGTGGCGGAGGCGGCGGAGGTGGGCCTTGCGGGTGCCCGCCCCAGGTCGGCTCCTCCGGGGGTTCGGGGCGCGGAGAGCTCATTTGAATCACCCGTTTATACCCGTCCCCGTTTCCACTTAGTCCTGCGAACCCCCTACCCGGTGGTGCCTGGTCGTGATCGTGCGGACGGTCGCCCGGCGGGTCGACATGGTCAGCGAGTGCGTCTCGGCATGCGTCGACCCATACCAGACGCCCTTCAGGAGCTGGCCGCTGGTGATGCCGGTGACGGCCACCGCCAGGTCGGCCGGGGCGAGCTCGGCGACCCCGTACTTGCGCGCAGCATCCTCGCCCGCCAGGACCCGCTCCTCGTCATTGCGTGGCCAGAGCCGCGCCTGCACGTCGCCGCCCAGGCAGCGCACCGCGGCGGCCGCGATCAGCGTCTCCTGGAGCCCGCCGATCCCGACCATGGCGTCGACGCCGGAGTCCGGGGCGGCCGCCAGGAGGGCGCCGGCGATCTCGCCCTCCTCGAGGGTCAGCACGCGGGCGCCCGCGGCCCGCACCTCGTCCAGGATCGCCTGGTGGCGCGGCCGGTCGAGCACGGCCACCACGAGGTCGGAGACTCGGGCGTCGCGGGCGAAGGCGACCCGGCGCAGGTTGTCGGTGAGGCTGTCGTCGAGGTCGACGGCGCCGCGCGCGGGGGCGCCGACCACGATCTTCTCCATGTACCAGACGGCGGGCAGCGCGGGGAAGGTGTCGGCCTCCACCCCGGCCACCACGGAGATGGCATTGGCCAGCCCGCGCGCCACCACCGAGGCGCCCTCCACCGGGTAGACCGCCAGGTCCAGGAGCGGGCCCTGGGCCGGGCCGACGAGGGAGCCGTGGCTGAGCACGCGGTCGCCGCGCGGAGCCAGCACCACGCGGCCCTGGAAGCCCTGGTCTTCGAGCGCGGAGAGCATGGCGGAGGCCGCGACCGACTTGACGCGCTCGGCGTCGCCGCGCCCGCTCAGCCGCGCCGCGGCCAGCGCCGCGGCCTCGGTGACCTGGACCAGGCCCAGGGACAGGCTGCCCCGGAAGTCGTGGAAGGAGGCCGGCTCCGGACTGGGAGCCGGTGAACTCGGGCTATTCACTCTCCGGGCGTAGTTCTACTGGACGCAGCTCCATCTGGTCGATACCACTCTCAACCACCGCCGCCCCGAGAAAGTCACGGAACAGCGGGTGCACGCGCATCGGCCGCGAGCGCAGCTCGGGATGGAACTGGCTGGCCACGAACCACGGATGGCCGGCCAGCTCGATGATCTCGACCAGGCGCCCGTTGGGCGAGAGGCCGCTGAAGACCATGCCGGCCTCCAGCAGGGATTCCCGGTACTCGTTGTTTACCTCGAAGCGGTGGCGGTGCCGCTCGTAGATGACCTCCTCCCCGTACGCGGCCTGGGCCTTGGAGCCGGGGAGCAGCTTGCACGGGTAGAGGCCGAGGCGCATGGTCCCGCCCAGGCCGGCGACGTCGCGCTGCTCGGGCATCAGGTCGATCACCGGCGCCGAGGTGAAGGCCGCGAACTCGGTGGAGTTGGCGTCGGAGAAGCCGAGCAGCTCGCGCGCGAAGTCGATGACCGCGCACTGCAGCCCAAGACAGAGACCCAGGTAGGGAATGGCGTGGTGGCGGGCGTAGCGCGAGGCCTGCACCTTGCCCTCGATGCCGCGGTGCCCGAACCCGCCCGGGACCACGATCCCGGCCACGCCCTTGAGCACGGCGGTGTCGCCCTGGTCGAGCTTCTCTGAGCTGACCCAGCGGATGTCGACGTCCACGCCGTGGTGCAGCCCCGCGTGCTTGAGGGCTTCGATCACGCTCAGGTAGGCGTCGGGCAGCGCCACGTACTTGCCCACGATCGCCACCGGGACCTGGCCGCGGGGGTGGCGCATCCGGTCCAGCATCTGGATCCAGGGGCCGTGGTCGGGCTGGTGCTCGTGGTCGTCGAGGCCGAAGTGGCGGGCGATGTGCCCCCCCAGCCCGGAGTCCTCGAGCAGGATCGGGACCTCGTAGATCGACTCCACGTCGGGGACCGAGATGACGCCCTCGCGGGGCACGTCGCAGAAGAGGGCGATCTTGTCCTTCAGGTCCTGCTCGAGCGGCTTCTCGGACCGGGCCACGATGGCGTCGGGCTGGATGCCGATGCCGCGCAGGGCCTGCACCGAGTGCTGCGTCGGCTTGGTCTTCATCTCCTCGCCGCGCACGGCGGGGATCAGGGACACGTGGACGTAGAAGACGTTCTCGCGGCCGAGGTCGTTCTTGAGTTGGCGGATGGCCTCCAGGAAGGGCAGCGACTCGATGTCGCCCACGGTGCCCCCCACCTCGACCACCACCACGTCCGCCTGCGACTCGCGGGCGGCCCGGATGATGCGCTCCTTGATCTCGTTGGTGATGTGGGGGATGACCTGGACGGTGGCGCCCAGGTAGTCGCCGCGGCGCTCCTTGGCGATGACCTCGCTGTAGACCTTGCCCGTGGTCACGTTGGAGGCGGCCGAGAGGTTGGTGTCGGTGAAGCGCTCGTAGTGGCCGAGGTCGAGGTCGGTCTCGGCGCCGTCGTCGGTGACGAAGACCTCGCCGTGCTGGTAAGGGCTCATGGTGCCCGGGTCGACGTTGAGGTAGGGGTCGAGCTTCTGCAGGGAGACGGAGAGGGCGCGGGCCTTGAGGATGTTCCCTATCGAGGCCGCCGTGATGCCCTTGCCGAGCGAGCTGACGACACCGCCGGTCACGAAGACGTACTTGGACAAGACTGGACCCCCTGCGGTTTTTGCAATGTTACCGGGCGAGGGCCGGGCGTAAACCAGTCGTGGGGGTCTTGCCTTAGATCCGCGGCTCCAGGACGACGACCTTGGTGGTCTCGGTCTCGGCGGTGGTGGCCTGCACCGAGAGGCGCTGGATGGGTTCCGTCTCGGGCGCCCCCATCTCCTTGAGGAAGCGGTCGACGCCCTCCAGGTCCTTCTTCACCGCCGGCAGCGCGTAGTGCATGGGCACCACCATCCGGGGCTCGATCTGGCGCACCACCTCGGCGGCGCCGGTGGCGTCCAGGGAGTTGCCGCCCCCGACCGGCACCAGGAGCACGTCCACCGTCCCGATCTGCTCCAAGGCCGCGTCGTCCAGGCGGTGGCCGAGGTCGCCCAGGTGGCAGACCCGCACGTCGTCGACGTCGATCAGGAAGACCGTGTTGGGCCCGTGCTGCTCACCCCGGCTGCCGTCGTGGAAGGTGGGCAAGCCGTTGACGGTGACGCCCTTCACCTCGTACTCGCCGGGACCGTCGATGACCTGCCCCTTCACGGCCTGCAGGTTGGAGTGGTTGGGGTGCGGGTGGCTGACCGTGACCAGGTCGGCCTCGATCTTCGACAGGCGAGGACCGAGCGAGGGCGGGTAAGGGTCGGTGACGGCCACCGCGTTCTTGCCGCGCAGGCGGAAGCAGGCGTGGCCGAGCCAGGTCAGGTCCAAGGTGCTGTCTCCTTCACATCTTGTCGGGCGCCGAGACGCCGACCAGGGTCAACGCGCTTTTCAAAGTGTGCCGGGCAGCCCGACAGAGCTCCAGGCGGGCCCGCGTCAGCTCAGGCTCGCCGTCCACCACCACCCGGTGGTTCCAGTCCCGGTTGCCGGCCTGGTAGAAGCCGTGCACCCGGTCCGCCAGCTCGTGGATGGCGTAGGGGATCCGGTGCGGCTCGAGCAGAAGGGCCGCGTCCTCCACGTGCTCCGGCCAATAGGCGACCTCGCGGGCAAGGTCAAGCTCCCAGGGCTGCTCCAGACGCGTGAGGTCGGGCTCCGCGGGCAGCTCGCGCGCATGCTCGCGCGCGAACTCCTCCACGTTGGCCAGGCGCGCGTGCGCGTACTGGGCGTAGTAGACCGGGTTCTCGTTGCCCTGGGCCAGCATCAGCTCGAGGTCGAAGTCGAGCATCGCCTCCGGCGAGCGCAGCAGGTAGAAGTAGCGCACCGCGTCCGGGCCCACCTCGTCGACCACCTCGTCGATGGGCACGAAGCGGCCCAGCCGCTTCGACATCCGGCCCTCCTTCAGGTTCACTATCTGGTGCAGGATCAGGACCAGGCGGTCGCGCCCGATGCCCAGCGCGTCGCAGGCGGCTTTCATGCGCGGAACGTACCCGTGGTGGTCCGAGCCCCAGACGTCGATCACGCGCTCGAAGCCGCGCACCTCGAACTTGCTGAGCAAGTACCCGAGGTCGGAGGCGAAGTAGGTCGGCTCTCCGGTCGACCGGATGACGACGCGGTCCTCATCGTCATCGTCGCTTTCGCCATACGTGAACCAGACCGCGCCCTCCTTATCGACCAGGTAGCCGCCTTCGCGCAGGCGCTCGATCGCGCGCTGCGGGAGCCCCTGCTCCCAGAGCGAGCTCTCGCGGTACCACTCGTCGTAGGCCACACCCAAGCGGCCGACGCTGGCGGCCAGCTGCTCCACCATGCGGTCGATGGCGAAGCGGCGCAGCCTGGGCTCCGCCGCTTCGAAGTCGAGCTCCTCGATGCCGGGCAGCGCGTCGCGCGCCTGCGCGGCGATGTCGGTGACGTAGCCGCCGCGATAGCCGTTCTCGGGCGGCTCCTGGCGGTGCAGCCGCGCGTACACCGATGCGCCGAACAGCCGCGCCTGGGTGTTCTGGTCGTTCACGTAGTACTCGCGCTGCACCGCGTGGCCGGTAAAGGCCAGCACGCGCGCGATGGCATCGCCCAGGATCACGCCCCGCCCATGCCCGATGTGGAGCGGCCCGGTCGGGTTGACGCTGGCGAACTCGACCTGGACCTTCTCGCCCCGGCCGAGCCGGCTGGCGCCATAGCCCGGCCCCTCCCCCGCCACCCGGCTCACCAGCTCCCGCAGCCAGCTGTCGCGCAGCCGGAAGTTGACGTACCCGCCCACGGCCTCGGCCGCGGCTTCGGGGATGTCGACGCGCGCGGCCAGCTCGGCCGCGATCTGCGGCGGCGGGCGCTTCAAAACCCTCGCCAGCTTGAGCCCGGCGCCGCTGGCGTAGTCGCCGTGCTGCCGGTTCTTGGCGCGCTGCAGCTCGAGGTCGGGCATTTCCTCATCGCCGATCCCCTGCGACTTGACCGCCGCCTCGAGCGCGGCCGCCACCCGTTCACGGACCGTGGTCATGCGCACTTGGGGTGGCCGCCCCGCAGCGTCACCTCGACCTGGTTGGCGTTGCCCCCGCGCACGTACGTGAGGGTCGGGCGCTGCGCGGGCCGGTAGTGCATGCGCAGGACCTGGTCGAGCGGGTGGGCGGCGTCGACCCGGTTGTCGTCGAGCTGGGTGATGACGTCGCCGGTCTTGAGGCCCGAGGCCTCGGCCGGGCTGCCCGGGGTCACCGACGTCACCAGGCTGCCGGCGGGCAGGCCGCGCAGGGTCGCGTCCTCGACGGAGAGGTCGGTCGACTCCACGCCCAGGTCCGCCACCACCAGCTGGCCGGTCGAGACGACCTGCTCGATCTCGGCCTGCACGCTGTTAGAGGAGATGCCGAACCCCCCGGCCGCGCCGCCCGCGCCCGTGGCCACCGCCAGGCCGACCACCTGGCCGCCCAGGTTGAGAATCGGCCCGCCCGAGCTGCCGGCGTCGATCGCGGCGTCGGTCTCGATGGCGTCGCTGTAAAAGCCGGAACCTGGCGGCACGCTCCCGGCCACGCCCTGGGTGCGGTGGAGCGCGCTCACCGCCCCCTTGGCGAAGACGCTGCCGTTGCCGAAAGGTCCGCCCAGCGCGACCAGGGTCTGCCCCACCCTGAGCTGGGCGGAGTCGCCGAAGACCAGCGTGGGCAGCCCCGAGACCTGCTCCACCTTCAGCACGGCCATCCCGGTCTCGCAGTCGAAGTCGACGATGCGGGCGTCCCGGCGCCTGGAGTCGGCGGCGATCAGCACGGTCAGCGTGCCTGAGTTGGCCAGCACGCCCACGTTGGTGACGATGTAGCCGTCGCTGGTGATCAGGAAGCCCGAGCCGAAGCTGCGGCCGTTCTCGTCGGTGACCACCGAGACCACCGCGGGCAGAGCCTTGGTCGCCACCTGCTGGGCGGCGCTGTCCTCGGTCACCGTCACCCGGCTGCCGAGGTTGACCTCTTGCGGGTTGGTCCTGGCCTGGCTGCGCAGCACGCCGAGCGTCACCCCGGCGGCGACGGCCCCACCCACGATCGCGGCGACCAGGGTCGAAGCCACGAGCGCGCCGGGCGTGAAGCTCCGGCGGCGAGTTCGGAGGACGGCCGGCGCCGAGGGGTGTGACTCGGCCCCTTCGGGCTCGATCACCGCGTTGAGTCTAGTTGTCCACTAATGGGAGGTGGAGGTCGGGGTCGGGTACCAGGTGAGGACCAGCTGGCGGTTGTCG
>Ga0070707_100003936_pt1 | contig 13980 bp, 18 predicted proteins | sample KBSK5502metaG_FD_65468 | JGI IMG/M metagenome (GOLD analysis project Ga0070707, IMG submission 65468) | Corn, switchgrass and miscanthus rhizosphere microbial communities from Kellogg Biological Station, Michigan, USA - KBS K5-50-2 metaG | ecosystem: Host-associated > Plants > Roots >... | reverse complement strand
GCTTCTTCGCCGTGCCCCGCTTCTTCGCGGTGCTTCGGCGCTTCGTGGTGCCGCGCTTGGCCGTGCCCCGCTTCCGCGACGTCGTCTTGCGCTTTGCGGTACTGCGCTTGCGCGATGTCGTCTTGCGCTTGGCCGTGCTCCGCTTCTTGGCCGTGCCACGCTTCTTGGCGGTGCCGCGCTTCTTCGCCGTGCCCCGCTTCTTCGCGGTGCTGCGCTTGGCCGTGCTGCGCTTGCGTGACGTGGTCTTGCGCTTGGCAGTGCTGCGCTTCTTCGCAGTGCTCCGCTTCGCGGTGGCCCGCTTCGCTGTGCTTCGCTTCCGCGAAGCGGTCTTACGCTTGCGGGTCCCCGTGGACTTCCTCGCCGCCGTCTTGCGCTTGCCGGCGGCTCGCTTGCGGCGGCCGCGGCTGGAGGACTGCACCTTGGAGATGCCTTCCTCTTCCTGCTGCTGCTCTTCGACCTGGGGCTCCTGGCCCAACAGGGTCTCCACCTGCGGTTGTACGACTTCCACCTGCGTTGGGAACTGTCCTTCTTCGATGCTTGACATCCGTCCTCCTGATTCGGAGATTTCCTCTACGAGCTGACTCGTCTGCCTGTCGTCACCGTCCCGCGCGATATCTAGCTTGCGCAACGACACCTACGAGCCGACCGTCTTCCTCGACTACGGGTAGACGGCGTACCTGATGCTGGGCCATCGTTCGCAGCGCTTCGTCCAGATCCTGCCCTGGATCGATGGTGATCAGCTGCTTCGACGCCACGTCGCGAACCTTCACCTGATCGGGGTTTCTCCCTTCTGCTGCGACCCGCATCGCGATGTCGCGGTCGGTCAGCATCCCGATCAACTTGTCGCCCTCCACGATTGGTGCGAGGCCGACATCCTCCTCGAGCATCATCTTCGCGGCGTACGCAACGGATTTCTCTGCGTCGATGGTGCACGGATTTGAGGTCATGACGTCTCGTATGTTTTGAGGCATCTCTCCTCCTAGCAGTTTGAATCGCACGTTGCGTACCCCGCGCGATTCCCTACGAAACGATGAAAATACAACACATGTCGTACGGACAACGTATTCGCGAGCTCGCATTGTCGTTTCCGGAGACATATGAGGACTCGCCTTGGGGACATCCGGTTTTCAAGGTTGGCGACAACAAGATGTTCGCAGCGATGTCGGACGGAGAAGGCTCGGTAACGCTAACGGTGAAACTCACTCCCGAAGAAAGGGAAATTGCGCTGCATTTCCCGCATGTCAGCGTTGCGCGCTATGTCGGTCGCTACGGATGGGTGACGACTGAGGTGTCCGACGAGGAGACGCTCGAAAGCGCGCTGGAATGGCTCCGAGAGAGCTACTGGCTGAAGGCGCCGGCGAGATTGCGAGGTGCGGTGGAAGAGACTTGACAATTCTTCGGAGGCACTCTCTGCAGCAGTTCAGTCGGCCTCCGGATCGTCGTCTGACGGTTGATCGACATCGGTCGGATCGGGCGCCGGGGACTGATCGAGCTGCTCGTTGCGATCGTCATCGCGCGGGTGGTCCTTATCCTGTTCCATCATGAAGGTCCTTCTCCCGGACAACTCGAAACTCGAACTTCCGGACGGCGCAACGGGGCTAGACGCCGCCTGGGCGATCGGGCCCAAGCTCGCCGAGGACGCGGTTCTCGTGCGCTCCAACGGGCGGGTCCAGGATCTCCGGCTGCCGCTCGAGGATGGCCGGCCGATCCAGATTCTCACGACGAGGGACAAGGACGACCCGGACGCACTCGCCGTTCTGCGGCACTCCGCGGCGCATCTTCTCGCCGAGGCGGTGCACCGCCTCTATCCCGGCGTGAAGATTGCCATCGGCCCTGCGATCGAGAACGGCTTCTACTACGACTTCGAGTTTCCGGAGGCGATCGGCGAGGAGGACTTGCCTCGGATCGAGGCAGAGATCCGGCGCGAGCTCGAGGAAGGTCGCGAATGGACCCGAGAGGAGGTGTCCGCCGACGAGGCACGGAAGCGCTTCGAGGCCGAGGGCGAGCCCTACAAGGTCGAGCTCGTCGGCACGGCCGAGGGCCCGATCTCCTTCTACACGCAGGGCGACTTCACCGATCTCTGCCGCGGCCCGCACCTGCAGAACTCGAAGCCGATCAAGGCGATCAAGCTCACCAGCCTCGCGGGCGCTTACTGGCGCGGCGACGAGAACAACAAGCAACTGACGCGCATCTATGGAACCGCGTTCTATTCCCAGGCCGATCTCGACGCCTATCTCGAGCGGCTGGAAGAGGCGCGCCGGCGCGATCATCGGAAGCTCGGGCAGCAACTCGACCTGTTCCACCTCGCCGAGAACTCACCGGGCTCGCCCTTCTGGCATCCGAAGGGAATGGTGATCTGGAACGAGCTGGAGGACCTGCGGCGCCGAGAGAACGCGAAACGCGGCTACGTCGAGGTGAAGACCCCGCTCCTCTACGACATCGAGACCTACATCACCTCCGGCCACTACGAGAACTACGAGGAGAACATGTACTTCGTCAAGGGGCACGGAGAGGAGGAGCCGCTGGCGCTGAAGCCGATGAACTGCCCGGGCCACATGCTCCTCTTCGGCAGCCGCCGGCGCAGCTATCGCGAGCTGCCGCTGCGCTACGCAGAGTCGTCCACCCTGCACCGGGACGAACGAGGCGGCACGCTGCACGGCCTCCTCCGGGTCAGGCACGTCACGCAGGACGACGCCCACGTGTTCGTCGCCGAGGAACAGATCCAGGAAGAGATCCACGGTATGGTCGAGTACGCGCGGTATCTCTACGACCTGTTCGGTCTCACGGCGCGCGCGGAGCTCTCGACGCGGCCGGAGAAGCGGCTTGGCACCGACGAGCAGTGGGATCGCGCCGAGGCGGCGCTGGAGGCCGCCCTGAAGAGGCACGAGATCGATTACGTCGTCAGCCCGGGCGAGGGCACGTTCTATGGCCCGAAGATCGACCTGCACATGACGGACTCACTCGGACGGTCCTGGCAGATGGGGACGATCCAGCTCGACTACCAGATGCCGACGCGATTCGGGCTGACCTATTCCGGGGCCGACAACACCGACCACGACCCGGTCGTGATCCACCGTGCCCTGCTCGGGTCGCTCGAGCGCTTCACCGGAATCCTGATCGAGCACTACGCAGGGGCCTTTCCCTTTTGGCTCGCGCCGGTTCAGATCCGGATCATCCCGGTAGGCAAGGACCATCGCGAGGCCGCCCGCGCTCTGAAGGAGCAGCTCGGCGGCTACCGGGTCGAGGTCGACGAGCGAGACGAGACCGTCGGCAAGCGCATCCGCGACGCAGAGCTGGAGAAGATCCCCTACGTGATCGTCTACGGGGACAAGGAATCCGACGAGTCCCTGGCGGTGCGGAAGCGGGGCGGGGAGCAGTCGACCCTGAGTCTCGACCGGCTGCATGCGGAAATCTCACAGGTTGCTACCCTGTAGGCCTGCAAGCAGGAGCGCCCACGTTCCTCACCTCGCGAGCTTGAGCTCTGCGTGGTTCAACCGAGTCTTGAAGGACGAGGATTTTGGGCCGCTGCCTGCAGCGGCTCTGTCGTTTTACAGAAAGGATCGAATCTAGTTTGGTGATAGCCCTTTGAGGCCGAGGCGCACGGTCGAGCCGCCTTCGAGGCCCGCTCCGCAAGCTCGGATCAACGACTACATCCGTGCCTCGCAGGTCAGGTTGATCGACGACGACGGCTCGCAGCTCGGGATCAAGCCCACGAAGGAAGCGATGCAGTACGCCTTCGACAAGGGACTCGATCTCGTAGAGGTCGCCTCCCAGGCCGATCCGCCGGTGGCCCGGGTGATGGACTACGGCAAGTACCGGTACGAACTGGAGCAGAAGGCAAAGCTCGCCCGCAAGCACCAGACACAGATCAACGTCAAGGAGATCAAGCTCAGGCCGAAGATCGGGATTCACGACTACAACACGAAGAAAAGTCACGTCGAGCGCTTCCTGAACCAGCGCGCCAAGGTCAAGGTGACGATCATGTTCAGGGGCCGTGAGACTACCCATCCCGAGCGGGGCCGCGACCTGCTGATGCGGCTCGCGGAGGATGTCCAGGAGATCGGGATGGTGGAATCGCAGCCGCTGCTCGACGGGCGAAACATGACGATGGTGCTGGCGCCGACGAAGAACGCAGGAGTCAAGAGAGATGCCCAAAACGAAAACATCGAGCAGCGCGAAGAAGCGGTTTAAGGTCACCGCCCGCGGCAAGCTCCTCCGCCGCCGCGCGATGAAGAGCCACAACCTGACGAAGAAGACCTCGAAGGTGAAGCGGCGCTTCGGCAAGGACCAGCCGGTGGCCGAGGCCAACGTGCGCGCGTTGAAGCAGATGCTCGACAAACGGGCGAGGCGATCCTAGATGCCCCGCGTCAAGCGTTCGGTCGCCTCGCGCAAGAAGCGGCGCAAGGTTCTCGACCAGGCCAAGGGCTACTGGGGGCTGAAGAAGTCCTCGTACCGCTACGCGAAAGAGCAGGTCGACCATTCGCTGACGTATGCGTACCGCGACCGCAAGAACAAGAAGCGGACCTTCAGGCGTCTCTGGATCATGCGGATCAACGCGGCCGCGCGCGCGAACGGGCTCTCGTACAACCAGTTCATCGCCGGGCTGAAGCAGGCCGAGATCGAGCTCGACCGCAAGGTGCTCGCAGACCTCGCCGTCAGCGATCCGCAAGCCTTCGGAGCGATCGCGGAAAAGGCGAAGTCGGCGTTGGCTGCTCAGCAGTGCTGATCACTTCTCTCGACAACGAGAAGCTCAAGCTCGTCCGCAAGCTGCAGGATCGGAGCTGGCGCGACAAGCTTGGGCTCTTCGTCGCGGAGGGTGAGGATCTCGTCCAGGCGGCGGTCGACGCGGGGGTCGAGCCGGTGGAGCTGCTCGTCGCCGGCGAGAACGTCGAGCCGGTGCTCCTGGCCGAGATCTCGACTCTCGGGCATCCGCCGAGGGTGATCGGCGTCTTCCGGCGCAGCGATCTGCCGTCGCCAACGGTGCTGCCCGACGTCGGCCTCGCGCTGTGGCACGTCGGCGATCCGGGGAACGTCGGCACGCTCGTGCGTGCGGCGGATGCACTTGGCCCGGCGTTCGTCGCGATGTCTGCCGGCTCCGCCGATCCGACCGGGCCGAAGGCGCTGCGTGCCTCGATGGGCGCGCTCTTCCGAGTGCCGCTGTGCGGTTTCGACGACGCGCCTGGCCGGCGGATCGCACTCGTCGCGCGCGGGGGCCGACCGCTGGACGAGCTGGCGCTCTCCGGGCCGACGACCTTCGTCGTCGGCGCCGAGCGGGAAGGCCTGCCCGAGGAGGTGCTCGAGCGCTGCGATGAGCGTGCAACGATCCCGCTTGCCACCGACGCGGACTCGCTCAACGTCGCCGTCGCCGGCGCAATCGCCCTCTACGAGCTCTCGCGCAGGCGAAGGGCGACGAGGAACTAGCTAGGTGTCTCGGGCCCGGCTCAGATCGAGGGACGCCGGCCGATCCAGACCGTGTCCTCCCGGCCCCGATACGGGCTCCGGTCGAACCAGCCATAGCAGGCCTCGATCTCGAAGCCTGCCGCCTCGAGCAACGCTTGCCATTCCTTCGGCGACAGCCAGGCCAGCGCCATCGTCGTCTCCAACTGGTCGTCACGCACCGTCAGCGTGAGCGTGCGTGCCGTCTGGTCCCACACCGCGTGCTCGAAGATCCCAGGTTCACGCTCGAGCCAGCGTTCGTGCGTCTGGGCGATGTCGGCCGCGTCGGGGGCGAAGACGTCGAACACGAAGCGGCCGCCGGGCACGAGCAGGTCGTAGGCCGCGGCCAGGACGCTCAGCCGGTCCTCGTCCGTATGCATGTGGAGCAACGACCGGAAGGGACATATCACCAGGGGCACGCGTTCGCTGACCGGCGGCTTCCGTAGATCACCGACCCTCAGGTCGAGCTCGACGCCGGCGAGCGTGGCACGGCGGGCGCACACGTCCAGCATCCCGCGCGAGGAGTCGACGCCGATGACGCTGATCCCGTCGGCAGCGATCGGCACCGCGATCCGTCCCGTGCCGACTCCGAGCTCGACGACCGGCCCGCCGGAACGGCGCGCTTCCTCGAGGTAGAACGCCACGTCCTCGACGACGCTCGCGCTCCACGGGTCGTACAACTCCGCTATCGCGTCGTAACTGCTCAAAAGCTAGATTCGGCCTGTGGACTGGGACGCGTATGCAGACAACGCCTTGAGGAGTTTCGCGGAAGCGACGACCTCGGGCGAGCTGGCGGAGGCTCATACGGCCTGGCTCGGCCGGAAGAGTGAGCTCAAGGTAGGCCTTCGGAATGTCCGTGACCGAGAGACCGGGATGGCGCTCAACGCCGTGCGAGAGCGCCTGGAGGAGGCATTCGCGGCCCGTGAGGCGGAGCTCGAACGCGCCGCAGTGGCCGAGCTCGACGAGCAGCTCGACGTCACTCTGCCCGGCACACCTCTGCGACGGGGGCGGCTGCATCCACTGACGCAGATCAGGCGTGAGGTCGAGGACATCTTTCTGGGACTCGGCTATGAGATCGTCGACAGCCGCGAAGTCGAGACCGTCTGGCACAACTTCGACGCACTCAACCAGCCGCTGACACATCCCTCACGGTCGCACCGAGACACGTTCTATCTCGACGACGAAACGCTGCTGCGGACGCACACCTCCACGGGCCAGATCCGCGTGATGGAAGAGCGTCAGCCGCCCATCTACATCGCGACCCTCGGGCGTGTGTATCGGCGAGACACCCCGAGTCCGCGTTCCACCCCGAACTTTCACCAGGTCGAGGCCCTCGCGGTCGATCGTGGGATCACGCTCGCGGACCTGAAGGGGACGCTGATGTACTTCTTCCGCGCGATGTTCGGCGAGGGACGCGAGGTGCGCATGAGGACGAGCTTCTTCCCGTTCACGGAGCCGTCGGTCGAATTCGACGTCACGTGCTTCCTCTGCGGCGGCAAGGGCTGCGCGTTCTGCAGGCACACGGGCTGGTTCGAGATGGGCGGCGCAGGGGTCGTCGATCCAGCGGTGCTCGCGAACGTCGGCTACGACCCGGAAGAATGGTCTGGCTTCGCCTGGGGGCTGGGGCTCGACCGCATCGCCGCGCAGCGTCACGGCATCCCGGACATCCGAATGTTCTGGGAGAACGACCTGCGAGTTCTGAGGCAGTTTTGAAGGTCCCCGTCAGCTGGCTACGCGAGTACGTCCCGATCGACATGCCGATCCGGGAGCTCGCGGACCGGCTCGTCATCTCGACCTGCGAGGTCGACGGGTTCGAGAGCGTCGGCGTCGCCGACGTCGACGGCAACCTCGGGCTCTTTCGCGTCGGACAGGTCCTCGACGCGGTCAAGCATCCAAATGCGGACCGGCTTCAGCTGTGCCAGGTCGACGTCGGGGAAGGCGACCCGCGTCAGATCGTCTGTGGGGCGTGGAACTTCGGCCCCGGCGCGACTGTGGGCGTAGCGCTGCCCGGCGCGGTGCTACCGAACGGATTCCAGCTCGAGCAGCGCAAGGTGCGTGGTGAGCTCAGCGATGGGATGATCCTTGCGGAGGACGAAGTCGAGCTCGGCGCGGATCACACGGGCATCATGGTGCTCCCGAACGGGATCGAGCCTGGAACGCCGCTCGCCGACGTCCTCCCGCTTACCGACACCGTCCTCCACCTGGAGACGAGCCACAACCGGCCCGACCTTCTGGCGGTCTACGGAATCGCGCGCGAGGTGGCGGCGCTCTTCGACCTCCAGCTCTCGCCGCCGCCCGGAATCGACCCGTCACGCGATGCGGATGAGCTCGTCGACGTGACGGTCGAGGACTTCGAAGGCTGCCCGCGCTACATCGGCCGTCTCTTTCGCGACGCGCGGATCGGCCCCTCACCGTTCTGGCTCAAGGCACGCCTCCTTGCCGCCGGCATGCGCCCGATCTCGAACGTCGTCGACGTGACGAACTACGTCATGCTCGCCCTCGGCAACCCGTTGCACGCCTTCGACTTCGCAAAGCTCGCCGGTGGGAAGATCGTCGTACGCCGCGCGAGGCCCGGCGAGAAGCTGCGCACGCTGGACGGCGTCGAGCGCGATCTCGAGCCGTACGACCTGATGATCGCCGATGCCGAACGTGCGGTCGCGCTCGCGGGAATCATGGGCGGCGAGGAGACGGAGATCGGCGAAGGAACGAGCGAGATCCTCCTCGAGGCTGCGAACTTCGAGCCGAACACGATCTTTCGGACGTCCGAGCGCTTGCGCCTGCGCACCGAGGGATCGAACCGCTGGGAGAAGGGCGTCGATCCCTATCTGGCCGAGCAGGCCGCGAAATTGGCAACGCAGCTGTTCGTCGAGCTGGCCGGTGCGAAGTGGGTCGGCCACGCAGACGTCCACGGCGGGCTGCCCGAACCGCCGGTCGTCCGCTTCCGTCCGGAGCGGACCGACGCAGTGATGGGCCTGGAGACTCCGCCGCAACAACAGCACGCGATTCTCCGGCGTCTCGCCTTTGACGTCGACGGCGAGACCATTGCTGTGCCGACCTGGCGCGCGCGCGACGTCACGCGCGAGATCGACCTGGTCGAGGAGGTGGCGCGGTTCCGTCTCGACGACGTGCCCGCGCGGCTGCCGCGCCGCGAGGCCATGTTCGGGCGGCTCTCCGACCTGCAGAGGATCCGACGCCGGATCGAGGACGCGCTGGTCGGCTTCGGCTACTCGGAGGCGTACACCTGGAGCCTGTTGCCTGCCGACTCCACCTCGGGCGCGGTCGAGCTCCAGGAGCCGCTCTCGAGCGAGCAAGCCGTTCTCCGCACGTCGCTGGTGGAGGGTTTGCTTGCCTCCGCGCGGCGCAACCTCGACGCCGGTAACGAGGACATCGCCTTGTTCGAGCAGGCTCATGTCTATCTACCCGCAGACGACCGGCTTCCCGAGGAACGCTGGCGCGTCGGCGGCATCGCGGCAGGTGGTTTCCCGTTCGCGAAAGGCACCGTCGAAGGCCTCTACGCCGCCCTCGGCGTCGGGCCGTCTTTCCGCTCCGCGGACGATCTCCCCGCGTCGGGTCGCGGGGCGCGCACCGACGAGGGTTGGGTCGCGGCTTTGCGCGACCCCGGCCTTACCGGCGAATGGGGTGCCTTCGAGTTGGACGTCGACGCGCTCGCCGAGCGCGTGCCGGGCGTGATCGTCTACGAGGACGTGATCACGTATCCGCCCGTCCGCCAGGACCTTGCCTTTACGGTCCCGGATGAGGTGACCGCGGGCGAACTGGTCAGAGCTGCCAGGGAAGTCGCCGACCCGGAACTCAGAGAGATGCGTGCTTTCGACGTCTATCGCGGCGAGCAGGTGGGGCCCGGCAAGAAGTCGATCGCCTTCTCGGTCACATTCCAATCACCCGAGCGGACGCTGACCGACGAGGACGCAGGCGAGCTCCGAAACCGCATCGTCGACACACTCCAGGCAGCCTTTGGCGCGGAGCTCAGGGCCTAGCGCCTCGGTCGGACTCCAGCCGTCAGGCATCCCTCGATTCAGGGAAATCTGTAAATGAGTGGACAAGGGGCCTCCCACTCATAAGGTGAGATCGGGGAGAGGAATCAATATGAGGGGGAGAAATGAAACTGCGGCTTGCGGGCACGCTCGTGCTCGCTCTTGGTATCGCTGCCCTGGCAACGGCGTCGGCGTACGCCGGTGACGGGCAGGGCAACGGCAAAGGACACGACGACCCGGCGGTTCCTGCGGCTGTTTCCGGGGGAGCGGACGATCACGGCAACTCCGCGAACGCTCCGGGACAGCTGAAGAAAGACGATGCTGCGGCCACTGCCACTGCAGCCGCCGCCCAGACTCAGCCCGCCGTAGCCGAGGCAGGTGTGAAGCCGTCGAACGACACGGCGCACGACACGCGTGCACCGGCCTCGTCCGACCAGACGAAGCTGTACGGAAACGGCAAGACCGCCGGACAGATCGCAATCGGGAACGGCGCCGCTCCGAGCACCGTCCTCCACGGGCCGGGCAACAGCCAGCCGCACAAGGCTTCGCCTTGCGCGGGCGGTCACCACGAGGTGGACGTGCACGCGCTGAAGGCGAAGCGCGGAAAGGGCTGCGGTTCGCAGCCTCCGTCGCCGCCGACTCCACGGCCGAACCCGACTCCGGATCCTGGGAAGCCGGGCGACCCGGGGCACGGCCCGAACGTGCCGTCGAGCTCACCGCCCGCGAATCCGAGCACGCCGAGCACGCCGGGCAAGCCCAAGTCGGTCGTGAGCCCGCACCGGGGACGGGCCCAAGGAGCAGCCGAGGTGCTCGCCGCCACGGGAGCGATCGGCGGCGGCACGCTGCCGTTCACGGGCTTCCCGATCTGGTTCGTGATGGCGATTGCGCTCGCGCTGATCGCGGTGGGAGTGACCCTGAGGCAGCGGAGCCGCGCTCCGTCGGCCTGAATCCGAAAGGCGCGCGGCGTCGTAGAGAGAGACCGGGCATGGCTACGCGAATCGTGCTCGGCGCTCTGCTCGCCGCGCTCCTTCTTCCATTGAAGCCCTGCACGGCTCGTTGATCGTCAGGCATCCCTCCTAGCGAGCTTCACGAGCCCGGCGGGCTCGCCGCCGGCCGCGCGAGTATTGGCCTGCCGATCGAGCTCCGCGTTGAGCTCTGCGCCGAAGAGAAGCGCGAACGCCGAGTAGTTGAGCCAGAGCAAGAGGATCACGCCGCTCGCGATCGTCCCGTACGTCTTGGTGTAGTTGCCGGCGTACGTGACGTACTGGGCAAAGAGAGCCGACAGCAGCAGCCAGAGCAGACCGCCGACGACCGAGCCAGGCGTGATCCACTTCCAGCTTCGCTGCTCCTTGTTCGGCGCGAGGTAGTAGACGAGCGCGAGGAAGAGCAGGATGGCGCAGAAGGCGACCGGCCAGCGCGCGCTGCCCCAGACCCATTGGAAAGCGGCGCCGAGTCCCGCCTTCTTCGCGATCGCGTCGCCGAGCGCGCCCCCGACGACGATGAGCAGGAAGATGCCGGCGGTCGTGAGTCCGCTCGTGAGGACGAGGAGGATGGCGATTGCGCGGCGCTTCCAGAATGGACGGGTCTCGGGAAGCTCGTACGCCCGGTTCACCGCCTTGATCACGGAGCCCATCGCGCCGCTTGCGATCCAGACGGCACCGAGGAACCCGATGAGGAATGCCGCCGTCGAGGTTCCCCCCTGCGAGTCCCGTTGCAGGCCGGTGATGAACCCGAGCACGCCCCCGGGCGCGATCGGTTCGAGCAGCCTCTTGAGGTCGTCGAAAAGGTGAAAGATCCCTAGCGCACCGACGACGAATGCCGCCGCGGGGAAGAAGGCGAGCAGCGAGCTGTAGGCGATCTGCTGGGAGAGGCCCATGCAGTCGTCCTTCAGGAAGGCCGAGAAGCTGCGCCTGAACGCGGTCAGCCATTCGGTCGGCCTCAGCTTTTCGGGCGAGCTCCGGACCTGCCCGGCGGTGTCTTCTCGATCAGTCGCGGTCGGCAATGCGGAAACGGCCGAGCTTCGCCTTCGTCTCGCGTTCCTCCCCACGGCCAAAGATCAGCCGTGCGGTGGCGCCGACGCCCCCCGCGAGCAGAAAGCCGACCCCGAGCGCCCCGACGGCGACGATCGGGAGGTTGGCGCGCAGCTTGGCGCCGATGTTGGTCGCCTCGCCGATCTCCTCGCGAAGCGTCTCGGCCGCCCCGGCGAGTTGCTCCCGCTCGGATTCGATGTCCCGGCGGACCTCGTCGAGCGTCCTGCTGTTGCTATCGGCCATCGCTCTTCAGTGCCTCCGTCGTCAGCTTCGCCTCGCGGATGGCCTGCTCGGGAACGGGAGGCGACCCCTTCTTGATCTTCATGATCCCGATCGCGCCCAGCGAGAGTGCGAACACCAACAGGATTCCGGTGGTGATCAAGAGCGCGAGCCAGCTCGCTACCGCAGTTGCGAGAGCGGCGGCGATCGTCGCGAACGCGAAGCCCACGACAAAGAGGAGAACGATCGCAGCGGCGAGGGCCAGAGCGATCCCGAGCCCGAGCGAGACCACCTTCCGCCTGAGCTCCATGGCGGCGAGCTCGAGCTCCAGGCGCACGATCGCGCTCGCGCGCTCCGCAACCTCCTTGACCGCGGCGCCGAGACCGTGAGTGGGGCGCCCGTCAGTCCCTTGGGTGGCCATTGCCTCCCCAGTCGATCCACTTCGCCAGCACGATGCCGGCGGCAAGCGCGACGCCGACGACGATCCAGGGGTTCGGGCCTCCGGTCTTCTTCTTCGGCTCGGGCCGCGAACCGATCTGAGGACTGGAAGGTGCCGTTGCTCCTCTCGTCGGCGGAGCCTCACCGCGGGCGCGCGCCTTGATCAGGCTCGGTTTCATCTTGCGAATGAGGTCGGCGTCCTCGGCGAGTGGCCGTGCAAGCTTCGACTTCAAGCCACCTTCGCCCGCGAACTGGTTCGCGAGCCGCTGGAGCTTGGCCGCCGCGCGCTCGACTGTTTGATCGGCTGTCATCTCTTCGTCGGGGGGTCCTCGCCCGTGAGCGTACGCCAGATCCGCGCCGCGGCGCGGCGCGAGACGATTGTCGCAAGGGCGCCCGTGGCGCCGTAGAGCGCAGTCCAGAGGAGCTTCCTCAGCATGACGTTGAGTTCTACCAAGCCGTCACCAGGCCAAACCTGCATACGTATGCTGGAGTTATGCAGCTGGGGAAGCCCGAGCGTCAACGGCTGATCGAGAGCCTCGTCTCGCGGAAGCGGGTCGGCACCCAGTTCGAGCTGCTGGAGGCGCTCGGGGCCGCCGGGTGCGTCGTCACGCAGGCGACCGTTTCGCGGGACATTCGACAGCTCGGCCTCGAGAAGACACACGATCACTTCGGCCGGCCGCGATACGTGCTCCCTCAGGTGGCTCGGCGGGCGGATCCCGCCGAGGCCCTCAATTCGATCCTCGGTCAGTTCGGGCGCAAGGTCACGCCGGCGGGCAATGTCGTGGTCCTGCAGTCGGAGCTCGGCTCCGCGCCCGCGATCGCGCGCGCACTCGACCAGCTCGAGCACGAACGAATAGTCGGCACGCTCGCAGGGGACGACACAGTCCTGGTCGTCGCCCCATCGGAGCGGGACGCGAGGACGCTTGCTCGAGAGCTCGCCGGCGTCCTGGTCTAGCGACCGCGCCCACGCCGCAACGCGTGGCGGACCCGAGTCAGGAAGTTGAGTCGTTCTTCGTGCGAATGGATCGGCGCCTCGACCGCGGCCTCGGCCCGCCGGACCGCGCCGGCCTGGTCCGGGAGGATCTCAGCGCTCGTCGGGGGCTCCTCGAATTCCGCGAGCCGTCCGATCTGATCCTTGGTGAGCTTTAGCTGCACGCGTCCCTGAGTGATCGGTCCCACCTGTTCCGAGGGCACGTAATGAGGCCTGCCGAGCAGGCTCGTCGAGATCGAGAGCCCGTTGAAGATGTCGTCACTCGAATCCCCGACCACCTCGTCCACCGAGCCGATCTCCTGATCCTCTGCGTCGACCACCTTCCACCCGGGCTCGATCACGAACCAGGAGACGGGGTCGCCGTTCATACGGTCCGTCCGCCCAGAAGCCAGACCGGGCCCTGCGTTGCGACCGGATGCGTATCGGAGAGCACGTAGACGATCTCCACGTCGCCCGTGATCCCCTCGAGGTCGCAGCGCTCGAAGCACTGCGCCGCCATCCCTGGGGAGACGCCGTAACCGAAGTGGTGCGCGCTGCGGAAGCGCAGGGCCGCTGGGCCCCCGAAGCGCACGGGGTTGATGGGGGCGAGCAGCAGGGCGCCGCGCTCGAGGTAATCGGTTGAGTCCAGCTGCACCTGGGCGTAGATGTCGCTCCAGTCGGACGGGACCTCGGCAAGGCTCCGCTCCCACTGTGCGCGCAACGTCTCCTTGCGGCGCAGCTCCTCCGGAGGAGCCTTCACGACGTTCCGTAGCTCGAGCGTCCCGCCGATGCGCTCGTCGTCGAGGCGCTTCAGCAGCCGGCGGAGCGCGTCGGGCCCGATGCCCGGTCCTCGGCGGTCGCTCGCGAAGCGGATGATCCTGCCGTGTCGGCCGGG